>Ga0302326_10002680_pt1 | contig 42963 bp, 39 predicted proteins | sample Palsa_T0_3_FD_202264 | JGI IMG/M metagenome (GOLD analysis project Ga0302326, IMG submission 202264) | Peat permafrost microbial communities from Stordalen Mire near Abisko, Sweden - Palsa_T0_3 | ecosystem: Environmental > Terrestrial > Soil > Palsa > Peat permafrost | place: Sweden: Abisko...
ACTGGCCGGGTGGTGGTGCAGGCGCCCGAGCATGTGATCGAGAACGAGAAGGCGCTGGCCAAGGCAGGCGACGACCCGAAGAAGCGGCGCAAGGTCGTGCGGCGCAAGCCACCGGAGGGCATGGTCTCCTGGGGCCAGCCGACATTCGACCGGCTGGTCGCTGCCGACCCCGAGCCGCTGCGGTCAAGCTTCGGCGTCAGCCACGCGATGCTGCTGAACGTGATCAGCCGTCCCGGTGACGCCTTCGCCGCGATGAAGCACCTGCTGACCGACAACCACGAGGACCGGCCCGCGCAGCGACGGCACATCAGCCGTGCGATCGCCATCTACCGTGCGCTGCTGGCCGGCGGCGTGGTGGAGCGGCTGGCCGAGCCCGATGCGAGCGGCCGGTGGGTGCGGCTGACCGTGGACCTGCAGAAGGACTTCGCGCTCAACCAGCCGCTGTCGCCGCTCGCCCTGGCCGCCATCGAGCTGCTGGACCGGACCTCGCCCGACTATCCGCTCGACGTGCTGTCGGTCATCGAGTCCACGCTCGACAACCCCCGCCAGGTGCTGTCAGCGCAGCTGTTCAAGGCGCGCGGCGAGGCGGTCGCGGCGATGAAGGCCGACGGCATCGAGTACGAGGAGCGGATGAACCTGCTGGACGCGGTGACCTATCCGCGCCCGCAGGCTGACCTGCTTGAGGCCGCCTACAACATCTACCGGCAGGGCCATCCGTGGGTCGCCGACCACGAGCTGTCGCCGAAGTCGGTTGCGCGCGACATGTACGAGCGGGCGATGACCTTCGCCGAGTTCATCAGCTTCTACGGGCTGGCACGGTCGGAGGGCCTGGTGCTGCGCTACCTGGCCGACGCCTACAAGGCGATGCGGCAGACCGTGCCCGAGGAGGCCAGGACCGAGGAGCTCACCGACCTGATCGAGTGGCTGGGCGAGCTGGTGCGCCAGGTCGACTCCAGCCTGATCGACGAGTGGGAGCGGCTGCGCAACCCGGTCGAGGAAGCCCAGCATCTCGCAGCCGACCGGCCGCCGGCTGTGACCGGGAACAAGCGCGCGTTCCGCGTGCTGGTGCGCAACGCGCTGTTCCGCCGGGTCGAGCTTGCCGCCCTCCGCCGCTACGACGAGCTGGGTGAGCTCGACGGCGCCGACGGCTTTGATGCCGCGGCCTGGGCGGAGGCGCTGGAGCCGTACTTCGCCGAGCACGGCGACATCGGCACCGGCGCGGATGCCCGCGGGCCGGCCATGCTGATCCTCGAGGAGCTGCCCGGCACCTGGATCGCGCGGCAGATCTTCGACGACCCGGCCGGCGATCACGACTGGGGCTTTTCCGCCGCCGTCGACCTGGGCGCCTCCGACGAGGCCGGTGTCGCGGTGATCACCGTCACGAGCGTCGGCCAGCTCTAGTCCTGACGCGGTACGTGCAACCGGTCAGTTGGACGTGCTGCGGTGATGTGCAACCATCTGGCAGCGGATCACGAGGAGCGGGAGGACATGGATGTCGGCGGACTGGATTGAGCGGGAAGTACTCATCGAGGCATCCAGGGAGCGGGTCTGGGCCGCTCTGACCGAGGCGCCGCTGGTGGCCGAGTGGTTCGGGGACTCGGCCGAGATCGACCTGCGGCCGGGGGCAAGGCGGCCTTCGGCTGGAAGGAGCACGGGGTGCACCACGCGGTGGTCGAGACCGTAGAGCCGCCCAGCCGGTTAGCCTGCCGCTGGGCGCGCGACACCGGCGCTGAACCAGGCCCCGGCAACTCCACGCTCGTGGAGTTCACACTCACTGAGGTATTCGCCGGAACACTGCTCCGGGTCGTCGAGACGGGATTCGCCAGCCTGCACGGCGGCCAGCCAGAGCAGGACACGGCCGTCAAGGAGAACACTGAGGACTGGATCGCGGAGCTGGCCGAGCTCAAGGAGCGGGCGGAACGGCCTGCTGCATGACCTCGCCGCCGGGCTCGCGAGCCGCGTCAGGCCCGGCGAACTCGGATGCGATCCTCGCGGCCATGGCGAACCCGACGCGCCGCCTGCTGCTCACGGCGCTCGGGGCGACCGGACAGGCCACGGCAACCGAGCTGGCGCGCGGCCTGCCGATCAGCCGGCAGGCGGTGGCCAAGCACCTGGCCGTACTGGCGGACGCAGGCCTGGTCAGCCGGTCCCGGCCGGGCCGCGACGTGCGGCTCCGCGTGGATGCCGCTGGCCTGGCTGCCACCGCGGAGTGGCTGGCTGCCCTGGCGGCTGACTGGGACGTCAGGCTCGCCGCCATCAGGAGGATCGCCGAGGCAGGCGCCTAGCACGACTCTGACCGGGACGCGGGTCCCGGCGCGGGCCGCCCCCGGCGTTCTGGATGCCTGCCACCACGAGGTCAACCACGGCCCGGGCGAACCTGTCGGTCAGCGGCTGATGACCCTGTAGCAGGCGGTGGTACGCGGCACCGAACAGCAGGTCGAGCACCACCTCGTAGTCGGTGTCAGCCGGGATCTCGCCACGCCCGGCAGCCCGGTCCAGCATGATCCGGTGCTGCTCGCGCAGCCGCTCGATGACACGGTCGCGCCAGGCTTCCGCCAGGCCAGGATCTCGCTGGGCCTCAGCGACCAGCCCGGCCAGGATCGGCCCGGCGCTCGTCCTGGTGACGGACCTGATCCAGGCCCGCAGCGCGGCCAGCAGGTCCCCGCGCAGACTGCCGGTGTCCGGCAGCGGCTGCTGGCTCTGGAAATCCGCCAGGAACGCGTCCAGCGCCAGGGTTCCCCGCGAGTTCCAGCGCCGGTAGATGGTGGCCTTGCCGACGCCCGCGCGCGCGGCGACCTCCTCGATCGACATCCCGGCCAGGCCCCGCTCGGCCAGCACCTCGGCGGCCGCCGCCAGGATGGCGCGGTCGGCCTGCTCACTGCGTGGCCGGCCGCGACGCGCAGGCGCCAGGCCGGCTGCCTGGCTCGGGCCGGCGAGAGGGGGAATAGGCCTGTCCGCCATGACGCTGAAGCTTATATTAGAATTTCGAAACGCGCCGTATCGTATCGCTGCTGCGCCGTATCGTGTCGCTACCGCAGGGAGAGTGGGAGATCGTGAAGCAGGACGGGCGACAGATCCTTCGGCTGACGCTCATTCTGGTGGCCTCGTTCATGGTCGTGCTGGATTTCAGCATCGTGAACGTGGCCCTGCCGTCCATCCAGCGTGAGCTCGGGCTTTCCGCCTCGGCCGTGCAGTGGGTCATCACCGGCTACGCGATCGCGTTCGGCGGCCTGCTGGTGCTCGGCGGCCGGGCCGCCGACCTGCTGGGCCGCCGCCGGATGTTCATCGTCGGGCTGCTGATCTTCACCGCGTCCTCGCTGTCCGGCGGCCTCGCGCACGACCCTGTCCTGCTCATCTCCTCCCGCGTCCTGCAGGGCGCGGGAGCCGCCCTGGTCGCGCCGTCTGCCCTGTCGCTGATCACCACCAGCTTCACCGAGGGCGACCTGCGCAACCGCGCGCTCGGCATGTACGGCGCGACCGCCTCGGTCGGTTTCGTGGCCGGCCAGGTTCTCGGCGGCGTCCTGGTGGAGTTCACCAGCTGGCGCGCGGTATTCCTGGTGAACGTCCCGGTCGGAATCGCGGCCATCGCGATGGCCCCGCGGCTGCTGGCCGACTCCCGCGGGCCAGCAGGCTCGAACCGGCTTGACGCCCGCGGGGCGCTGCTGATCACGACCGCGATGGCCGCCCTGGTGCTGGCCGTCTCCGAGGTCGACTTCACCGGCTGGCTGTCGCCGGTGGTACTCGGCGGCCTGGCCCTCTTCGCAGCCTGCGGTGCCGCCTTCGTCGTGGCCGAACGGCATCATCCGGCACCGCTCCTGCCAGCAGCCCTGGTGCGCCGCCCGGCGCTGCGCACGGCCGGCTCTCTCAACCTCCTGCTTGGCCTGTGGAACGGCGGCGAGATGCTCGTCCTGTCGCTGTACTTCCAGGAGGTACTCAGGGACTCCCCGCTGGTCACTGGCCTGGTCATCGCGCCCCAGGGTGTCGTCGGGTTCATAGCGGGCGCGTTCGGCGCGCGGCTGGCCCGGCGGATCGGCATCCAGCGCGTGCTCGTCATCACCTGCGCGACTGCCGCAGCCGGCTTCCTGATACTGACCCGGCTGCCGCAGACCGGGCACTACAGCCCGCTGTTCCTGGCCGTCATGCTGGTCGGTTTCGGCACCGCCGGCACCGCGTTCGGCACCATGGTCACCGCCACCCAGGGCATCGACCGGAGTGAGCAGGGCGTGGTCGGCGGTGTCATCAACACCAGCCGCCAGATCGGCGCGGCACTCGGCGCGGCGGCGCTGCCCGCGATCGCCGAGGCTGCCGGCCGGAACCAGCAGGTCAGCGCTTCCGGCACGAGCGAGGCGATGCTGGCGGCCGCCGTCGCAGCGGCGCTTGGCATGGTGATCGCCATCCGCCGGCTGCGGGCCGGGCGCCGGGCCGAGCCGGCTGAGGCCGCTGAGACTGCGGTGCCGGTGCCGGTGTCGGTGCCAGTGCCAGTGCCAGGGCCGGTGCCGGTCGCGGCAGCGGTGCCGGGCGGCGGCCAGCGCCTCCATCCTGGCCGTCGTCCGCACGCAGCCGGCTACCACGCGGCCGCTGACCGTCCAGAAGGGTGCCTGCCGGACTCAGGTAACCTGGCCGCAGCAGGCGGGCCTGTCCTTTCTGACCTCAGCAGGACCGGGCCGGGCAGGTCAGCAGGGCCGGTGCACCAGGTGCGCTGAGCCGACGGAAGGGCGTGGCACCGGGCTTATGGATCACAAATCTGCCGACCCTGGTCAGGTCCCCGCCAGCGCGCCGCGGCCGGGGCCGCTGGCCGGACTGCTGGTCGCCGACTTCTCCCGGGTGCTGGCCGGCCCGTACTGCACGATGATCCTCGCTGACCTCGGCGCTGAGGTGATCAAGGTCGAGGGGCCGGGCGGGGACGATACCCGGCACTGGATGCCGCCAGTCCGGGACGGGATCTCCACGTACTACCTGTCCATCAACCGCAACAAGCGCTCCGTCCAGCTCAATCTCAAGGACCCGGGCGACCGCGCCGCGGCCGCCGAGCTCGCCAGGCGCGCCGACATCATGGTGGAGAACTTCAAGCCCGGTGGCCTGCGCCAGTTCGGGCTCGATTACGACACCGTCCGCGCTGCCAACCCGTCGGTCATCTACGCGTCCATCACCGGCTTCGGCGCCGGGGGCGGCGCTCACCTGCCCGGTTACGATCTGATCGTCGAGGCGATGTCGGGGCTGATGAGCTTGCAGGGCGACGCGGACGGTCAGCCGTACCGGGCCGGGATCGCTGTCTTCGACGTCATGTCCGGCCTGCAGGCCGCCATCGGCGTGCTGGCCGCCCTGGACCACAGGCACCGGACTGGCGAGGGACAGCGCATCGAGGCCAACCTGCTGTCCACCGCGCTCGCCGGGATGGTCAACCAGACCGGCGCGTACGCCTCGGCCGGCGTCGTGCCGCACCGGATGGGCAACTCGCATCCCAGCCTGTTCCCGTACGAGCCGCTGCCGACCGCCGAGGGTGACCTGGTCATCGCCGCCGGGAACGACACCCAGTTCCGCAATCTGTGCGCCGTCCTCGGAGCACCGGAGATTGCGGTCGACGAGAGGTTCTCGGCTAACTCCGGCCGCACCGCCAACCGGGATGAGCTCCGGCCGCTTCTCATCGAGCGACTCCGGCAGCGAACGGCCGCGCAGTGGTTCGACGACCTGATCGCGGCCGGGGTGCCGTGCGGCCCGATCAACACCATCGCCGGGGGCGTGGCGTTTGCCGAGCAGATCGGCCTGGACCCGGTTGTGCTGTCGGGGCACGGCGACGCTGCGGTGCCGGGCATCCGCAACCCGCTGACATTCTCGGCTACGGAGGCGCGCTACGACCTGCCCCCGCCGGCCCTCGATGAGCATGGCGAGCAGATCCGTGCCTGGCTGGCGGACTCGACCGCGAAGCTGCCCCCGCCCGCGCGCTAGCCGGGCGCGCTAACCGGGCGCGCCGGCCGGTCCCGGCTTCCGGGCAGCCTGCTCGGCTCGCTCGGCTGCCCGCAGCAGCCTGGCGGCCTCGGACGGCCGGGTGTTGCGGTCGGACAGCCGTGCTCTGGCCACGGTCGCGATGTACGGCATCGGGTCGTCGGCGACGACGGACAGGAACGCCCGGAACAGACCGGCGCGCAGCAGCCGGATCAGCGGGCGGAGGCCGACCGGAATCAGGTCGGTCTCCGCGGTCGACATGATCAGGTACGCCATCGCCACATCCGCGCCCGCTGCCCCGGCCCGCGCGTTCGTCCAGTCGATGACGACCGGGCCGCGGCTGGTCAGCATCACGTTGGCGGGATGCAGATCCAGGTGCAGCACCGAGCGGCCAGGACCGAGTGCTTCCGGCCAGCCCTCCGGCGCCTGAATGGAATGCAGCCGGTTATGCAGTTCCGCGAGCAGGCGGCCGTGCCGAGCGACGAGCCAGGGCCTGCGGCCCAGATCGGCCAGCATGTCGCGGCCGTCGAGCCGTTCCATCACCAGATCGGGCCCGTCGGCGTCATAGACCGCGGGCACCGGGTAGCCCGCGGCCGCCAGGTGCCGCATCAGCTCCGCTTCTGGCTGCGCGTCGTGCGGCGTCCTGAAGCGGCGCACCACCCGCCCGTCACCGAGCGCGTAGACGTCAGCGGAACGGCCGGCGCCGATAAGCGGGCCAGGCGTTTGCGAAGCAGGCACGCCCGCAAAGTAGCGCATCCCGGCCAGCCCCGCGACAGCCGCCGCGAGGCATCAGGGCGGGCCGCAGCAAGGCCAGTCGCGAGTGCTGCGGAGCAGCCGGCTAGCTCGCCAGCGCCGCGGCGAACGCGGCATCGTCGTCGAACGGCCCCACGATGGCCAGCGCTTTCGGCCGGCCCAGCACCGCAGCCGCGACCTCGCGGACCTGGTCGTGCGTGACGGCCTCGATCCGGGCCAGGATCTCGTCGACCGGTTCTAGCCGCGGGTACACCAGCTCGGACTTGCCGAGCCGGCTCATGCGGGACGACGGGTCTTCCAGGCCCAGCACGATAGACCCGCGGAGCTGACCCTTCCCGCGGTCGAGTTCCTCGCCGGTCAGCCCGGACTCGATCACCTTGGCGATCTCGTCCTGGCAGATGCTGAGCACTTCCTCGGTCTTCGCCGGCAGGCAGCCCGCGTAGATGCCCCACTGGCCGCACTCGGCGTGCTGTGAGCTGAAGCTGTAGACCGAGTAGGCGAGGCCGCGCTTCTCCCGCACTTCCTGGAACAGCCGCGACGACATGCCGCCGCCCAGGGCCGCGTTCAGCACCCCGAGCGCGAACCGGCGGTCGTCGTTTCTGGCCAGGCCGGCGCAGCCAAGCACGATGTTGGCCTGCTCGACCGGGCGTGATACGAGCCGGACACCGGTCGCGGTCCCGCCGTCTGCCTGCGGTCCGGTCAGGCGCGGCTCCGCGGGCGTGCCCTGGCCGCTGAGCACCGCGCCGAAGGCGGCTGCGGTCAGCTCGACCACATGATCATGATCGAGGCTCCCGGCGGCCGCCACGACCAGGTGATCCGGCGTGTAGCGGGCCCGGTAGTGCTCGGCGATTCGATCGCGCGTGATCGAGTTGATCGAGTCCACCGTGCCGAGGATCGGCCTGCCGAGCGGAGTGTCGCCGAAGGCGAGCTCGGAGAACGCCTCGTGCACGAGGTCAGCAGGGTCGTCCTCGTTCATCGCGATCTCTTCGAGGATGACGCCGCGCTCGGCATCGACCTCCTTCGGCTCGATCAGCGAGCTGGTCACCATGTCCGACAGCACGTCGATGGCGAGCGGCAGGTCAGCGTCGAGCACGCGCGCGTAGTAGCAGGTGTACTCCTTGGCGGTGAACGCGTTCAGCTCGCCGCCGACGGCGTCCATCGACGCGGAGATCTCCAGCGCGCTCCGCCGCCTGGTGCCCTTGAACAGCAGGTGCTCGAGATAGTGGGTGGCGCCGGCGTGCGCGGGATCCTCATCCCGCGAGCCGACGCCCGCCCAGATGCCGAAGGCAGCAGACCGGACAGCCGGCAGCGACTCGGTGATGACCCGCAGGCCGCCCGGCAGGACGGTACGCAGGACGCCCTCGCTGCCGGCCAGCCGCTCGGTAGCAGCGGTCATAATCTGCTGCCGCCCCGTCAGGAGTTGCCGGACCCGGACTCGCGGGCACCGCCGCGGCTGCGCTGACGGCTGCGCTGCCGGTTCCGGTCACCACCGCGGTCGCCGCGATCGCCGCGATCGCCCCTGTCCTCGCGGGGCCGGTCGTCGCCGCCGCCGCCGAGGTCCTCTCCGGCAGCCTCGCGCTCCACGACCTCGACCGGGACCAGCGACAGCTTGCCGCGGTCGTCGACCTCGCGGATCTCGACCTGGATCTTGTCGCCGACCTTCATCACGTCATCGACGTTCTCGATCCGCTGCCCGCCGTGGAGCTTGCGGATCTGCGTGATGTGCAGCAGGCCGTCACGGCCGGGCAGCAGCGAGATGAAGGCACCGAACGTGGTCGTCTTCACCACCGTGCCGAGGAACCGCTCGCCCACCTCAGGGATGTGCGGGTTGGCGATCGCGTTGATCGCGGCGCGGGCCGCCTCGGCCGAGGATCCGTCGGTGGCGCCGATGTAGATGGTGCCGTCGTCCTCGATCGTGATGTCGGCGCCCGTGTCCTCCTGGATCGAGTTGATCATCTTGCCCTTCGGCCCGATGACCTCGCCGATCTTGTCGACCGGGACCCTGACAGTGATGATCCGCGGCGCGAACTCGCTCATCTCGGCCGGAGCGTCGATGGCCTCGCGCATGACGCCGAGGATGGTCAGCCGGGCGCCGCGGGCCTGCCGGAGCGCGGCCGCCAGCACGGAGGCCGGGATGCCGTCGAGCTTGGTATCCAGCTGCAGCGCGGTGATGACGTCCTTGGTCCCCGCGACCTTGAAGTCCATGTCGCCGAACGCGTCCTCGGCACCGAGGATGTCCGTCAGCGTCACGAACTGGCCGCCCTCGTGGATGAGGCCCATGGCGATGCCCGCCACCATGTCCTTCAGCGGAACGCCCGCGTCCAGCAGCGACATGGTGGAGGCGCAGACCGAGCCCATCGAGGTGGAGCCGTTGGAGCCGATCGCCTCAGAGACCTGCCGGATGGCGTAGGGGAACTCCTCGCGCGTCGGGAGCACCGGCACCAGGGCCCGCTCGGCGAGCGCGCCATGGCCGATCTCGCGCCGCTTGGGCGAGCCCACCCGGCCGGTCTCGCCGGTCGAGTACGGCGGCATGTTGTAGTTGTGCATGTAGCGCTTGGTGCGCTCCGGGTTCAGCGTGTCGATCATCTGCTCCATGCGGAGCATGTTCAGCGTCGTGACGCCCAGCACCTGGGTCTCGCCGCGCTCGAACAGCGCCGAGCCGTGCACTCTCGGCACCACGCCGGCCTCGGCCGACAGCTGCCGGATGTCCTCAAGCCCGCGGCCGTCGATGCGCAGGCCCTCGGAGATGATGCGCTTGCGGACGAGCTTCTTGGTCAGCGCCCTGAAGGCCTCGCTGATCTCCTTCTCGCGGCCCTCGAACTGGGCCGACAGCTTCTCGGTCGCGAGCGCCTTGATCCGGTTGGTCTCGGCATCGCGGTCCTGCTTGCCGGGAATGGTCAGCGCCTGCGCCAGGTCCGAGCCGACCTCGGCCTCCAGCGCGGCGAGCACGTCGTCGCCGTAGTCCGAGAACACCGGGAACTCGGTCGTCTCCTTGGCCGCGTGCCTGGCGATCTCCAGCTGGCCCGCGCACAGCGCCGCGATGAACGGCTTCGCCGCCTCCAGGCCTGCCGCGACGGTCTCCTCGGTCGGCGGCACGGCACCGCTGCCCGAGTCGGCGATCAGCCGCAGCGTGCTCGGCGTGGACTCGGCCTCGACCATCATGATCGCGACATCACCGTCGTCGAGCACCCGGCCGGCGACCACCATGTCGAAGGTGGCCTCCTCCAGCTGCGAGTAGGTGGGGAAGCCGATCCACTGGCCACGGATCAGGGCGACGCGGACGCCGCCGATCGGGCCGGAGAACGGCAGGCCCGCCAGCTGCGTCGACATCGACGCGGCGTTGATGGCGACGACGTCATACAGGTGGTCCGGATGCAGCGACATGATCGTCTCGACGATCTGGACCTCGTTGCGCAGGCCGTGCACGAACGACGGGCGCAGCGGCCGGTCGATCAGGCGGCAGGTCAGGATGGCGTCCTCGGAAGGACGGCCCTCGCGGCGGAAGAACGAGCCGGGGATCCGGCCGGCCGCGTACATCTTCTCCTCGACGTCGACAGTGAGCGGGAAGAAGTCGTAACCCTCACGCGGGCTCTTGCCCGCGGTGGTGGTCGACAGCACCATGGTCTCGTCGTCGAGATAAACAACGGCTGAGCCGTTTGCCAGCTTGGCGAGCTTTCCGGTCTCGAACCGGAGCGTGTGCACGCCGAATTCGCCGTTGTCGATAGTGACCTCGGCGGTGTAGACACCCTCCACGGGTGACCTCCTTGACTGAGGTCCCGCGCTGATCCGCCGCATGATTTTCGGAGCGCAAGGCCGGCCGGCTGGGCGGCTCCCCGTGCTGTGCACGCGAGGTGCTGTGCACGCGAGATCGCCAGCCACGATGCCGGGTCGGCTGCCGGCCGGTCTTCGATCGAAGCTCTCGGCTCTGAATCCCGCCCGCAGGCGGGGAGTCATAACCCGAGAACCACTACCGAGGACCGGCCCGATCGGCGCTGTCTGCGCTCCTGGCCGGAACCGCGGGACGTTGTACGTCTGCGTTATCTAGTTGTATTTTCTGCCTTGTGTATACCGGCAGTTACGCGTCAGCGGGACGGCGCCACGCCGTCCCGCTGAGTTGCTACCGGCGGAGCCCGAGCTTCTCGATCAGGGCGCGGTAGCGGCTGATGTCCTTGCGGGCCAGGTACTGCAGCAGGCGCCTGCGGCGGCCCACGAGCAGCAGCAGCCCGCGACGGCTGTGGTGATCGTGCTTGTGCACTTTCAGGTGCTCGGTCAGATCAGCGATCCGCCGAGTCAGCAGCGCAACCTGGACTTCCGGCGAACCGGTGTCACCCTCATTAGTCGCGTGCCCGGCGATAATCTCGTTCTTCACCGTGGTGTTGAGCGGCACGTTGCTCCTTATTCGTCTGCTTTGTCGTTATTCCTCGGTCGCCCAGGCACAACTCCGTGCGAGCCTTGCCAGGGCTTAGGGTGAGCGCCCTGCCAGTGGCGGGCGGACTCCCCGGTGGTCAGCCGCCTGAGGGCGCAGCTAACCGGGCCAGATACTCCGGCCGATCCTCAACGGTACCACGCCGGCCTGGCCGCGGAGTACAACGGGCAAAACGCCAGCCGCCAGGTAGTTCAGTCCCGGTCAGATCGCCGTCAGGTCGCGATCAGCAGCCGCCTGGCGTCGTCGACGTCGATATGCATCTGGGTGACGAGCTCGGCAGCGGAGCCGAACTTCAGCGTCGCCCGCAGCCGCGCGACGAAGTCCACCGCGACGTGCACCCCGTACAAATCGAGATCGTCGCGGTCAAGCGCGTACGCCTCGACAGTGCGTTCCCGCCCGTTGAAGGTTGGGTTGGTGCCGACGGAGATAGCCGCCGGCCAGCGGTCCGTCTCGGCCCCGACCGGGTCGAGGCTGGCCAGCCAGCCCGCGTAGACGCCGTCGGCGGGGATGGCGGTGTGCGGCAGCGTCTGCAGGTTCGCAGTCGGGAAGCCGAGCGTGCGCCCGCGCTGCTGACCGCGGACGACCACGCCCTCGACCCGGTGCGGCCGGCCCAGGTCCTCTGCCGCCGCCGCGACATCGCCCGCCGCCAGCATCGCCCTGATGGCCGTCGAGGAGACCGTCGCCCCGTGCTCGGCGAGCAGCGGCACGCCCTCGGCGGTGAAGTCGTACTTCTCCCCCAGCTCGGCCAGCAGGGCCACGTCTCCGGCGGCCTTGTGGCCGAAGCGGAAGTCCTCCCCCACGACGACCCGCGCCGCGTGCAGCCGGTCCACCAGCACGGCCCGGACGAACTCGTCGGGACCGAGGCGGGAGAACTCCACGGTGAACGGCAGCACGCAGACCGCGTCGACGCCGAGGCCTGCCAGCAGCTCCGACCGGCGGCCGGCCGTGCACAGGAACGGCGGATGCGAGCCAGGCCGGACCACCTCGTCCGGATGCGGGTCGAACGTCACCACCACCACTGGCAGCCCGAGCTCAGCCGCGGCTGTCCTGGCGTGCCCCACGTCCCGCTGGTGACCGCGGTGCACGCCGTCGAAGACGCCGATGGTGACGACGGACCGGCCCCACTGAGCTGGCACGTCATCCAGGCCATGCCACCGCTGCATCTGCTCGTCTCCCGTGTGTGTGCGCTTGACCGGCGGTGTTCTAAGCCTCCCATGCCCGGTCGGCCGGCCCGACCAGCGGCCACGGCGCGCCGCCTTAGCCGGTGAAGACCGCGAGCGACCTGGCCTGCCCGCCAGCGTCGGTCAGCAGCGCGACCAGCGCACCGTCCGGGCCGAACGCGGCCACCGGTTCGTCGCCCGTACCCGTGGGGGTCAGCTTCTTGCCGTAGCCGAGGTCGCGCGCCTCGTCCGGCGTGAGCTCGCGGCGCGGGAATGCCGCCGCCGCGGCATCGGCGAGGCTCGTCAGCTCGATCGGCTGTGCCGGCCCGGCGCTGTCAGCCAGCTGATCGAGCGTGCGGGCCTGGCTGACCAGGTACGGCCCGACCCTGGTGCGCCGCAGCGCGGTCAGGTGGCCGCCGACGTCCAGCGCGGCGCCGAGGTCACGGGCGAGCGCCCGGATGTAGGTCCCGCTCGAGCACGTCACCAGCACGTCGACGTCGAGGAACTCGCCGGCCGGCCGCGTCGCCGTCACGTCGAACCGCGTCACCGTGACCGTCCGCGGCTTGAGCTCCGGCGCGGCGCCCGCGCGGGCCAGCTTGTAGGAGCGCTGCCCGTCCACCTTGATGGCGCTGACGCCGGGCGGGACCTGGCTGATCTCTCCGGTCAGCGCACCGACGGCCTGCTGCAGCGCGGCAGTACTGACATTGAGGGCGGGAACGCACCCGATCGTGGTTCCTTCCGCATCGTCTGTATCGGTCGTCTGCCCTAGCCGGATCGTGCCGGCGTACTCCTTCTGCGTCAGTGCGAGGTAACCGAGGAGGCGGGTCGCCTTCTCGACGCCGACGACGAGCACGCCGGTCGCCATGGGGTCAAGCGTGCCCGCATGGCCGACGCGCCTTGTGCCGGCCAGTTTCCGTATCCGGGCGACGACGTCGTGGGAGGTCCAGCCCGCTGGCTTGTCGACGACCACGATCCCGCTGGCCGCAGGCGTCATCGCTGGTCGAGCTCCCGCAGCAGGGCGGCGACGGCCTCACCCTCGCGGCCGGCGAAGGAGAACCCGGCGGCACGGGCATGACCGCCCCCGCCCAGCGCGGTGCAGGCCGCTCCGACGTCGACCGCGGACTTGGACCGGGCCGAGACCTGCCACACTCCGTCGTCGGCTTCCTTGAGCACTGCCGCGACCTCGGCCTCGTCAGTCTTGCGGACGACGTCGATAACCGACTCAGCCGCGTCCAGCGGCAGGCCGCCGGCTGCCGCGCGGTCGGCCCTGGTCACCGTGGTCCAGACCAGGCCAAGGCCGCCGGCTGCAGCGGGCTCGAGAGTGGCGCGGCCGAGCGCGGCCGAGAGCAGGCGCAGGTAGCCGAACGGCGCGCGGTCATAGAGCTCGCGCGCCACGATGCCGGGGTCGATGCCGGTCGCCAGCAGCCGGGCGGCCAGCTCGTGAACCTGCGGCGTGGTCGCCGCGTACTTGAACGAGCCGGTGTCGGTGACCAGCCCCGCGTACAGGCCGAGCGCGACGTCGCGGGTGACCGCGATGCCCAGGCGGTCGATCAGCTCAGCGGCGATCACGGCGGTCGCCGCCGCAGCCGGGTCGACCAGGCTGACCGAGCCGAAGCCAGTATTGGAGGCATGGTGGTCAAGGACGATCAGCTCGCCCGCCGCCGCGGCCGGGGCGGCCAGCAGCCCGAGCCGGTCGATGCTGGCTGCATCAAAGCTCAGCATCACATCGGGCCGGGCCGGGTACCGCGCGGGCGGGCGCAGCAGTGACTGGCCGGGCAGGAACCGCAGGATGCCCGGCAGCTCGAACGGCTCGTCACCGAACGACGCGACCACCGGCGTGCCCGGCCGGGCGGAGGCCAGCGCCATTCCGAAGGCGAGCATCGAGCCGAGCGCGTCCGCGTCCGGCCGGATATGACAGGCCAGCCAGATCCGCTCCGCCCCGTCGATGCTCTTGACCGCACGAGCCCAGTCGGCCTCAGCGATCGCTGTCACTGAGCTCGTCGTCATCAAGTTCGGCGAGGTCGTCATCGTCATCGTCGGAGTCGTCGGAGTCGTCCGGCGTCCGGTACGGGTCGGGATCTCCGGCGTGCACAGCGCCGTCGCGGGCGGCCGCGACCGCCGCGTCGGCTGCCCGCGCCCTGGCGACCAGATCCTCGATATTCGCCGCGGCCTCCGGAATGGTGTCGCGGGTGAAGCTGATCGATGGCGTGTGCTTGAGCCCGGTCTGCTTGCCGACCTCGGACCTGATCAGCCCCGTCGCGCTGGCCAGCGCCACGGCCGTTCCGGCCACCTCGTCATCGGATCCGTAGACCGTGTAGAACACGGTGGCGTCCCGCAGGTCCCCGGTGACCCTGGCCTCGGTGATGGTCACGAAGCCAAGCCGCGGGTCCTTGACGCGCCGCTCCAGCATCTCGGCGACGATCTCGACGATCCGGTCACCGAGCTTGCGCGCCCTGGCCTGGTTCATCGGCTCACTCTCCCTCGTCGGTCAGCAGCCGCTGCCTCGCGGCCAGCAGCTCGATCTCGGGCCGCTCCGCGATGAAGCGCTCGCAAGCGTCCAGCACTTCCCTGGCATTCGCCGCGGATGAGCTCACCACGGCGATGCCGATCTCGCTCCTGCGGTGCAGGTCCAGGTACCCGGTCTCGCCGACGGCGATGCCGGGGAACCTGCGGTGCACCTCAGCGATCAGGGGCCTGACCACTGAGCGCTTCTGCTTGAGCGACCGGACGTCGCCTAGCAGAACGTCCAGGGTCAGGGCCCCGACGTACATCCCGGCCTGCTCAGGTCCGCGGCTTCTCCCGCATCTCGAAGGTCTCGATAACGTCGCCGACCTTGACATCGCTGTAGCCGAGGCCGATACCGCACTCGAAGCCTTCCCGCACCTCGGTCGCGTCCTCCTTGAACCGGCGCAATGACTCCACGGTGAGGTTGTCCGAGACCACGACGCTGTCCCGGATCAGGCGGGCCTTGCTGTTGCGGACGATCGTGCCGGAGCGGACGATGCAGCCGGCCACGTTGCCGATGCGCGGCACCCGGAAGATCTCGCGGACCTCCGCCGTGCCGAGCTGGGCCTCCTCGAAGATCGGCTTGAGCATGCCCTTGAGCGCGGCCTCGACTTCCTCGATCGCCTGGTAGATGACCGAGTAGTAGCGGATGTCGACACCCTCGCGCTGGGCCAGCTCGCCGGCCCGGCCCGCCGGCCGGACGTTGAAGCCGATGATCACGGCATCGGAGGCGATCGCCAGGTTCACATCGTCCTGGGTGATCGCGCCGACACCGCGGCCGATGACGCGGAGCACGACTTCCTCGCCCACATCCAGCTGCAGCAGCGCGTCTTCCAGCGCTTCCACCGAGCCGGAGACGTCGCCCTTGATGATGAGCAGCAGCTCTTCCCGCTCGCCGGACTTGAGCGCCGACTCCAGGTCTTCCAGCGTGACCCGCGGCCGCCGCTGGGCGAACATGGCGCTGCGCTCCCTGGCCTCGCGCCGCTCGGCGATCTGCCTGGCCACCCGGTCGTCATCGACGACCAGGAAGCTGTCACCAGCGCCGGGCACGGCGGTCAGGCCGAGCACCTGCACCGGCCGGGACGGCGGTGCCTCTGGCACCTGGTCGCCGTTCTCGTCCAGCATGGCCCGGACCCGGCCGAAGGCCTCGCCGCAGACGATCGAGTCGCCGACCTTGAGCGTGCCCCGCTGGACCAGCACTGTGGCCACCGGGCCGCGGCCCTTGTCCAGGTGCGCCTCAATGGCCACGCCCTGGGCCTGCTGCCTCGGGTTCGCCCGCAGGTCGAGCTCGGCGTCGGCGGTCAGGATGACGGCCTCGAGCAGCTGCTCGATGCCGGTGCCGTTGCGCGCCGAGACGTCCACGAACAGGGACTGGCCGCCGAACTCCTCGGCCACCAGGCCGTACTCGGTCAGCTGGGCCCTGACCCGCTGCGGGTCGGCGCCTTCCTTGTCCACCTTGTTGACCGCGACGACGATCGGGACGCCGGCCGCCTGGGCGTGGTTGAGCGCCTCGGTCGTCTGCGGCTTCACGCCGTCATCGGCCGCCACGACCAGGATGACCAGGTCAGTGGTCTCGGCACCGCGGGCTCGCATGGCGGTGAACGCCTCGTGACCGGGGGTGTCGATGAAGGTGATCTTGCGCTCGTTCCCGTCCACCACGGTGTCGACCTGATAGGCACCAATGTGCTGGGTGATGCCGCCAGCTTCCTTGGCCACCAGGTTGGTGTGCCTGATGGCGTCCAGCAGCTTGGTCTTGCCGTGGTCGACGTGACCCATGACGGTCACCACCGGCGGCCGCGCGACCAGGTCAGTGTCTTCGCCCTCGTCCTCGCCGAACTCGATGTCGAAGGCCTCGAGCAGCTCCCGGTCCTCTTCCTCCGGGGAGACAACCTGAACGTTGTAACTGAGCTCGGCGCCGAGCAGCTGCAGTGTCTCGTCGTTGACCGACTGGGTCGCGGTCACCATCTCGCCCAGGTGGAACAGCACCTGCACGAGCGAGGCCGGGTTGACGCCGATCTTGTCCGCGAAGTCGCTCAGCGAGGCGCCCCGGGACAGCCGGATGACCTGGCCGTTGCCGCGCGGGATCGACACGCCGCCGATCGCCGGCGCCTGCATGTTGTCGAACTCCTGACGGCGCTGCTTCTTCGACTTCCGGCCGCGCGACGGACGACCGCCGGGACGGCCGAACGCGCCTGCCGTGCCACCGCGACCGCGGCCGCCGGGACCTGGCCGGGCCGGAGCCATGCCGGGCCGGGCGCCGCCACCGGGACCGCCGCCAGGACCACCGCGACCGCCACCGGGACCGCCGCCAGGACCACCGCGACTGCCGCCGGGAGCGCCGCCAGGTCCACCACGGCCGCCGCCACCGGGACGCGGGCCGGCACCGGGGCCAGCGGAGCCGCCATAGCCGCCGCCGCGCGGGCCGCCGCTACCGCCGCCAGGGCCGCCCTGGAACCGGCCGCCGACCGGCCGGGGCGGCATGCTGCTCGGGCTAGGCCGGGGACCGCCAGGGCGCGGGCCGCCGGGACGCGGCGCCTCGCCGGCAGCTGGCCGGCCGGCCGGGCGCGGGCTGCCGGGACCGGTCGGCGCACCGGGCGTGGCCGTGCCCGGCGTGGCCGGAGCGCCGGCCTGCGGGGTGCGCGGTGTGGCCCCCATTCCAGTCGCAGTCGAGCTGAACGGGTTGTTGCCAGGGCGCGGTCCTGGCCGCGGCGTGTGCCGCTGGCCGGACCCGGGCGCCGACGGCCGCGGTCCTGCCGCGGCAGGCCGCTGTGCCGACCTGGTGTCCTGACCGTCGGACTCCGGCCTGGGCGGCATGGTCTCTGCTGGCGGCACCTGCGGCCCGGCACTCTGGTCTGCCGGGAACGGCACGGTGACAGCCGGACCTTGCCGCGGAGCGGGCGGTGCCGGCGGCTCCTGGGCGGTGGGCTGCTCGGCCGGCTGCTGAGCCTGCGGCTCGGCGGCGGGCACCTGCCCGTTCGCGGCCGGGCGCGCGGGCGCCTCCTGGACCTCGGCTGCAGTGCCGTTCGCGGACCGCCTGGCTGCGGACGGCGCCTTGCGTGCCGCGCCATCGCCGCCGGCCTTGGCCGCCTGGCCGCCGAATTCGTCCTTGAGCCTGCGTACTACCGGCGCCTCGATCGTCGAGGACGCCGACCTGACAAACTCACCCATCTCCTGGAGCTTGGCCATCACGGCCTTGCTCTCTACGCCGAACTCTTTCGCGAGTTCGTAAACCCGGACCTTCGCCACTGCGCTCCCTCTACTCGGCCCGGAAACTCCGGGCCTGCCAGCCGGGCGGGGCAGGGCGTGCTCCGTCCGGCGTCAGATTGTGCTGTTCATCGCCGCATGCTCATCGGGCGCTCATCGCAATTCAGCCTTCTTTCTTCTCGCCCAGCCGCTGGCTAGCTGCCGGCCAGGTATTCCGCGACCTTCCCGGCCGGCAGTGCTGCCGGAAGGCGAAGGGCCCGCGAGAACGCCTTGCGGCGCTGGGCTCGTTCCAAGCATGCCAGGCTCGGGTGCAGGTACGCACCTCGGCCAGGCTGCCGCGCGGTGATGTCAGGAACAATCTCGTCTCCCGCCGCCACCACGCGGACCAAGTCGGGCTTAGCCGCGCGTGCTCCGCATCCTATGCAGGTCCGGATCGGCGCAGTCTGTCCGCTGTCCAGCTTACAGGGCCTTGGCCTCGGTGGCACCGGGCGCTGTACCCGCTGCCGCGTCCGCCTCCTGGCCGGCTGCCGCGCCGCTGCCGTCCGGCGGCACGGAAGCAGCGGGCGGCCCAGTCTCGGCAGTGTCCGGCCTGATGTCGATCCGCCAGCCCGTGAGGCGGGCGGCAAGGCGCGCATTCTGCCCTTCCTTGCCGATCGCCAGCGAGAGCTGGTAGTCGGGCACGATGACCTGAGCCACCCTGGCCTGCAGGTCAATGACGTTGACCTTGGTCACCCGCGCGGGCGAGAGCGCGTGCGCCACGAACTCTGCCGGATCGGCCGAGTAGTCGACGATGTCGATCTTCTCGCCGTGCAGCTCGGTCATCACGTTCCTGACCCGGCTGCCCATCGGCCCGATGCAGGCGCCCTTGGCGTTAACGCCGGGCTGGTGCGATATCACCGCGATCTTGCTGCGGTGACCCGCCTCGCGTGCGATCGCCGCGATCTCGACCGCCCCGGAGGCGATCTCCGGCACTTCCATCGCGAAGAGCTTCTTGACCAGGTTCGGGTGCGTGCGAGACAGCGTGACCGACGGTCCCCGGTAGCCCTTGCGCACGTGCAGCACGTAGCAGCGCAGCCGCTCACCGTGCACGTACTTCTCGCCGGGCACCTGCTCGGTGGGCGGCAGGATCGCCTCCAGCTTGCCGAGGTCGACCAGCACCGCGCGCGGGTCCCTGCCCTGCTGGATGACGCCCGCGACGACGTCGCCCTCGCGGCCCGCGTACTCGCCGAAGGTCAGCTCGTCCTCGGCGTCCCTGAGGCGCTGCAGGATCACCTGCCGCGCGGTGGTCGCGGCGATCCGGCCGAAGCCCTCCGGCGTGTCGTCGTACTCCCGGCCGGGCTCACCCTCGGCGCCCGCCTCGCGGGCCAGCACCGTCACGTGCCCGCTGCTCCGGTTGACCTCGACGCGCGCCACCGCGGCCGCGCCATCGGTCTTGTGGTAGGCCACCAGGAGCGCGTCCTCGATCGCCTTGATCGCCAGGTCAAGCGAGATGTCCTTCTCCGCCTCCAGGCTCCTCAGGACACTCAGGTCGATGTCCACCTAGTCCTCCTCGTCCTGGTCATTGTCGTCAGCGGAGTCATCAAAGTGACCGAACTCGACCTGGACCCGGCCGGGGCCGAGCTCGGCGTACTTGTACTCCTGAGTCACCCCGTCCCGCTCCAGGATGACGCCCTGCTCGCCGGTACCGACAATGCGGCCCTCGGCCAGGGCGGCCCCGTTCCCGTTCTGATTCCCGGCGGCGTCCGTCAGCGGCGCGATGACGAGCCGTCCAGCCGCCCTCCGCCAGTGCCGGGGCTGGGTCAGCGGCCGGTCGATGCCCGGCGATGACACTTCAAGCGTGTACGGCTGCTCGCCCATCTCAGGACCGCTGTCCAGCCTGGCCGACAGCTCGCGGCTCGCCAGCGCGATCTCGTCCAGGCTGACACCGCCGTCGGCGTCGACGACTACGCGGAGTACCCGGCGACGGCCGGCACTGGTGACCCGGATGCTCTCCAGGTCCATGTCCATGGCGTGCACCACCGGCTCCAGCGCGCGCATCAGCCGGTCGGAATCGGGCAGCGGGCCGGCCTGGGCAGCCCGCGGCCTCGCATCCCGGCCGTTAGCCTTGCCCTTGGCCTGGGGATGCGAACCGCGACGGGAGCCACCCTGCATGACGACCTCCTCGCCCGCTACCTGTGCTGTTATCCGCGCTGCTGCTCGTACTCGCGTCGTCATCTAGCCTATCCGGGACGCGGCGCCAAGGTTTCGGGCCTGGCTCTTCGGCCTGCGTGGCATGCTGGGGCCGCAGTTGCAGAAGCTACGCAGGAGTGGCTATGTGCTGGAGGATGCTGAAGTGACGGGCGACGGGGGAAGTCCGGGCCCGAGCAGGCGCGCCCTGCTCGCTGGCGCGGCGGCTTCGCTCCCGCTGCTGCTTACAGCCTGTAAGGGCGTCCAGGCACTGGGCACCCCTCCCCCGCCGGCCCGTGACATCCGCGTGCTGGCGGCCGCGATCGCCGCGGAGGAGGCCATGGTGGCCAGATATGCCACAGCGCTCAGGCAGCTGACAGCCGGCGGCGGGACCGGCGGCGCTGGAGGGGGCGCCGCTGGCGACCCGGCCGGGGCGGGGGCCGCTGCGGTCGCCGCAGTGGCCGCCGTGCGTGCGGAGCACGTGGCCCATCTGGCCCAGCTCAGGTCGCGCCTCATCCACCCGCCGGCGCTGACGTCGTCACCGGGCCCGTCCGCCGCGGCCACTGCCTCTGCTTCCCCCTCCGCCGGAGCCGGAGCCGGAGCCGGCACCGGCGCCCGGGCCAGCCGGAAGCTCGTGCTGAGCGAGCTTGAGCAGGCCGAGCAGACGGCCTCCGACCGCCTCATCGGCCAGCTCGACGGGCTGCCGCCGGCGCTGGCGCAGCTGTTCGCCAGCATCGCGGCATCCGAGGCGACTCATGTGCCCTACCTGCGAGCCGCAGGGCAGTCGCGATGACGGCCTCTCCCGTTTCTGTTGTTGCCCTCCTGCGGGCCGCCCTGGAAGCTGAGCAGGCCGCCAGCTACGGCTATGGCGTCGTGGGCTCGCACCTGCCGCAGAGTTCGGCTCAGCAGGGCGCGGCCACCACCGACTGGATCACGCACCTGCGGGCCGCCGACTATCTCACGGCGCTGATCCAGGCACGCGGCGGAACGCCCGCACCGGCTGCCGTCGCATATCAGCTGCCAGTCCCGGTGCAGACAGCAGCGCAGGCCAGGGTGCTGGCGGCCGCGCTGGAGGAGAGGGTCGCGCAGGCTTATCTCGCCCTCGTCGCGGTGCCCGAGCCCGCCCTCCGCAGCTATGGCGCAGGACAGGTCAGGGCAGCAGCCCTGCGGGCTGAGGCGTGGCGAGGGTCAACGGAGCCGTTCCCCGGCCTGCCCGCGGCAAGCCTGCGGGGCTAGCCGGACCGCCCGGCACCGAGCGCGGGCCAGCCGGCCAGGCGCGGGCCATCGGGCCAGGCGCGGGCCAGCGGGCCGAGCGCGGCTGACCGTCAGCTAGCCACCCGAAGGAGCTCCGGCCGGGACTTTTCATCCGCTTCAGCGCCGGCGGCGGCTTTAACGTCTACCCGGATGACGTCGAGCGCAGGCTCCGTAGCAGCACAGCGGGCGATATACCGCTGTCCCACGAGAAGGCTTTCGGATGATTTTTAACTTTTATGCGTCACCGAAAGGATGCAAAGTCGCAGGCGGCCGCCAGAATGGCCGTCAGCCCACAGCGAGAACGTGCTCAATCATGGCCGCGGCGCCCTCGAGGTCCTCGCCCACCGCGATCCTCTCGGCCCACGACCACCAGAACCACCACAGGCCGTCCTGGCCGCGGCCCGCGTAGACGTCCTCGGCCAGCGCCGATGCGGACGGGTTCACCACGTGCAGGCTCGGCACCCGGCCGGGCGGGACCATCAGCCTCGCCCGTAGCCCTCGGTGGGCGAGTACCTCTGCCAGTCCTTCGAGCCTGGCGAGGTTGGCCTGCCAGGTCGACGTCGCCGCCGGTCCGCCCGACCCGGCAGCCCCGGTCACCGGTGCTGCTGCCGCCGCGGCCACTGCCGCTGCGCCTCGCTGAGCCATACCGTCCTGAGTGGCGCCGGCCTGAGCCGCCCGCTGCGCCTCGACTGTCATTCTGTCACCCCTGGTAGCTGATACACAGCAAAGAGTAATCGATGGGCTTAAGAATGCACGGTCAGGGTCCTGAGTGCAACATGCATAGAGAAATTCGCACTCGTGTTAATGGAGTTTCTACCGGGAAGCCACGATCGGCACTGGACGGAAGGCCAGCCGCACCGCCACACTAAATTGCACCGCCCAGGTTAAGGAGCAGTTAAGGTCTGCCGAGGGAGGTGGGGGAATTGGCAAGCGCGCAAAGCCCGACAGTCCGCCGCCGCCGTCTCGCGCTCGAGCTCAGAAGGCTGCGCGAGGCAGCGAGGCTCACCTGCGAGGAAGTCGCCGAGCAGCTTGAGTGCTCCGCGTCCAAGATCAGCCGGGTCGAGACCGGCCGGGTGTCGGTGTCGCCGCGCGACGTCCGCGACATGCTCGAGATCTACGGCGTTCCCGAGCAGCAGCGCGACAGCCTTGTCCAGCTCGCCCGCGAGTCACGGCAGAAAGGCTGGTGGCACGCCTACGGCGATACTGTCCAGCCGCAATTCGGCACCTACCTCGGGCTCGAAAGCGCCGCGTCGGAGATCAGGATTTACGAAGTCAACCTGATTCCGGGCCTGCTGCAGACCGAGGACTACGCCCGCTCCGTCATCACGGCGGGAATGGTCAACAGCCCGCGCGCTGACATCGAGCGCCGGGTGGCGCTCCGGATGGAACGGCAGCGGCTGACGATCGCGAGTCCGCCGAAGATGTGGGCCGTTCTCGACGAGGCGGCACTGCGGCGTCAGGTCGGCGGCTCTGAGGTCATGCGCGTCCAGCTGGAGTACCTGCGCGAGCTTGGCGGCCTGCGCAACGTGTCGCTGCAGGTCATCCCCTTCGGCGGCGGCGCGCACCCGGCGATGGGCCGGCCCTTCGTGATTCTCGCTTTCGGTGAGGAGGCCGACCCCGATGTGGTCTACCTGGAGGACCTGACCAGCGCACTGTGGGTGGAGAACGTCGAGGAAGTCGACCGCTACAACGTCTTCTTCAATCACCTGCAGGCCACGGCGCTGTCGTTCGAGAACTCCGCAGCGCTGATGACCGCCGTCCTGAAGGAGATGTAGGCCCGCCATCAGGCGGCCGCTATCCGGCCGCCGCTATCCCCGCGGGCGAGCCAAGGGCCGCCGGCAGCGGCTCGGCGTGCAGCACCGTTAGCCGCGACACCGCCCGGGTCAGCGCGACATACAGCCGGTGCAGGCCGCGCGCCTCCGCGGCCGCGATCCGGGCCGGCTCGATGACGATCACCTGGTCAAACTCCAGGCCCTTGGCCAGCGTGACCGGGACCAGGGAGATCTCGCCGCCGCGGGCAGCGCCATCCAGGACCGCGTGCGGCACCGCGGCGGCGCTCAGCACCGCCTCGATCGCGGCAATCTGGTCGTCGGCCGCGATGACCGCGGCCGACCCCGGCCTGGTCAGCGCGTCAGCGCAGGCGCTCGCGAGGGCGCCGTCAAGCGCAGCCGGCTCCAGCTGCCTGACGGCCAGTGCGCCGGGATCCTGCCGCACCGACGATGCCGGGCTGAGCTCCGGCGCGATCTGGCTGAGCAGGCGGCTCGCGAAGTCGAGTATCTGCCGCGGCACCCGGTAGCCGGTGTCCAGCACGCGCAGGTCCGCTCCCGGCTTGCCGAGATGCCCCAGCATCTGCTCCCAGCTGACTGTCGCCCATGCCGTCGTGCCCTGCGCGATGTCGCCCAGCACGGTCGCCGAGCCGGTCGCACAGCGCCGCCCGATGGCCCGGCACTGCATGGGCGACAGGTCCTGTGCCTCGTCCACGACGATGTGCGCCAGGCTCGGCGTCCGCTCGATCAGATCGGCTGCCTCGTCGATCAGCACGGCGTCGGCCGCGCTCCAGCGGGCCGAGCCGGGACCGCGGGACGGGCTGGTCCAGGAGATGGCCGACTGCTCAGCCTCGTCCAGGATGCCGCGGGCCGCCCGCCGCAGCAGTTCGGGATCTGACAGCAGCCGGAACACCAGCCGGACCGGGTCAGCCTTCGGCCACATCTGCGCGACGACTGCCTGCACCGGCTTCGTGCGCCTGACGGATTCGTGCGTCCGGTCGTCGCAGGTCTCCCCGGCCGCCTCCATCCGGGTCAGGATTACGTGCGCGATCCGGTGCGACAGCATCTCGCGGCCGGTCCCGTACCGCACTCCCCTGGCGCGCAGCTCCGCCGCCAGCTCGGCAATCTCGTAGGCGGGTACCCGCCACCGCCGCGAGCCGCGCGCCAGCATGATCGCCTCGGCCGGCTCCTCGAGCTGCTCCCAGAGCGCACTGGCGAGCACCTGCGCCATCCGGGCGTCGCCTTTCACCTGCGCGGCCTGCTCGGAGTCCGTGCCCCGGACCGGGACAGCCGCGGTCAGATCGGCAACCGACAGCTGGGCCACGTCGAGCTCGCCCAGGGCCGGCAGCACGTTCTCGATGTAGGCGAGGAACGCCCGGTTGGGCCCGATGACGAGCACGCCGCCGCGGCTGAGCCGCCGCGCATGCGCGTACAGCAGGTAGGCCACCCGGTGCAGGCCGACGGCAGTCTTCCCGGTGCCGGGCGCTCCCTGCACGCACACGGTCTGGTCGGCATCGGCGCGCACGATGTCGTCCTGATCCGGCTGGATCGTCGCGACGATGTCGCGCATCGGGCCGGAGCGCGGCCGCTCGATCTCGTCGATCAGGATCCGGCTCGTCGCCGCGACCTCGACGGCTCCGGCGCCGAACCGCTCGTCCTCGAAGGCCGTGAGCTCGCCGCCGGAGAAGCCGAACCGACGGCGCCGCTCAAGCCCCATCGGCTCGGCCTGGCTGGCCCGGTAGAACGGCCGGGATACCGGCGCGCGCCAGTCGATCACGACCGGAGTGCCGTGCGGGTCGTGCACATGCCGGCGCCCGACATGGAAATGCTCGCTGTCGGGCCCGTCAGCGGACTGCCGCGGCTCGGCGGCCCTGGCGTCAGCCTCGTCCTGCGAGTCCGCCAGCGCGCCTGGCCGGTAGTCCAGCCGGCCGAAGAACAGCGGCGTATCCGGGAGGTCGCGCAGCGCCTCGGCGCGCCGGTACAGGTCTGCCTTGAGATACTCCTCAGAGACCGGGTCCCCGCCCATGGCGCGCAGCGACAGGACGTCGGTGCGCATCAGGTTCAGGAAGTCACGCGACCGGCGCAGGTGCGTGCGCTCGGCCGCCAGTATGTCGTCCGCGGCGGTGGGCTCCGAACTCGCCGACGGCATGGTGAATCACTCCATTCGCAGATAGCGGCTGGCTGCAGTGAGTGAGCGGGCAGATATCAGGGGCCGGAAGACGGAAGGACGGGAACGACGGCCCAAAGGCAGAGGAGCTTAGCACCGGCCCCGCCTGCAGGTCACCTGCATTTGCGGCCGGCGGTGCTACCAGGTCCAGCAGAAGCCCACCACGGTCCTGTCCAGTGACCGCAGATACCGGTGGGCCGCGTGCTCGCTGTCGAGCAGCACTTCCTGCCGGGTGGCGATCTCGCCGTCCACGCCGTCCCAGACCGCCCACCACAGCCGTGCAGGCAGCGCGGCCGGGTGGAACTGAATGCGGATGTCGAAGTTCTCCAGATGCCGCATCACGGCCCGGCGGAACTCGCGCTCGCGCGGGTCGGTCAGCACGCCCGGATAGCGATAGGACACCCAGTAGTCGACCGGGCAGGTGTCGCCCAGGTTCAGCGTCCTGGCGAGCAGGATGTCAGTGCAGAAGACGCCGGGGCCAACCTGCCGGAGCTCGCCGGACAGCCCGCGGCAGCCCTGCCCTGCTTCCAGGGCGAGCGCATCGGTGTCATACAGGAACGGCAGCCGGTCCACGCCCATCGTGGTGGCCTCGATGACCTGCATCGTCCAGGTCCGCTCGAGCCTGCCATCCGCCCCCACGTAGCAGTGGTCGTGCATGGACAGTGTCTGGTGCTGGCGGGGGCCCAGCATCCGGGTCAGGTCCTGCTCGGCCTGCGGAGCCACCGCGTGGCTGCCAGCCAGCACGGTGATCGCCCCGGAGCCGTCCCACAGCCGCCAGAGCTGGCCTGCCTCCTGCTCGGTGATGCCGAACGCGTCGATGAACAGCGTGAGCGCCGGACGGCTGAGCAGCTCGCCGGACAGCGCTCTGGAGACGGTGTCCTTGAGCTGATGCGCGAGCACGCGAGCGTCCGCGGGCGAGCGGGGCGCAGCATGCAGGTGCCGCGCGAGCACTTCCGCCACCGCGAGCTTGTTGACTTCCTCCCGCCTGGCCCGGAGGACGTGCTGCTCCCAGGACTGCCGGTAGCTGCCCGGCTTGAGCAGGAGCTGCCGCAGGTACGCGGACGCGGCACCGCGCCCGGTCGCGGGAGAGCGGGCTAACACGGGCTTATCATGTCAGCTCGGGCGATCAGACTTGGGCGATCAGAACAGCACGGACATGAACGTGCCGGCCTGAGCGAATCCGACACGCTTGTACGCGGCCCTGGCCGGGGTGTTGAAATCGTTGACGTACAGGGTGACGACCGGTGCCAGCCGGAGCGCGGCCTGGACGACGGCGGCCATGCCCCGGATGGCGTGACCCTGGCCACGGCAGTCGGGAGGGACCCAGACACCCTGGACCTGGCAGGCGTGGGGCGTCACGGCGCCGATCTCCGCCTTGAAGATCACCTTGCCGTCATCGATCCTGGCGAACGACCGGCCGGAGCCGATCAGGTCAGCCATCCGGGCCCGGTAGGCAACTCCGCCGTCCGGCCCGATCGGCGAGACGCCGACTTCCTCGGTGAACATGGCGATGCACGACGGCAGCAGCACGTCAAGCTCGCGCGGCCGCACCATCCGGACGAGCGGATCGGGCTCGATTGCCGACAGCCCGGACATGGCCAGCACGGGCTGCGCGTCGCGCACCTCGCGGGGTGTGCCCCAGCTCGGCGCCAGGATGGACCACAGCTGGCTGACGGCGTCGGCCGGGCCGACGATCGACGAGCAGCGCCGGCCCTGCAGCCGTGCCCTCGCGGCGAAGGCCGTGATGGCGTCCGGGCCGGCCTGGACGGGCACCAGGTTGGCGCCCGAATAGCACAGCGACGTCAGCTGGCCGCCCTCGGCGTAACCCCACAGCTGACCGCCCAGCCGGGAGGGGTCCAGGCCGGTCGTCCGTATCCTCGCGCTCACGAATACGTTGGCAACCGGGTCCCGATCGCAGAGGTCGATTACCTCGTCGCGATCGTGGTCGGTGAGCAGCCGCAGCGACGCCGAACGCCATGGCCTGGTGCGCAGCACTCCTCCAGAGTATCGGCTTCGCGCCGGAGCCTAGGATCTGGGCGCAGGCAGCGCCGGACAGGTTGCGTTGACGACGCCGGGCTTGCCGGGCAGGGATCCATCGGCCAGATAACGGTCCAGGTAGTTATTGACGCAGTTGTTGGGCGGGTACGCAAGCGATTGGCCGTGGTTCCCGCCGCCGCTCACCACCACGAGGCGGGCGCTCGGCAGCAGTTTCCTCGCCACCAGCGCTCCGGCGTACGGCGTCGCGGCGTCCAGCGTGCCCTGCAGCATCAGAATCGGCGGCAGCCCGGCGCCGTCGATGCGCAGCGGCTGAGCCGGCCCATTGACTGGCCAGAACGCGCAGGCAGCGTTGAACCACGCGTTCCCCCACGCCTCGAACGGTGCCTTTACGCTGACCTTCCTGGTGTCAGAGTTCCAGAACGCCCAGCTGCGCGGCCAGCGCACGTCACCGCACTCCACCGCGGTGTAGACGGCGAACTCGTTCTCGTTCTGCGCGCCGATCTGCTGGTAGAGCGCGATGAGCTCTGATGTCGACCCGCTGTGCAGGTAGGCCGCGAGCGACTGGGCCAGGTACGGCCACCAGGCGTCACTGTAACCGCCGACAAGGAACGTGTCGCTGAGCTCGTCCGGCCCGATCAGCGGACCTGACGAGCCCGCGATCGGGTGTTTCTCCAGCTTGCCCGATGCAGCCGTGAACGTGGCGTTGACGGCCGCCTCGGTTGAGCCGAGGTGGTAGACGGCGTCATTGCGGGCGATCCAGGCGAAGAATGCCGTCATCCGCCCCTGGAACGCGTAATCCTCGTCGATGTTGTCGGGATACCAGATCCCGGCCGGATCCACGACGCTGTCCAGCACCATCCGGCGGATCCGGTGCGGGAAGAGCGTGGCGTAGACCTGGCCGAGATAAGTGCCGTAGGAAACGCCGTAGTAGCTGATCTTCTGCTGGCCGAGGGCGGCCCGGATGGAGTCCATGTCCCTGGCCAGGTCCTCGGTCGTCATATAGGGCAGCAGCCAGCCGAACCGCTTCTCGCAGTCGGCCGCGTACTGCCGGGCCCGGTCCTCGAGTACCTGCTCGGCCGCGGCGGTGGCGGGCACGTAATCGGGCCGCGGCTTGCTGAAGAACGCCGGGTCGCAGCTCAGCGCCGGGACGGAGGACCCGACGCCGCGCGTGTCGAAGCCGACGATGTCGTACTGCGCCGCCACGCTCGGCGTGAGCCCGGCCGCGACGCTTGCCGCCATGGCCAGGCCGCTGGCGCCGGGACCGCCGGGATTCACCAGCAGAGCTCCCTGCCGCTGCGCTGCCGGGGCCGTTGCCGGGATCTCCGACAGCGCCAGGGTGATCTTGCGGCCGCCCGGATTGGCGTAATTCAGCGGAACCTGCAGGCTGGCGCACCGCAGGCGGCTCGCATTCGGGGCGCCCCCAGCGGCCTTCGAGCACGGGCGCCAGCGCAGCCCAGCCGTCGCGGCGGCCGGCCCGGAGAGCACCGGGGCCGGAGCGGACGACGGCGATGATGATCCCGAAGACGAGCAGCCGGCCAGGCCGGACACGGTGAGCAGGGCACCGGCCGCAGCCGCGACTGCGGTTATCGCTCTGGTCATTCCGCCTACCTGCCCGCTCCGGGCGGGTGGCGAACGGCTAGGCCTCGGCTGGCTCGATCTCCGCGGCGAGCTTCATCGCCTCTTCGATCAGGGTCTCGACGATCTGTGCCTCGGGCACGGTCTTGATGACCTCGCCGCGGACAAAGATCTGCCCCTTGCCGTTGCCCGAGGCGACGCCGAGGTCGGCCTCGCGCGCCTCGCCCGGTCCGTTCACGACACAGCCCATGACCGCGACCCGCAGCGGCACGTCCATCCCGTCCAGGGCGGCCGTCACCTCGTCGGCGAGCTTGTAGACGTCCACCTGGGCGCGGCCGCAGGACGGGCAGGACACGATCTCCAGGCCGCGCTGGCGCAGGCCGAGGGATTCCAGGATGGCGATGCCGACCTTGACCTCCTCGACCGGCGGCGCGGACAGCGAGACCCGGATGGTGTCGCCGATGCCCTCGGCCAGCAGGGCCCCGAAGGCCACCGCGGACTTCACCGTTCCCTGGAACGTCGGCCCTGCCTCGGTGACGCCGAGGTGCAGCGGGTACGCGCAGCGCTGGGCCAGGAGCCGGTAGGCGTTAATCATCACGACCGGGTCATGGTGCTTGACCGAGATCTTGATGTCGGTGAACCCGTGCTCCTCGAACAGCGAGCACTCCCACAGCGCCGACTCGACGAGCGCCTCGGGCGTCGCCTTCCCGTGCTTGGCCAGCAGCCGCTTGTCCAGCGATCCGGCGTTGACGCCGATCCTGATCGGCACGCCCGCGGCCGAGGCAGCCCTGGCGATCTCGCCGACCTTGTCATCGAATGCCTTGATGTTGCCGGGGTTCACGCGCACCGCCGCGCAGCCGGCGTCGATCGCGGCGAAGACGTACTTGGGCTGGAAGTGGATATCGGCGATCACCGGGATCTGCGACTTGCGGGCGATCTCCGGCAGCGCGTCCGCGTCGTCCTGGGATGGCACCGCGACCCGGACGATCTCGCAGCCGGCGGCCGTCAGCTCCGCGATCTGCTGCAGGGTGGCGTTGACGTCCGCGGTCAGGGTCGTGGTCATCGACTGCACGGAGACCGGCGCGCCGCCGCCGACCGGGACCGCGTGCTTGCCGCTGCCCACGATGATCTGACGCGACTGGCGGCGCTCCGCGAGCGGCTCGGGCGGGAGCTGGGGAATGCCAAGGTCAACTGTCATGACTCGATTTCGCCTCACACCTGAAGGTGAACGGGATTGAAGATATCGGCCGCAATCAGCAGCGTACCGAAGCCAACGAGCACGACGAAGACCAGCAGGCTCAGTGGCACCAGCCGCTGGATGTCCACCAGCCCGGGGTCTGGCCTGCCGCGAATCCGCGCAAACCACGCCCGGATGCGCTCGAAGATCACCACAGCCAGATGACCGCCGTCCAGCGGCAGCAGCGGCAGCAGGTTGAAGGCGCCGACGAAGATGTTCAGCGAGGCGATCAGGTACAGCACGATGGTGAGCTTGACCTGCCACGGCAGCGCGGCCTGGACCACGTCACCCGTCACCTCACCGACTCCGACGACGCTGCTGACCTGGCCGGCCGGTGTCTTGGCCCGGTTCGCGTTGAACAGGTCAGGGATCGCCGCTGGCAGCTTCGCTATCGCTGATGCCGACGACGTGAGCGTGTCGGCGAACTGGGTCCCCGCGTAGGCCCAGGCGCTGAAGAAACCGCTGCGCTGGTATAGCACGGCAGGCTCAACACCGAGATAGGGCACCGATCGCTTGGGGATGCCCGCCAGAGTAATGCTCAGCGTCACGTTACGGCCGTCGCGCCTGACGACCACCGGGACGGTCTGCCCCGCTTTCTGGCTGGCGAGGGCGGTGTGCAGCTGATTCCAGTTCCCGACCGCCCGGCCGTCGATCGAAATGATCTTGTCGTTCGGCTTGATCCCGGCAACCTCTGCTGGTGATTTGCCTAGGTTGTGACCCGCACACGGGTTTGCGCTGTTCAGTGCGGTCACGCTGGCGGGCACGCAGGTGGCGATGGAGCTGATCACGTTGGTGTTGTCGTTCGCCTGGCCAATGCCGAAGGCCACCAGGAACAGCAGGAACATGGCCAGCGCGAAGTGCATGAAGGAGCCTGCCGCGAGCACGATAATCCGCTGCCAGCCCGGCTGGTTCCGGAAGGATCGGGGCTCATCGGCTACATCGATTTCCTCAAGCCGGGTCATGCCGGTGATCTTGACGAAGCCGCCGAACGGCAGCGCCTTGACGCCGTACTCAGTCTCACCCCGGAAGGTCGACCACAGGGTCTGGCCGAAGCCGACGAAGAACTGGGTGACCTTCATATGAAATCTCTTGGCGGTCGCGAAATGCCCGAACTCATGCAGCATGACGGAAACCAGCAGGGCGACCACGAAGATCAGGACGCCGAAGAGGAAGGCCAGGTGCTGGTGCTCAACCACGATGATGGCGACGACGGCGCCGATGACCAGCAGCCAGGCGCTCAGCTGAGCAGGAGAGCCGTGCCCGCGATGACCGTTTCGTCCGTCCTGACCTGCAGGCTCTACGGGATCGGCGGGGCCGGACGGACCCATCAGGCGGTGCCTCCTTTCCCCGTCAGCTCTCGAGCGCGATCTCTGGCCCAGTTATCAGCCCCGAGCACGTCCGCCAGCGTCACGGCGGACCCGGCTGAGTCGTGATGCTCCGAGACTACCTGGGAGACCGTGTCAACGATTCCGGCGAACGGGATCTGCCCAGCCAGGAAGGCATCGACGCATACTTCGTTGGCCGCGTTGTAGACCGCCGGCATCGTGCCGCCGACCGTTCCCGCGTGCCGCGCCAGCGTCACGGCGGGGAAAGCCTCCTCGTCCAGCGGCTCGAAGGTCCAGCTGTGGGCGGTGGTCCAGTCGACCGCCGGGGCCGCGCCAGGGACCCGGTCCGGCCAGCCGAGCGCAAGTGCGATCGGGATCCGCATGTCCGGCGGGCTCGCCTGAGCCAGCGTCGAGCCGTCGGTGAACTCGACCATCGAGTGGATCACCGACTGCCGGTGCACCACGACCTCGATCCGGTCGAAGCCGACGCCGAACAGCAGGTGCGCCTCGATGAGCTCCAGGCCCTTGTTGACCAGCGTCGCGCTATTGATCGTGATGACCGGGCCCATGTTCCAGGTGGGATGCGCCAGGGCCTGCGCGGGCGTCACGCCGGCCAGCTCGGCCCTGGTCCGGTGCAGGAACGGGCCGCCGCTCGCCGTCACGATCAGCCGCCTGACCTCAGCCTCACGGCCGCCGCGAAGGCACTGGGCGATCGCCGAGTGCTCAGAGTCGACGGGCACGATCTGGCCGGGCGCCGCGGCATCGGCCACCAGCGGGCCGCCCATGATGAGCGACTCCTTGTTGGCCAGCGCGAGCATGCGCCCGGCCGTGAGGGCGGACAGGGTGGCCGCGAGCCCCACTGCCCCGGTCACCGCGTTCAGGACCACGTCGCACGGCTGCGCGGCCATCCCGGCAACCGCATCCGGGCCGGCGGTCACCTCGGGCAGCTTCCGGCGCGCGCCTCCGGCCGACGCGATGGCAGCCAGCGCCTCGCGCAGCTCAGGGACCGCCGCCGGGCTGGCCACGGCCACGCTTTCAGCGCCAAGCTCTATGGCCTGGCGCGCCAGGAGGCCGGGGTTGCCGCCGCCTGCCGCGATCCCCGTAAGCCGGAACCGGTCCGGATTGCGGCTGATGATGTCAGCCGCCTGCGTCCCGATCGAGCCGGTCGACCCCAGCACGATGATGTCCCGGCACTGGCCGGCGCTGCTCGCGGATTCCACAGGGCTATTGTCCACGGCCCGGCAAGCCAGGGCCGCCTGGCCGGCCGGCTGGCCGCATAAGTGATCTTGCCTGCCCGGGCGAAGCAGCGCCTGCTTCGGTAGCGTGAGCCCGTGAGCCCGTCAGTCGTGAGTCTCAGCCGCCCCGCCGCCCAGCAGCCAGAGTGGCCGGATCCTGCCCGAGTCGAGCAGGTCGCCGCCGAGCTCGCCACGATGCCGCCGCTGGTATTCGCCGGCGAGTGCGATCAGCTGCGGGACCGGCTGGCCGCAGTGACCAGGGGCGAGGCATTCGTCCTGCAGGGCGGCGACTGCGCCGAGACGTTCGCCGGCGCGAACGCCGACGCGGTCCGGGCCAAGCTGCAGACGATCTTGCAGATGGCCGTCGTCCTGACCTACGGCGCGAGCATCCCGGTCGTCAAGATCGGCCGGCTGGCCGGCCAGTTCGCGAAGCCGCGATCACGGGCGACGGAGGTCAGGGACGGCGTCGAGTTGCCGGCTTACCGCGGCGACGCGGTCAACGGGTTCGACTTCACCCCGGCGTCGCGCGCGCATGACCCGGACCGGATGCTGCGCGCCTACCACTGCGCCGCGGTGACGCTCAATCTCTGCCGGGCCTTCACCACCGGCGGGTACGCCGACCTCCATCAGGTCCACGCCTGGAACCGGGACTTCGTCAGGAACAGCCCGTCCGGCCAGCGCTACGAGCGGCTGGCGGGCGAGATCGACCGGGCGCTGTCGTTCATGCGCGCGTGCGGCGCCGACTCTGATGAGCTGCGCTCGGTGGAGTTCTACTCCAGTCACGAGGCCCTGCTGCTGCCGTATGAGCAGGCGCTGACGCGCATCGACTCGCGCACTGGCAAGGCCTATGACGTGTCCGCGCACTTCCTGTGGGTGGGTGAGCGGACCAGGGATCTCGACGGGGCGCACATCGAGTTCGCCGCCAGCATCCGCAATCCGATCGGGGTCAAGATCGGCCCGGATGCCACCCCGGACGGCGTGCGCGCCCTGATCCGCCTGCTCAGCCCGGACGGCGAGCCTGGCCGTCTGACGCTGATCACGCGCCTCGGCGCGAGCACGATCCGGGAGCTGCTGCCGCCGCTGATTGCCGCGGTTCAGGACGAGGGCATCCCGGTCGCGTGGATCTGCGACCCGATGCACGGCAACACCTTCGAGGCGCCGAGCGGCCACAAGACCAGGCGGCTGCAGGACGTGCTCGACGAGGTCCAGGGCTTCTTCGACGTGCACCGGGCGGCCGGCACGCACCCCGGCGGCATCCACATCGAGTTCACCGGCGACAACGTGACCGAGTGCGTTGGCGGCAGCTACGAGGTCATCGCAGAGAACCTGCACCAGCGCTACGAGACCGCCTGCGACCCGAGGCTCAACCGCAGCCAGGCGCTCGATCTCGCGTTCACGGTCGCCGAAAGCTACCGGTCCGCGTCGGCCTGGCCTCCCGCCGGGTAGGTCACCGGGAACGGCCTGGGCGGCTCCCAGTCCGGGCGCAGCGGCATCCCGGCTGCTCCGTGATCGCCCAGCTTGACGCCGAGCATCTGGTGCAGCTGAATCTGGTTGCGCTCGAAGCCCAGCCGCGACCCGGCCATGTACAGCCGCCAGACGCGCGCCGTTCCCTCCCCGACCTCGGCAACAGCCTCGTCCCAGTGCTCGTCGAGGTTGGCGCACCAGGCGGCCAGGGTCATCGCATAGTGCTCGCGCAGGTTCTCGGCATGCCGTACCTCGAAGCCGTTGTCGTGCATCATCGACATGAGGAACCCGGGTCCCTCGAGCTCACCGTCGGGGAACACGTACCGGTAGATGAAGCCATCGGTGACGCGCGCAGGACCGGTGTTGTCGGGCCGGGTGATGCAGTGATTGAGCAGCCGGCCCTCGGGGACCAGCTTGGAGCTCAGGAACCGGAAGTAGCCGGGCAGCTGGGCCTTGCCGATGTGCTCGGACAGCCCGATCGAGCTGACGGCATCGAAGCCGGTCTCGGTCACCTCCCGGTAGTCGAGGTGACGAACCTCGGCGAGATCGGAAAGACCACGTTCCTTGATGGCGGTCTGGGCCCAGGACGCCTGCTCGGCGGACAGCGTGACGCCCAGGGCCCGCACTCCGTACTCCCGGGCGGCGTGCATCACCATGCCGCCCCAGCCGCAGCCGACGTCCAGCAGCCGCATGCCCGGCTTCAGCGCAAGCTTGCGCGCCACCAGGTCGAACTTGGTGGCCTGAGCCTGCTCCAGGGTCGCGTCCGGCGACGGGTAGCAGGCGCAGGTGTAGGCCATGGACGGTCCGAGCACCCATTCGTAGAAGGCGTTGGACACGTCGTAGTGATGCGAGATCGCGCTGGCGTCGCGCTGCCGCGAGTGACGGCGCCCGGACAGCCACCGGCTGTTCACCCGCACCTCCTGCGGTGGCGGCGGCACGCGCGGGAAGAGCACTTTCGGTCCGCCCAGGGTGCTCAGCAGCCTCAGCTTCTGCGGAAGGCTGGTGTCCAGCTCCTGCGCATGCGCCATCCTTGCCAGCGCCGCGTACATGTCGCCGTCCACGTCCAGGTGACCGGCAACGTAGGCGCGGGCCAGCCCGAGCGCGCCGGGCGCCTGAGCCAGGTACGCGACCGCGGTCGGATTCTTGACCGCGATCCTGATCGGGGAGTCGGCAGGCCCTGCCGAGCTCCCGTCATACGCGGTAAAACCGACTGGGGCATCCGGGCCTGCCACCCGCTCGAACACCTCGGCCAGAGCCATCTTTGACCTTCTTTCCCTCTGCTGCTTCCTGCTCGCCCGCGGTCAGACGCCGCGTACGCACTTGTCGTAGAGGTCCGCGAGGCGGCCTTTCGGATCGTAAGTGCGCTTCAGCCCGGCGTATTCCGGGCCGTTGTAGCGCGCCCAGAACTCCTCCCTCGGATAGAACGAGGTGGAATAGAGCCCCTTGTGCCCGCCTAGCTCAGTGACCTTATCCTCGACGCGCCGGTTGTAGTACCCGTCCGAGGCGCCGGGCGGAAGGGCGACGGTGCCCCAGAACCCGAAGTTCACGTAGACCTGACCCGGGCGCATCGGGTACAGGGGCCAGGTCATCTCACCGCGGAGCCGGAGCGGGCACATCCAGACGGGGTTCATCCCGACGTCGGTGAGGAAGTAGCGGAGGAACGCCGCCGATTCCTCGACGGGAATCTCGACGTCCTGAACGACCATCTCGGTCTGCGGCTTACCCCGGCGCTGATCGAGCTTGCGCGTGACGCCATGCCGGCGGTCGAGCGCGACCAGCTTGCGGTACACGTCCGAGCGGCGGTACCGGCGCGGCCACAGGGCCCGCACCACGGGACGCTGCACGCCGAATGGCCGGGAGCACCAGAACCAGTCGGTGTCCCACCGCCACAGGTAGTCGCTGATCGTGAGGAAGTCCTCCCGCGGCCCGCGCAGCGACTGGTAGTAGATGCGACCCCTGGTGTAGTCGCTGATCCACGGGGCCACGTCGCTGAACGCCCCGATGGTCAGGTACATCTCGTCCAGGCTGAACGCCGTCCCGTCGATGAAGTCGGCGCGGTGGCCGTCGTAGCTTCCGCTGGCAGCGACCTCGGCCACCGCGGCGAAGCACTCCGCCGGGTCGCTGAACCGGAAGTGCCGCAGGTGAACGTAGGGCTTCACCGGCTCAAGCTCGATGGTGAGCGAGAGCGTGTAGCCGAGCGTGCCGTAGGAGTTCGGGAAGCCCCGGTAGAGCGCGGCATGCTCCCCGTCGGGCGTCGCGGTCACCACGCGGCCGTCACCGGTCAGGATCTCCATGGCCAGCACCGACTCGTGCGGCATGCCGCTGCGCAAAGAGGTGGACTCGATTCCGAGCCCGGAGACCGCGCCGCCAAGGGTGATTGTCTTCAGCTGGGGCACGACCAGCGGCATCAGCCCATGCCGAAGCGTCGCGGCAACGAGGTCCTCGTAGGTCGTCATGCCGCCGACGACCGCAGTTCTGGCCTCGGCGTCAACGCTGATCACGTGATCGAAAGCCGCGACGTCGAGCTGATATCCCGGCGAGTCGCCGCGGAACCTGAACAGGTTCGAGGTGCTCTTGGCCAGCCGGATCGGAGCGCCGGCCGGGATACCGGCATAGGCCTGCTCGATGGCCGCCACCGCCGCCCGGTGCTGCCCGGCGAGCGAACCCGGCCGGGTCTGGCTCGTGACCTGCGTCACACAGACTCCTCTACAGTAGCGTCGGCCGCCAGCTCGTCGCAGAATGCCCGGAGGAGGGCATCATGGGCAAGCTCTACCCAGAGCTGGATGAACGGCTTACGAAGTTTATCGCCAGGCAGTCTGTCTTCTTTGTGGCAACTGCTCCCTGCCTGACTGCTGACGGCGACGGCGGCCACGTCAACCTGTCTCCCAAGGGCTACCGCGATACCTTTGCCGTCCTCGGTCCGCAGCAGGTCGCCTACCTGGATCTGACCGGCAGCGGGGCAGAGACGATCGCGCATCTGCGGCAGAACGGCCGGATCACGGTGATGTTCTGCTCGTTCGACCGCCAGCCCAAGATCCTCCGGCTCTACGGCGCCGGCCGGGTCGTGCTTCCCGGCGCAGCCGACTGGGACGATCTGGCAGCGCATTTCCCTGCCACCGGGCTCGGTGGCAACGAGCCGAGCCGCCGCGCGATCATCGTGGTCGACCTGGACCGAATCTCGGACTCCTGCGGATACGCGGTGCCCGTGATGGAGCTGGTGGAGGAGCGGGACGTACTGGCCAGGTCCGATCAGAAGAAGACCGCCGCGCAGCTGGCCGCCTACCGGGCCGAGAAGAACTCGGTCAGCATCGACGGGCTCCCGTCGCTCAGCGGCGAACTGCTAGTGAGCCACGGCAGCGGTAGAGGTCCCGGAGCAGGCTGATCTCGGCGCCGTGGTGCACCTGCTCCTTGATCAGCGTCACCAGGACCTGATGCAGTGGCCACTGCTCGCCCCAGTTCGTCGGGACCAGCTTGTCCAGATCGGTGTCAGTGAGGTCAGCGAGGGCGTCCATGATCGGCTGATGGCTCGCGAGCAGCCAGTCGGTCGCCTCAGCCACCTCACCCGGAATCTCCAGGTCGAAGCTCAGTGAGGCCGAGCCGAACGCATAGTCCCAGTACAGATAATTCACTCCGGCGAGATGCAGCGTCCGCCAGGCAATCGTGGTGAACGGAGCCGGCCGGGGCTCCGACGGGTCGTAGTCAATGACCCAGTCGCCGGCGCCGTCCACGCTGACGCCGCGGGACTCGGAACGGGGGTGCACGGTCCAGCAGCCCGCAACCGGCTCCCAGAAGAACTCTCCCTCAGTCATTCCGGACAGCACGCGCTGCACGGAGTCGCAGGAGGCCGCGTAGGCGGTCCGAATGATGTCAGCACCCGTGGTCATGGCAGCAGTCTTACCTGCCGTGCGGGAAAGAGCGAGCAGCGCACCTCATACAGTTGGACGATGCGGATCGCCCTCATCAACTCGGGCCTTGGCCTGCTGGCACCCGCCGCCGCGCTGCACCTACTCCGCCCCGATGCCGATCTGGTGCTGGCTCCTGACCCGGACGGAATGCCCTGGGGCCCGCGAACGCCGGACGATATCGCCGACCGGGCGCTGCTGTGCGCCAGGGCAGCGCGGGCCTACGAGCCCGACATCCTTGTCATGGCCTGCAACACCGGCTCCGTTCACGCCCTGGATGCACTGCGGGCCGAGTTCGAGCCGGCGATCCCGGTTATCGGCACGGTGCCGGCCATCAAGCCGGCCGCCGCCGCCCACAGCGTGATCGCCATCTGGGCCACCGTCGCGACAACGGCCAGCGCCTATCAGCGGCGGCTCATCGCCGAATTCGGCGGATCGGCCCAGGTCACCGCCGTCGCCTGTCCGGGTCTCGCCGATGCGGTCGACGCAGGCGACGAGCGGGCAGCGGCCGCCGCAGTGGCCGCCGCTGCGGCCAGGACGCCGCCCGGCTGCGAGGCCGTGGTGCTCGGCTGCACCGAGTACGAGCTGGCGGCCGGCCTGATCAGGCAGGCCGTGCCGTGCGCGGTGACCTTCGGGTCTGCTGGCGCGGTGGCCGCCCAGGCGCTGCGCCGCATCCCCGGCGCCGGTCAGGCAGATGCGCTGCCCGCATTCGCGCCTGGCACCGGTCAGCCAGACACCGGTCAGCTGGGCATCGGCCAGCCCGGCACCGGCCAGCCCGAATCCGGCCAGCCTGACGACGGCCACCTTCGCGCCGACCGGTCCGGGACCGTCCGGGTGCTGCTCAGTGGCCGTCCGTCCGGGCTGCCGCCCGCGGCGCTGAAGTATCCGGAAGGCCGGCTGCTCGCTTCCCTCGTCGTGACCTCTGATCGTGAGCCGGTGGCCTGACCTGCTGAGCGCCCGGCAAGGCCCGGGGCCCCCGGGGTCAGCGGGCGGCTCCTGACGGCACCTGGGGCGCCGCGGCCTGCCGTCGTCCCCGCCGGGTCCGTGAGCTGGCCCGGCGGGACCGTGACCGGCCACGGCCGCGCTTCGCCTGACTGCCGCCGGACACGCGGTCCGCCCGCTCCGCCTTCCGCTCCGCGTAGCTCGCGGCGACGGCTGCCGGTGACATCGGCAGCCGCGCGGCCGACGGCGGCAGGGCGGCTTCCACGGCTCCCGCCAGCAGGTGCGCCATCGAGTAGCCAGGATCAGCGTTCAGTGCCCGGTCGACCGCCATCGACGCCAGCGCCCCGTTGCCGCCCTGCCAGGCTGCGAATGCCAGCAGCGACGCCGGCGCGGGCGCGTAGTCGAGAGCGGCAGCGCGCAGCACGTCGGTCCAGAGCCGGCAGTGCTGCGCCTGATAGGCCGGGTCCATGCGGGCCCAGGCGTCGTCGCGCACGCGGAGGTCAGCCAGCAGAACCGCCAGCCAGGCCAGATGCCCGATGCTGTCGATGCTGCCGCCTGCGCGGTACCGCCGGATCGCGCGCTGGATCTCCTGGCGCCCGGCCCTGGTCACGCGCAGCTGCGGATCGTTGTCTCCGTGCGCCTCGGCTAGATCCGACAGCTGCGCCAGACGCAGCAGAGCCTGGCCCGTCGCGCGCGAGATCAGGTCGGCCGAGCCGACTGGCCGCTGCAGCGTGCGGGCAAGCGCGTCACGATCTGGCTGAGCGCCGAGCCCGGCTGCGGCCATCGCGGCCGCTGCCGGATGAGAGCCGGGGTCGTAGGACCGGCCCTCGGCCGGGCAGCAGGCCGGGTCGTCGCACAGCATCGACCAGTACCGGCCCGCATCGGCGCGCAGCACCTCATGGAGCTCAACTCCGTCCTCGGCGAGGCGCGCCGCTACCGGTCCGATGACGGGCGCTACGACCTCCTCGGGGCCGTAGCCGACCAGCAGGCACGCGCTGATCCGCTCGCGGTCAAGCACGAATCCGGCGTGCGCGGCAATGTCGGCGGCGAGCTGGCCGTCGACGGGATCGGGCAGGTCGTACCTGAAAGTCACGACGACACGGCACTGGTCGCCGAGGCCGAGGACGACAAGGCTCCGGCTCGGGTAGAAACCGAGCAGGTGCGGAACGACAGCGAGCACTGCGTCAGGGGACGCCGCTCGCAGCTGAACTTTCGCGGCAAGTCCGGCCGGCCGGGCCGCGGATGCAGTGCTGGACGAACGCGGGGAGCTGTCACCCGCAGGCTTGAAGTTAGTCATGGAGTTCAGCATGAGAACCGGCCAGCGGCGCCGACCGCGGGTTATCGGGGCCTGTGGGCGGCCCGCCAGCGCGGTGCACAGCGCGCAAAATTCGCGTTGACAGGCCGGCCGCCGTGGTGCCCTCTCATTTCTTGACGGCGAGAAATTATCGCAGCTTCGCTGGGCAAGTTCGATATTATGATCGAGTAAGGGAGGGGTACTGGTGTCCGGCAGAGGAGCAAGGCAATGGCCGTGCGGTATCAGCTTGTGATCGACTGCGCCGACCCTGACAGGCTGGCTCACTTCTGGGCCGCCGCGCTGCACTATGAGTTCGCGCCAGCGCCAGCCGGATTCGCGACCTGGGACGACTACTGGCGAGATGTCGGAGTGGACGAAAGCGAGCTCGGGATGGGCGAGGACCGCATCTGCGATCCAGCGAGCCGCGGGCCGGATATCTGGTTCCAGCCCGTACCTGAGCCGAAGATCATCAAGAACCGGCTGCACCTTGACATCAGCGTGGACGGCGGCCGCGAGGTACCGACTGAGATCCGCAGGCAGCGGGTCGATGCGGAAGCACAGCGGCTGTCCGAGCTGGGCGGTTCCCTGACGCGGGCGCTGTCGGAGCCTGGCCTCGATCACTACGCGGTGGCGATGACCGACCCCGAGGGCAACGAGTTCGACATCAACTGAATCGATCCGTCGGCTTAGACCAGGTGCCTGGTGAAGTACACCCGGTTAAAGCCGTCCTCCTCGCGGCGGCCGGTCTCCTGATAGCCCTGGCGCGGGTAGTACGCCAGGTTCTCCGTCATCGCCGCGTTGGTGTAGAGCCGGATCTCCGGCAGTCCCAGTTCGCGGGCCTGCGCCGCAGCGAAATCAAGCAGCGCCGTGCCGACACCCCGGCCCTGTGCCGACGGGGTGACGGCCACATTCTCCAGGAGCAGGTACCCGGGCTGCGGCACGAGCACGATCAGGCCGAGCGCCTCAGCCGTGCTGGCGCCCTGATCCCCTGACGTCGCCAGCCACACCTGCCCGCGTCGTACCGCGGCGGCATAGTCCGCGGTGAGCGGAGCGGGCGCCCTGCCGATCCGCAGCATGTACGGCAGATAGGCAGCCGCCGCGATCGAGGCCAGCACCGGCACGTCCGTCACTGCGGCCGGGCGGATCCGCACTGCGGTCATCTCACAGGGCGATGCCAAGCAGGGCGTCAACCGTGCTGCGCACGAACGGCCCGGAGTCGCCCGCCTGGCCGGCTGTGGCGGCGGCAGCCCACTCATCCACGACAGCGATAGCGCCGGGAGCGTCCAGGTCGTCCGCCAGGCGCTCACGCAGAGCGGCGAGTACCCGATTCCCCGCGCCCTCGGTGCCTGCGGAGCCTGGCAGCGTCGCATCGGCGACAGCGGCACGCCAGGTCGCCAGCCGCACCGAGGCCTCCTCGAGCGCGGCGGCGGTCCAGTCCCAGTCGTCGCGGTAATGATGCGACATGATCGCCAGCCGCACGGCCATCGGGTCGTTCCCCGCCGCCAGCAGTTTCGAGACGAACACGAGGTTGCCGCGCGACTTCGACATCTTCTCGCCGTCGAGCCGCACCATTCCCGAGTGGGCGTAGCGGCGCGCGAACGGCTGCTCGCCGACTCCGTCCAGCGCGACTCTCGCGTGCGCCGCGCTCATCTCGTGGTGCGGGAAAATCAGATCCCGGCCGCCAGCCTGAACGTCGAACGTCGTACCCAGGTAATGCGTCGCGATGGCGGCACACTCCACATGCCAGCCGGGCCTGCCCTGGCCGAGCTCCGAGGGCCAGGACGGCTCGCCGGGCCGCTTCGCCATCCACACCACCGGGTCGACCGGGTCCTTCTTGCCCGGGCGGGCCGGGTCACCGCCGTTCTCCGCGCACAAGCGGAACATGTCGTCGCTGTCCAGCCCCGACACCGACCCGAACGCGGGATCGGCCGCCCGCGAGAAGTAGGTATCGCCGTCGACCTCGTAGAGGGAGCCACGGTCGCGGAGTATCCGGTTGAAGTCCTCGATCATCGGCAGCGCCTCGACCGCGCCGATGTAGTGCGCCGGCGGCAGCACCCGCAGGGCCGTCATGTCCGAGCGGAACAGCGCGATCTCCCGCGCCGCGAGCTCCCGCCAGTCCTCGTGGTCCCGGCTGGCCCGCTCCAGAAGCGGGTCGTCGACATCAGTGACGTTCTGTACATACTGCACATGCTTGCCTGCATCGCGCCAGGCCCTGATCAGCAGGTCCCACGCCAGATAGGTAGCCGCGTGACCGATATGCGTCGCGTCGTACGGGGTGATCCCGCAGGCGTACAGGGTGGCTGTGCCGCCTGGCGCCGCCGCTGCCAGCGCAGCACTGGCGGTATCCCAGATCATCGTCAGCGGACCGGTTCCGGGCAGGTCAGGTACGGCAGCGGCAGGCCACGACTCCATGGGCGCCAGGGTATCGCTAGGCCACGAGAGCAATCTCAAAGGCGTGGGCCAGTGCGATCAGCCGCGGCTCGCTCCAGGCCGGCCCGATGAAGGACATGCCGACGGGCAGCCCGCTGACCCGACCTGCCGGGACCGTCACCGACGGGTATCCGGAGACCGCAGCAGGAGTCGACGTCCCCCAGCCGTGGTAGTCACCGAGAACGTGATCGGTCAGCCAGGCCGGATGACCCGTCAG
>Ga0302326_10002682_pt1 | contig 42951 bp, 36 predicted proteins | sample Palsa_T0_3_FD_202264 | JGI IMG/M metagenome (GOLD analysis project Ga0302326, IMG submission 202264) | Peat permafrost microbial communities from Stordalen Mire near Abisko, Sweden - Palsa_T0_3 | ecosystem: Environmental > Terrestrial > Soil > Palsa > Peat permafrost | place: Sweden: Abisko...
CCTCCATCACCCCCCGCCGCGGGGCCGGTCCCTAATTTCCAACTTACACAACCCCCCCCCCCCCCCGACCCCTTCCTCCGAGATCAGCTCGCGGCCGGAGCAGCGGGAACGACCGGCACGGCGGCGGCGGCGCGGCGGTACCGCTTGATGATGGAATGGAGGGTGTCGGTCGGGCGGGCGCCCTTGGCCAGCCAGTAGTCGACGCGGTCGAGATTGAGCTTCACCTGCTCGCCCTTGGCGCGCGGGTTGTAGGTGCCGATGGTCTCCACCGGATCGCCGTCGCGGCGCGACCGGGCCTCAGCGATCACGACGCGGTAATGCGGCTGGTGCGTGGTGCCGATGCGGGTAAGGCGGATTTTGAGTGCCATGGAAGGTTGGGAAGAGCGGTTTCTCTGAGGAAAAGCCGGACATAAGACGCGGCGGCAAAAGGCTTGTCAAGCCCGGGCCAAGGCGCGACGGTGACCGGTTCCATGCTCAAGACCGGCATCGTCGGGCTCCCCAACGTAGGCAAATCGACCCTCTTCAACGCCTTGACGCGCTCGCGCAAGGCCGAGGCCGCCAACTATCCGTTCTGCACCATCGATCCGAACGTCGGGGTCGTCACGGTGCCCGACGAGCGGCTCGGCGTCCTGCAGAAGATCGCCAAGACCAATGTGATCATCCCGGCCGCCATCGAATTCGTCGACATCGCCGGCCTGGTCGCGGGCGCGAGCAAGGGGGAGGGCCTCGGCAACCAGTTCCTCTCCCACATCCGCGAGGTCGACGCCATCGTGCACGTCGTGCGCTGCTTCGATGACCCCGACGTGATCCACACGATGGGCGGGGTTGATCCCGTGCGGGACATCGAGATCATCACGACCGAGCTGATCCTGTCCGATCTCGACGCCGTGCAGAAGCGGATCGAAAAGAATCACAAAAAGGCCAAAAGCGGCGACAAGGAGGCGCTGGCCGAGGTCGCGGTGCTCGAGCGCCTGCTCCCCCACCTCAACGCCAACAAGCCGGCCAACACCCTGCCCGTCCACGATGACGAGGTCCGGCTGCTGAAGCTCTTCCAGCTCCTCAGCGCCAAGCCGGTCATCTACGCCTGCAATGTCGCCGAGGGAGACCTCGCCACCGGCGAGCAGAATCCGTTTGTGCAGAAGGTCGCCGCGTTCGTCCGCGCCCATAGCGACGCCGCCTACGTGCCGATCAGCGCGCGCATCGAGTCGGAGCTGGTCGACCTCGCGCCCGAGGAGGCGAAGGAATTCCTGCGCGACCTGGGCGTGGGCGACTCCGGCGTGTCCTCGCTCATTCGCGCCACCTACGCCCTGCTGGGTCTATTGACGTATTTCACCGCGGGCGAAAAGGAGGTCCGCGCCTGGACGATCGTGCGGGGCTGGAAGGCGCCCCAGGCCGCCGGGGTCATCCATACCGACTTTGAGAAGGGTTTCATCAAGGCTGAGATCGTATCGTACGCGGACCTGGCCCGCCTGGGCAGCGTCGCCGCCGCGCGCGAAGCCGGCAAATATCGCCTCGAAGGCAAGGAGTACGTTTTCCAGGATGGAGACGTCGCCCTTTTCCGCTTCAATAACTGAGAAAATGGGGCCACTTGACCGGCTCGGCGGTGTCCCCTAGGTTGTCTCCCAGTTCCCCGTGCACCTTTCCCGCGGTTTCCTCCTCCTAGCGGCCGCCGGCCTCGGCCTCCTGCCGGCGTCGCGCGCCCTGGCGCAGCTCGTGGACACTTCCCCCTTCATGCTTCCCGGGACGGCGGCGACCGGGCCAAACGGCATCGTGGAGGGCGGCGCCCTGGAGCTGCGGGGCATCATGTCCACGCCCGAGGGCACGCGCTATTGCATCTATGACCCGGCCAAGAAATCCGGCGCGTGGATCGGCGTAAACGAGCGCGGCAACAGTTTCGTGATCAAGGCGGCCGATCTGGCGCATCAGGCCGTCACCGTCCAAAGCGAGGGCCGCACCGTGCGCCTCGAACTGCGCACGGCCAAGATGGGAGCCCTGGGTGCGCCGGCCGCTCCCGGGATCCCGGGCGGGCCGGGAGCGTCGGCGGCCCCCAACGCCGCGGCGGCCAACAAACCCACTTCGCCGACCGAAGAGGCGGCCCGGCTGGCGGCGGTGGCCGATGCCGTCCGGGCACGCCGGCAGATGCGCGAGCAGGCGGCGCAGGGCACCGACGGCGCGGCGGCCCCCGCCCCGCCGCGCAATCCCACGCGCTGATCCGGGTTAGGGATTGGACTTGGAGTCGTTGGCGGGCGCGTAAGTCCCGGCCGTCACGTATTCGTAATCATACCACGCGCGCGTCGCCGGCGCGGCGGAGGCGCCGGCGATCTCCATCCGCAGGGCGTCGTACATCACCCCCTGGCTTTGGTCGACGGAGAGACTCAGGAGGTTGTCGGCTCCCGGCGCATTCAGGGCGCCCAGCGGCCACTGGAAAACAACCCATTGATACGTTCCGGAGATCCCGCTGCGCACCTGCGCGTCGCTCGTCTTCAGCGTCGAATAGCCGCGCCAGGTCAGGCTGTTGCCATTGAGGCTGACCGTCAGGTCGGAGTTGGTCGCGGCCAGCCCGATCGAAAGGACGACGTAGGATCCCTGGCCCTGCTGGGCCGCGCTGGTGGTGAAGTGGACCTGCCAGGGCGGCACGACGGCGGTGGCGGGATTTCCGACATAGGCGGGGGCGATATACCGATAGCCGTCGGTTGAGTCGTCCGCCGGATTATAGATTCCTGCGTACAATCCGGGGTCGAACGCGTGCCACTGGATGTAGTTCCACTGGCTCAGGTCGTTGGTCGCGGGAATCCCGCCGACCGCCGTGGCGTAATAGATCACGGCGCCGCGGTTGGCCGAGAAATCGCTCCAGTAGTTCCAGTTGCCCCAGTATTCCTTGTCGTCGTGCCCCGCGGCGTCGGCGCCGTGGCGAAACTCATGGGCCGAGCGATCGGGGATTCCGATCGTCCAAATCGGGGGAAACGAACTGAAGTTTTCCGGGATGAAGGGGATCGCGACCGTGGTCGTTGCGTTGGCCGAGACCGTCACGTTGTCCAGCCGGGCCTCGCCCCATTGGCCCAGGACGTAGGCCGAAAGGCGATAGGTGCCCGGGACGACGCCCTCGAGCGGCGTCGTGCCCGCTGCGTTGTTAGCCACCCAGTACTGGGAGCCGACGCTGGTGAACTGGAAATTGACCTGGTTGTCGCCCAGCACGGACCAGGCGGTGTCCGCGGCCGTAGAGCCGGCGCCAGCGATGATCGGCTGGACCGCGCCGCGGGCCGTCGACGGCACGTAGCCCGCCGCGAGCAGGATCCCCTCCCGGTCGTATTCCGCGTCGACGGATGCCATCGAGTTCAAGGCCTCCTGGTACATCGCCTCCGGGGTCTGGCCGGTGTTGAGATGGAAGTACATCGGGCCAAAGAGCCGCGTCGCGGGCTGGCCCTTCGGCGGGGTGTAGCCGACGTTATAGGCGAGATGGTCCGAGAGCAGCTCACCCATCAGGATCGAACCGGTGAAGAGCAGGTTTTGCTTCGTGGGACCGCCGACCAGCGACTCCATGCTCGGGAACACCGCCCACGCCCCGTAGGTGCCCCCGGTGACGCCGTTGGCCTCCTGCAGGTATTCATAGCCGGCGTAGTCATACTTGACCTCGAATTCGCGGTTGAAGCCGGCGGGCAGGCTGAGCCCGTGGACATCGAGCGTCGCATCCTGCACCTGTCGCCCCGGGTCGGTGTTGTTCATGACGGCCGGGCTCGGCTCGGGAATCGCCGTGAGCCCGAGGTTATACAATCCGGAGTTCACGCTGTAGGTGCTGGTGAAGAGCGCCGGGTTGACGCGAAAGACATACTGCACCTGCCCCAGGCTGCCGGCCACATCAGTCGGTGCGTGGTTGAAGACCACGTAGACGTGGATGCCCGGATCATTCGGAAAAAGGACAAAGTGCTCCGTGTAGGTGAAGGCGTTGCCGGCGTTCGAGGCGGTCGTGATCCACCAGTCCAGGTAGCCGCTCTCCAGGTGGTAGCTGGCCGTCGTGGCGCCGCTGCCGACCCCGGCGTTGTCCATGTACAGGCCCTTCGGCTGACCGTCGGCATTCGTGTTGGTGACGTCGATCAGGTCATCCGTTCGGCCAGCCAGCGTGAGCTGCCAGATGTTGCCGGCCTGGGAATTCCAGTCGAGGGAGAGGGCACCGTTGCTGATCCGCCAATCGGTCGGGTTGCTGGTGTCGATCGCGAACTGTGCCCGCGCCCCCGGCGCGGCGGCGAGGAGCAGTCCGGCAAACGCCGCCAGCCCTGCGAGGGTCTTGCCGATCGGGTTCATGGGCACGGGGAAGATCATGGCTACACTCCGCCACGGATCTTTGCGCTAAAATAGTCGCGGCTGACAGTCTGACCGGCCCGGCATCGTCGCCGGCCCTTGCGCCAGGGAAGGATTGGCTGAAGGATGACCACCGACATGGGGGAGAATGAAAACCGGTTCCGCGCGCCGCCAAAAGGCTCGGCCGCGAACGGCCCCGGCCTCCGAGCCTCATTGGTGTGGTGCGCCGGCTTCGTCGCCCTCTCCCTGGCCATGTCCGCCGCGGTGTGGCGCTGGCGCGGGGCCGAGGCGGCGCAGCAGTACCTCGCCGGCTATCTGGTCGAGCTGGGCCTGAGCGCCGACAACGTCCTGGTCTTCCTCCTCATCTTCACCCGCTTCCAGGTGCCCGCGGAGCTCCAGCGCCGCGTGCTGGGCTGGGGCATCTGGGGCGCGCTGGCGCTCCGCGCCGCGTTTCTTCTCGCCGGCTTCGGTCTGATTCAGCGGTTCCACGCCTTGCTCTATGTCTTTGGGGCCTTCCTTTTGATCGTCGGCGTCCGGCTCGGCCGCACGCGGCATCAGGCCTCCGCCTTCGATCCCTCGCGCAGCGCGCTCGTCCGCTTCTTCAAGCGCCAGTTGCCCCTCTCGGATGGTTATCACGGCCGCCGCTTCTTCGTCGTCGAGCACGGCCGCCGGGTCGCCACGCTCCTCTTCGTCGTCCTCCTGGTGATCGAGACGACCGATCTCGTCTTCGCGCTCGATTCCCTGCCGGCGGTGATCGCCGTGACCCGAAGCACCCTGGTCGCGCTTGCCTCCAATTTTTTTGCCCTTCTCGGCCTCCGTTCGCTCTATTTCGTGCTGAGCGGCCTGGCGCTGCAATTCCGTCATCTCAAGACCGGGCTCGCCGCAATCTTGGTCTTCATCGGCGCGAAGATGCTGCTCGAGCCCTGGGTCGCCGTCCCGACCTGGGCGCTGCTCGCAACCATCGCGGCAATTCTCGCGGCAGCCGCGCTCGCGGGCCCGCAGCGAGCAAAGGGGTCAGGTCCCAAATTCTGAAACGGCCGGCCGTTTCAGAATTTGGGACCTGACCCGTTGCCTTAGATGAATCGCCCGGCCCATTCGGGCCGGAGCAGCGGCCGGGCCCGCCAGGGGCCAAACAACCGATGGCGCCAGCGCGCCACCACGCCATAGCCCGCGTCGCGCAAGGCGGTGGGAACGACAGCCAGCAGGATGGCCCACCAGCGCCCGGCGCCGCCGGCAGCCCGCAGGGCCGCGATGACCCCATCGGTGCGCAGCCGAAAATCCGGCCGGTCCCTCCCGGCCCAATCCGGCACAAATATCAGGGTGCTGAAGTCCTCCGTCGCCAGGCCGTGCCGGCGCAGGAATTCCTGGGCGGGCGCCCCCTGCAGCGGCGTGAAGCGCAGGATGTCCCGGCGATCCAGGCTCAGGAGAACGCGGACGAGCCGCTGGCACAGCCCGCATTCGCCGTCGAAGAGGAGCACGGGACCCGTCGCGGCCGCAGGCGTAGTCGGGTCCATGGCCGCAGATTCGCAGGCTTCCGCATTAGCCGCAAAAAGAAAGAAGGGGTCAGGTTGATGATATTGCTGCCGCACAGCGCGGCAGCAATTTCATCAACCTGACCCCGTTGCTGGCAATCGCCTTAGGCGACAGTGATCTCGCGGGGCTTGAGCGCCTCGCGCTTGGGCAACGTCACCGTCAGGACGCCGTTCTCGTAGGCGGCCGCCACCTTCCCGAGTTCCACGTCCTGCGGGAGACTGACGGAACGGGTGGAAGCGAAGGACTCTTCCTTCTCGCCGTTTTTCTCCTTGCGCGTGGCGGTGATTTTGAGGGCTCCGTCGGCCGTTTCGACCTTGATGTCCTCGCGTTTTACGCCGGGCAATTCCGCGCGGACGTAGGCGTTGTCCTTGTCTTCGGAGAGATCGACCGGGAATTCCGGCCGGGAAAGCACGGTCCCGGCAAAGAGCTGGTCGATCTCGTCAGCTAGCCCCGCGAACCGGCCATAGGCCGGAACGAGGCTGCGAGTGGTTGGAATATATTGTACGATACGCATGATGGTTTTTTCTCCTGTTAAGTGTTGGTTTGCCTCCTTCCTAGCATGCCCGATGCCCGCCAAATATATTACTCAAACCGCTGGATATAAGGCCCTTAATAATCACGGCGCCCTGACCTTGTGCGAACATTTGGCCCGCTGTGACGCCCCACCTGCGCCGATATTTCCCCGGTGGCTTGGGAATGTTCTAATCTGCCGGAATGGGCTCTCGCAGCGGCCTCGCTGGCCTCATCGGCCGCGTCGGGGCCGCCTCGCACGGGGCGGCCGGATTTGTGTCATCGGCTGCCCGAAGGGCACCCGCCGAGGCCATCCCTTCGGGACTCGGCCTCCGGCCTCGCCATCTACGCGCTGGCGCGCTTCGTGCGGACGAGATCGGGATTGGCCAGCACAAGACGCGGAGAGAGCCCATTCCGGCAAATTAGGGCATCACTTTTAAGACATCATTTGGTCTTTTCGCTTTTTCCAATCCTGAGATAACTTTCCCTACCCGATGCCAAACTTCGACTTCGACTCGATCCCAGAACGCCGCGGGACCGACTCGCAAAAATGGCAGAAATACGCCGGGCGCGACGTGCTGCCGTTGTGGGTGGCCGACATGGACTTCCACTCGCCTCCCGCGGTGCTCGAGGCGCTGCAGCGCCGGGTGGCGCACGGGGTCTTTGGCTACGCCCGGCCGGTGAAGGCGACCGTGGACGCCGTGGTCGGCGCGATGGAGGCGCGCTACGGCTGGAAAATCGATCCCGCCTGGCTCGTCTGGCTGCCCGGACTCGTCTGCGGGCTCAATGTCGCGGTGGAGGCCTTTAGCGGGCTCGATGACGAGGTGGTTTGCCTGACACCCGTCTATCCGCCTTTTATCAGCACGCCGCGAAATCGCGGGCGCGTCGCCCGGGCGGTCCCGCTCACCCTCCGCGCCGGCGCACCGGCGAGTTGGGGCGTGGATTGGGACCTTCTGGAGCGGTCGGTGACCCCCCGCTCCAAGATCCTGCTCCTGTGCCAGCCTCATAACCCGCTCGCCCGGATCTGGGGCCCCGATGAGATCGCGCAGCTGGCCGACTTCTGCTGCCGCCACGGTCTCGTGCTCTGCTCCGATGAGATCCATTGCGATCTCATCCTCGATCCCGCGCGCCGGCACATCCCCACCGCGGTGGCCGCCGCCGGCGTGGAGGGGATCGCCGGACGGCTCGCCACCTTCATGGCACCGAGCAAGACCTACAACCTGCCCGGTCTTGGCACCTCCTTCGCCATCATCGCCGACCCCGAACTGCGGGCCCGGTTCACCCGCTCCTGCGCCGGCATTGTCGCCGAGGTGACCACGCTCGGCTACGCGGCCTGCGAGGCCGCCTACCGCGACTGTGAGCCCTGGCGGCTCGAACTGCTGGCTTACCTTCGCCGCAACCGCGACTTTCTGCTGGATTTCATCGCACGCGAGCTGCCGGGGGTGCGCGTGGACGCGCCCATCGAGGCCACCTACCTCGCCTGGCTCAACGTCGAAGCTCTCGCTCTGTCCGACCCCGCCGCGCTCTTCGAGAAGCACGGCGTGGGCCTGAGCGATGGCGCGATGTTTGGGGCCCCGGCCGGAAAGGCCGTCCGCCTCAATTTCGGCTGCCCGCGCGCCACCCTGGCCGAGGCGCTGCGCCGGATGAAGGCCGCCCTGGAACCAAGCCCGGGATGAATCGCCCGTGAAAGAACTGCAGGCCATCGTTCGCCGACTGACGGCCCCGGCCGGAACTGACGGTTCCGCTTCAATCGGAACTGACGGCTCCCCCTCGATTAAAGTGGAGGCCCCCACCCTCGTGCTCGCCACGCTGGTGTCGGTCGAGGGCTCCTCGTACCGGCGGGCCGGTGCGCGGCGGCTCTTCGGTCCGGACGGCGAAAGCATAGGCTCGATCAGCGGCGGCTGCCTGGAGGAGGATATCAGCGCGCACGCCCGGACGGTGGCCCAGACCGGACGGGCCACGCTGGCGGTCTATGACACGACTTCGGAGAACGATCTTATCTGGGGAACGGGCGCCGGCTGCCACGGCATAGTCCGCGTGCTCCTCGAGCGGCTGCCGGCCTGGCCGGCGTGGGCGGCGCATCTGGCGGAAAATCTTCGCCAGGGGAAGCCGACGGAACTGGCCGTCGCCTGGCGGGGCCCGGAGGGCGCGCCTCTGGGCACGGCCCTGGCGGATCAACTGCCGCCGCAGCCGAGCGGCGCGGCGGTTTTTCGCCAGACCGTCGCTCCGGCGCCGACCCTTTTCGTCTTTGGAGCGGGCGACGACGCTCCGCCGCTGGTGCGCGGCGCGAAGGAGCTCGGCTGGCGCGTCGTCGTCGCCGATCCCAGATCCGCCTTTGCCTCCCTGGAGCGATTCCCCGATGCCGACGCGCGGATCGTCGCCCCGGCCGACCTGCTCGTCGAGCGGGCCGCCCCCGGCCCCGCCTCCTATGCGGTCGTGATGACGCACCATTACGTGCATGATGCCCCCGTGCTGCGCGGGCTGCTGGGCCGACCCCTCGCCTACCTCGGCTTGCTCGGCCCCAGACAGCGCGCGGAGAGGATCCTCGCCGACCTGGCCGCCGCCGGCCTGGTCATCACGCCGGAGCAGCGAGGCCGCCTGCGCGCTCCGGTCGGACTGGATCTCGGGGCCGAGGCGCCGGAGGAAGTGGCCTTGAGCATCCTGGCCGAGATGCAGGCGGTGCAGGGCGGCCGCGACGGCCGGCCTCTGCGCGAGCGCACGGGTCCAATCCATGAATGAGCCGCCGCGTTTCGGAGCGGTGATCCTCGCGGCCGGCGGTTCCAGCCGCATGGGGCGCCCGAAGCCCCTTCTGGAGATCGGCGGCCGGCCGCTGGTGGCATGCGCCGCCGAGGCCGCGCTGGCGGCCGCGGTCTGGCCGGTCGTCGTCGTCCTGGGCGCCCATGCCGAGAAGATCCGGCCGGCCCTGGCCCGGCTGCCGGTGCTGCCGATCGAAAACCCCGCGTGGTCCGAGGGCATGGCCTCGTCACTGCGGGCCGGGCTGGCGGCGCTGCGCCAGTTCTCCCGCCAGCTTGACGGCGCGCTGGTGGCGCTGTGCGATCAGCCGGCCTTCTCCGCGGGCGTGATCGCCCGGCTGATCGAGGCGCAGCGCACCACCGGGCGGAGCATCGCCGCGGCGCGCTATAGTGGACGCTGTGGGGCGCCCGCGCTTTTCCTGCGGGAACATTTTGCCGCGCTGGCGGCGCTCACCGGCGAGGAAGGCGCGCGCCTGCTCCTCAACGGCGATCCCGGCCGCGTCGCCGCGGTGGATCTGCCGGAGTTGGCCGCCGACCTCGATACTCCCGAGGACTACGATCGCTTCATCAAGGCAGCTGCGCCTTGAGCACCTTCTCGGTCTGGCTTGCGCGGTAGCCCTCGAGCGCCGTCTTTATCGTCGGGTCCCCAAGCGCCAGCATGGCGGCGGCGAAAAGCGCGGCGTTGATCGCGCCCGGTTTGCCGATCGCGAACGTCGCCACCGGGATGCCGGCGGGCATCTGCACCATCGAGAGCAGCGAATCCATGCCCTTGAGCGAAGCCGATTCCATGGGCACGCCGAGGACGGGCAGCGGCGTCAGGGCCGCCGCCACGCCGGCCAGGTGCGCCGCGCCGCCCGCTCCGGCGATGACGACCTTGAGCCCGCGCGTCTCCGCGCTCGTGCCCCATTCGTGCATCAGTTGCGGCGTGCGGTGGGCGCTGATCACCCGCTTCTCATAGGCGATCCCGAGCGCATCGAGCGTGAGCGCGGTATGCTGCATCGTTTCCCAATCCGATGTGCTCCCCATGATGATGCCGACGACAGGTTTGGTCATAGGGCCCGAGAAGTTGGCGAAAATTTCCCGGGAGGCGAAGCGAAAACCGGGAAAACTTCAGACCAGCGCGATTCCCTTGGTCCGCACCACCACCGTGCCCGCGATCTTGTCGTGCCAGGCCTGTTTTTCGGCGTCAAAGGCGATCCAGAAAAATCCCAGGAAGAGGACGGTGGAGAGGAAACAGGCCAGGGCGCGCACGATGGCGGTCTCCCATTCGATGGGCCGGTCGTCCAGCCGCACCACCCGCAGTCCGCAGATCATTCCCCCGATGGTCGTCCCCTTCCATTTCCACATGAGGGCGCCGTAAATGGCCAGGGGAAGGAGCGTTCCAAAATTCAATCCGTCCACATGAATGCCCGGCATGTTGATGATGGGATGCGGCGTGAACAGGCTGCCGCAGGCCGCGCCGATGATGATCGCGTCGATGAACAAGGCGCCCATGCGGATCCAGAAACCGGCACGAGGCAACGCAGCCTGGAAGGTCGGCGCGGCGGCGGAAGACGGACCGGCGGCAGCGGCGCCCGGCGCGGGGTCGGAAATCGCGGACGGAGGGGGCATCGCGGATAAAGGCTGAGCCGGTGGGGGCGGCGCGGGGGTCGCCGCCACCGCGGATGAGACCGCCGAGGGCGCCGGCGCGGGAGGCTCGGCGCCCTGAGGCATGGGAGCCGGCGGCGGCGCTCCACGCGAGTAGGTCAGCAATGCCGTGATGCCGCAGCCAAACCCCAGGACCGAAAAGAATATTCCGAGGACGAGGCCGAGGATGGGCTGGACCAGAAACACGGCGCAGACCGCGCCACCAAGCAGCACCGCTCCCGCGGGATTCAGGCGGTCGCGGGTGAGCGAACGTCCGATCAGGCCGTAGATGCCGGCCTTGCCAAACATTGAGCAGAGCAGGATTCCGCAGGGCAGCAACAGCACCGCCACCGGAATGCCGATGATGGTGATAAGGAGCAGGACGAAGACCAGCGGCACCGCCAGCAGAGCCGCCAGGGCGGCGAGGACCGTGAACGCCGGACGCTGCACCAGCACATCTCCGCACCGTCGGACGGCCCCGGGAAAGACGAGCGCCAGCAGGGCATAGAAAGCCAGGAGAATGACCGTCAAGGCCCACCGCCACGCCACCAGGAAGCTATGGAATATTTCCGCCCAGTCGGACCTGCCCTGATCGTGGTTCCAGAAGATATCCGGCCCCCAACTCTGGCCACGCATCGTGTAAGCCTGGCTGATGATCCGGCCCCGGACAATCGCGCCCGGGGCGCGGTGGACCGTTCCGCCCACACAGATGACATCCCCCCGCACCACGGCGTTCGGCCCGAGCGTCACGTTGCCCATCACCGCCTTCACGTTGTGGCCGACGGTACCATTTACGATCACCGAACCCATGTTGGCCGTGACATCGTGCTCGACGGAGCCGTCGATGGTGTCGTCACCCATGACCGACACGACGTCGTGGGAAACGAAACCCAACACCGTATTGCTGCCCATGACCGCCTTGACGTCGCCCCGAATCCTCTCATCGGCCTCGATCCGGTTGCCGGACATGGTCTGGACGCGATCCCCCTCCATGCGCTCATAGGATCGATCGTCAGCACGCGGTCCCACCCTCGACGGGTCCCGCGGGGACGGCTGCGCCAACGCGGCCGCGGCCAGGGCGAGAAAGAGTCCCGAACCGACGGGCCGGGAGAGGAAGGAAATCTTCATGGGGAAAGGACCTGGATGATCCGGCGCGGACGGTAAAAGGCGCGATAGAGGGCCGCTCCGAGGCCAAAGAGCACGCCGTAGCAGACGACCAGGATCGCGACGGAGCCGTACAGCCAGCCCTTGGGAATCGCATCGAAAACGAGCCCGACCGTGTCCAGGAGGCTGGCCCCGATGGATTGCAAGAATGCGATCCACGGAAAGCGCAGCGCCAGATCGCCGACCGCCTGCGCCGGGACACGGCTGCGGCCAAAGGCCAGGATCGCCGCCGCGGCCGCCGCCAGCAGCAAAATGAAGGCGCAGCGCAAGCCCACCGGCCAATGGGCATAGGAACGCCGCCACCACGGCAGCGCCGCGCGCCGGCCGAGGGCCAGAAGCACGCGGGACTCGAGCGCAGGCGGGGCCGCGCGATCGGGCAGCGAGCGCAGGACCTGATGGGCCAAGCGTTCCAGTCTTTCGAAATCAGATGAGGGCATGGGATCGGAGGATTGACGAGTGCTTAGCTTCGGCGGCCGATCACCCGGGCCAGCGCGGCGCGGCCGCGGAGGATGTCGGTCTTCACCTTGGGCAGCGAAACACGGAGATGGCGGGCAATATCCTCGTAGCTCATCTCCTCAAAATGATAGAGCACCAGCGGCACGCGCTGGCGATCCGGCAGCTGCGCCAGCGCCCGCTCCAGCGCCGCACGCCGGTCCACCGCGTCGATCCCCTCAAAAAAGACGTCCGGAGCGGCGAACTCGATCTCCTCCTCCGCGCCGCCGGGCTCGCCCTCGGCACGGCGAATTTCGGAAAAAAAGCGCCACCGCTTCCGGTAGCGCTGGAGGTGATTGAGTGAAAGCCGCGTGGCGACGGTCTTCAGCCAGCCGCCCGCCGCCGGGCTGGCCGCCAGCATCTCAAAATGGCCGTAGGCCCTGAGGAAGACGTCCTGCGCGATGTCCTCGGCCTGGGCGTCATTGCCCGTGAGCCGCGCTGCGGTCGTGAAGACCATGTCCTGGTAGTCGCGCATAAATTTTGTGAAATCGGCCGGCGGGCCCGATCCCGGTAAAGGGGTTTGCACGGGAAGGTTCGTCGCTTGCCTCAAGAACACGGCTATGGGGGCCAAAGTCGCAGAATGTCGTCGCCTAGGCCAACGATTTCACAACCTATTATAGATTAATAGATAACAAAAAATCTCCAATTCTCCGTTTGTGGCATGTAAACCGCTGAATGGGAGCCCCACCCCTAGTTAAGAATCAGGGCTTCGAACCCTTTCCAATCATGCCTGAAGTTCCTCCCACCCGGACAGTAACGCGTACCCTGGGCCTTACCGGCCTCACCTCCAACGCCATGGCCCTGATCGCGCCCGGCGCGTTTCTCTGGCTCACCTTCGCTGAACAGGTCCAGATGGGCGCACCCGGCGCGGGCATGTCGATGTGGGTGGGCATTCTCGCCGCCCTGTTGCTCTGCCTGGCCACGGCGGTCGCCTATGCCGAGCTCTCCAAACTCTATCCTGGAGCCGGGTCCTCCTATTTCTTCGCCGAGCAGGCCTTCCTCTCGAAGAAACAGGCGTTCAAGTGGGCCCGCCTCATGAAGTTCGTCGTCGGCTGGGCCAGCCATCTCTACTACTGGGTGTATCCGGGCGTGATGGTCGGGGTGACCGGCCTCCTCGTCGGCTATATCCTCGGGGAAGTTTGGCCCAGCACCTTCGCCTCCGGCTATCCGAGCCCGCTCTTCATGTTCGGCTTCTCGTTCATCTTCGCCTTCGGCGTGGCGTACATCGCCTTTCGCGGCGTAGGCGGCACCACCGGCGTCAACGCGGCCATCAACGTCATCCAGATCCTGGCGCTGCTGATCTTCTCGTCCATGGCGATCTACCACCGCGCCAGTCATCCCGAGGGCTCCAATGCCTACGTGCTGGATTCAACCGGCGTGGCGGTCAACTATGTGCAAGACACGATACCGGACACTTCGAAGACCATCCCCGATCCCAAGGATGCGACCAAGCAGATCCAGGATCCCAGTGCCACGCTGCCCAAAGTGGATCCCAGCGGCTCGTCCGTTCCGGTCTACATCGCCGCTGACGCTTCCGGCGTCGCCCTGAAAGGCACCGACGGCAATCCGATCGTGATCGGGACCGACAAGGATGGAAAGCTCCCCGCCACCCTCCCGGCCCCCGCGGTCAAGGCCATTCCGCAGCCGTTTCTCCTCAGCTACAAGGGCGGCATCACCACCGACGCAAAGACCGGCGTCGACACCTACAACTATCACGAATCGGCCAAGTCGGTCGTCGCCCCGCACAAATTCAGCTACATCATCATCCAGGCCTGCGTGGCGATCCTGATCCTCGTCGGTTTCGAGTCGGTCAGCGCCATGGGGGAAGAGGCCAAGAATCCCCACAAGGACATCCCGAAGGCCATCATCCTCTCGCTCTTGATCCAGGGCGGCTTCTGCTATGCCCTGGAATACTTCGCCACCAACTACTACATGCACAGCGGCTATGGCGCGACCACCGCCGCGGGTAGCTCCGCCCCCCTGGGCGACATGATGCAGCTGGTCGGCGCGTGGGCCTTCGGCAGCCCCAAGGCCGGATACTGGTTTATGATGGCCCAGGCGTTCACGGTTTTCCTCGCCCTCATCGGCACGACCCTGAGCTGCCTCTCGACCGGGGCACGCGTCACCTACGCCATGGGCCGCGACGAGGAAGTCGGCACCCATTTCGGCTTGCTCCACGGCCGCACCGCCACGCCCTACCGGGCCATCTGGACCCTGGCGGCGATCTCCGCCGTGCTGGGCTGCGCCACCGTGGCTACCTACTATTGCGGCGCCGCGATCACCGGAGGCACCAAGGATGCCTATAATGCCACGGTGCAGGGCCTGCCCCATAATTTCTGGTACGCCATCGGCACGCACAAACTAAGCTACGAGACCGCGTGCAAGATTCCCCAGAGCCTGCTCTTGATCACCCTGATCAGCAACTTCGGCACCTTCGCGCTCTACATGATGAGCTGCGTCATCGCGATGGTCGCCTTCCATGAGCATCACCTGCACAGCTTCTTCAAGCACAAGGCCATTCCGCTCTTCGGCGTCCTGGCCAACCTGATCTGCATGCTGTTCTACCTGGTCGGGCCCATCCAGAACACGCCGTTCAGCGTGGCCGGCATGGGCAAGGCCGAGCCCTATTGCGCGCTGGGAGCGGCCGCGATCTGGGGCGTCTACGGGCTGATTTATTTCGCCCGCAACAGCAAAGCCAAGGGCCGCCCGATGATCCTCGAGACCAGGCCGGCAGTTTGATTTGACCTGGCAGAAGGTCCGCCGAAAATCCGGGCTCCGCTCGCGCCTCCGGCGCGGCGGAGCCTCGTTTTTTAGCCCGTTTCCGACCCACCCATGCGCTTGCGCTATGCCCGCGTCTCGACCGCCGGCCCCGTCCGCCCGGTCAACGAGGACTGGCTCGATTTCTGGGAATCATCCGATCCGCTGGAAAGGGAAAAGCAGGGCAGCCTCGCCCTGCTGGCCGACGGAGTCGGCGGGTATGAGCACGGAGAGGTGGCCAGCCGGCTGGCGGTCGAGGAGGCGCTGCGGGTGTTCCAGGAGGCACCGGCCGCGACCAAGCCCTACGAGGTGCTGCGGCGCATGTTCGCCGGCGCCTGCCAGCGCGTGCACGACACCGCCCTGGCGCAGTATCACGGCCAGCCGATGGCGACCACGCTCGTGGCGTCGATCTTCCGCGATCGCACGGTCTGCGTGGCGCACGTCGGCGACACGCGGTCGTATTTCATCCGGCAAAAGACGATCCGCCGGCTGACCAAGGACCACGTGGCCACGGCCCTGCCGGTCAAGCTGGGGCTGATGCTCGAGCGCCAGGCGATGGCCAGCCCGCGCCGCAGCCAGCTCACCCGCAGCCTGGGATCGGGGCCCACCTGCCAGCCCGACCTCGCGACGCAATTCCTGCACCACGGCGATTTCATCCTGCACTGCACCGACGGCCTGCACGCCTACGTCCTCGACGAGGAGATGTGCGCCATCGTCTGCCGCCACCATCCCTACGACGCCTGCCGCGAGCTCGTCGCGCTGGCCGAAAAGCGCGGCGGCGATGACAACATTTCCATGCAGCTGATCGAGATCCGGGATTGGGAGAGGGTCGCCGAATCGTCTCCACCCCAATCCGCGGCCGGCCCCGCGACCGCGGCCAGATCCGGCGCCCCCGGCGCGAGCGCCACGACCACCGCGGGCTTGGGCGACCTGACGCCGGGCATGCTGCTCGACGGGCGCTTCGAGCTCACCGACCTGGTCGCGCGCAGCAATATGGCGTCGATCTTCAAGGCCACCGACCGGCGGACCGGCGAAAGCGTGGCGATCAAGGTCCCGCTGCTGGCGCTGGAGAGCGATGTGGCGGGCTACGAGCGGTTCAACCGCGAGGAGGAGATCGGGGCGCGGCTCAATCATCCGGCCATCCTGAAGGTGATCAAGGTCGACGGCGAAAAGAGCCGGCCCTACCTGGTGATGGAGTTCCTCGACGGCGTGACTCTCGCGGACGTGCTGGCGAAGCGCAAGCCGCTGCCCGAACCCGAGGCGGTCAGCATTGCCAGCCGCATCTGCGAGGCGCTCGAGTATCTGCACGCCAACGGCATCGTCCATCGCGATCTCAAGCCCGAGAACATCATGGTCTGCCAGGACGGCAGCCTGCGGCTGTTTGACTTCGGCATCGCGCGGGTGGAGAAGGCCCGCCGGCTGACATTTGTCGGGCTCACCCCGACGATGGGCACTCCCGACTACATCTCGCCCGAGCAGGTGAAGGGAAAGCGCGGGGACCACCGCAGCGACATCTACAGCCTCGGCGCCATCCTCTACGAAATGACCACGGGCTCGACGCCCTTCGAGGGCGAGAGTCCCTATGTCGTGATGAATGCGCGCGTGACGGGCGACCCGGTGGCCCCGCGCAAGCTGAATCCCAGCCTGACGCCGGCGGTGGAGGAGATCATCCTGCATGCGTTGGAACGGGATCCCCGGCAGCGCTACGCGACGGCGGCGGCGATGCGAGCGGAGCTGGAAAACTACGAGCGGGTGGAGATCACCCACCGCGACCAGCGCCTGCGGGCGCCGCAGCCGTGGAAATCGACCCGGCACACAATGCTGTTGGTCATCGCCGGCGTGGTCGGGTGGATCCTGCTCTTCTATCTGCTCTTCCTGTTCATCCGCTCCCGGCATTAGCCCGAATCCGGGAACGCCGGGATGACCTCGTAACCGATGCTCTTCAAACAGTACTCCAAGGTCGCCAAAACCGAAGGCGTATCGTCGATCAGAAGTATGCGGGCCATGACGAGATTACGGGTCGACTAAAGCGCTCGTCGCAAAATTGTCATCTTTCTACTGGCGACGGCGCTCCGCCGGCTCCACCTCCCGGATCAACGCCGAGTCGAGCAATCCGGCCACCTCGCGGCAGGCCAGCCGCGCCTCGCGCGAGACCTTGAGGCGCTCGAGATTCTGGCAGACATCGATCAGCGACGCCAGGATGCGCGCCCGATGGCGACGGCGCATGGCGGATGCTCCGGACCGCTCCGGACGGCGCGAGGTCTTTGCCATAAGCACATGTTTTGGGTATTATCCAATTGTTGTCAACTACGGACCGGTCCTGCCTGCGCGTTGACTTTTCCCACCCCGGGGCGCTACTCCCTCACGATGCATTACACCCAGCTTTTCCGGAAATTGCGGGAGGAGAAGGGGCTTACGCTGGAAGCACTCGCCGCGCTGGCGCGCCGCCATCGCAACACCGTCATCAACGTCGAATCCGGCCGGCCGGTGAAATTCAAGACCATCGCCGAGCTGATGGTGAAGATGGGCTATGGGGCGAAGTCGGCGGAGATGAAGGGCATCGCCCTGCTCTGGCTCGAGGCGGTCAGCGGCATTCCCTTTTCCCAGCCGGAGATCGAGGCGGCCGCGCGCAAATCCGTCTCCGGCTACCAGGCCAGCGCGCGGCAGGCGGCGCGGCAGCTCGATGAGGCGGTGGCGCGGGCGAGCCTCGACGTCGGCCAGATCGAACTGCTGGGTTTCGCCGCGCGCAATCCCGGGGTGCTGGCCATCCTCCAGAATATCCGAACCCTGGCCACCGATCTCGCCGCCGGCGAGCGGGTGGCCGAGCGCGAAGTCGCAGAGGATTCTTAGGAGTACAGCAGCGCCCGCAACTCCTCCGGCGTCGTCACGGGCGCCTGGCAGGCATAGTTTTCGCAGACGTAGGCGGTGGCCCGGCCCCCGCGCGGCCGCAGGTCCGCGAGCCAGGGCGCCCGCTCCGCCAGCCAGGCCTGCGCCGGACCGCCGTCCAGGGCCGCGAGGGCGCGGCCCGGACCGAGCCGCTCGCGGCACACGGCGGCCAGGGCGCGAAAATCCGCCGCGCCGGGATCCCCGGCCAAAACGACGTGACGCGGCGGCGCCAGCGCGAGCTCGAAGGCGCAGAGCATCTGCGGCAGACCCTGGGGCAGGCGGCTCCATTGGGCGCGGAAGGCCGCGAGCGTGCGGTGCGCCCGGACGGCGCCGGCGCCCATCGCCTCCCCCCGTACCTCATCCCGCAGCGCGCCGAGCCGCAGGAGATTCATGGCCGCGACCGAACTCGGCGCCGGTTCGGCGCCGTCGTAATCCTCCTTCAGGCGCACCAGCACGTCGGCGGCCCCGGCGGCCGAGTTGAAATAGCCGCCCTCCGCCTCGTCCCAGAAGAGCTCGTCCATCTTCGCCTGCAGCCGGTCGGCCCATTGGAGCCACCGGTGATCGAAGCCCGCTTCGTAGAGATCGATCGCGCCCTGGATGACGCAGGCGTAATCCTCGGCAAACCCCTCCACCGCGCCCCGGCCGTCCAGCCAAGAGCGGTAGAGCACGCCGCGGGCCTCGTCGCCCAGCTCGCGCCGCAGGAATTCCGCCGCCCGCCCCGCCGCCGCCAGGTAGGCCTCCCGCCGGTCCTCCAGCGCGGCGGCAGGCGCCCCCGCAGCCCGGGCCAGCGCCGAAATCATCAGCCCGTTCCAGGCCGCGAGGATCTTATCATCGCGGAGCGGGCGCGGGCGGAGGGCGCGCACGGCGCGCAGGCGCTGAAGCGCAGCCGCGATCCGATCGCTGGCGTCTTGGACGCCAAGCGCCAGGAGCCGCGCGGTCTCCCCCAGCGGACGGGCGGCGGCGAGAATGTTCCTGCCGGTGAACTCGCGGTGGGGATCGCGCGCCGCCGGGACGTTTCCCTCCGGCCGCACCCCGAAGTGGCTGCAGAACAGCCCCGCGTCGGCGCCAAGGATCTCCCTGAGCTCGGCCTCCGTCCAGATGTAGAATGCGCCTTCGGCTTGCGGGGAATGGCCGGCGTGGGCTGTGTCCGCCTTCGCCGAGGCTTCGGCGGACGCTGATTCCGAGCCGGTTGCCGGCTCGGAATCAGCGTCCTCCGCCGAATAAAATCCGCCGTCCGGGTGGGCCAGGTCCCGCAGGACGTAATCGAGGATGTCCCGCGCGAGCCAGGCGTGCCGCTCGTCCCCCGTCGCCTGCCAGGCCTCGACCGCATTCATCGCGATCTGCGCCTGGTCATAGAGCATCTTCTCGAAGTGCGGCACGAACCAGTCTTCGTCCACCGCGTAGCGGTGAAAGCCGCCGCCGACATGATCGTGGATGCCCCCGCGCGCCATCTGCTGCAGCGTCCGGGTCGCCATCCGGACCGCCAGACCGCCCGTCTCGCTCGCCACCCCCTCCATCGCGGCGCAGCGGAAGAGAAACGCCAGGTTTCCGGCGCGCGGAAATTTCGGCGGCCCGCCGAATCCGCCGCGGTCCGGATCGAAGGTCTGCTCGAAATAGCCGAAACCCTGGCCGAAGGCCTCTCCCGCCGCGGCCAGGACGTCCTTTGCGCCGGGCGCAGCCGGCGCGGCCGTCCGGGCCCGCAGCGCGGTCACGGCGCGCTCGCCCTCCGCCACGAGCTTCTCCCGCTCGTCCCGCCAGCCCCGCGCGATGGCCGTGAGAATGGCGGGAAATCCCACCCGGCCATGGCGGTCCTCGGGCGGAAAATAGGTGCCCCCATAAAAGGGCTGCAACTCCGGCGTCAGCCAGACGCTCAGCGGCCAGCCGCCGTGCCCGGTCAGCGACTGCACGTACGTCATGTACACGCGGTCGAGGTCGGGGCGTTCCTCCCGGTCCACCTTGATCGCCACGAAGTCGTCGTTGAGCAGGGCGGCGACCGCGGGATCCTCGAAGGATTCGTGCGCCATGACGTGGCACCAGTGGCACGTGGAGTAGCCGATGCTGAGGAAGATCGGCTTGCGGTCGGCGCGGGCCCGGTCCCGCGCCTCCGGCCCCCACGGATACCAGTCGACCGGATTCCCGGCGTGCTGGAGCAGATAGGGCGATTTTTCGCCCGCGAGGCGGTTCATTCCCCCAGCACCCACGCAAAGATGAGCGGAGCGACGATGGTGGCGTCGCTCTCGATGATGAACCGCGGCGTCTTCACGCCCAGCTTGCCCCAGGTGATCTTTTCGTTGGGCACCGCGCCGGAGTAGCTGCCATAGCTCGTGGTGGAGTCGCTGATCTGGCAGAAATAACCCCAGAGCGGGACGTTCGCGCGCCGCAGGTCCTGATGCAGCATCGGCACCACGCAGATCGGGAAGTCGCCGGCGATCCCCCCGCCGATCTGGAAAAAGCCGAGCGAGCCGCCGCCGCCGCGCAGCGTCCGCGCCGTCCGCTCATACCAACCGGCCAGGTGCATCATGTATTCGATGCCGCTGCGCACCGTGTGCACGTTGCGCAGCGCGCCGCTCAGGCAATGGGCGGCGTACATGTTGCCCAGGGTGGAATCCTCCCAGCCGGGCACGATGATCGGCAGATCGCGCGCGCAGGCCGCGAGAACCCAGGAATTTTTGGGATCGATCTGGTAGCTGCCCTTGAGCGTGCCGCGGCGCAGCACCCGGTAGATGAATTCATGGGGGAAGCAGCGCTCGCCCTTGCGATCGGCGGCAATCCACTCCCGGAGGATCACGTGCTCGATCCGACGCATGGCCTCCTTTTCGGGGATGCAGGTGTCCGTCACGCGGTTGAGATGGCGTTTGAGCAGGTCCTGCTCGTCCGCCGCGGTCAGGTGCCGGTAGTTCGCGACGCGCTCGTAGGCGTCGTGCGCGACCAGGTTGAAGACGTCCTCCTCCAGGTTGGCTCCCGTGCAGACAATGCCGTGAACCTTGCCCTGACGGATCATCTCGGCCAGCGAAAGGCCGAGCTCGGCCGTGGACATGGCGCCCGCCAGGGTCACGATCATCTGCCCGCCCTTTTTCATGTGATCGTCGTACGCCCGGGCCGCATCCAGAAGCGCCGCGGCGTTGAAATGCCGGTAGTGGCGGGCGATGAATCGGGAAACCGGGCCCTTGGCCTTCGCCCGGGCCGCGTTCACGTCCTCCGAGCGCTGGGGCTTTCGTTTGGTTCTCATGGACGCATATCCTGCATAAGCCGATTCGCCGGGCAGCGCCACAAAAAATTGGCCGCCCGCGCGGCGCGGCCTTAGCCGAGGACTTCGTCGATCAGCGGAGCCGCCGTGCCGGGAGTCTCTCCGACGACGATCGCGCGATCCGCGATGACGCGGGCCTCCGCCAGCGCCGCCGCATCGTTGCCATGCAGCTCGGCGAGCACCCCCCCGCGCGGAACGCGCTCGCCGATCTTCACCAGGCGCGCGAGGCCCACGGCGGGATCGATGCGATCCTCCGCCCGCGTGCGGCCCGCGCCCAGCCGTAGGGAGGCGAGGGCGATCGCGCGGGCGTCCACGTCGCGGACATACCCGCCCGCCCGGCTTACCAGCAATTCCCGGCGCTGGGCCGCCGGCAGGCGGGAGGGATCGTCGACCATCCGCGCGTCGCCGCCCTGGGCGACGACGATCTCCCGGAATTTCGCGAGCGCCGCGCCGGACGCGAGCCCAGCCTCGAGTTTCTCCCGGGCCGCCTCGGCGGTCGGCGCCAGTCCGGCCAGCAGCAGCATGTGCTCGCCGAGCGCAAAGGTCACCGCCATCAGGTCGGCCGGCCCCCGGCCGTGAAGGCAGGCGATCGACTCCGCGACCTCCAGGCCGTTGCCGACGGAGCGCCCAAGGGGCTCGTCCATGGCGGTGATCACGGCGCGCATCGGCTTGCCCATGGCCCGGCCGATGTCGACCATGACGCCGGCCAGCTCCCGCGCGCGCGCCTTCTCCACCATGAAGGCGCCGCGCCCGTACGTCACGTTGAGGACGAGCGCGTCGATGCCCTCCGCCAGCTTCTTGCAGAGGATGCTGGCGCAGATCAGGGGGATCGATTCCACCGTTCCGGTCACATCGCGGAGCGCGTAGAGCTTCTTGTCGGCGGGAGCGAGTTCCGGCGTCTGGCCGATCAGGGCCGCGCCGACCTTCTCCACCTGCGCGCGATATTCCGCCAGCGAAAGCGCGACGCGGAAACCGGCGATCGACTCAAGCTTGTCCAGCGTGCCGCCCGTGTGGCCCAGGCCGCGGCCGCTGATCATCGGCACCGCCGCGCCGCAGACGGCGATCATCGGCGCGAGGTGGAGCGAGACCTTGTCGCCGACGCCCCCCGACGAGTGCTTGTCGACCTTGGGCCGGCGCACCAGGGACAGATCGACCACCACGCCCGACCGCATCATCGCCTCGGTCAGAGCCGCCGTTTCCGCCTGCGTCATGCCCCGCAGAAAGATGGCCATCAGGAGAGCGCTCAGCTGATAGTCGGCCCAGGAGCCATCCGTCGCCCCCTGGACGAATGACCTAATCTCCCCCGGGGTCAGCGGCAGCCCGTCCCGCTTGCGGGCGATGATGTGCTGGGGAAAACGGGCGGGGTCCATGGCCAAATTCAGCAGGCGGAGGGGCCCGAAGCTATCTTTTTGTCACCGGTGGCGGGTGGTGTCCGAATTTGCCGGAATGGGCTCTCGCAGCGGCCTCGCTGGCCTCATCGGCCGCGTCTGGGCCGCCTCGCACGGGGCGGCCGGCTTTGCGGACGAGATTGGGATTGGCCAGCATAAGACGCGGAGAGAGTCCATTCCGGCAAATTTGGACACCACTCCCCTGCAAAGCCGGCTTGTGCGGCGGCCAAAACTGCCTATAGTACTGGTCGAACACAATTCCCCGCATGCGCACCACCTCTCTTCTCCTCGGCGTATCCCTCTTTGCCGCCGGCGCGTCCGCCGCCGCCCCGGAAATGGACCAGGGTTATCTCAAGCTCGGCTTCGACCGGCTGGCCAGTTACAAGTTCGTGCAACCTCCGACCGATCCGGTGACGGACAGCAAGAATCCGCCGACGGGCGAAGAGCAGATCCCGGCCGAGGTGAAAAGCTGGAGCACCCAGAAGGCCGAGGTCACCGGCTTCATGCTCCCGACGAAACTGGAGAACGGCAAGGCCACCGAGTTTCTGCTCATGGCCAACCAGATGGCCTGCTGCTATGGGACGGTGCCCAACATGAACGAATGGATCGTCGTGCGGATGCCGCAGGGGACGCCTGTGACGCAGGACGTGCCCATCACGTTTTATGGCACGCTCCATGTGGGCGCCATGTTTGAGAACGGCTACATGACCGGCATCTACGAATTCGATGCCGAGCGGCAGGCCGCCACGCCTTAGCCGCCCTACCTGGCGATATCCGACTGGCTGAGGATCTTGTACCCCCGCTGGCCGACCGCTTGGGCGGCGACGTCGGGGTCCTCGACGCTGAGCGCCAGGGCGGCCTTGCCCTTGGGCCGCTTGATGAAGCTGTAGATGTAGTGGATGTTGACCTCCGCCTCAAGCAGGGCGGAGAGCACGGCCGTGAGCCTGGACTCGTCATCGATCTCAACGACGAGAAGGTCGGCCTCGGAATAGGGAAAATCGTTGTTGATCATCAGCTCCCGGGCCTTGTCGGGATCGTCGACCACGACCCGCACGATCGCGCTATCCGCCGAATCGAGGACGGTGATGGCCATCACGTGGACGTCGTTCTGCTTCAAGAGGGCGGTCAGCTCGTGCAGGCGGCCCACCTGGTTCGCGGTGAAGACGGAAAACTGCTTGACCGGATCGCCGGGCATGAGGCTGGTCTGGGCGGACATGGTGATCATTCCACCATGATAGCAACCCGGCGGGGGTCAACGGGGGCTTGCTGAAAGGGACCGGTCCGCTTGAGATGCCAGGCGATGCCAGGCGATCTTCCGGCCCACCATGCCGCCATGCAGGATCGGGCCCGCCGGAGCGCCCGCCTGGTCCTGCGCGGAATCGCGCTCAACGCCGTCCTGGCGGCGCTCAAGCTCGCGGGGGGCATCTTCGGCCACACCTACGCGCTCATCGCCGATGGCACCGAGTCCCTCCTCGATGTTTTTACCTCGGCCCTGGTCTGGACCGGTTTCCGCGTGGCCGGGCGGCCGCCGGACGCCGATCATCCCTTCGGGCACGGACGGGCGGAGCCGCTGGCGGCGCTGGCCGTGGCCAGCCTGACCTTCCTCGCCACCGGCTGGATCGCCTGGCACGCGATCCACCTGATCGTCACCCCGCACCAGGGCCCGCATTGGGCGACCCTGCCCCTGCTGGCGGCGATCGTGGCGGCGAAGATTTGGTTCTCGCGGCGGATGCACGCGGCGGGAGCCGAGGCCGGCAGCATCGCGCTGGGGATCGAGGCCTGGCACCATGGATCCGATGCGCTGACCTCGGCGGCAGCCTTCATCGGCATCGCCATCGCCGTGGCAGGCGGCCGCGGCTGGGAAGCGGCCGACGACTGGGCGGCGCTCTTTGCCTGCTGCGTGATCGCGTTCAACGGGGTCACCGCCCTGAAGAAGGCTCTCAGCGAGATGATGGATACGGCGGCGCCGCCCGCCGTCGAAAACGCGGTCCGCGCCATCGCCGCGGGAGTACCCGGCGTCCAGGCGCTCGACAAGTGCCGCGTGCGCAAGAGCGGGCTCAGCCACTTGGTGGACATCCACGTACGCGTGGACGGCGACCAGACCGTGCGCACCGGGCACGCCATCGCCCATCGCGTCCAAAACGCGCTGCTGGCCTCTCCCCTGCGGATCACCGACGTCTCCGTGCATGTCGAGCCGATGACCTGAGAGGGGTCGGATTACTCCGCCAGCTCCAGGCGATAGCCGATCCCCGCCTCGGTCCGAAGAAACCGCGGCGCATGCGGGTCCGCCTCCAGCTTCTGGCGCAGATGGGTCATGTAAACCCAGAGGTAGTGGGTGTTCTCCTCCGCATTCGGGCCCCACAGCTCGCGCAGCAGCTGCCGGTGCGTGACCACGCGGCCGCCGTGCCGCGCGAGGTAGCGCAGCAGGTCATACTCCCGGGCGGAGAGCTTCACCTCCTTGCCGCCGCGGCGGACGATCCGGGTGACGAAGTCTATTTCCACGTCGCCGAATCGCGCCACGGTGTTTTCCACGGCGGCCTGGGTGCGCCTCAGCAAGGCCCGTAGCCGGGCCACGAGCTCCATCGCCCGGAAGGGCTTCGTCAGATAGTCGTCCGCCCCCAGGTCGAGCGCGGCGATCGTCTCCGCCTCGCCGTCGCGGACCGTGAGCACGAGGACCGGCACCCGCGACCATTCCCGCAGGCGCCGCAGGACTTCCTTCCCGTCCAGGTCGGGCAGCCCCAGGTCGAGCACGATCCCCTCGGGGCGCAGGCTGGCGGCCTCGGTCATTCCCAGGCCGCCGTTTTCGGCCTCATGCACCTCGAAGCCGGCGGCCTCCAGCGTGACGCGCAGGAGCCGGCGAATCTGGACTTCATCATCGATGATGAGGACGCGGGGCCGGTGTTGGGTCATTCGCGCGGAAGATCCTCAGGCTGGCGATGCGGCAAGTAAATTGTAATCACCGCGCCGCCGCCCGGATTCTCCCCCACCACGACCTCCCCGCCCTGGGCGACGACAAATCCGCGCACGATGGAGAGCCCCAGGCCGAGCCCCCCCGCCCGCGCCGCGTCGCCCCGGGCGAATTTCTTGAAGAGGCGCTCGCGCATCGCCGGCGGAAAGCCCGGGCCCCGATCGGCCACGGTGAAGAATACCCGCCGGCCGCGGCGCTCGGGGCCGGCCGTGACAAAGATCGGTGTCGCCTCCGGCGTGTGCACGGCGGCATTCAACAGCAGATTGGCCAGCGTCTCCTCCGTCAGCGCGAAATCCACGAAGAGAGGGGGCATGTCCTCGGGGACGACGACTTCCAGCGGATGGCCCGCCAGCGCCTCCCCCACGCTCGCCCGGGCCGCCTGCAGCAGGTCGTGGGCGCTGCACCAGACCCGGTGCGGCTGGAGCGCGCCGCTCTCCAGCCGGGTCTGGTCGAGCAGGTTCTTGACCAGCCGGTTGAGTCGGACGACGGCGGTGCGACCCTCGGCCACGAGACCGGCGCGCAGCTGGTCGTCCGCCTTTCCGATGTTTTCGAAGACCGCCGCGATCACCGCCAGGGGCGTGCGCAGCTCGTGCGACACGCTGTCCAGCAGCACCCGATGCAGCTTTTCCGACTCGGCCAGCAGCTTCTCATGCTCGCCGGCCGCCCGGAGGTATTCGCGCTCCACGCTCAGGGCCAGTTGACGGGCGAACACCTCGATCAGGTCGCGCTGCGCCAGCGTGAGCGTCCGCTCCTGCGGCGGCAGGATCGCGGCGGCGGGATTTCGCGGTGGAGGCGGCAGCCGGATGCCGAGCACGCCGATCGCGCCGCCTTCCCGCAGCAGGGGCACGTAATAGCCGACGCTGGCGGGGAGCGTGTCGGTGAACTTGCCCGCCACCCGCCGATTGCGGAAAGCCCATTCGGCCACCGCCCGCTCCTTCTCATCGAGCACATAAGAGCCGGCGAAATGCGGCGTGATGCCTTCGCCATTCTCGTCCGCCAGGGCGAGCGAGGTCTGTCCGTCAAAAAGCTCGTCCATCTGCCGCAGCGCCGCGAAGACCGCGTCATCGAGCGTCTTGGCCGCGGCCAGCGCGCGCGTGAGATGAAAAAGCGCGGTGGCCCGCTCCTCGCGCATCCTCTCATTGCGGTTCTGGGCGCGGAGCCGCGAGGTGAGCTGCCCGGCCACCAAGGCGACGCCGATCGTGGCGACAAAGAGCATGGCGTCGTCGAACGAGCTGATGACAAACGTGAAGCGCGGCGGGATGAACACGAAGTCCCAGACCGCGGCGGCCAGCAGACCGGCGGCCAGCACCGGACCCCGGCCCACGCGCAAGCTCAGGGCGATGACCGCCAGCAGATAGAGCAGGCCCACGGAGTGGTAGCCCACGCGGCCCACGCAAAAAGAACTGACCGCCGTCACCGCCAGGATGGTTCCGCCGGCGATCACGTATTCCGTCGCCGGGGAATGTCCCGTCCATTCGAACCGAAAGGGGCGGGTCGCCTTCTGCTCGGCCGGCACCATATAGATGTCGATCCCGCCGCCCAGGCGCGCCAGGCGGTCCACGAGCGACCCGCCGCGCAGCATTTCCAGCCAGCGGTTGCCCCGCGACTTGCCCACGACAATCTGCGTGGCGTTGTGCTCCAGGGCCAGGCGCACCAGGGCCGCCGCCGCATCCTCATCGTGGGTGATGACCACCTCGGCGCCGAGCTCCCGGGCCAATGCCAGGTTCTTGTCCAGCAGCCGCTGCTCCTCCGCGGTTGGCGTCCGGGCCGACTCCACATGCACCGCCAGCCAGGGCGCGCCCAAAGCCGCCGACATCCGCCGCGTCCAGCGGACGAGCTGGGTGGAAAACGGGCTCGCTCCGACCGCCACCAGCAGCCGCTCGCCGCTGCGCCAGACGACGCGCCGGACGTCGCCGGCCCGCATGTCCCGCAGCTGGCGATCGACCCGTTCGGCGGTGTACCGCAAGGCCAGCTCGCGCAACGCCCCCAGGTGCGCCTCCTTGAAGAAATTCTCGCGGGCCGCGGCGGCGCGGTCGCCCAGGTAAACCTTGCCCTCCGCCAGCCGCTCCAGCAGGGCCGAAGGGGTCAGGTCGATCAGCTCGATCTCATCGGCCAGGTCGAGCACCGAGTCCGGGATGGTCTCGTGCACGGGCATCCCGGTTATCTGCCGGACGGCGTCCGAGCGCGAATCGATGTGCTGGACGTTCAGCGTCGTATAGACGTCGATGCCCGCCTCGATCAGCTCGACGACATCCTGCCAGCGCTTGGGATGGCGCGAGCCGGGGGCGTTGGTGTGGGCCAGCTCGTCCACCAGCGCCAGCTTGGGCTTGCGCCCAAGCACGGCCTCGAGGTCCATCTCGGTCAGCACGATCCCCCGGTGGTCGATCTGCTTGCGGGCCATGACGGGCAGCCCCGCGAGCAGCGCCTCCGTCTCCACCCGGCCGTGGGTTTCCACGACGCCCACGACGGCATCCACTCCGCCATGTATTTCCTTCTGCGCCTCCCGGAGCATGGCGAAGGTCTTTCCCACGCCCGGGCACATGCCGAAGAACACCTTCAACCGGCCGCGCAAAGCGCGCTTCTCCTCGCGTTGGAGCGAGGCCAGCAGTTCGTCGGGATCGGGACGGTCGTCGGGCATTGGCCGGCCAAGGTGGCGGAGCTAACTAGCTGGAGCAAGCTGCGGGGCAAGACCAGGTCGGGCGCGTTGTCCTCAGCGCGCCGGGCAGGCTTCGGGCGTGGACGGAGTCGCCGGCGGGTTGGGGACAACCCACCCTACCTTCCAGGTTGGATTTGATCCAGGGCGACGTTGAGCAGCAGCACATTGACGCGCGGCTCGCCGAATAGGCCCCAATCACGTCCCTCGGCCTGCCGCGCCAGCAGCGCCCCGACCTGGTCCACCGCGAGCCCCCGCGCCTTGGCGACGCGCGCCAGCTGGGTTTGCGCATTGCCGAGGCTGATGTGCGGGTCCAGGCCGCTGGCCGAGGAAGTGACGGCGTCAGCCGGAACGGCCGCGGTTGCGGCCAGACTGTTGCCGGCGCGGTAGTCGGCCACCGCGGCCTTGACGCTGTCCGCGAGCTTCTGGCTGGTCGGCCCGAAATTGGTGCCCGAGGAATTCAAGGCATCATAACCGGTGCCGGCGGCCGATGGGCGCGGGTGAAAATACCGGTCGCTGCTGAAATTCTGGGCCAGCAGCCTTGAGCCGCGCACCGTCCCATCCTTGTCCACCAGCAGGCTGCCGTTGGCCCGGTCGGCAAAAAGCGCCTGCGCGCCCGCCCAGACGGCCAGGGGGTACGCCCCGCAAAGCAACGCCGCCAGGACCAGGGTGAGCAGGAGGGAGATCCTGATTTCGAGGAGGAAGGCTTTCATGGCGGAAAATCAGACGAAATGAACGGCATTGATGAGCAGATCGATGAGCTTGATGCCGACGAACGGGATCAGGATTCCGCCGAATCCGTAGAGGAAAAGGTTGCGGCGGAGCATGGCGGCCGCGCCGATGGGGCGGTAGGCCACGCCGCGCAGGGCGAGCGGAATCAGCGCGATGATGACCAGCGCGTTGAAGATGACCGCGCTGAGGATGGCGCTCCGCGGCGACGCCAGGTGCATGACGTTGAGCGGCGCGATGGCGGGAAAGACGCCGACCAGCATGGCCGGGATGATGGCGAAGTACTTGGCGATGTCGTTCGCGATGCTGAAGGTCGTGAGGGCGCCGCGCGTGATGAGGAGCTGCTTCCCGATCTCGACGATCTCGAGCAGCTTGGTCGGGTTGGAGTCGAGGTCGACCATGTTGCCGGCCTCCTTGGCGGCCTGGGTGCCGGTGTTCATCGCCACGCCCACATCGGCCTGCGCCAGGGCGGGGGCGTCGTTGGTGCCGTCGCCGGTCATGGCCACGAGATGGCCGCCGGCTTGCTCCTCCCGGATGCGGGCGAGCTTCATCTCCGGCGTGGCCTGCGCGAGAAAGTCATCGACGCCCGCCTCGGCCGCGATCGCGGCGGCGGTCAGCGGATTGTCCCCCGTGATCATCACCGTGCGGATGCCCATGGCCCGGAGCTGGGCAAACCGCTCCTTGATGCCGCCCTTGACCACATCCTTCAGGAAAATGACGCCCAGCACCGCCGCGCCCTCGGCCACGACCAGCGGCGTGCCGCCCTGGCGGGAAATGCCGCTCACCGCCTCCGCCACGGCCGCGGGATAGCTGCCGCCCTGGGATTCGACCCAATTCTTGACGTTGTCGGCGGCGCCCTTGCGGATCTGGCGGCCCGGCTGGTCGGCGGCGGCGGACACGTCGATGCCGCTCATGCGCGTCTGCGCCGTGAACGGCACGAACACGTGGGACTGGGCGAGCTCGCGGCCGCGCAGATTGAACTTCTCCTTGGCCAGCACGACGATGCTCCGCCCCTCCGGGGTTTCGTCGGCCAGCGAGGCCAATTGGGCGGCATCGGCGAGGCGCTCGCGCGTGATGCCGGGCGCCGGCAGGAATTCGGTCGCCTGCCGGTTGCCCAGCGTGATCGTCCCGGTCTTGTCGAGAAGCAGCACATCGATGTCCCCCGCCGCCTCGACCGCGCGTCCGCTCATGGCCAGGACGTTGCGCTGCAGCAGCCGGTCCATGCCCGCGATTCCGATGGCGCTCAAGAGGCCGCCGATCGTCGTGGGAATCAGGCAGACGAGCAGCGCGATCAGCGTGGTGATCGAGAAGGCGACGTGCGCATAGAGGCCAAACGGCTTCAGCGCGATGATCACGAGCAGGAAGATCACCGTGAGGGCCGAGAGAAGGATCGTCAGCGCGATCTCGTTGGGCGTCTTCTGCCGGGTCGCGCCCTCGACCAGGCTGATCATATGGTCGAGGAATCCCTCGCCCGGGTTGGCCGTGATGCGGACGAGCAGCTGGTCGGAGAGCACCAGGGTGCCCCCGGTCACGGCACTGCGGTCGCCGCCCGCCTCGCGAATCACGGGCGCGGACTCGCCGGTGATGGCCGATTCGTCCACCGAGGCGGCGCCCTCGATGACCTCGCCGTCGCCGGGGATGAGCTCGTTGGCCTTCACAAAAACGACGTCGCCCTTGACGAGGCTGGGGGCATCGACCGCCTCGTAGGACCCGTCCTTGCGGCGGCGCTGGGCCATGAGCTGCTTGCGCGAGGCGCGCAGCGCCCGTGCCTGCGCCTTGCCGCGGCCCTCGGCGACGGCTTCGGCAAAATTGGCGAAGATCACGGTGAAAAACAGCCAGAGCGCGACCTGCAGCACATAGGTGAAGGGCTCCGGCGAGGTGAAGAGCTGCTCGAACGTCAGCAGCGCGCCAACGAGGGTGATGAACATCACCGGATTCTTGAGCTGCAGCCGCGGATTCAGCTTCTGGAAGGCGTCCGTGGTCGCCTTCAGCATGATTTCGCGATCGAAGAGGGAAATGGATTTTGCGCTCATGCGACGATCAGGGGTGGTGGGGCGTCAAAACAGCGTGCCCGCGCCCATCAGGAAGTGCTCGACGATGGGGCCGATCGCCAGGGCGGGCAAAAACGTGAGCGCGCCGACGAGGACCACCGTGCCCATCAGCAACAGCACGAAGGTGAATCCCTCCGTCTGGAAGGTGCCGGCGCTGGCGGGCACCAGGCGCTTGCCGGCGAGATTGCCGGCGAGCGCGAGGATCGGAATTATCATCAGGAACCGGCCGATGAGCGCCGCGAGGCCGAGGGCCGTGTCCCAGTGCACCTCGTTGGCGGTCAGGCCGGCAAAGGCGCTCCCGTTGTTTCCCACGCAGGAGCTGAAGGCGTAGAGCATCTCGCTGAAGCCGTGCGGGCCGGCATTGTTGAGTCCGGCCCGGCCCCAGGCGGCGATGCTCGCCCAGGCGGTGCCGCCCAGGACCGTCCCGGCCAGCACCATCAGGACGATCATGACCAGCTTCACGTCGTAGGCTTCGATTTTCTTGCCGAGATATTCCGGGGTGCGGCCCACCATCAACCCGGCGATGAAGACCGCGAGCACGACGAAGATCAGCATCCCGTAAAGCCCCGCGCCGACTCCGCCAAAGATGACCTCCCCGGTCTCTATATTGAAAAGCGGCACCAGTCCGCCCAGCGGCGTGAACGAGTCATGCATCGCGTTGACGGCGCCGCACGAGGCATCCGTCGTGATGGTCGCGAAGAGGGCCGAATTGAACACGCCGAACCGGACCTCCTTGCCCTCCATGTTCCCGTCGGCCGCCGCCACGCCGAGCTTCTGATGGATGGGATTGCCGCTGGCCTCCGCCCCCCACGCCACCAGGACGCCGGCGGCGAACATGGCAAACATCGCGCCCCACACGGCCCAGCCATGGCGGTGATTCTTCACGGCGCGTCCCAGGTAATAGGTGAGCGCGCTGGGGATCGCGAAAATGGAAAGCATCTGGAGGAAGTTCGAGAGCGGCGTCGGATTTTCGAAGGGATGGGCGGCATTGGCGTTGGTGTAGCCGCCGCCATTGGTGCCGAGCATCTTGATCGCGATCTGGGAAGCCATCGGGCCCTGCGGAATCGTCTGGGTGCCCACCTTCTGGTCCACCATCACCGGCTTGCCGTCCGGCCCGCTGACCGCATTGCCTTTGTCGTCGGTCTTCGGCACCTGGGTCGTGTAGGGCTCAAGGGTCCTGGCCACCGTGTAGGGCTTGAAGTTCTGGATCATCCCCTGCGAGACGAGCGTCAGCGCAAAGATGAGGCAGATCGGCGCGAGCAGGTAGTAACTGACCCTCACCGTATCGACCCAAAAATTGCCGATCGTTTTCGCCGTGTGGCGCGCGATGCCGCGGACCAGCGCCGCCGCGACCGCGATCCCCGCCGCCGCCGACGTAAAGTTATGGAAGGCCAGGGCGACCATCTGCGAAAAATACGACAGCGTCGATTCACCGCCGTAGGATTGCCAGTTGGTGTTGGTCGTGAAGCTCGCGGCCGTGTTGAAGGCCAGGTGCGGCGACAGGCCCGCATATCCCTGGGGATTGAGCGGGAGGTGGTCCTGGAAGCGCAGGATGAAGTAGGTGAACAGCAGGCCGATGAGGCTGAAAACCAACAGCGAGATGGAATAGCCGATCCAGGTCTGCTCGCGCTCCGGATCGATGCCGCACACGCGATAGGTCAGCCGCTCGACCGGCCCCAGGATCGGGTCGAGCCAGGTGCGGCCGCGAACGTCCAGCACCCGCACGAGATAGAGCCCCAGCGGCTTCGTGATGACGAGGAGCGCGCCGACATAGATCGCCAATTGCAGCCAGGCATTGGGTGAGTTCATGGTGAGGCGATCAGAATTTTTCCGGACGCAGCACGGCGACCACGAGGTAGATCAGGCAGCCGAGGGCGATCACACCAATGATGAGGTTTTCCATGGTATAAACCTATAAGATGTTTGCCTATAGCAACTAGCGAACCTTCTCGCAAAAGAAGATGAAGGCGATGCAGGCGGCGAAAAACGCCAGCGAGATTAGGATGAAAGCGAGGTCGCCCATGGCTGCAGAGCCTATAGCAGCCTTGCGCCAAGGCCTAATTAAGTCGGGGCCCGAAAACCTTAAAAAAACCTTAAAGGGCTCCTCAAAACGCCGCGGTCAGCTCCTGCTGGCGCCCCGCCTCAAGCGCGCCTTCGCCCAGTCCCACGCATTCGACTTCGTCGTTCTTATATAGCTTGAACCGGATGGGGGCCGAAGCATCCGCCGTCTCCCAGCGCCACTTGCCGATGGAGACGAACTCCAGCGGCACGCCCTTCTCCCAGCTCAGGCCCGGCCCATCGCCGCGAATGAAGATCCGATTGCCGATGCCGATATAGGCGGTCACGAGCAGGCGCGTGGCGCCGTCGGTCGAGACCGCGGCGGTCGGGGCCGCTTCGTCGGGCAAGGCCTGCGAAAATTCGGAGGGAGCGGAAGCCGCCGCCATGGGCGCAACGGCTGCCTCGGTCTCAGGCGCCCGCGGCTCGGGCGCCACTTCCGCCTTGGGCTTCCTCGGCTTGCGGGGGGATCGGGACACCGCGACGGGGGGAGGAATATCGAGAGCCAGGGAGGGAGGCGCCGCGAATTCCGCCGGGGGCGCGGAGGCCTCCGGCGGCGGGCTGGCCGCCGCCCGGGCGGGCGCCTCGCCCAGGGTAGCCACCATTTTCTGGAAGGCGGCGTCCGCCTTGGCCCAATCGGCGGCGCCCTTGGCGATCTGCTCGGCCACGGCCTCGAGCCGGTCGGCCTTCTCGGCCAACGCGGCCGCCAGAGCCCGGTCGGCCATTTGCCTCTCCGCGCTCCGGCCCGCCTCCAGGGGTGGCGGGACCTCGGCCATCCTCTCCTGGAGCTTGCCGGGCAGCTGCTCGACATCCTGCAGGCTCCTTTGGACGAGCGCGGTGATTTCCTGCAGGCCCTGGGCGGCGATGCCGATCTGCTCCGCCGACGAAGCCACGGTGCGGGCCAGCGCCTCGAGGCCGCGCTGGCGATCGTCCAACGCCTCGTCCTGGCGGCGCGCGTAATCGGTCAGGAACGGAATGACGCCGATCAGCCCGCCGACCACGATGCAGCCGACGATGGCCAGGGTCTGCTCGATCGGGAGGGGATGCCGAGCCTGGGCGGCAATAAACCCGGCGGCGGCGAGGAGGGCGGCGTCGCCGATAAGAAACGGGAGCTTGGGAAGTTTCGGCGTCTGATCTGGCAGAGACATGGGCGGCCGGCGGCGGGGACTTTCTGTGACCGCCCCACTTTTTTCTCAAGAAGTTTTACTTTCCAAAGCGGGCCGCGATCGCCGCGCGCAGCCGGTCCCACTCGGGCGGATTCAGGTCGCGCTTGCGGCCGGGGGCGACCTGGCGGTGGTCCGTCATCCGCTCGAGGGTCCAGCCGCGGGACGACCAGCGCCGGTCCAGCCACTCGAGCGCCGAAGCGATCTGCGCGTCGGTGAGCGGCGCGCGATAGGTGTCGCCGGCAAAGGCGACGCCCTGGAGGAAGTCGTTGCAGCGGGTGCGCCCGAGGAAGTGCGAGGCGCCCGCGTGCCAGGCAATGTCCCCGTCCGCCACCAGTTCGCACCGCCGGCCGTCAGCCGCGATGAGGCCGTGATAGCTCACCTTGCTCTCGGGCCGCAGCATGAACGCGATGGTCTCCTCGAACTCCATCTCGGTGTGGTGAAAGAGCACTCCCAATCCCTCATGGCGCGGCGTCCGGTCGCGATTCGGCGAGAGACGCTGGAATTCGGGAAAAGGCACGACGAGCCCGATGGAGCGGGATCCCGCGAGCGCGTCCCCTCAGGCCTTCCCGTCCGCGGGGATGCGCATGCCGTAGAAGCTGCGATAGACGAAGACGAGGCCGACGAGGAAGACCGCGGCGCCAATGCCGTGCCTCAGGCCGGAATCCATCTGGACCGCGATCTCGACGGCCAGGAGCCCGAAGAGCGTGGTGAACTTGATCACCGGGTTGAGCGAGACCGAGGAGGTGTCCTTGAAGGGATCGCCCACGGTGTCGCCGACGACGGTGGCCGCGTGCAGGGGGGTCCCCTTCTGCTTCAGCTCCACCTCGACGATCTTCTTCGCGTTGTCCCAGGCGCCGCCGGCATTGGCCATGAAGATCGCCTGGAAAAGGCCGAAGAAGGCGATGCCGATGAGGTAGCCGATGAAGAAGAAGGAATTGAAGAAGGCCAGGGAGAGGGCGAAGCAGAAGATGACGACGAAGATGTTGACCATGCCCTTCTGCGCGTACTGCGTGCAAATCTTCACGACCTCCTTGGAGGCCGCCGTGGTGGCCGTGGTGGCGTCGAGCTTCATGTTCTCCTTGATGTAGACGACCGCCCGGTAGGCTCCCGTCACGACCGCCTGCATGCTCGCGCCCGTGAACCAATAGATGACCGCGCCGCCCATCAGCAGGCCCATGATGGCCTCGGGATGCACGAGGGAGAGGCGGGCGATGGTGTCGGGATAGAGCTTCTGCAGCATGATGATGATGCCGAAGACCATGGTCGTCGCGCCGACGACCGCGGTGCCGATGAGGACCGGCTTGGCCGTGGCCTTGAAGGTGTTGCCCGCGCCGTCGCCCTTCTCGAGCTGGTGCTTGGCGTGCTCGAAGTCCGGCTTGAAGCCGAAATCCCGCTCGATCTCGGCCGCGACTCCCGGACGGGCCTCGATCTGCGAGAGCTCATAGACGGACTGCGCGTTGTCGGTCACCGGCCCGAAGCTGTCCACCGCGATCGTCACCGGCCCCATGCCCAGGAAGCCGAAGGCGACCAGGCCGAAGGCGAAGATCGGCGCGGCGAAGAGGAACTCGGCGGGCATCAGCGCCTGGACGGCCGGATGGAGGGACAGGCGCCAGGCGCCGAACATCAGGATGAGGATGATCAGGCCCTGCCAAAAGGCCGAGAAGTTGCCGGCCACAAGGCCGGAGAGGATGTTGAGCGAGGCGCCCCCCTGCTTCGATGAGGTCACAACCTCCTTCACATGGCGGCTCTCGGTCGAGGTGAAGATCTTGGTGAACTCCGGGATGAGCGCGCCGGCGATCGTGCCCAGGGAGATGATGGTCGAGAGGACCCACCAGAGGCCCTCGTGGCCGGCCATGTCGCCGAGCAGGACATAGGTGGAGGCGTACGTCACGCCGATCGAAATCAGCGAGGTGATCCAGACCAGATTGGTCAGCGGGTGCTCGAGATTGAAGTCCCGCTTGCTGCCGAAGAGCGCGCGGCTGAGGGCGCCATTGACAAAATAGCTCAGGAGCGACGTCAGGACCATGAGGATGCGCATCGCGAAGAGCCAGACGATGAGCGTGCCGCAGAGGTCGGGACTGGCGGCCAGCGCCAGCGCGAGGAAGGCGATGAGGGCCACGCCCGTCACCCCGTAGGTCTCGAAGCCATCGGCGGTGGGCCCGACCGAATCGCCGGCGTTGTCGCCGGTGCAGTCCGCGATCACCCCGGGATTGCGCGGGTCGTCCTCGGGCAGGTTGAAGACGATCTTCATCAGGTCGGCGCCGATGTCGGCGATCTTGGTGAAGATGCCGCCGCAGATGCGCAGAGCCGAGGCGCCGAGCGACTCGCCGATGGCGAAGCCGATGAAGCAGGGACCGGCGAGCCGGGCGGGCAGGAACGCCAGGATGCAGATCATGAAGAAGAGTTCGGTGGCGACGAGCAGCAGGCCAACGCTCATGCCCGACTTCAGTGGGATCATGAGGGTGGCGAGCGGATTGCCCTTGAGCGCCGAAAAGGCGGTGCGGGAATTGGCGACGGTGTTGATGCGGATGCCGAACCAGGCCACGCCGTAACTGCCGAGGATGCCGAGGATCGAGGCCAGCAGAATCACCCCGACGTGCCTGGCCGAGCCGCCCTCGAGCCACCCAAAATAATACACCATGCAGATCGCGATCAGGACCCAGAGCGCCGTCAGGAATTTACCCTGCTGCATGAGGTAGGTCTTGCACGTTTCCCAGATGACATTCGAGACCTGTCCCATCGAGACATGCACCGGCAGGTTGCGCGTCTGGATGTACTGCATCCAGCCGAAGAGGATGCCGACCACGCAGACGGCGAGGCCGATCATGAGCACGGTCTGGCCGCTGAGGGAGCCGTTCAGGAAGGATACGGTGTTGAGCTGGGGGATCTTGATGTCGGCCTCGCTGGCGCGAAGGGCGGGCGTCGCAGACAGGGCAAAGGCCGCGAGGGCGGCCAATCCGGGGATTTTAGTTAGCTTCATAATCGTCTCGGGCAGGGGGTTAGGGAAAGGGGGTGAGGTGTGGCGCCCGCGGCGGGCGGGCGCGAGGCTATTTTGCTCCGGCTCCCGGCTTCCGGCGGGCGTGGACACGTGACCGCGTTCCGCAAACTGCCGTCACAAAGTCAGATGCGGCCAAAGGGAGGAAACGATCAAGACCTCGATCAGCCCCAGTATTCCCATGATGCTGCTCATGATCGTCCAGCTGCGCAAAGCCTCACCCTGGGTCAGGCCGCCGACCCGGCTGATCATCCAAAAGCCGGCGTCATTCATCCAGGAGAGGAACTTGGAGCCGAAACCGATCGCCATGAGGATGTAGAGCGGATGCACCCCGAAGCCCGCGGGACCCGCCACCGACAGGACGATGCCCGCCGCCGTGATCATGGCGACCGTCGCGGAGCCCTGCGCCGCGCGCATCACGGCCGACAGGGTCCAGGCCAGCAGGACATAGTTGATGACGTGGCCACCCGCCAGGTCCCGCACCTGCGCGCCGAGGCCGGCGCGCTTGATCATTTCACCGTAGGCGCCGCCCGCGGAAACGATGAGGATGATCATGGCGCCCATCTCGAGCGGGTGACCCAGGAGCTTCCCCGCGCTGCGCCAGGCGATTTTCTTCTGGCGCGCATGGACGGCCACCGCCACGGTCGCGCCCAGGATCAGCGCGACATTCTTGTCGCCGAGAAATGTCATCACCAAAGCGAGCCGGGCCGGCGCGTGCACCGTGGGGATGGCGAGCACCGACGCCATCGAGATGAGCGCAAAGGGCAGAAGGACGGGCGCGATCGCCAGCCAGAAATCAGGCAGCTCCGACTCCGGTCGGGCGGCGACGGCCGCCAGTGACTCCAGGGAGGCTCCCGGCGTCGCCCGGGGCTGGATGGGCATGCGCGCATTGAACCAACGCGCGCAGGCCAGGCCACCGAGCACCGGGAGCACGCCGAAAACCGCGCCGGCCGCGATGGTCAGCCCGAGATTCAGCTTGAGCGTCTCGGCGACGGCGAGCGGGCCTGGGGCCGGCGGGACGAGCCCGCTGGTGATGACTCCGCCCGCGCAGACCGCGAGGACATACAGGAGATAGTTCTTGCCGGTGCGGACGCCCATGGCGCGGGCGATCGGCAGAAGCAGCATGAAGACCGTGTCGATGAAGACGGGCGCGGCCAGCAGGAACGCCGAAAAGGCGAGGGCCAGCGCCGCCCGCCTCTCGCCGAAGACCGCGATCAATCGGCGGACGATCTTGTCGGCCGAGCCGCTTTCCATCAGCGAGATGCCGATCACGGCGGCCAGGGCGATCGGAAAGCCGATCCGTCCCGCGGTGTTGCCGAATTCCGCGGTCGCGGCGGTGATGGCGCCGATGAAGCGGTGCGCGTCCGTCTCTCCCGCCGCCGTGAGGAGGCTGGTCAGGATCGCGGCGATCATGAGCGCAAAGAACGCATGGAGGCGCAGGAGCGCGATCGCCGCCACGATGAAGACCACGCTCACCGCCAGGATCCCAAGTGGGCTGATGACCAGGGCAAGCGGGCAGGAAACCATGGAGGTTCCATGAGGGAATAGCCCCGTTTGGCCGCAGGCAAGGCTGCAAGCGGGAGGTACTCGGAGGTAGGGCGCGTTGTCCCCAACGCGCCGAGCGGACTTTCGAGGCGGGCGGTGCGAACGGCGGGTTGGGGACAACCCGCGCTACCTCCTATCCACTAGCTCTCTGCCGGAAGACTCGCCTTTTTTTCTTTGATGGTGAAAATCCGCGCCCATTCCCTAGCCCGGGTGGCGAAATGGTAGACGCAAAGGACTTAAAATCCTTTGGCCGCAAGGCCGTGCTGGTTCGAGTCCGGCCCCGGGCATAAGCTTTCGCAATGCGAAAGCTTTCCGCCGTAACCCGACGGGCGTCAAGGGTACTTCCGCAGCTCAAACCAAAAGCGGCAGCCTGGATCGGGGCCGGACTCCACGCCGACCCGTCCGCCCATGCGCTCGACTCCCTTCTGGACGATGGCCAGGCCGATCCCCGTGCCCTGGTATTTTTCCCCCTGCAGGCGGGTGAAGACCCGGAAGATTTGCTCCTGATGTTCGGGCGCGATGCCAACGCCGTTGTCCTCGACCCAGACCCGCGCGAACTCTCCCCGTTCCTGCGCCCGCAGCCGCACCACCGGCCGCACGCCGGGCGCGCAAAATTTAAGGGCATTGCTCACCAAATTGAACAATAACTGGGCCAGCGTTGGCTCGTGCGCGAGCAAGACCGGCCACGGACCGAAGGCTTCCACGCGAGCGCCCTTCTCCTCCATATCCTTGCGCAGGTGGGATAACACGGAGTCGATGACCCGCCCCAGATTCACCGCGGTCAGCACGACCTGCTCCTGGCTGGTGCGGCTGAAGGCGAGCAGGTCGCTCAGCATGGCGTCCATGAATTGCGCGGATTTATTGATGCGATCCGCGAAGTCCCGGCCGGTGGCGCTCAAGGCCGGGCCGCTCTCCTCGACCAAGAGCTGGGAAAAGCCCTGCATGGTGCGCAGCGGGGCGCGTAAGTCATGCGCGATTGAATACACGAATGCCTCCAGCTGCTGGTTCGTGGCCGCCAATTGCGTCGTGCGCTCGGTCACGACCCCTTCGAGCTCATCGGCGTGAGCCGCCAATAGCGCCTGCGCCCGGTGCAACGCGATCTCGGTCCGTTTGTGCTCGCCGATCTCCTTTTGCAGCCGAACGTTCGCCGAGTCGGCCGCCGCGGTGAGCTCGTGCTGCCGGAGTGAACCGAGCAGCAACGCCTCGTTCATCGCGACGGTCAGGGCCGGGCCGGGTCCCTCCGGCTCCGGGGGCCGGGTGGCGCATGAAATTGAGGCAGGTTCCATGGGGGGAAAAGCGAATCGGATCAGGGGGCCAGGGGCAGGGAGGGCGCATCCGCGCCCTCTTTTCCCTGCCCAGGGGCGAAGGGGATTTCCGCCCGGACGGTCGTGCCTTGGCCGGGCGTGGATTCGATGGCGAGACTCCCGCCGATCATTTCGATCCTTTCCCTCATGCCGATCAGCCCCAAATGCTTGGAGTTTTTGGCGAAGAGCGTCTTCTCGACGGAGAAGGACCGCCCGTCGTCGCTAATCTCCATCTGGATCGCGCCCGCAGTCTCCCGAATGCCTATCGTGACCCGAGTGGCGCGCGCATGGCGGACAACGTTGGTGAGCGCCTCCTGCGCCACCCGGAACAGCACCGTGCGCCCGGCATCGCTCAGGGCCTCCACCCCGTCGAAGGCCGTCAGCTGAATCTTGATTTTTTTTTGCTCCGCCAGTCTCTTGATATGCGCCTGGAGCGCCGGAATCAGCCCCAGATCGTCCAAAACCGTCGGCCGGAGCTCGCGGGCAAACCGATGCACCGCGGTCATGGAAACCCGCACCAGTTGCTTGGCGCGGGTAATCTTCCTCTTCAGGGTCGGCGCGTTGACCGTGGCCCGATTCCCGAGCGCCGACAACTCGAGGTCGATGCTGACCAGCGGCTGCACGACCTCGTCATGGAGCTCACGGCTGATCTCCTTCCTCTCCTCCTCCTGGGCCGTGATGATCTGGCGCGTCAGGTGGCTGAGTTTTTTCTGCAGGGTCTGCGAATCCAAAAACAGCAAGCGGTACTCCTCTTTGCCCTTGCTGATGGAGTCGACCGAGGCTTCCAGCCGCCGGTTGATTACCGTCAGTTCATTCGTCCGCTCGGCCACGAGGCCCTCGAGCTGCCCGGCGCGGTCCATCAGTTGCGCCTGCGCCCGGTGCAATGATTTCTCGGTCTGCTTGCGCTCGCTGATTTCCAATTGCAGCCGGGCATTCGCCGACTGGGCGAGCGCGGTCAGCTGGTGCTGGCGCACCGCACCGAGCATCAACGCCTCGTTCATGGCGCGCAGGGCGTGCGTCGGTCCGTCCGCCTTGGCCTTGGGCCGCGGCGCATTCTTGAGATTGGGGCTCAGGAGGTCGGATGACATCGTCCGCGGTGTTGGTGGCGCCGTCGTCGGCCGACCGGGCCTAATGCGGGGCCTTCGGTTCCGGGGGAACTTCGTCTTCCTGCGCCTTGCGCGGACCGGTTTGACGGGGGATTCCGGTGACCAGGGCCTCGTAGTCCGTGCGCCGGGGGTGGATCACCACCACGCCCTTGTCCGTGATGACGTATTCCCGGATGTCCTTGCTGTGATTGCCGCCTCGCATTTTGATGACGACCATCACCTTGCGCAATTGGCCATCGATCTCCACATACCGAAGCCGGATAATGTCATCGGTGAGGAATGAAATCGCGTAGTGACTGAACTGCAGCGAGGTGAAGTTGTCCTCCACCTCGACTGTGCTGAGAATCGTGATCCCGGCTCCCGTCAAGACCCCGATCATCCGGTAGAGCGACTCGCGAAAGTCGGCGCGAAACCCGGGCGCCAGCGCCATCTCGAAGCCAACCAGCGAATCGATCACCAGCCGCTTGGCGCCCACTCTTTTGATGGCATCCAGGATCGCCTGCATGGTTTCATCCACCGAGAGGTCGAGCGGGCGAAGATAAAGGGCCTCGAGGGTTCCCTTCTGCACCGCCGCTTTCAAGTTCAGGCCGAACGTGCCCGCCCGCTGCGTATAGCCGTCCGGGCATTCTTCGAAGATCGCCATGATTCCGGGCTGCCCGTGGCGCAGCCCTTCGGCGATAAATTGCGTGGCCAAAGCCGATTTGCCCGTGCCGGAGGGGCCGGCCACCAGCAGGCTATCCCCCTCGAGCAGGCCGCCGCCGAGCATCCGGTCCAGTTCGGGAATGCCCATGGAAAGGCGCTGGCGGCTCGCCGCTTTCGTCGTGCTGCCCACCAATCCCAGGGTGCGCGAGAAGGCTTCCAGCCCGCCCTGGTCGATGCGGACGGTGTGCAGGCCTGGCACCGTGGCCTGGCCGCGCATTTTGTAGATCTGCAGTTTCCGCACCACGGAATTCCGCTCCGACATCTGGGAGAGCCAGAAAATGCCGTCCACCATGGTAAATAGGGAATTATCGCGCACTTCTTCCTCGGCATATTCGCCGACCAGGAAGGTCGTGGCTTCCCAACTGGTCAGAAACTGGGCCAGGCGGTGGATGAACGATTGCACGTCCACGGCACCGGCATCGCCGCTCGCCTTGCGCGTGAGGGTGCGAAAGGAATCCACCACCACGATGCCGGCGTTGGCCGCGGTGACCTGCCGGATGATCTCCTCCAGGACCGCGTTCAAGTCCTTCTCCAGGGCCACGTCGGAGAGGTTGATGAAGCGGACGGCCTTCCCCAGTTTGGCCTCGTCGAAGAAGGAAAACTGCTGTTGATAGCGCAGCATCTTGATCGCGGGCTCGCCCAGGATCGTGAAATAGAGCGCCGGTTTCTTCGGCGTCGCGTTGGCGAAGGCGATCTGATGCACCATCGTGGTTTTGCCGCAGCCCGGTGCGCCGGCGATGATGTTGAAGGAAAACTCCGGGAGGCCTCCGCCCAGGATGGCGTCGAGCCCGCGCACGCCGCTCGGCAGCTGGCGAATCGCGACCTTGGCGGGTCGGCCCACGGCTTTCTTCGGCAGGATGCTTTGGGCCTTCTTATTTTGTTTTTTCATTTTTTCCTTCATGGCTGAAATCCAGATCGGCGGGCGAAATGTGCGGCCAGGTTTCGCGCACCAGGCGCGACGTTAAGCCCGGGCCAATGAAGGCCACCAGCAGGCCCAGCAACTGCGCCAGCAGAACCACCCTGCC
>Ga0302326_10002685_pt1 | contig 42935 bp, 31 predicted proteins | sample Palsa_T0_3_FD_202264 | JGI IMG/M metagenome (GOLD analysis project Ga0302326, IMG submission 202264) | Peat permafrost microbial communities from Stordalen Mire near Abisko, Sweden - Palsa_T0_3 | ecosystem: Environmental > Terrestrial > Soil > Palsa > Peat permafrost | place: Sweden: Abisko...
CCGGGATGTAGTAGCCCTCTCCGTCATCGGCTTTGATCCCCTCGACCCCGAGGGCGAGCACCCGCCGCGCGCTTGCCCTCCACCACTCCTCGGCGGCCGGGCTCGTGAAGTCGACCGGGGAGCCGTCGCCCATCCACCAGCGAGTCAAGAACGCCTCACCGGTTGCCGTGCGCACGAAGTGCCCGGCGGCGGCGGCTGGGGCGTAGTTGGGTGCGGGCTGCTCGTGCAGGCGCTGGGACGCCGGCTGGGGGGGAATCTGGCCGTCGCGCGAGTCGACGTTGACCCACGGCGTGACCCATAGGACCGTCCTCACTCCAGCCGCGCGCAGCTGCGCCACCATCCCGGGGGCATCCGGAAACTGGTGGGGGTTGAACTCCCAGGTGTTGTATTGCGTCTCCCAGGGCGAGTCGATCACGATCGCGTCGAGCGGGATGCGATGGCGGCGGAAGCCTTCGAAGTCCTCGATCACGTCGTCCCGATGCTCGTGGACGTCGCGGCTCTTCCAGAAGCCGTAGCCCCACTCCGGCAGCACCGGCGCGAACCCGGTGAGGCGACAGAAGGCCCGCAGCCTCGCCGCCGGGGTAACGCCGCAGAGCACGTCCATGCGAAGCGGCCCCGCACCCGCGCGCGTCGATACCGCGACCCGATCGCCGCTGAGGTCGAACACGGTGCCGTTGCCGTCGGTCCGCACCCAGACGGCATAGCCCCGGCTCGAGACCAGCCACGGCACGGGCGCGCAGTCGCCCTGGGGGATGCCGCCCTGCTCGAGCAGCTCTGTGGGGCAGTCCGGGCCGGTGTAGCGCCGGTCGGCGCCGAGCTGGATCGTTCTTCCCGCGTGGTCGAGGCGAGTGTGGTGTCGTGCGCCGAGACCGACGAAGCGTTCCTCCGCCCGCTGGTCCCAATCGATCGCGAGCCGCAGCGGCGCTCCTTCTGACTCGAGCTCGAGCTGCACACGTTCGTCCGTGGGCAAGCCGATGCGCAGATGCGCCGCCCGTCCGCCCGACAGCGCAAGCGCGAGCTCGACCGCGTCGTCCTCGCAGACGGTGACTGTCGCGCGCCACGCGTGCTCCGGTGGCGAGCGCTCCTCGCGCGCGATGATGCCCTCGGTGAGGTGGATGAACTGGTCGTGTACCTCGCCGTCGGCGACCCACACCCCGCCACCGCGGATCAGCCGTCGTCCACCGCGTCGGATCGTAAGCTCGAACGGACGCAACGCGACCTCCACACGGAGCGCTCCACGCTCGATCGCGACAGCCGTCGCGCTAAGCACCACCGACGGTCCGGACACGGGGATCGTTGACGTCACCAGTCCATCTTCTCGATTGCCGCCCGGATGCTTGCGTGCGTTCACAGGAAGATCACACGCCGCCGCCAGTTCACGGCGGACCTGCGGCGGTGCTCGATCGGGGCTAGCATCGATTGACGCCGTGAGGATCACAGACGCCGTCATCCCCGTCGCCGGACTCGGCACGCGCCTGCTGCCCGCGACCCGGTCGCAGCCGAAGGAGATGCTGCCGGTCGTCGACAAGCCCGTCGTCCAGTACGTCGTCGAGGAGCTGCTGAGCGCGGGAATCAAGCGCGTCCTGTTCGTCACCGGCCGGCGCAAGCGGGCAATCGAGGACCACTTCGACGCCGACCCCGAGCTCGATCATGCGCTCGGGGCGGGTGCGCCGATCGACCCGCGCGGCGGGCTGAAGATCCTTTATACCCGCCAGCTGCGCCCGGCCGGTCTCGGCGACGCCCTCCGCTACGCCGACGGATTCGGTGACGGAGCCGGGGTCGTCGTCGCGCTCGGCGACACGATCGTCGCCCCTCCCTGTCCGCCCGCGCCGCCAATCGTGACCCGGCTTGCCGACGCGTACGACGAGTTCGGAGCGAGCGCCGCGATAGGGGTCGTGGAGGTGGAGGACGACGCGGTCTCGAGCTACGGGATCGTCTGCGGCACGGAGCTTCAGAATGGCATCATCGAGGTCACTGACGTGATCGAGAAACCGCACCAGAACGAGGTCGCGAGCAGGCTCGCGGTCGCCGCACGCTACGTGCTCGGACCGTCGGTGTTCGCGGCGCTCCACACCACGGCCCCCGATGCCCGCGGTGAGGTCCAGCTCGCCGACGCTCTGCGCACGGTGCTGCGCGACGGCGGACGTGTCGTCGCGGTGCCGCTTGGCCGCGGGGAGCGCAGGTACGACATCGGCACCGTCCAGGGGTACTGCGATGCGTTTCTCGAGCTCGCATTCGCTGATGATCGGGTCGGACCCGGGCTGCGTGCCCGCGCGGCAACGTTGCTCGATGGCCCGCGGTAGCGCGTTCGCGCGAGCCGCTCTCGCAGGTAACCCGTCCGATGGCTATGGAGGCGCGACGCTGGCCGTGGTCGTGCACGACTTTCTCGCCGAGGTCGAGGCCGAGCCGGCGACCGCTGGGTCCGCCTCTCCCGAGAGCTTGCTGGTCCGAGCCACGACCCGCCGGTTCGAACGTGAGCTGGCCCCCGGGGCGCCGCCGGCCGTTGTCCGCGTGCGGACCTCGATTCCCCGGGCCGTCGGGCTCGGTGGCTCGAGCGCGATCGTGATTGCGACCGTGCGTGCGCTCTGCGAGCTCAACGGCGTTCAGATCCACCCCGACGACCTTGCATCCTTCGCCCTCGCAGTCGAGACCGAAGACCTGGGCATCGCCGCGGGCCTGCAGGATCGGGTCGCCCAGGCGTACGGCGGGCTGACGTTCATGGACTTCCGAGACGGCATCTATGAGTCGCTCGACCCGGCTCTGCTGCCACCGTTGTTCGTGGCCTGGAACGAGGCGGCGGCTGGGCATTCCGGTCTACCCCACAGCGATCTGCGGGCGCGGTTCGAACGTGGCGACGCTCCCGTCCTCGCCGCGATGACTCAGCTCGGCGAGCTTGCGCGTACGGCGCGGTCGGCGCTCCTCGCCGGCGATCGCGAGGCGTTCGCAGCGGCGATGGACGCCAGCTTCGACGCGCGCCGTGGAATGCTCGCGCTCGACAGCCGCCACGTCGCGATGATCGAGTTGGCGCGCAAGCTCGGTGCGGGGGCGAACTACACCGGCTCCGGGGGGGCGATCGTTGGCTGCTGCCGGGACGACGCGCACCGCACGGCCGTGACCGCGGCTTTCGTGGACGGCGGGCACTGCGCGATCGCTCCGGCCGTGACCCGAGCGTCATGAGCGGAGTACGCCGAATCGTGCTGTTCTCGTTGGTGGCGCTCGCCGCCATCGGATCGGGCGCGCTCGCCCTCGCGGCGTCGCGTTCGCGGAGGCCCGACACGAGATGTCGCCTTACCCACGCAGCTTTCTGTGACAGCTTCGACAGACCCGCCGGGACCGCCGGAACCAGATCTGGACAGCTGAGTCTCGTCTGGGGCGTGAGCCGCGTGTCCGGGTATGACAACCCCCCGCAGAACCAGTACGACGAGTGGGCGGGCGTCTACCTCGGGGCGCGCGACGACTCAACGTCGGGGTCGACGATCTGTGGTCGGGTCCACCCGGTGTTCGCCGACCACGACGTCCGGATCTGCCATGGCCAGCTGGTCGAGTCAACCGACGACAACGCCTACCAGACGGTCCTGGCGATGTATCCGCGCCAGCCGTTCGACTTCGCCGGCCGCACCGGGACGGTCGTCTTCGACGTCAGCGACGACAGTCAGGGCCCCCACGGGGCGTGGCCCGCGTTCGCGATCACCGATCTGCCCGTACCCGCCCCTTACAGCCATGCGTCGGCCATCGATGACGACGCCCGTTACTCGGTCGGCTTCGCATTGGACGGCGTCTGTGGCCAGGGCGGCTGTGGTGCCTCCATCGGCGTGACCGCACACGGCGACAATTACCCGCCGGGCGTCGATATCAACAGCCCCTCGTTCCACTGCGTGACCGTCGGTAGCGTCTACGAGACCGTCGACTACCAGGTCAAGGACATTCCATTCAACGTCGACGGCTGCGTTGAGCCCTCGCCGCGGCTCGGCTCGGACAACCACGTCGAGGTCAGAATCAACTCGCGCGGCATCGACGTCTACGCCTCAGATCCGGGCAGGCCCTCGACCACACGCCTGATCGCCAACGCCGGCTTCCGGCCGCCGCTCACGCGCGGCCTCGTGTGGATCGAGGACGTCCACTACAACGCCAACAAGTTCGACCACCAGCAATCGAACAGCTTCTCCTGGGACAACGTCGGCTTCGACGGACCCGTCCTCCCACGCGACCTCGGGTTCGACGTCCCCGACAACCATGCGCGTGCTGGCAACGCCTACAACCACGTCGGGACCGCGGTCAACGGGCTCCCGACCTACAACCTCGGCTACGACATCCCCTATCACCACTCGCTCGAGATCAAGGTTCGGCATGTGATTGACCTGGCGGATGCGAACGGAGCCCTGCTGGTCTTCAACTACTTTCCCGAGACACCACAATCGATGACCGTTTCCGTCAACGGGCACGCCCCGCTGCACTTCCCGTGGCCAAACACAGGCGCTAACAACGCCCAGACCGCCGCCATCGCCGTGCCACGCTCAGAGATCCACGACGGCACCGACATCCTCAGCTTCAGCGATCCGGAGAACACCAACGACGGCATCGACATTGCCAATATCGACCTGATCGCGAAGGGCGCCGGCGGCATCGTCTCACCCTGACCGGCGCCGGCTCGCTCGAGCTGCGGCGGTCTCAACCCGCCCTCGGGGCCCGTCAATCCAGGTACCGCACCACCTCGGCGATCGGCGCCCGCTCGGGGACGATCTGCTGCTGCCGCGGCTGGCCGAGGTGCAGCAGACCGACGGGCTCTTGATCATCGGGCAGGGCGATCGCAGCGCGGCCGGCAGGTGTTTCGAGAACGGGCAGGGTTCGCCAGTAGCTCGCCAGCCCACGGGCGTGGGCAGCGAGCAGGACGACGTAGCCCGCCATCGCAGTCGCGAGCAGGTCGTCGCGGTCCTGGTGTGGGTCAGCGTCGGGGACCGTGGCGAGGACCACGAGCGTCGGGGCCCGGCGGAGCTTCACCCCGGAGCCGGGCTTCGCCGCATCCGAAGCCTCCTCGAGCGCGACCCGCGCCAGCGGTCCGAGCACATGGAAGCGCCACGGATTGGTCAGGTGGTGGTTGGGCGCCCAGCGCGCGAGCTCGAACAGCTCCTCGAGCGTGGCACGGTCGATCGGCTCGGCGCCGAACACCTTGTGCGTGCGGCGGGAGCGGACAGCAGCTTCGAGATCCATCGTCGGCAGGATAGGTGCTGGCGATAAAGCGTCCCGCTGACGGGTTGATACCCGGGGATGAACGCATCAACACCTCCGGTATTCGGAGGGAATGATGCGTGGATCTCCTGAACTGCTCGCGTCCGCCGTTGTCACATCCTCACAACGCCGCGCGTTTACGCGACACCCTCACGCCGCGCCCCGTGACGCCCACGTATCGATTGTGATACATATACGTAACATGAACCTGGTCCACGGGATCCTGTGTTCCTCCGGCTGGTGGGCCGGCCGCGTCGAGACGAAACTGCTGCCATGGGCGCTCGAGGACATCGACCTCGGCGACGACGTGCTCGAGTTCGGGCCGGGCTTCGGTGCCACCACGCGCGTGCTCGCGGGCCGCGGCGCCACCCGCATTAGCGCGCTCGAGCTCGAGCCGCGGTATTGCGAGCAGCTGCGGCGAGACCTCGCGGGAGTGGTTGACATCGTCCAGGGCGACGCGACCAGGATGCCGTTTCCCGACGGCCGTTTCTCGGCCGCGGTCTGCTTCACGATGCTGCACCACCTCCCGTCAAGGGAGGCACAGGACCGCGCACTCTCCGAGACGCTGCGGGTGCTGCGCCCGGGCGGCGTGTTCGCCGGCACCGACAGCGTCGGTAACGGCATGCTGTTCCGAGTGATCCACTTCGCCGACACGCTCGTGAAGATCGATCCGGCTGGGTTTCCCGATCGCCTCGCAGCCGTGGGCTTCGCCGGCATCGAGGTCGACTCGACGGAGCGGTCGTTCCGCTTCCGCGCACAGCGGCCGGCGTGAGCGACTCTCCAAAGGTCCCGCCGCACATCGTCGAAGGGGCACGTCACGTGCTTGCGGAGGACGGGTTGGCAGCCGCGACGCTCGAGCGGATCTCGGTCGCCGCGGGCGTCTCCCGGATGACGCTTCATCGACGCGGCCTGTCGAAGCAGACCATCCTCGAGGCGCTCGCCGAGCGCTTGGAGGCGGACTACCGGGAGGCAATCTGGCCCGCGCTGGTGTCAAAGGGGAACGCCCGCGATCGCCTGCGCCAGGCACTCGAGATCGAGTGTGGTGTAGCGGAAGAGCACCTGGACGTGCTCGAAGCGCTGTCGGACGCCGCCCACGGGGCCGTCTACCGTGCTCGGGACGCCGACGGTCGTGGCGCGCTCACGCGGCCGGTGTTCGTCGAGCCGCTCGAGCGACTGCTCCTCGATGGCGCGGCCGACGGGTCACTCGCGTTCGATGACGCGGCCGAGACCGCAACCGTGCTCTTCAATCTGGTCGGGCACACCTACCGCCATCTTCGCGCCGGTCACGGCTGGACTGCCGAGCGCGCGCGCGCTGCGGTCTTAGCGGTCGCGATCGAAGGCGTGGCCGCGCGAGACTGACCGGGTGCTCGCAACCGAGCGGTCGCGATCGAAGGCGTGGCCGCGCGACACTGACGACGGCGCCGCGACCCCCACGGCTATGATCACACTCTCGAAGGGAACGCCACCCCCTGCGATGAGGGGTGGCCCCTGCCAGCCCGAAGTTCGTCTCAATCCATCGTGAGCATCCGACTCGCAATCGAGCACCGGACGGTCTACCGCTATGAGCGGCGGGTACGACTGGGTCCGCAGGAGGTCCGCTTGCGTCCGGCGCCCCACTGCCGCACGCCGATCCTGGCGTATTCACTGCGGGTCACACCGGACGAGCACTACGTCAACTGGCAGCAGGATCCGTTCGGTAACCACCTGGCGCGGTTCGTGTTCCCGAAGCCGACCGACGAGCTGTCGGTGACTGTCAGCCTGGTCGCCGACATGACGGTGATCAACCCGTTCGACTTCTTCGTCGACGACAGCGCCCGCGAATGGCCGTTCAGCTATGACCCATCGCTTGCGCACGATCTTGCCCCGTGCCTGACCCTGGATGACCAGGGCCCGCGGCTGGACGACTGGGTCGCGGCCGTATCGCGAACGCCGATCGGGGTCATCGACTTCCTCGTCGACCTCAACCAGCGCGTGCGCGACGACGTCGCCTACTCGATCAGGATGGATCCAGGTGTGCAGACACCCGACGAGACGCTCGGAAGCGCGCTCGGATCGTGCCGGGACAGCGCCTGGCTGCTCGTGCAGATCCTCAGGCGGCTCGGGATCGCAGCGCGCTTCGCCTCCGGATACCTCGTGCAAATGGCGCAGGACGTCGAGTCGACGGACGTGAGCGGCCCCTCCGTCCCCCGCGCCGACGTCACCGACCTGCACGCCTGGACCGAGGCGTACATCCCAGGGGCCGGCTGGGTCGGCCTCGATCCCACATCGGGGCTGCTGACCGGCGAGGGCCACATTCCGCTCGCATGCACCTCATTGCCCGCCGCGGCGATGCCGATTACCGGGTCGATGGAGCCGACCGGGACAACGCTCGAGTATTCCAACACCGTCCGGCGCGTCCACGAGGACGCGCGCGTCACGCTGCCTTACACGGCTGAGCAGTGGGAGCGGATCGACGCGCTCGGGCACATGGTCGACGAGCAGCTCCAGGCCGGCGACGCCCGGCTGACGATGGGCGGCGAGCCGACGTTCGTGTCCGTCAAGGATGTCGAGGCGCCCGAATGGAGCACCGCTGCCGTCGGCGGCCGCAAGGAGGCCCTCGCCACCACCCTCGCGGAACGCCTCGCAGCCGACTTCGCGCCCGGTGCGCTGATCCACCATGGTCAGGGCAAGTGGTATCCCGGTGAGCCGCTGCCGCGGTGGCAGATCGGGATCTACTGGCGGACCGATGGGCATCCGCTGTGGCGCAACCCCGATCTGCTCGCCGACCCGACAACCACCGGATCGGCCACCGATGCGGACGCCGAGCTGCTGGCACGGACGATCGCCGCATCCCTCGGCCTCCCCGACGAAGCCCGCTATCCGGTCTACGAGGATCCGGTCGCCCGGCTGTGGGGCGAAGCCAGGCTGCCCGGTGGGGAACCCCCGAGCCATCCGGGGCCGGACCCCGGCGATCCGGCACTCGCAGCGGCCGATGCGCGAGCAGAGATCATCTCCGAGCTCGACGCCGGCCGCGGCATACCCCGAGGCTGGGCGATGCCACTGCACCGCGCGCCCGGAGATCCGGCGTGGTCGACGGGACGGTGGCGTCTGCGCAGAGGGCATCTGTTCCTGGTTCCCGGTGACTCTCCGATCGGGCTGCGCCTGCCCCTGGACTCCTTGACCTGGACGCCGCCGCCCGGAAGTCCGGAGGCATCGCTGTTCCGGCCGGTCGCAGACCTGCCCGAGTCTCCGACGCCCTCTTCGTTCGCGCGTCCGATCGAGCCGCCTCCGATCACCTCCCTGTGCGTCGAGCTACGCCACGGCCACGTCTACGTTTTCCTGCCACCCGTCACCGACTTCGGCCACGCCGCCGAGCTGATCGGCGTGATCGAAGACGCGGCCGCCGAGACCGGAGTCAGGGTCGTCATCGAGGGGTACCCGCCGCCGTCCGACACGCGCGGCCACCACTTCGTCGTCGCTCCCGACCCCGGCGTGATCGAGGTGAACATCCATCCGAGCGCCTCATGGCCCGAGCTCACGGGGCGCACCACCACGATCGCCGAGGAGGCCAGCCGTCTCGGCCTCGCGACCGAGAAGTTCCGGCTCGACGGAACCCACACCGGCACCGGCGGCGGCAGCCACCTCACGCTCGGGGGCCCCACCCCGGCCGACAGTCCCCTCCTGCGCCGGCCAGACCTGCTGCGAAGCCTCCTTACCTACTGGCAGCATCATCCCTCGCTCTCGTATCTGTTCGCCGGCCGCTTCGTCGGGCCGACGAGCCAGTCGCCGCGGATCGACGAGGGCAGGCACGAAAGCCTGTACGAGCTCGAGATCGCGTTCGCCGAGCTCGAGCGACTGAGCGCCGATGGTCCGGCCCCGCCGTGGCAAGTCGACCGGCTGTTCCGGCACCTGCTGACCGACCTGACCGGTAATACCCACCGCGCAGAGTTCTGCATCGACAAGCTCTTCAATCCCGCCTCCGAGCACGGGCGCCTCGGCGTAGTCGAGCTGCGCGGCTTCGAGATGCCACCTCATCCGCAGATGTCGCTGGTGCAGGCGCTGCTCGTACGAGCGCTCGTGGCACGCTTCTGGGCCGAACCGTACGCAGCTCCGCTCGTGCGCTGGGGCACCGAGCTGCACGACCGCTTCCTGCTGCCGTGGTGGGCGGAGCTCGACATCCGATCGGTCGTCGAGGACCTCGGCCGGCATGGCTATTCGTTCGACGAGACCTGGCTGGCACCGTTCATAGAGTTTCGCTTTCCGCTCCTCGGCGCCGTCAACGTCGACGGCATCCAGCTCGAGCTGCGCGTCGCGATTGAGCCGTGGAACGTGCTCGGAGAGGAGGCCGCCGCGACGACCTCGCGCTTCGTCGACTCCTCGCTCGAGCGACTTCAGGTGCGGGTCGACGGCGTCACAGAGTCGCGCTTCGCGGTGACCTGCAACGGCCACGAGGTGCCCGTCCAGCCCACCGACACCCCCGGTACGCACGTCGGGGCGGTGCGCTACAAGGCCTGGCAGCCGCCATCGGCGCTACACCCGACGATCGGGGTGCACGCCCCACTTGTGTTCGACATCGTCGACCGCTGGAGCAGCCGTTCTATCGGCGGATGCACGTACCACGTGACGCACCCTGGCGGCGTCGCCTATGAGCGCTTTCCCGTCAACGCCAAGGACGCCGAGGCTCGGCGCGCCAGCCGCTTCGAGCCAGCCGGCCACACTCCCGGCAGGATCGACGTGCCCGACGTCCGCCGCGGGGGAGAATACCCTCGGACTCTCGATCTGCGCCGAGTCGGGGTGACGCCCGCAGGTAGTGACCACGGCGCGGCGAGCCAATGACGAGCGCGGTTCCCCAGCCATCGCCTGCCTACCGGCCGTTGCCGGGCTGCTACGACGAGATGATCGACGGCACCGGGGCGCCCCGCCCGCACTGGGCGCACCTCGCAGAGGCTTTCGCCGAGCTCGGCGTCGGCGAGCTGCTGCGCCGCCAGCGGGAGGCCACGCGGCTGCTGGATCAGGACGGAGTGATCTATCACGCCTATCGCGAATCCCCGCGCCCCGGCCGTCGCTGGCTGCTCGATCCGGTACCGACCGTAGTCAGCAGCCGCGAGTGGGAGGGCATCGAGACGGGAGTGATCGAGCGCGCCGAGCTGCTCAACCTTGTGCTCGAGGACCTCTACGGTCCGCGTGATCTGCTCCGTCGCCGACTGCTTCCACCCGAGGTGGTGTTCGGTCACGCCGGGTTCCTGCGTCAGTGCGACCAGATCCGGCTCCCGGGAACGCAGCAGCTGTTCAGCTATGCCGCCGATCTCGGGCGCGACCGGGATGGCCGCAGCTTGGTGATCGCCGACCGCACACAGGCGCCCTCGGGCTCCGGTTACGCGCTCGAGAACCGCACCGTCGTATCTCGCGTCCTGCCAAGTCTGTACCGCGATTCCCAGGTCCACCGGCTGGCGCCCTTCTTCCGCTCGCTCCGAGTCGCGCTCCAGGAGGCGGCGCCGCCGGGCGTCGAGGATCCACGGATCGTCGTGCTGACGCCCGGGCCCTGGAACGAGACCGCTTTCGAGCATGCCGTGCTCGCCTCTTCACTTGGCTACTCGCTCGTGGAAGGATCGGATCTGACCGTGAGGGATGGCCGGGTGTGGATGCGGTCGGTCGGCCAGCTCGAGCCGGTCGACGTGATCCTGCGCCGGGTGGACGATTGGTTCTGCGATCCGCTCGAGCTCAAGCCCGACTCCCAGCTCGGCGTCCCCGGCCTCGTCGAGGCCGCCCGCTGCGGAGCCGTGTCCGTCGTCAACACGCTCGGTTCCAGCGTGCTCGAAAGTCCAGCCCTGATGGCCTTCCTACCGCGCCTCAGCGAGCACCTGCTCGGCACACCGCTGCGCCTGCCGAGCGTGCCGACCTGGTGGTGCGGCGACGACGACGCTCGCCGGTACGTCCTCGGCGACCTCGGCAGCCTGATCCTCCGGCCCGTCTCGCGGGAGGCCGGAGTCACGTCGGTGCTCGGGTGGGAGCAGTCCGAGGCCGAGCTCGACGAGCTGCGGCGACGGATCGAGCACCACCCGTTCGCGTGGGTCGGGCAGGAAGCGCTCGCGATGGCGTCCGCCCCCACGCTGACCGAGACTGGGCTCGAGTCCAGACGCAGCGTGCTGCGGGCTTTCGCGGTCGCCCGGAGGGATTCGTATGTCGTGATGCCCGGCGGGCTCACCCGCGTCGCTCCCAACGGCAGCCAGGGCCGCATCTCGAATCAGGCCGGTGCGATCGCCAAGGACACCTGGGTGCTGGCATCCGAGCCTGAGAGCCTCACCGGCTTCTGGCTGCACTCAGGCCCGGCGGTGGAGGGGATCGACCCGATGTCCTCGATCCCTTCGCGCGCGGCGGAGAACCTCTGGTGGCTCGGCCGGTATGCGGAGCGAGCGGAAGCCGTGACGCGACTGCTGAGAACGATCCACGACCGGCGCAACGACTTCCAGGGCAGCACCAACCCGGCCGGGGTCGCGTCCTTGCGCGCGTTGCTCGTGACCGTGACCAAGACCACCGCGACGTACCCCGGTTTCGTCGGCGAGGGATCGGCGGAGCGGCTGGCCGCTCCCGAGCATGAGCTGCTCGATCTCGTCATCGATTACAAGCGGCCCGGGACCCTCGCGCACGCCGTACGGTCGCTGAGCGATGCTGCGTACGCGGTGCGCGATCAGCTCTCGCGCGACACCTGGCTCGTGATCGGACCGCTCGACCAGGCGATCTCGGGCCTGAGCGGCTCCCCAGAGGACCATCAGGCGCCGGTCCAGGCGGCGCTCCAGCAAGTGATGCAGAGCCTCCTCGCCCTCGGCGGGCTCGGCATCGAGAGCATGGTGCGCGACCTCGGATGGCGTTTCATGGACGCCGGTAGGCGGATCGAGCGGAGCATCCAGCTGCTGTCGCTCCTGCGCTCGACCGTGACCAAGGCCAGCGGCACCGCCACCGACAGCCTCGTGCTCGAGTCGGTGCTGACGGCGGCAGAGAGCATCATCACCTATCGCTTCCGCTATCGCTCCCAAGCACAGCTCGAGACGCTGCTCGACTTGCTCCTGTTCGATTCTGACAACCCGCGCTCGCTCGCCTACCAGCTCGACCGTCTGACCGACGACCTGGACGCGCTTCCGATCCCGTCCGGGCGGCGGCTACGAGACGATCAGCGCCACGTCCTCGAGGCCACGACGGCGCTGCGCCTGGCCGATCCGGCCTCGCTCGTGATCGAGCAGGATGACGGCCTGCGCCCGGCGCTCGATTCCTTCCTGACGCACATGCAGGAGACCCTCATGCGTGCCGCGGACACGGTCGACGAGTCCTACTTCAGCCATCTCGTGCCGGTCTTCTCGCTTGTCGGCCCCGCCGGTACCGAGCCCGCGATCGGCAGAGCGGCCTAACGATGACAGCGACCTACTCCGTCACACATCGCACCGAGTACGAGTATGAGTCCGAGGTCTCCGCGAGCTACAGCCAGCTCCACCTGCTGCCACGCGACGCGCCCGGTCAGCGCTGCTTGACGGCGAGCGTGACCGTCGTGCCCTCGCCGGAGGACTACCGCGAGCGCCTGGACTACTTCGGCAATCGAGTCGCCTTCTTCGCGGTCCACCAGCCCCACTGCACTCTGAGCGTGACAGCCACCAGCATCATCGAGGTGGAGGACCGGCCGGACGGCCTCTCGCTGTTCGGGCAGCGCCCCTGGGAGGACGCCCGCGACGCGGTGCGGAGCGGCCATGTCCCCGATCCCGTCGACGCCGCACAGTTCGTGCTCGACTCGCCCGTGGTGGCCGTCGCTGACGCGTACCGCGAGTACGCCGCCGAGTCCTTCACACCGGGCCGGCACCTACTCGAGGCGGTCATGTCGCTGTGCTCGCGAATCCATGCGGACTTCGAGTACGCGCCCGGGTCCACATCGGTCACGACCACGCTCGAAGAGGTGTTCGAGCAGCGCGAGGGCGTCTGCCAGGATTTCGCTCACGTCGGCATCGCGTGCCTGCGGTCGGTCGGTCTGCCCGCCCGCTACGTGAGCGGTTACCTCGAGACCGATCCGCCGCCCGGCCGCCCGAAGCTGAGCGGGGCCGACGGGTCGCACGCGTGGCTCTCGGTGCTGGTGCCAGACGCCGGCTGGCTCGACGTCGATCCGACCAACGATCAGCTCGTCACCAGCCGCTACGTCGTCACCGCATATGGGCGCGACTACAACGACGTCCCGCCGCTCAACGGGGTCATCTACACCGAGGGCAAGACCGAGAGCCTGCGCGTCGAGGTGGACGTCATCTCGCTGTCAGATTAGCCTCGTGCCGCTCGCGGTATAGGGTCCTGAGTCGTGCGTGCGTTCATTTGCGAGAACTGCGGGCAGCTCCTGTTCTTCGAGAACAGCCTCTGCCTGCGCTGCTCGGCCCGGCTCGGATTCGTGCCATCGCGGCTCGACATCGTCGGGCTCGACGGACCCGGCGCGCCGACGCTGGCCAAGTGCGCGAACGCCGGGGTGGCGGAATGCAATTGGCTGATCGAGAGCACCGACACCGGCCCCCTCTGCCGCAGCTGCGCGCTGACGCGAACGCGCCCGGGTGACGATGATCCCGGCGGACTGGCCGCATTCGCGAAGGCGGAGGCCGCGAAACGGCGACTGATCTTCCAGCTACTCGACCTTGGGCTGCCGATCGGCGATGACCTCGCCTTTGACCTGCTCTCGAGCCGGACCGGACCTGTGGTGACCGGCCACGACGACGGCGTGATCACGATCGACCTCGCCGAATCCGACGACGCCCGCCGCGAACTCCGCCGGGCCGAGCTCGACGAGCCCTACCGCACGGTGCTTGGTCACTTCCGCCACGAGGTCGGCCACTACTACTGGCCGATCGTCGTTGAGCGGGCCGGCGAGCTCGCGGGCGGGCGGGAGCTGTTCGGCGACGACCGGCTCGACTACGACACCGCCCTCCAGCGCCACTACGAGCAGGGGCCGCCAGGGGACTGGAGAAACCGCCACGTCAGCGCCTACGCAACCATGCACCCGTGGGAGGACTGGGCTGAGACCTTCGCCCATTACCTCCATATCCTGGACACGCTCCAGACTGCGTCGGCGTTCGGGTTGGCGATCTCAGGTCCCGACAAGGCGTCCGACGACTCGCTCTCGTCGGCGCCGGCTCGGGACGCCGCCAAGCGCCCGTTCGACGTGATCATCGATGACTGGTTGCCGCTCACCTACGCGCTGAACGCCGTCAACCGGAGCATGGGCCGCGAGGATCTCTACCCGTTTACGCTGGCAAAGACGGTGATCGAGAAGCTCGCATTCGTGCACGACCGCGTCCGCGCGGTGGCGGCCGCCGTCTCACAATCGGGCACCTGACTACGCGGTCGCCGGACCGCCTCAGCCGGCCAAGCCCCAGCTATCGTCCCGCTCTCACCGAACCCGGTACCGGTACGGGATCGCGGCCAGCTCGTTGGCCGAGATGTCACCTGCCTGGTAGTCGTCGACGAACAGATCCCCAGTGACGACACTCCGGCGCCGTCCGGTCGGTGCGAATGTCACCGGGATCGTCGCGGTCGCGCCGGGCGCGACAGTTACCGGAGCCGCGGCCGGCGGGGTGGCGTCGACGTCTGCCAGCAGCGGATCGCCGGTGCTCGAGGTCACCGAGCTGTCGAAGATCCGGCTATAGGCCGTGATCCCGGTGTTGACCGTGCCGGATGCCGGAGCACCGAACGGGCCGAGTAGTGACGGCGCCAAGAACCAGACACCGGGGGTGAGCTCGGGAGCGCTGACCTGAGCGGCCGCCGTGTCCCCGGAGCTCTGGCCTTCGAGGTCCGGATCGTCAAAGCCCCAGTCGAAGTTGATCGGAGCGTTCGCCTGTGCCGCAGCGAGTAGAACGTCGGTCTCGGTCGGCACCGCAAACAGCGGTGGGTTGACCGTGGCGGACAGCGGCAGAGCCACGCCTGTCACCTGATCCAGTCCGAGCAGCGAGTAGTACGTCCGCTGCGTCAGGCGGGGATCGATGAACAGGTTCAGTGCCGTGTTGCCCGAGTTCGTGACCGTCACGCTCGCGGTTCGCTGACCGCCTGACGGGATCGACGTCCGGACGCTGTCGGGAACTCCGGAGGCATCGACCGCCGGCGCCCCGAGCGACACGCTGCCCGTGAACGGACCGGCAGTCGTCGTCCCGCCCACAGGGCTGAGCGTGGCGATCACGAACGTCCACCGCCCGGGCATCGGCTGGCGCTGGAAGAGCTGCATCGTCTCGGCACCTGCTGCCGTCTGGACCGACGACTCCTGGCCGACGGTCTGACCGTCGGGCGTGACCAGGAACCCGAGCAGCTGGGTGTTGGGATCACTGGGGAGCTGCACTTGCACGTTGAGCGCGGGCGCGCCCGCGGGGACGTCAAACGCGAACGTGTCGTCACGGCCGATCAGGCCGTCTCCGTCGCCCCCGGTGATCGTCCCCGCGAAGTTACCGCGGCCGCCGCTGAGCGGCACGAGCGAGCGCAACACGATGGGGACCACGCTCGTCTTACCCGAGCCGTCACTCAGCTGCAGGTCGCGGCTGTAGTCGCCCGGGGCCGACGGCGCCGTCAGCGCCACGTGCAGCCACGTGCTTGCCCCTGGCGATAGCGTCACCGACGACGGCGTGACCGAGCCGACCGAGCCGAAGCTCGACGTGCTCAGGTCGTAGTGGACGGCGCCGCTGAAGCCGGTGCCGTCGTCGGGGGTGAAGAAAGCCGCCGTCCAGGTCCCAGGCGCGGGGTTGCGCGCACTGATATGGCCGAAGTCAGAGCCGCCGCCCGGCGGCTGGTAGGTGTACGCCGTGTATTGGCCCGACGGATCGAACAGGACCAGGTTGACGGTGCTCGTCGGGCCCGGATAGGAGATCGAAGCGTCGAGGCGGTCGGCGCCGGCCGGGACTGTGAAGTGAAGCTCTGTGTAGGCCTGCGGCACGCCCTTGTTATCGACGAACGTCTGGTCCGACGCCGGGTCGAGCGTGACATCGCCGTGGTCATCGCTGAGCTGAGTCGTCAGGGTGCGCAACCGGGCGGTGTACGTCTCCGGTGCGGCACCGACGTTGGTCAGGTGCACGGCCGCGCCGGCCGGGGCTCCGGCCGGGACGGCGAGGTCGAGCTGGCTGGGGCTGACGAGCCGCCCGTCGCCGGTCGGCGTGCTGGAACCGACCGACTCCGCCGCCTGTACCGCGGCAAGGGCATCGAGCTCGCCGGCACCCTCCTCATCACTGGGGATGTTCAGATCGTCGGCGTTACTGGTGATCAGCTGCTTGACGAGCTCAGGCGAGGGGCTGGCGCCGCCGTGGGTGTTGCGGTAGGCCTCGATTACGAGCGCGGCCACCCCGGCGGTCATCGGTGCCGATTCGCTCGTGCCGCCGAAGGTGCTCAGGTTGGAAGGCTGCGCCGCGAAGTTCGTGCAGTCCGAATACTGCGTCGTGTTCGCCGTGCAGGCCTCGTAGCTCTCGTTACCCGGCGCGACCAGGTCGAGCGTCCCGCCCTCCTGACTGAACCCGGAAGAGCTGAACTCGGCGATGTTGTCGTCGACCCAGCCGTTCGGGCTGAGCTGGTAGCCACCACGGTCGGTCTGCGCCATGTGCTGGAACTGAGTCGTTGCGCCGACGGAAAGCGCGCCAGGATTGCTCGGGTCACTTGCCGGCGAGCCGATCGTGTTGGCGGTCCCCTGGTCGCCGCTCGAGACGGTCACGACCACACCGGCCGCGACGGCGAGCCGGTTGAACTGCTTGGTCGCATCCTGGTCGGTATCGGGAATATTGTCTGAGCCGAAGGACTCGTTGAGCACGTTGACGTGGTCGACCGACACGGCCCAGTCCATGCCCTGCAGGAGCATCGACGTGAATGCGCCGCTGTTCTGCGGGAACACGTCCATCACGTCGAGCGAGACCCCGGGCGCGACGCCGTGCAGCACGATGTTGCATCCGGTCGGCAGGGGATGGGCCGGATTGACGAACTTGGACAGGTCGTAGACCACGTTGCCCTGGGCCGCGATCGTCGACGCATCGCCGAACGCCTCGGCGCCGGAGGTGGGCGCGCCCGGTCCGCCGCCGGTGAAGTCCTCGTAGTCGGTGATCACGTGAGAACCGTCGGCACGGATGAAGTCCGGATTGCCGACGTCGAGGCCGTCGGCGATGATGCCGACCTTGACGCCGCTGCCGTCGACGATCTGCTGAGCCTGCGTGGCCTGGATGAGCGACAGGCCCTCGGGCTGAACCAGCGGGTCGGCGGGGTTCGAAGGACAGATCGCCTGGCCCCCGTTCGCCGTCGCGCCGGTGGCGGGAGACTCGCTCGCCGACGAACCCTTCCCCGTCGCCGAGGAGGCCTTGCCGGTCGCCGCCGAGCCGGTGGGCGCGCCGGTCGGGTCGGGTGCCGGAACGTAGGCATCGGGCAGGATCTCGGCGACCGACGGGTTCGCCGCCAGGCGGCTGCGCTCGGATCGCGAGAGGATCGCGGCGAACGCGTTGAAGGTCCGGTAGCTGTCCGTGATCCTGCCACCGGCTCGGCGGACCAGCGACTCCAGCGGCGCCTGGTCGCTTCGCAGCGCGGTCATGCGCGCATGAATCAGGCGACGGGTCGGCGGCAGGTTCAGGTGCTGGTTTCGCAGCAGAACGATCACGCGCACACGCGTGCGCGCGTTGTCGGCGAGCACCTTGGCGACGGAGAGCCCAGGGCGACGATGCGAGCGCACGGAGGCGATCGCGATGCCGCCCGCCGTCAGCGCCACGGCGAATACGAACACAACGAACCACGTTCTGACCCTTACCCTGCCCATCACGACCTCCCCAGCCGGAGCAACGCTTTCCTGTGCGAGAACTTACACTCCACCGACCGCCGTCCGCAAGCAGGTAGTGAGAGGTTCCCCTGCCGCCCGGGCAGCCCGCGGCTGGGGTTGGTGTGACCCTGTCCGCGCCCCACCGTTAGGGTTCGAGCCGCGCGCTCACCTGAACAGCTCCTCAGCCGTCGTGCCCACCTATGCCGATCTTCCTCGTCGTCCACCGCCTATCCCGCCGGCTCAGGCGATATCGCGAGATGGTGCTGCTGGCGACCGCGGTCGCGATCGTTCTGATCGGAGCCGGGCTGTTCTCGCTCGTCGAGCACCTCAGCTACGGCGTCAGCCTGTACTGGGCGATCACGACCGCGACGACCGTCGGTTACGGCGACGTCACCCCCCACACCACGGCCGGCCGCGTGATCGCGGCAGGAGTGATGCTGACCACAATCCCGCTCGTAGCGGCCGTGTTCGCGCTCCTCGCGGGCGCCTCGGTGCTCGCGCGCATGAGGAGGCTTCTCGGAATGGATACTCGCTTACCCACACAGCCCTACACCATCGTCTACGGGGCTCATCCCGTCCTGCCGCGGGTACTCGACGAGCTCCAGCGGGCCGGAGACCCCGTCGTGCTGGTCGCCGCCTCGAAGCCTGCCGGTGTCCATCGGGAGGATTTCGAGCTGATCATCGGTGATCCGTGCGAGGAGGGCGTCGTCGGGCGCAGCGAACCGGCACGGGCGAACCGCGCGCTGATCGCCTGCACCGATGACTCGGACACGCTCGTCGTCGCGGTCGCGATCCACAGCCTGGCGCCGAATCTGGAGGTCTACGCGCTGACCCAGTCTCCGCGCGTCGCCAGGGCACTCCAGGAGCTCGGGGTCAAGCACACGCTCGCGAGCGACGAACTGGTCGGCCACACCCTGGCAAAGAGCCTCGAGACACCCGAGGCCGGCGACCTGCTGCTACAGCTGGTCGACACGGAGAGCTACCGCCTCGGCGAGCGGCCGGTCGACGAGGCGCTCGTGTCACGTCCGCTGAGTGAGGCGAGAGCTAAGGCGGGGTCGCTCGTGCTCGGCATCGCACGCGACGGGCATGTGGATCTCGGCGTCGGGGATGACCCGGTTCTGTCGGCCGGAGATACCCTGATCGTCCTGGATGCGCTGAAATGACCTCGATTCCGCCGCTCTCCCTGCTCGAATTTCCGGCCGACGACCCCGAGCGCGCCAGGCGCTTCTGGGTCGGGCTCCTCGGCGTCGAGCTCGAGGATCGCCGGGACGGCGAGGGACGCGGCTGGCAGACCCATTCGAGCGGTCCCGAGGTCGGCATCCATGAGCGCGGCTCGGGACCGGGCGACACCTTCTCGCTGCCCTACTTCACGGTCAGCGACATCGCGGCGACGCTGGAGCAGGTGCAGGCCCTTGGCGGGACCGTGATCCATCCAGGCGAACAGTGGGCGATTTGCAAGGACTCTGAGGGAACTCCGTTCGGGCTCGCGAGCCCGAGCTGAGCACCGCGCGACGCGCACGCGGCCTGGCTGTGACCATTCCAAGTGTGGAAGGCACGCAGCGAGGCTCGGTACGCGACTTCACGGCCGATGAGTCGCTGCTCACGGACGTCCTCGACGAGGTGGTGAGGCTGAGCGACGGCGAGGCGGCGCTGGAGCTCCACAATCGCGCGGTGGCGCTCAGCCGGGCAACGCACGAGGGCGACGACGACGCCGGCGACGAGCTGGCGCAGCTCGTGGCCGGCCTCGACCTCGATCGGAGCGAGGTGCTCGTCCGCTCGCTCACGCGGTGGTTTCAGCTCATCAATCTCGCCGAGGACAACGACCGCGTCCGCAGGCTCCGCAGGCGGGACGTCCGAGAGGCCCCGGCACCCCGGCGGGGCTCGCTACGCGAGGCCGTTGCCACGTTCGCGCGCAAGGGCATGAGCGCCGACGAGGTGCAGGTACTGCTTCGCCGCGCCGAGCTCCGCTTGGTCATGACCGCGCACCCAACCGAGGCGCGCCGGCGCACCACGCTCGAGAAGCTCGAGCGCATCTTCCGCGTCCTCCGGGAGCTGGATGAGCGCCCGGATGCCGATCTCGAAGACGCCCGTGATCAGCTGCTCGCGACGGTGCAGGAGCTGTGGGGATCCGACGAGCTGAGGGCGACGTCGCTGACCGTCCTCGATGAGGTCCGAGGCGGTCTGGTGCACTTCAACACCACGATCGCGCACACGGTTCCGCGCGTCTATCGCGATCTCGAGCGCGCGCTCGGCGAGTATTACCCTGACGATCTGATCGAGGTCCCGCGGCTGCTGACCTTCGGCTCGTGGATCGGCGGGGACCGCGACGGGAACCCGAACGTCACACCTCAGACGACGGTCGAGGCGCTCGAGCTGATGCATGTGATGTGCCTCCGGTTCCTGCAGGAGCGCGTCGAGCTCCTCGGTAGCCGCCTGTCACTGTCGGATCGCGTCAGCGGCCACACCCCGGCTCTCGACACCATTCTCGAGGCCGGCGCCGAGCTCTATCCGGAACTCGCCGCGATCGCGACTGATCGCAATCCCGAGGAGCCGTACCGGAGGGCGCTCAAGTTCGTTCGCGAGCGCGTCCGCGCGACGCGACGGCGCGAGCCAGGCCTCTACGCGGAGCCCGCCGAGCTCCTCCGTGACCTTCGCCTGGTCGAGAAGTCGCTGTGGGACGGCGGGGGGTCGCTCGCCGCGATGGGCGACCTGCATGACGTGATCCGGCAGGTCGAGGTGTTCGGCTTCCACTTCTCACGTCTCGACATTCGCGAGCATGCGCGCATCCACCGGCACGCCGTGAACGAGATCTATGCGTCGCTCGGGATCTGCGACGACTACGCGAGCCTTCCCGAGCTTGAGAAGGTCGCACGACTGGCCAGTGACATCGCCGACCGGCGTCCCCTGATCCCCGCCGACACCGGCGGCTTCTCGGCCTCCACGCAGGAGACGGTCGAGACCTTCCGCACGATCCGCAGCGTGCTGGCGGGGGATCACCGGGGGGCCATCGAGACATACATTGTGTCTGGGACCGAGGGTCCGGCCGATCTGCTCGAAGTGCTGCTGATGATGAAGGAGGCGGCACTGAGCCGAGCCGGGGGTCTCGATGCGATGCTCCGGATCGTGCCGCTGTTCGAAGCCGGAGCAACGCTCGAGGCGGCGCCGGCGACGATGGACGCGCTGCTCTCGCAGCCCGTCTACCGGGCCGCGCTGCGGTCGGTCGGAGACGAGCAGGAGGTCATGATCGGCTACTCGGACTCCAACAAGGACGTCGGCTACCTTGCCTCCGGCTGGGCCGCGTACCGGGCGCAGGTGCGCACGGCCGAGGTGATCGCCCGCCATGGCGCGACCTGGATGTTCTTCCACGGTCGCGGCGGCGCGGTCGGCCGCGGCGGCGGCCCGACGAACGCGGCAATCTATGCGCTCCCGCCCGGAACGGTCCAGGGCCGCCTGAAGATGACCGAGCAGGGCGAGGTGCTGGCCGAGAAGTACGGCGTCGCCGAGATCGCGCATCGCGAGCTCGAGCTGGCCGCGAGCGCGACCCTGACCGCCGGTGTGCAGGTCACCTCGAGGAATCGCGCCGCGTTCGAACAGGTGATGGAGGAGATGGCGGCCGTCTCGGAGCGGACGTATCGTGCAATGGTCCACGACGACCCCGACTTCGTCCGCTTCTTCAGCGCCGTCACGCCGATCGACGAGATCTCGCGGCTGCGGCTCGGCTCGCGCCCCGTCCGCCGGCGGGCGGGCGGCGGCATCAATGATCTGCGGGCGATCCCGTGGGTGTTCGCGTGGACACAGTGCCGGATCGTCCTTCCCGCCTGGCTCGGGCTCGGCACGGCACTGGCGTCGGCACGTGAGCGCCATGGCGTCGAGCAGTTGCGCGAGATGTTGGCCACGTGGCCGTTCTTCGTCACGCTGATGTCAAACGCCGCCATGGCGTTGACGAAGACCGACTTCCAGATCGCCGAGCGGTACGCGAAGCTGTGGGAAGACGAGCCGGCGCGACAGCGGATCTGGGACGCGCTCGCCGCCGAGCGCGAGCGAGCCCGCAGCGAGCTGAGCCTCGTGTTCGGCTCCAAGCGGCTGCTCGATCGGCAGCCGGCGCTCCAGGCGTCGATTCGCCGCCGGCGCCCGTTCGTGGCACCGCTGTCTTTTGTTCAACTCGATCTCCTGCGCCGCCTTCGCGCCGGCGGCGGGATCGACGACCAGCTGGGCCGCTTGAGCCTGCTGACGATCAACGGCATCGCCAGCGGGCTGCGGAACACGGGCTGAGGGAGCTCTGCTCGCGCGCCGGGCGCGTGATGAGTTTCCACAGCTGGTGGTCCCGTTTCTCGCCACTGTCCCGAGTCGCGGGCTCCGGACACCAGCACCGACGCTCATCGACGGCCCGGCATTAGCCTCGGGCTTCGCAGTTCCACCGGCCGGCCCCGCGTTGATCAGCCGCCCGCCGTCGGGGTCAACACGACCACGGGGATGACGCGGTCCGCCTTCTCGGCGTATTCGGTGAACTGCGGGGAGCGCTCGGCCTGCGTGCTGTAGAGACGGTCACGCTCTGCTCCCGTCGCCTCTCTGGCGACGACATCGATCGTGTCGGTGCCGACCTCGATCGTGGTGTTCGGATTGGCCTTCAGATTGTGGTACCAGTCGGGGTGCGTCGGCGCGCCGGCCTTGGAAGCGAACACGACGTAACGCCCGTCGTCGCTCAGACACGCGAGCGGGTTGACCCGGCTCGCGCCCGACCTCGCCCCGGTGTGGTGCAACAGCAGCAGCGGCATCGCTTCGAACATGCCGCCGACATGTCCACCGTTGGCGCGGAACTCGTCGATGACCTTGGCGTTGAACTCTCCCTGTGAAGTGGACATCGTGCTCCTCTGGACGTGGCTCACTGACTGCTCACACGAGTCTAGGACGACGCCCCCGCCCACCGGCCCGGGCCCGCCCACCGGCCCCGGCCCGCCCACCGGCCCCTCCGACAATTACTTCGGTACCCTAATGATGTGCCTACCGAATCACCTGACCGGCCGGGCCGGGTCATCGCTCGCCTCGCGCGCCAGGTCGAGCTGGCGGCGGCGACCGTTGAGCTGACGCTGGCGCAGTACCGCGTCCTGAGCCTCCTCGCCGAGGGCAAGGAGGCTGCGTCGGCGCTCGCAGACAAGCTGGCCGTCAGCCGCCCCAGCATCACCGGGGTGGTCGACGGTCTCGTCGCCCGGGATCTCGTCGAACGCGATCACGACGTCGACGACCGGCGCCGGGTCGGCCATGCGCTCACGGCCGAGGGGCGCCGGGTGCTCGAGGCCGCGGACACGGAAGTCGAGCGGCGCCTCGGCGAGATCGCCGAGCACCGCTCCGGCGGCGGCGCGGCGGCATTCGCCGGCCTCGAACCCTGGCAGGAGGCACTACAGGCCTACCGCGTAGCACGTCGAGCCGAGAGAGCCGCCGAGGCCGACGCCGCCAGGGCCGCCCGGCGCGCCGAGACCGCCGCACGCGCCGAGGCGACGCGATGAGCGCGACCGCGGCCGAGCCACGCCTACCGCAGAACCAGGCCCAGGACCGCTTCTCTCCCGTCGCGGCGCAGTCGCGCTACCGCGCGCCGCGGGCGAGCATCGATCCGGACCAGAGCCGGTCGTGGCTGTACCGCGCCCGCCCCGTCGTCCTCGCGCACCGTCGAACGCTCCTCACGGCCCTGATCCTGTCCTTCACCGGCCTCGTCCTCCAGGTCCAGATCCCGCTTCTCCTCAACGACGCGATCACGAATTCGCTTCAGCACGCGACCGTGCCGCTGTCGCACTACGTGAAGCTCGTGGTGGGGCTCGCGATCGCCGCCGGGATCGCGGGATACCTGTCCCGGCTCTTCCTGCTGCGCACCGCCTACGCGATGGAGTTCGACCTACGCAACATCATCTACGAGCACCTGACGCGGATGTCGTTCGGCTTCTACGACCGCGTGCAGTCGGGCCAGCTGATCTCGCGAGCAAATTCAGACATTCGCTCAGTCCAGATGTACCTGACCTTCGCCCCGGCGATCCTCGTGCAGTGCGCGGTCGCGCTGGTGGCGTTCGCATACATGCTCTCGATCAACGTGCCGCTCGCGTTCGTGGCGATGTCGACGACCCCGCTCGTCTACTTCTCGAGCGTGCGGATGCGCAAGTCGATCTTCCCGGTCTCGTGGCTGATCCAGTCCCGGCTCGCCGATGTCGCGACGATCGTCGACGAGAACATCAACGGCGTGCGGGTGGTCAAGTCGTTCGTCGCCGAGCCACGCGAGCTCCGTACGCTCGCGCGCGCCGCCGACCGGCTCAAGTGGGCCTACATCAGGGACGCCGACATCCGCGCCCGCTTCACCCCGACGGTGCAGAACCTGCCCCAGCTCGGCCTCGCCCTGATCCTTCTCGTCGGCGGCTATCTCGTGATCCACCACCAGCTGCAGGTGGGAGCGATCCTCGCCTTCAGCGCTTACATCGTGATGCTCCAGCCGCCGTTCCAGCTGCTCGGGATGCTGATCATGCTGGGCCAGCGGGCAAGGGCCTCCGCGGGGCGCATCTACCAGGTCCTCGATGAGGCCCCGGCGGTGGTAGACGCACCGAACGCCACAGAGCTCGCCGAGTGCCGGGGCGACGTGAGCTTCGAAGCGGTCGACTTCGCCTACGCCGACGGGCCGGCGGTACTGAGCGATTTCTCGTTGCATCTCAGCCCGGGCGAGACCGTCGCGATGGTCGGCCGGACGGCGAGCGGCAAGACGACAGTCTCGCGCCTGCTGCCACGCTTCTACGACGTGGCGGGCGGCTCGGTGAAGATCGACGGCCACGACGTGCGCGAGCTCACGCTCACCAGCCTGCGAGCCCACATCGGCGTCGTCCTCGACGAGCCCTTCCTGTTCACCGCCTCGATCCGCGACAACATCGCCTACGGCCGGCCTGACGCGGACATCGAACAAATCCGGGCGGCGGCGCGCGCCGCCGGCGCGGAGACGTTCATTCTCGACCTGCCCGATGGCTACGACACGGTGGTCGGCGAGCGCGGCTACACGCTCTCGGGCGGCCAGCGCCAGCAGGTCGCGATCGCGAGGACGCTGCTGGTCAACCCGCCGATCCTCGTACTCGACGATGCCACCAGCGCCGTCGACGTCCAGGTCGAGCAGGAGATCCACGATGCCCTGCGCGTGCTGATGCATGGACGGACGACGCTGATCGTTGCCCACCGCCTGTCGACGATCGGGCTGGCGGACCGGGTGGTGCTGCTCGATGGTGGACGGATCGTCGCCGACGGCACTCACGTCGAGCTGCTCGCGACATCGCCGCTGTATGACGAAGTGCTCGCCCAGGTCCAACCGGACGAGCGCGAAGCTCCGACGGAGCCTGGGCGATGAGCTTCGGCGGCGGTACCGTCAGCGGTGGCGCGTTCGGGGCGACGGGCGGCTCACGCGCGGCCGCCGCTCCCGGCGGCGGCCTCCCCTTTGCCGGCATCCCGTCAGAGCTGAAGACCGGTGTCGACCGGCTGATCGCCGAGGAGCCCGCTCACCCCGAGCCGGCCGCCCGCTTCACATACCGCGAAGGGGACAAAGCGGGCGCCCAGCTCACCCTCAGAGGGCTGATCTTCCGCCACTGGCGCTACGGCGCCGCGGCGGCCCTGCTCGTGTCCATCGTCAGCGTCACCGGCCAGGCCGGGCCGGCGCTGATCGCGGTCGGAATCAAGGACGGGATGTCGCCCGGCCACCGGAGCTTCGGCGTGATCCTGCTGGTGGCCGGCATCTTCATCGCCGCGATCGCGGTGACCGCGCTCGCGCAGCGCGCCCAGGCGATGGTGACCGGGCGGCTCGCCGCGCGAGTGATGAACGATCTTCGCGTCAGCGTCTTCACACACCTACAGCGCCTCGGGCTCGACTACTACACGAGCGAGCCGGCCGGGGTGGTCATGACCCGGATGACGAGCGACATCGAGAACCTCCAGACGCTGCTGCAGGACGGCCTCGCCCAGCTCGCCGTGCAGGGGCTGACGATGGTGGTGATCACCATCGTCCTGTTCACCTTGGACGTCAGGCTCGCGCTGATCACGCTCGCGCTGATCGTGCCGTTGCTGACGCTGGCGTCGCTGTGGTTTCGCTCCGCGTCCGAGCGCGGCTACAACCGCGTCAGGGACGGAATCGCGAACGTCCTCGCCGACCTGTCCGAGAGCCTGCACGGCGTGCGGACCGTAGCCGCCAACAACCGCCAGCGCCACAACGTGATCCAGCACCGCAACGTTGTCGGCGACTACCGGGCCGCAAACAATTACACAGCCCAGATCAACGCCATCTACGGCCCAGGGACCCAGCTGCTCGGGTACCTCGGCCAGGGCGCTCTGCTCGCGATCGGCGGCAACATGGTCGTGCACCATCAGCTCAGCATCGGCGCTCTGGTCGCCTTCTTCCTTTACCTGAACCGCTTCTTCGCGCCGATCCAGCTGCTCGTCGCGCAGTACAACACCTTTCAGCAGGGCCAGTCGTCGATCGTAAAGCTGCGCACCCTGTTCGCAACCCAGCCGAGCACGCCCGAGGATCCGGAGGCGGCTGAGCTGCCCACGATCGAAGGCGAGATCAGGTTTGACCATGTGACTTTCGGCTACGACCCGAGGGTCCCCGTGATCGTCGACGTCGACGTGACGATCCATCCGGGCGAGACGGTCGCCTTCGTCGGGCAGACTGGAGCGGGGAAGTCGACGATGGCGAAGCTGATCACGCGCTTCTACGACCCGACCGACGGGCGGGTGCTGATCGACGGCCACGACCTCCGCCACGTCACGCTTGACTCGCTGCGCCGCCAGCTTGGCGTGGTGCCTCAGGAGCCCTTCCTGTTCGCCGGGAGCCTGCGCTACAACATCGCCTTCGCTTGTCCCGACGCGGCCGAAGAGGAGGTCTGGGAGGCGGTCAGGGCAGTCGGACTCGCAGACGTCGTCGAGCGGATGCCGGACGGGCTCGACACGGTCGTTCACGAGCGCGGGCAATCGCTCTCCTCGGGCGAGCGCCAGCTGATCGCACTCGCCCGCGCGTTCCTCGCGCACCCACGCGTGCTCGTGCTCGACGAGGCGACCTCGAACCTCGACCTGCTGTCGGAGACGAAGATCGAGGCCGCGCTCGACGTGCTGCTCGAGGCTCGCACCGCCGTGCTGATCGCGCATCGGCTCACGACCGCGATGAAGGCGGACCGGATCGTGGTCGTCGACGACGGCCGCATCGCCGAGATCGGTAGCCACGCCCAGTTGCTCGCGCGCGGAGGGCGCTACGCCGCGATGTACGCGACCTGGATCAGCCATACGGAGGACAAGGCGGCGGCGAGGACTACGACCTCGCTTGCGGGGCCGGTGGCCCGGGTCAGGTGATCGTGAAGGGCAGCCTGACGCGGAACGTCGTGCGTCCGGGCCGAGTCTCGAGGCTGAGCGAGCCGTCGTGACGGTCGACGACGATCCGCCGGGCCGTCGCCAGGCCGAGGCCCGAACCCTGCCCGACGTCCTTGGTCGTGAAGAACGGGTCGAAGATCCGATCCGCCACGTCGGCCGGGATGCCGGGACCATCGTCGGTTATCTCGACTTCCGCACAGCTGCCGTCACGCCGTGTGGAGATCGTGATCGTTCCACGCTCGCCGAGCGCATCGATCGCGTTGTCGAGCAGGTTTGTCCACACCTGGTTGAGTTCTGATCCGCGCACGGTCAGCTTCGGCAGGGTCCGGTCGTAGTCGCGCACAACCTTGATCTCGGTGTGCTTTAGCTTATGTCCGAGCACGGTGACCGTCGTCTCGAGTCCCTCGTGGAGATCGACCTCGACGACGTCGCCCCGATCCATGTAGGCGTACGACTTGACGGCGCCGACGAGGGTCGTCATACGCCCGGTGGATTCGCACAGCTCGGCGGCGAGCCGGTCGGCGGTCAGGGTCGCTGCAACCCACCGCAGGGCGGCGCCGGTCGCCGGGCCGGCGAGCGACGCAACGCGATCGAGCCAGCCCTGGTCGACGCCTGCCGCCGCGAGTGGTTCGGCGAGGCGCCACGGCTCCTCGACATCGAGCGACTCGAGACGCTCGAGCAATTCGTCCTCCGCGTCCGCCGCGTCAAGCGCCTGCAGTGCAGTGGCCGACGCGGCGCGGTCGACGGCCTCCTGCTGCAGCCGCACGAGCTGCTCAGCCTGATCGCGCTCGATCCCCGCCTCGACGAAGCTGCCCAGTGCTGATCCGATCGCGTCGAGCGCTTCGGTCATCTGCGCGGCGGCACGACGCGCGGCGGTGGCCGGATTGTTCAACTCGTGGGCCAATCCGGCGGCCATCGTGCCAAGCGAGGCGAGCCGTTCGCGGTTCTGCTCGAGCCCGGTGATGCGGCTCATCACCGGCGCTACCTGCTGCATCACCCTCCGGTGTACCGCTGGATAGGCGAACGCGAGACGGCGAAACTCCTCGGCCGGGATCAGCGCCAGCCGGCACGGTGTCTCGGCGACCATCCGCACGCCGAGTGGGCCCTCGGTGAGCACGGCAATCGCGCCCATCCAGGTCGGCGCCCGCTGGCGGCCGACCGGTTCGCTCCTTCCATGCTCGAGCATCAGGTTCTGCGCCTGACCCTCGAGCAGGAGATGCAGGCCACGCGGCTCCTCGCCCTGCTCGGCGATCACCTCGCCGGGGGCGACGTCGTACGCCTGGGCTGCGGCGACCCATTCGGCCAGCTCGCCGTCGTCGAGATCGTCGAACAGATCGACGCTGCGGAGGTCCGCGGCGGTGACCGGGGCGGGGGTCAACCCTCGGCCAGGTACTCGTGGATGAGCGAGACGGCCATCGACCCCTCGCCAACGGCGCTGGCGACCCGCTTGACCGAGCGTGCGCGCACGTCGCCCGCGACGAACACCCCCGGTACCGTCGTCTCGAGCACATAGGGCTCTCGGCGTAACGGCCAGCCCGCTGCCTGAGCATCGCGCCCCGCGAGGATGAAGCCGCGCTCATCCCGTGCGAGCACACCCGCGAGCCAATCGGTACGGGGCGAGGCGCCGATGAACACGAAGCAGGCGTCGGCCATCAGCGTCTCGGGGCCGTCGGGCCCCTTGACGTGAAGGCGCCGGAGATGTCCGTCCTCGGCCTCTGCCTCGGTCACCGAGGTGCCGGTTCGAACTTCGACATTGGGGAGCGCCGCGATCTGCTCGATCAGATAGTGCGACATCGACTTCGCCAACGATGACCCGCGCACGAGCATCGTCACCCTGCCGGCGTAGCCGCTGAAGTAGACCGCGGCTTGGCCGGCTGAGTTCGCCCCCCCGATGATTACGACCTGCTGCTCGGCGCACGCGCGGGCTTCGGTCAACGCCGCGCCGTAGTAGACGCCGGCACCGGTGAGCTCCCGGAAGCCCGGCGTGTCGAGCTGGCGGTAGGACACGCCCGAGGCGACCAGGACACAGCTCGCGCTGAGCTCACCGCCGCCGCTGAGCCTGACCAGGCGACCAGAGCCTTCGGCCCGCAGGGCGACCGCCTCTTGGACGGTCAGCAGCTCGGCGCCGAGGCGCCGCGCCTGATCGGTGGCTCGCCGAGCGAGGTCCGAGCCGCTCAGCCCCGCCGGGAAGCCGAGGTAGTTCTCGATCCGGCTCGACTGTCCCGCCTGACCGCCGGGCGCCTCGCGCTCGACCATGACCGTCTTCAACCCTTCCGAGGCGCCGTAGACGGCGGCGGCAAGCCCCGCCGGCCCGCCGCCGACGACGACGAGATCGTAGTGATCCTGCGCCGGCGTTCCGGTGACGCCGAGTCGCTCTGCCAGCTCCAGGATCGTCGGGCGCTCGAGCACCGTGCCGTCCTCCAGCAGCGCCACCGGCAGCCGTTCGGGATCGACGCCGGCCACCTGCAGCAGCTCGCGCGCTTCGCTGTCGCGTTCGACGTCCAGCCAGCGGGCCGGGACGCGGTTGCGGGCCAGGAAGTCGCGCAGATCGTGAGTCTCCTTCGAGAACCGGTGGCCCACCACGCGCACGCCGCCCGACGCCAGCGCGGCGCCCGACTCCCAGGTCGTAAGCAGATCCTCGACGACCGGGAACAGCTGCTCCTCCGGCGGATCCCAGGGCTTGAGCAGGTAATAGTCGAGCGCCACCGTGTTGATCGCCGCGATCGCGGCCTCGGTGTCTGCGTAGGCAGTCAGGAGCACGCGCTTGGCATCGGGGACGATCTTGCGCGCCTCCACCAGGTACTGCGTACCCGGCATCCCCGGCATCCGCTGATCTGCGATCAGCATCGCGACTTGGTCGCCCCGCGTCCGCAGCTGGCGTAGCACGTCGAGTGCCTCGGCCCCGGAGGTGGCGCGCAGAATCCGGAACCGCTCGCCGAACCCTCGGCGCAGGTCGCGCGCAACCGCGGCCAGCACCGCGGGCTCGTCATCGACGGCGAGGATCGCCGGGCGCCTGTGTGACTCGTGCCCGGGTGCGACAACACGCTCAGCCTGGGAGGCCATCGACTCCCGACATTAGCTTAGGTCCTGTTTCCAGGAGGCCCTGGCTTGCCTGATCGTGTCGATCACCTGGGCACGCGCACGATCGGCCGCCGCCGCGGCTTCGCGCAGCTGCGCGCGTGTCCGCCGACCCCCTAACAAGAGGTTGAAAGACCACAGGCCGGTCTCGATCAGTCGCGCGGCGCGGTCGATGTCGGCCTCGACGGCATCGCGTAGCGCCGGGCCCTGCACGCCGTGCTCGACGTGGTGCACGATCGACTCGAAGAAGACGTCCTGCAGGCCGACGAGTGCGCGCGCGGCGATCATCGGCTCCGGTTCGTGAGGGTCGACCTCGGCACGCGCCGACAGCTCTTCGGTAGCGACGTCGACGAGCCGGCGGTGGATCTCGAGCCACGCCGCACGGAGCGACGGCGTCGAGGAGATCATCTCCCGGAACAGCGGCATGAAGGCCTCTGATCCGGCTGCGACCATCTCGAGCTGATCGAGGTCGTCCTTCAGGGTGCGGACAACCGCGCGGGTCGGCGACTCGCCGGGATCGAGGTTACGGAGCGCTGTGATGAGGCGCTCGACGCCCTCGTCGGCCTGGTCGAAGACGAGCGATTCCTTGGTGGGGAAATAGTTGTAGATGGTCTTCTCCGAGACGCCGACGATGTGGGCCACCTCTGACACCTTGACGTTGTCGAACCCGCGCACCGTGAACAGCGCGGTTGCGACGTCCGAGATTCGCTGCCGCGTCAGGCGCTTCTTGCGCTCGCGCAGACCCTCGCCGGTGCGGCGGTCGCGCTCCCACATCTCCTGCGCCCGGCGCGCCCGTGCGAACCCGCTCGCGATTTCCTCGCCCAGCTCCTCGACCAGGATTCGCTGGACGGCGCCGTCCGCCTCGACGTCGCCCAGGCTCTCACTCTCGTGGGTGTCTGCTTCTGTCACGACGATAGCTTACCGGATTTTACAGTTGCAGAATATTTTCAGTCACTGTATGTTTTCCGCCATGTTCGATTCTGATCCCGCGATCGAGACGCACGACCTGACGAAGCGCTTCGGCGCATTCACCGCCGTTGACGGCCTCGACCTTAGCGTCGACGTCGGAACTGTCGTCGCCCTGCTGGGCCCGAACGGTGCCGGCAAGACGACGACCGTCCGCATACTCGGAACGCTCACCCGACCCGACGGCGGTTGGGCCCGCGTCGCGGGGCACGACGTCGTCAGTGAAGCCGACCTCGTGCGGCGTGCGATCTCCCTCACCGGCCAGTTCGCCGCCCTCGACAAGAACCTGACCGCGCGCGAGAACATCATTCTGATGGCGCGCCTGCGCGGACGCAGCGCCCGCGCCGCGCGGAGCGTCGCCGACGAGCTGATCGAGCGCTTCGAGGTCGGAGACTTCCGCGACCGGCTGGTCAAGAACCTCTCGGGCGGTGAGCGCCGCCGGGTCGACCTCGCCGCGAGCCTGATCGACAGGCCACAGCTGCTCGTCCTCGACGAACCGACCACCGGGCTCGACCCGCGAAGCCGCCAAGTCGTCTGGTCAACGATCCGCGAGCTCGTCGCCGACGGCGTCACCCTGCTGCTGACCACGCAGTACCTCGAGGAAGCCGACGCGCTCGCCGACCGGATCGTGCTGATCGACCACGGTCGCGAGATCGCGGCCGGCACGCCGGCGCAACTGAAGGCGAGGGTCGGCGAGCAGCGCGTGGATGTCGTCGCCGCCGATGGAGCCGCGTTCGAGCGTCTGACCGCCACGCTCGCGCCCCTGTTTGCGATCACCGAACTTCGCGAGCAGCGGACCGTCCGGGTCGCGGCGCCGGACGAGGTTGCCGATCTCGCCAGGGTGGTGGACGCGGTTCAGCGCGCCCAGATCCAGATCGACGAGATCGCGTTGCGGCAGCCGACCCTCGACGACGCCTTCCTCGCCCTGACCGGGAAGCCGCTCGCGGGCGACCCCCACCACGCGGCCGAGGAGGCCTTGGCATGAGCACGAGCATCCCCACCGTTCCCGACCCGGGCTTCGGCGGTCCGGTCCGCTTCGGCGGTCCGGTCCGCTTCGGCGGTCCGGTCCGCTTCGGCGGTCCGGTCCGCTTCGCCCGCGACACGCTGCTGCTGACCGCACGCCACCTGCGCGCGATCCCCCGGGTGCCGGAGCGCCTGCTGGACGTCACGATCCAGCCGGTCGTCTTCATCCTGCTGTTCCTGTACGTGTTCGGGTCGGCGATCCACGTCCCGGGTATCCACTACAAGGACTACCTGTTTCCCGGGATCATCGGCCAGTCGCTCGCGTTCGGCACGATCGGCGCCGGCGTTGCCACCTCGAATGACATCACCGAGGGAGTCATCGATCGCTTCCGCTCGATGCCGGTCAATCGCCTCTCGATCATCACCGCGCAAATGCTGGGACAGTTCTGCGAGGCCCTGCTCGGGATGGCGATCGTGGTGGTGTTCGGCCTGATCCTCGGCTGGACCCCTCACCTCACTGCCGGCCACGCGATCCTGCTCGGCGCGCTGGTGTTGCTCGCGATGCTCGCCTTCACCTGGGCGGGAGTTCTGTTCGGGATGCTCGTCCGCTCGCCCGACGCGATGCAGGGAATCGGTTTTATCGTCGTCTTCCCCCTCAGCTTCATGGCGGGCACGTTCGTGCAAATCTCTGGCATGGCGGCAATCCCCCGGACGATCGCCGACTGGGATCCGATCGCCGCTCTCGTGGCCAGCGTGCGCGGACTCACCGAAGGCTTCAGATCGAGCGGCTCCTGGCAGCTCGATCACCCGGAGGTCGCGATGGCGCTCTGGTGCCTCGCGCTGATCGCCATCTGCGTGCCGCTGGCGCTGCGCCGGTTCAACCGGACACTGGCCGGCTGAACTGACGCTCAAGACTTCCGGCATGACTGCCGATAGGTCGGATTGCTGTCGTCGCGCATGGGCCCGCCGGCCCAAGACAAATCAAGTGACCGCATCCGCCGCCAGCCGAGCAGGTCTCCTGGCCCCCTACGGGGCGGCCATGGTGGGAGTCTGGGGGTTGATCGGCCTGCAGCGCCATGGACCGATCGCGGCGGCCGTCGCAGCGCTGATCTTGCAGAGCCTGGTCGGGGTCGCGCTGGTCATGTCCAGGAGCTGGGAGCACCGGCGCTGGCCCGGGATCATCGTCATCGTCGTCTTCCTGACCTCCGTCGCGCTGCTTCGCGCGGGCGTGGGAACAACGGCCGGATACGGCTCGCTGGTGCTGGTACCCGTCGTCTGGTCGGCATTTCGCCGGCGTCGCGCGGAGCTCGTGGCGTCGATCGCCGGGGGAGCGGCGGTGCTGTTCATCCCCATCGTCGCCGTCGGCGGCGCGCGTTATCCGGTGGCCGGCTGGTCCTCGGGTGGCCTGGTGGTGGTGCTCGCAGGCGTGATCGGCTTCACCGTGCTCGCGCTCGTCGACCACCAGCGCCGCGACCTCGATCAGCTGCGAGCCCTCGCCGGGGGATTCCCGCACGGATGCTTCGTCCTGTTCGACACCGACCTTCGCTACCTGATGGCGGGCGGTCCGGCGCTCGCTCATTTCGGCAAGGCACCGGCCGAGCTCGAGGGCAGGACGGTGCACGAGGTTTACGGTCCCGCAACCGCCGCGCGGCTCGAGGAGCGCTTCCGGGCGGCCCTGGCGGGCGAGGAGCAGCGCTGGGAGGTGTCGAACGGCGGTCGCGAGTACGACGTGCGCGCGGTCCCCGCGCGCGACACCGACGGCCGCGTGTTCGCCGGCGCCGTCGTGACCGTCGATGTGACCGATCGGGTCCAGCGCGAGGCCGAGCATCAGGCGCTGTCGCGCGTAGCGACCGTCGTCGCAACGGGGGCGAAGCCGCGAGCGGTCTTCCAGTCCGTCGCCGAAGAGGTCGCGCAGCTGTTCTCGGCGACACTCGTCGGCGTCGTGCGGTTCGAGGAGTCGATCGGGGTCGGACGAATCGTCGGTGGTGTCGCCGCATCCGGGCCCGAGATCGTGGGCCAGGTGGTCGACCTGGACGGCACCAGTGCGGCGGCGAACGTGTACCGCACGCGAGCGCCGGTACGGATGGAGTCCTACCCTTCGGCGCCTCGCGACTGGGTGATCGAGGAGCACGGCCTGTCCGGAGCGGTCTGCGCACCGATCTCGGTTGGCGGGGTCCTGTGGGGATCGATCGGCGCCTCCTTCGCGCACGATCGCATACCCCCAGAGGCCGAAAGCCGGCTCTCCCGTTTCGCCGACCTGGTGGCGGTCGCGGTCGCGAATGCCGAAGCCTGGGACGCCCTGACGCGCCAGGCCGCGACCGACCCGGTCACAGGACTTGCCAACCACCGGACCTTCTACGCGCGCCTGCGCCTCGAAGTCCAGCGCACCCGCCGCGACGAAGGCAGCCTCAGCGTCGCCCTGTTCGACCTCGACCACTTCAAGGCGATCAACGACCGGCACGGACATCAGACCGGCGATAAGGTGCTCGCCGAAGTCGCACTACGCCTCGCCGACCACGTCGAGCCAGGCGGGCTGCTGGCACGGATCGGTGGCGAGGAGTTCGCGTGGGTGATGCCGGACACGAGCGAGTCGGCGGCGCTGGCGGTTACCGAGCGCGCACGGCACGCGATCGCGGCGAGACCGTTCGATGGCGTCGGCAGCCTCACGATCTCGGCCGGGGTCTGCGCGCGTTCACGGCGACAGCCCGCCGAGGAACTGGTGAGGCTCGCCGACAAAGCGCTCTACTGGGCCAAGGAAGGCGGCCGCAATGCGACGGTGCTCTACACCGAGGACAACGCCCGCCGTTTCACCGCCCGGGTCATCCCCTCAGGCGAGGGTTTCCAGACCATGTCAAGCGTCCGCGCGCTCGCCCGAGCGATCGATTCCAAGGACGTCTCCACGCACAGCCATTCCGAGCGCGTCGCCGCGCTGGCCGAGGACCTCGCGCTTGAGCTCGGCTGGACCGCGAAACGTGCAAGGCAGGTGCATGCCGCCGGGCTCCTGCACGATGTCGGCAAGATCGGGATCTCGGATGCGATCCTGTTCAAGACCTCGCCACTCACGCCCGAGGAGTACGAGGAGCTCAAACGCCACGCTCCACTCGGAGGCTACATCGCCGCCGAGGTGCTCGAGGCCGAGCAGGTGATCTGGATCCGCGGCCACCATGAGCGCTGGGGCGGGAACGGCTATCCGGATCGCCTCACCGGCGAACAGATCTCGGACGGCGCACAGCTGCTCGCGCTCGCCGACGCGTGGGACGCGATGACGGAGGCGCGCTCGTACAAGCCCACGAGCACCCGCGCCGAAGCGCTCGCCGAATGCGCACGTGAACGCGGCCGCCAGTTCGCGCCCTCGGCAGTCGACGCTCTCCTCCGGCTCGCCGAACGCGGCATGCTCGGCGCCGAGCGCAGACCCACGCTCGCAACCCAGAACGCACCACGGCGCGACCGGGTCACGGCCTGTTAGTAATACCTTCTTGGGTTGTCACTCGGTTGGGCCGCCGCGCGTGCCGGACCGGGCCGCCGCGCGTGCGATTGTCACGCGCGCGTCGCGGTCATGTCTCATCCGTGTGACGTCCAGCCCGAATCGCCCCAGACCAGAATCTGGCGTGACGAGAACACGACGATAGTTGTCGATAACTCATCACGACCCCAGGGAACCCGCCGCCCGATACCCGCGCCGACGCGCAGCACCTCAGGCCCACCCCCACCACCGCCCCCATCTAATCGAGAGAGGCCCTTAGGACCGCTTCGTCCGCAGCGTGTAAACCGACGCGCATCCGAAGCGCGCGGTCGCCACCACGAGCGGACCGAGCAGGCGCGGTAGATCTGCCTGCGCCCCGCAATCCGCCAGCGCGTACCGGGCTCCGACCGCCTCCACGAAGCTCCTGGCCTGCCCAGGAGTGGTGCGGCCCTGGAAGAACGCGTCGGCCTCCTCGACCCGTACCCCGAAGTCTGGCGTCCACGAGAACTCCCCGACCCACGTCCGCCGGCCGGTGAAGGCCGGTACCGCAATCCCGATCGCGTACGGCGCGAGCACACCGCCACCGCCATGGGCGCGGTCGAGATACGTCAGCGCGTCATGATCGCTGCTCGGCATCCAGTACGCAGCGGCGGCCGTCCTTAGCGAATGGTGCAGGGTCGTGATCTCGAGTGCTGCGCCCGGCAGCACCACGGCCAGGATGGCAATCGCCCCCAGCCACCGCAGCCGCGCTCGTCGCGGCCACCGCCGCCAGCCGGCGACCGCGAGCACCGCAAGTGGGATCGTGATCCCCTCGAGTGCGTGATACGGGAACTCGTTGCTCAGCAGGTAGATCAGAACCGCGATCACCGGCCAGGCGACGAGCACGGTCCGCCATGGACCGGGGTCCAGCGCCCGCAGCCCCGCGAGGGCCGGAACGGCGAGCGGCGCGAGCGCGATCAGGAGCATCCAAGCGGGCACGTGGGGCGCGACGTTCTGGACCGAGTCGAGGTGCCACGCGGCATCGGTGTGGACGAGGATCTCCTCGTAAGCGATCGGGGCTGCCGCAGCGAGCACGGGAAGGACCAGCCTCCGGCACAGCGACCTCGAGCGCGCGACGGCGACGAGCACCACCACAGTCGCGATGAAGATCGCCCCCTGCCACGGGTGAAGCCAGGAAGCGAGCGCAGCGGCTGCCGCGATCCACGCCAGCTTCCGGCCCCCGCGCGCGCGCGGCGATGTCCCCGCCCCCGATGCGATCGATGCCACCCCCGCCAGCGAGAGCGCCAGCATGCCGACGGCGACCCCGGAATGCGGGTAGCCCCACAGCTGCCACGCGGGCATGCTCTCTCCGGCAGGAAGCTCGAGCAGGAAGCGCTCACCGGCGCCGACCGCTCCGGTCCACGCAAGCAGCGGCACCAGCGGCGACATGTAGAACATGCCGAGCGCTACCGCCGCGGCGCGCTCCCCGCGGCTCATCAAGGCCCTTCCGCCGAGAGCCAGCGCACCAAGCGCCAGCGCCGGCGCCGCAAGCAGCGACAGGGACCAGAACGCCGCTTGCAGGGGCACGCCGAGCCGCCACGCGAGGCCCGCCAGCAGGTAGAGCGGATGCAGGAAGACGGCCCGCCCGAGCACCAGATCGAAATGATCGGCGATCAGCACATGGGTGCCGCTCTGACGTATCGAGTCCATGTAGAACAGCTGGTCGGCCCCGGGAAGCGGGCTGTTCGTGCCGGTGAGCACGCCGCCGTGACGGAGCGTGTGGTACGCCAGCACGGCGATCGGAACGGCCGCCCAGACGAGCGCGGCCGCCACCGCGGACAGTGTCAGCGCCCTCTCTGCGCCGAGGCGCCGGCCGGTCATCCCGAGCCGGCCGCTGCGCAGCACCGGAGCCGCAGACATCGCGCGAGCGTACCGGCGCGGCCGGTACGCGGGCGGCTGGCCGCGCCGGCGGCCCGCGGTCGGTCGGGCCGTCCCCGCTAGCCTTGCGCCCTGGCGGGCCCTGGATGTTCACCACGATTCACCACTTCACGAGCTTCGCCAAGTTCGTCGCCGCTCGCGAACAGCGCGAGCACACCGACGCCGCCGCCATGCGCGAGCTCGCCGGTGCTTCCCTGCGGTTGCCGCACGGCCTCGAGCTCGAGTGGCTCGGCGTCGCCGGCTACCGCCTCACCTACCAAGGCCAGACGTTGTACGTCGACCCCTACCTGTCTCGGGTTCCACTCAGCGCGGTGCTGCGCCGGACCCCTGCCCTCGCTGATCCCGCGCTCCACGACAGATATCTCGGGACCGGCCGGCACGGCGTCGCCGGCATCCTCGTCGGACACACCCACTTCGACCATGCGATCGACGTCCCGGAGCTCGCCAGGCGGTTCGGCACCAAGGTCTACGGCTCGAGCTCGCTCGTCAACCTGATGGCGCTCTACGGCCTGCGAGAGCAGGCCGTCCTCGTCGATCCACGCCACACCTATGAGCTAGGGCCGTTCGTGGTCACGTTCACCTCGAGCCTGCACTCGAAGCTGCTGCTCGGCTACCGCGTGCCGTTCGACGGCGAGCTCACCTGCGAGCACCTCGACGCTCTGTCGCCCGCGCGCTACCGCTGCGGTGAGGTCTACGGGATCAGGATCGAGGTGGCGGGGACGACCTTCTACCACCAGGGCAGCGCAAACCTGATCGATGACGAGGTGCCGACGGGCGGCGTAGACATCTTCCTCGCAGGCATCGCCGGGCGGAGCTTCACGCCCGACTACTGGCCCCGGATCCTCCGCCGGCTCGAGCCCCAGGTCGTGGTGGCGAGCCATTTCGACGACTTCTTCCGCCCCCTCGCCGCGCCGATCGGCTTCTCGACCAACGTAAATCTAGCGGCGTTCCCGGAAGAGGTCTCGCGGGTCAGCGCCGACTTTGGTGTCGCGGCGCTTGAGCCTATGCGGGCAGTCGTTGGCTGCTTGTAGCGGGGGCGTGGGGTCCGCCGGCGGCCAGGGCGGCGGTGGATGGCCCCACCCGCCCAGAACACGGACCGTTAGCCTGAACACCATGCTGATGCCGGCCGAGTGGGAGCCTCATGAGCGAACGCTGATGGGATGGCCCTGCCGCGCTGCCCTCTGGGGCGAGACGATTGACGCGGCGCGCCGGGATTATGCGGCGGTGGCGAATACGATCGCCGCGTTCGAGCCGGTGACGATGATCGCGAATGCCGGGGACGATGCGGCACGGGCGCGGGCGGCCTGCTCGGCTGCGGTCGAGGTGGTCGAGCTGCCGCTGGACGACTCCTGGCTGCGCGACTGCGGCCCGATCTATGTTCGCCATTCGGACGGCCGGCGCGTCGCGGTCCATTTCCGCTTCAACGCCTGGGGTGAGAAGTTCGCGCCATGGGAACGAGATGCCGCGGTCGGGCGTCTGATCGCCGAACGGCTCGGCGACGAGGTCGTGGAGGCGCCGCTCGTGCTCGAGGGCGGCTCGATCTGCGTCGACGGGGCCGGCACGCTGATCACCACAGAACAGTGCCTGCTGAACCCGAACCGAAACCCGGAGATTTCCCGCGAACGTATCGAGGATGTGCTGCTCGCTCTGCTCGGCGCCGATCGGGTCGTGTGGCTGGGTCACGGCCTGATCGAGGACCGCGACACCGACGGCCACGTCGACCTGATTGCCGCCTTCGCCGCCCCGGGGGAGGTCGTGCTCCAGACCGTCTCTGCGGAGAACGCGAACTTCGCTCGCTGCGAGGCGAACCGCGAACGGCTGCACGCGGCCGGGATCGAAGTGCACGAGGTCCCGTTCCTGCCTTATGTCGAGATTGCCGGCGAGACGGTCGCCGCCGGGTACCTCAACTTCTATATCTGCCGTGGCGCCGTGATCGTGCCGGTGACCGACGCCCCGACCGACGACGATGCACTCGCGATCATCGCCGGCGCCTATCCCGATCGCGAGGTGCTGCCGGTGCCAGGCGCGATGCTCGCTTACGGCGGCGGCGGTCCGCACTGCATCACCCAGCAGGTTCCCGCCCTCGACATGCCGCCGCACGATGGCTGAGACACCAACGCTGCTCACGGCTTCCCCCCCGCCGCCCTCACCGGCGCGGACCCGGCCGCCCGACCGCCCGCCGCTGCGCATCGGACTCGTGCAGGAGCGCTGGCACGCCGATCCCGGCGAGCACGAATCTGCGCTCGTGGCGGGCATCGAGATCGCGGCGAGCGAGGGCGCAAGGCTGGTCTGCCTGCAGGAGCTGACGCTGTCGCGGTACTTCGCCATCACGCCCGATGGGCCCGCTGCCGCGGGCGCCGACCCCGAGGATCTCCAGACTGGGCCGACGGTGACCTTCGCTCGCAGGGCCGCGGCGCTCGCACGGACGTACGTCCACGCTTCTTTGTACGAGCGCGCGGACGGGCCCGACGGACTCGGATATAACACCGCGATCGTTGTCGCACCCGACGGCCGCCTCGTCTCCCGCACGCGCAAGCTCCACATACCGATCACAGCGGGGTATTACGAGGATCGGTATTTCCGCCCCGGCCCGGTCGACGGTGACCCGTTCCCGCTGACGCTGCTGCCGACTCCCGACGGCGATGTAAGCCTCGGCTGCCCGACCTGCTGGGATCAGTGGTTTCCCGAGCTCGCGCGGGCGTACTCCCTCGCCGGGGCAGAGGTCCTGATCTATCCCACAGCGATCGGGTCCGAGCCCGATCATCCCGGGTTCGACACGCGTCCCCTGTGGCAGCAGGTGATCGTGGGCAACGGCATAGCGAACGGCACCTTCATGGTTGCGATCAACCGCACCGGAAGCGAGAACGAGCTCAGCTTCTACGGATCGAGCTTCATCTCGGATCCCTATGGACGCCTGCTGGTACAGGCGCCGCGCGACGAACCGGCGGTGCTTGTCGCCGACCTCGACCTCGCCCAGCGACGGGACTGGCTCGAGCTGTTCCCATTCCTGACAACGCGCCGTCCGGGGGCGTACGGGGCGCTCACGCGACCACAGCCTTAGGGCCTTAGCTGCTGCTCGCCCTGGGCGTTGCGTAGAAGACGGCGACCAACGCGCAGATCGCGAGCGACGCGTAGGCGGATACGGGCGCCAGAGCGAGCGCGATCACATACGGCACGATCCCGATGACCGCACGGTTGAAGATCTCCCGGCGCCGCTCCTCGGGGAGCTCGACGGCGAGCAGGTTCGGCTTGACCAGAAGGATCTGGCGGTTCAAAGCAGAGAACATAAGCGCCATCACCAGGAACGCACCGCTGTAGATCGCGGCCGCGAGATGCTGACCGTTCCCCAGCTTGAGGTATGCGGCGACCAATGACGTAGCGAACGGCAGGACGCCAACGCTCAGCAGCAGGAGCAGGTTCCAGAACAGGATCACGTGATCGACCTCCCGCAGCCGCCCGATCATCGCGTGGTGGTTGATCCAGATGATCCCGATCGTGGCGAAGGACGTCACATACGCGACGTAGATCGGCCATTGACTGAGCAGCGCGGTACCCAGGTGGGCCGTGTTCGCCGGGTCGGGGACCTTGATGTTCAACACCAGCAGCGTGATCGCCACAGCGAGGACGCCGTCCGAGAACGCCTCGAGGCGATTCGTGCTCATCGTTATGGGTTCGCCAGCGCGACGTCCGCTCCTGTTCGTCTGACCCCGGTGATGCGATCACGCTAGGCTGGGACCGATGTCAGGAGCAGGTCACCAGCAGGGGCAACATGACACCGATGCCGGGCGACCGGCCGGGAATTTCGGCGCCGAGGTGATCACCAACGCCGCGGGCGAGCGAATGTCGGCGGCGAAGATCGAGGCGAGGCTGAGGGCCTCGAGCCCACTCATCGGGCAGGCTGTGTGCATCGGCGAGCAGCGCCCCTACAACGTCGCGCTGATCGTGCTCGACCCACGCGCAAGGGTGAACTACGCCTCGATGTACGGACTCGTCGACGCAGCCCCCGCAACGCTGGCCGACGACGAGCGGATACAGGACGCGATCGCCCTCGGGATCGATCGCGCGAACGAGCAGCTCTCTCAGGTCGAGCAGATCAAACGGTTCGCGATCCTTCCCGTCGAGTGGCGTCCGGGCAGCGACGAGCTGACGCCGTCAAGAAAGCTCAAGCGAAAGCCGATCGCAGCCAAGTACGCCGACGAGATCGAATGGATGTACACCGCAGCCGCTCCAGAGCCCAGCTAGCGACCAGCCGTCATACCGCCGCCTACATTCAGTGATGTCGACCGCAGGGCTGGCCCACGACGTACGGGGAACCGGACCTCCGCTCGTCCTCCTGCACCCGCTCGGTGGCGACCGCCGCGTCTGGGATCCGGTCCTCGATCCGCTGTCGTCCGAACGCACGGTCGTCGTGGTCGACCTGCCCGGGTTCGGCGGGTCGCCGCCGCTCGACGAGACACCGACGCCGGCGGCGCTCGCGCGAGCGCTTGACCGGTTCCTCTCGAGCATCGGGCTCGGCCACCCTCATGTCGGAGGGAATTCACTCGGAGGCTGGGTCGCACTCGAGCTCGCGCTCGCCGGTCGCGCCAGGTCGGTCAGCGCGATCGCCCCGGCAGGTCTGTGGCGCGGTCCGCTCGTGCCAAAGGTCAGCGCCGGGAGGATCATCGCCGCCGGCATGCGGCCGATCCTGCCCCTGTTGACCGCGGGAGCGTCGGGCCGGCGCGTGTTGCTCGGTAACGTGATGGTCCGGCCGGATCTCGTTCCTGCCCGGGCCGCGGCGCACATCGTCCGCACTTACGCGACCGCCCCTGCGTTCGTCGCCACCAATAACGCAATGCGGGCTGGCTATTTCGACGGACTCGACCGCATCGAAGTTCCCGTTGCCCTCGCCTGGCCCGACCACGACCGCCTGATCTCGCCCCCCAGCCGTCTCCCGCCGGGGGTCCACAGCCGCGTCCTGGTGGGGTGCGGGCACCTGCCGATGTGGGACGCACCCGACCAGATCACGCAGTTCCTGCTCGACGGCTCATCGGGCTGATCGAAGCACGGCAAGACCCCCGTCCCACCCCAACACCCCCCGGCGCATTTGGCCCTGCCAAATGCGCCAATGGAAGCGGCGGCGACCCCGTCCCTAACCCCGTCCCACCCCAACCCCCCGGCGCATTTGGCCCTGCCAAATGCGCCAATGGAAGC
>Ga0302326_10002687_pt1 | contig 42920 bp, 38 predicted proteins | sample Palsa_T0_3_FD_202264 | JGI IMG/M metagenome (GOLD analysis project Ga0302326, IMG submission 202264) | Peat permafrost microbial communities from Stordalen Mire near Abisko, Sweden - Palsa_T0_3 | ecosystem: Environmental > Terrestrial > Soil > Palsa > Peat permafrost | place: Sweden: Abisko...
ATGGAGAAGGCACGCGTCCGCGAACGACAGGCCGGGTGCGGTCGTTCGAAGCGCGGCTCCCGCCGGCCGTTCGGGTGGATCTCAGCCGGCGCCCTGCTCGTATCCTTCGCCACCGGTTGCCAGAGCCCGTCCAGCACGACCGAACAAGTCGCTCCCGATGCCCGCGCATCGGCGGTCGAGCGCGTTCGCATCGGCTACAGCCGTCTGGCAATCAGCTTGCCCGTCTTTTGCGCTCAAGAGCTCGGCCTGTTTCGGGCAAACGGGATCGATGCCCAGCTGGAGCAGTACGACAACGGGCAACTCGTGGGCCAGGCCCTACTGGAGGGCAACATCAACGTGGGCGGCTACCTGGCGACGGCCATCAGCTTCAACGGTGTGCTCCGGACCGGGCACAAGGTGTACTTCGTGACCGCCGAGCTGGAGGACCAGAAACACCGGGTGAGCTACCTGCTGCGTCGCAGGACGCCCGCGGGACATCAGCCGGAGATCCGGTCGGTCGCCGACCTGAAGGGCAAGCGGGTCGGAATCTTCCCGACGCTCACGTACAAGGCGATCCTCGAAGCCTTGCTCCGGAAGGACGGGGTCGATCCCGCCAGCGTGACCATTCAGCAGACCGATGCACCTCTGCAGCCGCAGCTGCTCGCCAGCGGCGGGGTCGACGCGCTCTTCACGATAGACCCCGCCGGCACGGCGACCCTCGCGAGCGGGGCCGGCGAGCTCGTCGGCGACCAGGTCGACTCGCCGCTGCTGTTCGGGGAACCGTTCGTCTTCGCCTCGGAGCTGCTTTCCAAGGAGTGGGCCGATGCCCATCCCGATCTCGCGAAGCGCATCGTGAGAAGCATCGATCAGGGCGCCCAGTACGCCAACGCCCACCCAAAGGAAGCGAAGAACTTCCTGAGGAAGTACCTGGCCCCGGTGTATGCCTCGCAGATCGATCTCTATCCCGACCCTCTCTACCTGCCCTCGGCCGACACCAAAGACGAGATCTACACGCGGATCGCAGACAAGTACTTGGAGATTGGCGTCATTCCCAGGGCCATCGACCTGACGGGCGCCGTCTACCATGGGGATCCCATCGTGGCTGCGAAGTAAGGAGAGAGAGTGCTCATCGGCATGCACGCTGTCTCCGATGGCAGGGTCCGCGATCTTTCCGCCCAGGAGACCGCTTTGCCACTATCGCTACCGAAGGCCTCCGTCCAAGCGCTGTGGGCACGGGAGGTCGGCTTTTCGTACGCTCGCGGGAACACCCGGGTCCACGTCTTCCGTGACGTCACGCTCGAGATTCCGAGGGGAAAGGCGCTTGGGCTTTTCGGGCCCAATGGAACGGGAAAGACGACGCTGATGCGAGCCCTATCACGCTTGCAGCCGGTGGACGGGGAGATTGGCTCCCCCACGCGCGGCGAAGCTGCCCGGTCTTCGACGATCGGATATGTCCCCCAAGGTTATGCGCGCTCCTTCTACCCTTGGGCGAGTCTGGAGACCAATATCCTGATGCATCTTCCGGACCCGTTTGGATCCGCCAAGCGCAACCGGCAAGCCGTCCGTGACGCTCACGATTCCCTCGGCCTCAGCCTCGATCTTCGACTGCGACCGGCGCAGTGCAGCGGAGGGATGATCCAGCAAGCAGCGCTGATTCGCGCCCTGGCGCGTCGTCCCGACGTTCTCATCGCGGACGAGCCGTTCAGCGCGCTGGATTTCGAGGTCGCCGCGCGCGTCCGCGAAGGGTTCCGGCGTGCCGTGAGCGATCAGGGCATCTGCGCGGTCCTCGCCCTCCACGACCTGCAGGACATCGTGGAGGTCTGCGACCTCGTTCTCGCCATTCCCGGTAGACCGTACACCACCAACCCGCAGCTGGAGGGCCACTTCCGCGCGCACCTGTTCGAGAACCGGTCGCGAGTGCTGCACGGGTCCCCGGCGGCGGCGAGCAGCGGCGTCCGCACCGACTCACCGTTCGTGGCGGCGTTGAGCAAGGCGCTCGCCGGAGAGCACGGGGAATGACGCGCTGGTTGGGGCAGCGTCCCGTGATCGTGAGCATCGCCCTTCTGCTGCTCACCTGGGCGCTGGTCGCCCGCGCGGGCTGGATCGGAAAAACCCTTCTCGCCTCGCCCGAGGAAGTCCTGGGCGTCCTGGCGCGAGCGTGGCATCCCGCCGACAGCGGCCAGGCCGTCTACACGCACGCCCTGCACACCATCGGTCGAGCCCTGGCTGGTTGGGCCATCGCGCTGGTGGGCGGGGGAATCCTCGGTCTCCTCCTCGGGTTCAACCCGCGAGCCTACCGGGCGACGGAGCCCTTGCTCGAATTCGCTCGTGCGGTCCCTCCCATCATGGCGTTCCCGCTGTTTCTCGTCGCCTTCGATTTCGGGACGGCCGCCTTCGTCTGGACCATCGCGGTCGGCTGTCTGCCCATCATGGTGCTGGCCGTGGCGAGGGGCATCCAGGGCCTCGATCGCACCCGCCAGGATCTTCTCGCGGTTCACGACGTCTCGCGCCCGCTCCGAACCGTCGCCTCGATCGTCGAAATCATGCCGTCGACCTTCTTCGGAGCGCGATTGACCCTCTCCATCAGCCTCATCGTCGCCGTCGTCACGGAGATGGTCTTCAGCCCGCGCTCCGGCTTCGCAGTCGGGGCGCTGGCAAAAGACTCCCAGATCTCCTTCGACACGCCGACGTTTTTCGCGTGCATCGTGGTCATCGGGACCTACGGCTACGCCATGAATGCCGTCATGCGGCGAGTGGAGTGGCGTCTCTCCGGAGAGGGGCGGCGTGCGCCGTGAGTTCTTCGTCGAAGGTGGACCAGAATACCGTCCGGCGCCGCGGCGTCGGCACGCGTGCCATCGACCGCAGCAAAGCGTTTCCTGGATATACGTTGTTTGCGCCGATCACGGGCAGCGGCCAGGTGTATCTCGTCGACCTGGACGGGAACGTGGTCCATCGCTGGAGCTTGCCGTACCCTCCGGGAGCCTACGGCTACCTCTTGCCGAACGGCAATCTCTTCTACAACGGGAAGACCACGGAGAACCTGGAGAACGTCCCGTGGTGGTTCAAGGGCGGGGTGGTTCTGGAGGCCGATCCCGCCGGTAAGATCCTCTGGGAGTACCGGCATCCGTACCATCACCACGACGGTCGCCGACTGGCCAACGGAAACACCATCGTGCTCACACTGGAGACGATTCCGGACCACCTTGCCAGGCGAGTCCAGGGCGGCCTCCCCGGGACGGAGTGGAGAGGGGGGTCGATTCTGGCCGATGCGGTCCACGAGGTGACGCCGGCCGGCGAGACCGTCTGGACGTGGCACGCCAGCGAGCACCTCGACCCGGATGTGGACCACATCACGGCAAACGACCGGCGAGAGGAGTGGACCCACGGCAATGCGGTGGGAGAGCTCGCCGACGGCAGCATCATTCTCGGCTTCCGCAATCTCTCTACGGTGGTGATCGTCTCCCGCCCGGCGGGGAAAGTGATCTGGAAGCTCGGCCCCGAGAGGCTCAGCCATCAACACCACCCACACGAGATCGCCAACGGCAACATCCTGGTGTTCGACAACGGGACGAGTCGCCGCGATATCGCCCTGAATTTCTCCCGCGTGATCGAGGTGGATCGGCGGACGAAGAACGTCGTCTGGGAGTACGTTGATGCGCCGCCGCAGAACTTCTTCAGCCCGTACATCTCCGGTGCGCAGCGTCTGCCGAACGGCAACACCCTGATCACCGAGGGCAACTATGGCCGGTTGTTCGAGGTGACACTCGAGCGAGAGGTCGTCTGGGAGTACGTGAATCCCTACTTCGGCCCCCAGCAAGTGACAAGCGATCGATCGCCGGCGTTGGTTGGGGAGCAGAACGCTGTGTTCCGCGCCTTCCGCTACGCGCGCGAGGAGATTCCCTGGTTGGGGCGATGATGAACGGAGGTCAACGCCCTGTCCGACGAGACGCTCGAGTGCGTCCTCGTGCGCAGCACAAGAGGCGATGGTAGCGATGCTCCGCCGGGGATCCCACGTGCGGCATGAAGCTACGAGCGGGCCAGGAGGCCACGGTCGTGCACGCCGCGCTCGACGCCGGCGTCACGTTCTTCGATACCGCGGACGTCTACGGCGAGACGCGGAGCGAGGAATACCTCCGGGGTGCGCTCGGGTCGCGGCGCAGGCATGTCGTCGTCGCAACCAAGTTCGGGATGCCGATCCAGGGAGGCCCGGGTGGAGCCAGCCCCGCCTACGTCAAGGAGGCGCTCGAGGCGAGTTTGCGCCGCCTCGGCACCGACTACGTCGACCTCTATCAGCTTCATCGCCCCGATCCGGCTGTGCCGATCGCCGACACGCTCGGAGCGCTCGGGGAGCTGGTCGTTGCCGGCAAGGTTCGCGAGGTCGGCGTCTCGAACTACACGGCGGAGCAGATTCGGTCCGCCTTCGAGGTGGCGCCGTCGGCCCGGCGTCCTGTCTCCGTGCAGAACGAGTACAGCGTGCTTCATCGCGATCCCGAGGTGGACGTGCTGCCGTCGTGTGCATCGCCGGGGCGACGTCGCCCGCCCAGATCCGCGCGAACGTCGCGGGCGCGGCGTGGACGTTGACGTCGGACGATCTCGCCGAGATCGACGGGGTTGCTCCGCCTGCGCGCCGCTGGAAACCATCTAGGTGATTCCGAGGTTCCCGCGGAAGGTGGTGCTCTCGTACTCCTTGCGGAAGCGGCCGCGCCGCTGGAGCTCGGGAACCAGCCAGTCGACGAGGTGCTCGAGGCCGTCGATGTAGCGGTCGATGTTGAAGTTGAATCCGTCGCAGGCGTCCTCGTCGATCCAGCCGAGTAGATCGTCGGCGACCTGCCCGGGCGTGCCGACGACGACACGGTGCCCCCCGGTGACCTGGTTGAACAGCACCTGCTTCGTGGTGAGGTTCCCCTTCTGGGCCCCCTCGACCAGCTTGGAGCGCCGGAGGATCGCGGTATCGCCATGAGGGTTGTGTCCGCGACGATGGCGTCCTGCGGCAGCGAGTCCCAGAGCTGCGTGACGATGCTGACGAACTCCTCGGCCTTGTCGTACTTGGCGGCCTGGGAGAGCGCGGAGTCGAGGCCGAAGATCCGGAGCACCTCATCGCCCTGACTGGTGATGATGTTCCAGGCCGCCCGGCCCTTGCTGACCTGGTCGAGGCTGGCGATCTCGCGGGCGAGCGTCGCGGGGTTGCCGTAGAGCGCCGGGATGGTCGATACCAGGCCGATGTTCTTGGTGTGCGCGGCCAGCCTGGCCAGCGGCACCGACGGTGCCAGGGATCGGAACGGACGACGGAAGGACTCTTCGCCGACGCCGGCGTGGCCATCTGCGAGGAAGATGCCGTCGAGCTTACCGCGCTCGGCGAGCTTGGCGATCTCGATGAAGGTATCGATGTCGGTCGACAGCTTCTCCGGTTTGGGAAGCGTCTTCCAGGATGCGTTGTGACGTCCCGTCGCGAGCAGATTGATGGCGAGACGGACCTGCTTCTTTCTTGCCATTGGGGTCTCCTATCGTGCAGGCACGTCCAGCTCGACCGACGGAAGGGATGTCCTCGACGGCTTGGGGGCAGGCCGCCAGCCCAGCGCCGGCGCGACCTCCGTGGCGATCAATTCAAGGGCACGGACCGCCACGTCGTGCTTGACGATCGCCGGGTTGAACTGCGTGATGAGGTCCGTGGCGACCGGCAGCACCTTCTCCCGCTTCAGGGCAGCGACGACCTCCTCGGGGTGCCCGTAGAACGAGTGAAAGCGAGCGAGGGCTCCCTCGGCGTCGAGGCCGGACGGGAACTTCAACGCCGCCGAGAAGCGCTGGGCGGCGGCCAGCACGTCGGGCCCGAGGATGTCGAGCGCGGTCTTGCGGTCCTTGGCGGGGAACACGAACCGGGAGAGCCCCACCCGGGGCCTCCGCTCACCCTTCCAGGCGGCGAGGAACCTGTCGGCCCACGGACGCTGCACCTCGTCGGTCGGCTCGTCGTAGCCGTAGGCGGCGCGGTTGAGCAGGAGGTTGGAGCCGGACTCGGCGGCGTAGGCCGCACCGTCGGCGCTGAACACGCCTTGCCAGATACGGTCGGAGAAGTCGCGTGTCCGTGGCTGGATGCTGAATCCGGTCGACCCTACGTCGCGATTGGCCAGCGCCTCGCGAAGGATGGCCAGACCCTCCGACGTGAGCTCCCGCTTGCGCGCCACATCCTTGCCAAAGGCGGCATATTCGAGCTGGTTGCCCCCGCTGCCGACGCCGATCTCGACTCGACCTCCGCTCAGCGTGTCCACCACCGACACGTCTTCGGCGAGGCGGATCGGGTCCTCCAGCGGAAGGATCGTGATGGCGGTGCCGAGACGGATCCGGGTGGTGCGGGCGGCGGCGTACGCCAGGAAGGTCCATGGTGACGGAAGGCCTCCTGGGCCTCCCCGGGCGTGGTGCTGGGCCACCCATCCCACGTCGAAACCCAGCTGGTCGGCGACCACGAAGAGATCCTGGGCGTCGCGGTAGGCCTGGGTCAGGTCATCGCCGCGGGATTGCACGTGGGTGAGGAAGCCCAGTCGGAACCGGGGGGTCACGGTCGACATGCTTGTTCTCTCGGGGGTGGGATGTCGCTACGGAAAGCCCGCGTCAGGCCACGGCAGACTGCAGGCGCACCTCGAGCACCTTGCGGACCGCCTCGATCACCGGCTCGGCCTCCGTACGTGCCATCCAATTCGGGGTCACGTCGACGAAGCGCGCCACGTGGCGGGCATCGATGACCACGATCGCCGGATGGGTCAGCTCCGCCAGGCCCTGGGCGATCGACTCCGGCTTGGGTGCGCCCTCGGACTTGAAGGTGAGGCCGAACCGACGACCCAGCTTCGCACCGGGGTCAGAGGCCACCTGGAATTTGAAGTGATGCCGTTCGCGGACATTGATCAACGACGAGGCGATCTGCGGACTGATGGCGACCAGCGGCACGCCAAGCGACGACAGAGTCGGCCAGAGGTTGCGGTCATAGTAGGGAAGGGCGATGTTGCACGCCGGGCAGCTCTCATGCCGGAAGAAGACCAGTACAGCGGGGCCGCGTTGGAGCAGGTCCTCCGAGCGGAGCTCGCCCCCCTCGAGTTTCTCGAGCACGAAAGGCGCGATGGCTGCGCCGACCTTCGGCGCGGTCTTGGGGTCGAAGCGTTCGACATTGATGCGCCGTTGATCGATATTGCGCTGCAACTGCTCCGGCGGCCACGTGTTGATTCGTTCGGCGTGCAACGCCCCGAGTAGATCGACAAGACGCTCAGTCATGGTGGGCTCCCTTTTTGCTTTTCTCTGCGAGTTACTGTCTCGCTTCCGGTCGGCACGCTAGCACGCGTTTTCCCTTCGCGGCCCAGTCATCCGAGATCAGGCGTCTGCTCATATGCGCTATTAGAACCGCTCACCTGTGTCGGCGTTACGCCTCACCCCATGGGGTACAGGATCTCGCGCGAGATCTCGTCGACCCGGCCGAGTAGCTCCGCAGGGATTGTGAGCTCGCTCGCTGCAAGAATGTCCTCGAGCTGTTCGACGCGTGTCGCGCCGACGATGGACGAGCCGACGAACTCGTGCGAGAGGCTCCAGGCGACCGCGAAGGTGACTGGAGAGACGGAGAGCTCGGCCGCGAGCTTCGAAACGCGCTCGGTCGTAGCCAGGGTCTTGTCGTTCACGAAGCGCTTGGTCATCACTTGGCCGCGAGCTGGGTTGTTGCGGTAGGTGCTGAAACGAGCAGGCTCTGGCCACCTTCCGCCGTTGTACTTGCCGCTGAGCACACCGCCGCCGATCGGGCTGTAAGGAATCAAGCTGACCTTTTCGCGACGGCAGACGTTGGCCAGCTCGTCTTCGAAGCGACGGTTGAGCAGAGAAAAGTTATTCTGAATGGTCGCGTATCTCGGCAACCCCGAGCTCTTGCTGGCATAGAGAGCTTTGGTCAGACCGTATGCGGTCTCGTTGCTCGCGCCCACGTAGCGCACTTTTCCAGCACGGATGACGCGATCGAGCCCCTCCAGCGTCACCTCGATCGGCAGCTCCGGGTCCGGCCAATGGGTTTGGTACAGATCGATGTAGTCCGTGCCGAGGCGCTTGAGGCTTCCCTCCACCGCCCGTTGGATGTGGTGCGGATCCAGCGAAGTCCGGCCGCCGCGAACGGGCGGCACGAACCACCCACCGCCGGGGCCGGCGACCTTGGTGGCGATCACCATCGAGTCACGCGGCTTGTCCTTGAGCCATTTGCCGATGATCGCTTCGCTCTGCCCGGCATATTCCAGTTTGGGGGGCACCGGGTAAACCTCGGCCACGTCCAAGAAGTCGATGCCGGCGTCGAATGCCCGGTCGAGAATACGCACGCTGGTCGCTTCGTCCGCGTGAGAACCGAAGGTCATGGTGCCCAAGCAAATTTCCGAGACCGTAAGACCCGTGGTCCCGAGCTGACGTCTTTTCATGGCCATGTGCCTTCCCTCGTATCGCGGACCAAGTAACGCGGTTCAGCGATCAGGCCGCATACCGGCACGCGTGCGAAATCGTTGAGCAGGGGGAGGGCCGCCCGGAATACGTGCCCGCCAACGTTCTCGAAATAGACGTCAATCCCCTTTGGGCAGGCCTCGGCGAGCTCGGTGGCAAAGTCCTTCGAGCGATGATTGAGTGCCACATCGAAGCCGAACTCATCGATCAAGGCTCGCCGCTTTTGTTCGCTACCGGCGATGCCGACCGTGCGGGCGCCATGGATTTGCGCGATCTGTCCGACCGCCGATCCCACCGGCCCGGTGGCTGCTGCAACGACCAATGTCTCGCCCGGCCCGGGCTTTCCTTTCGTGACGCAAGCACGCGCGCGACGGTCCGGCCTTCGATCACGTCACCGAGTTCGAGCGTTTTTGCGTAGGACTTGCCGCCGTTCATTCGCCCGCGGACATACGGATCAAGCGAGACGAAAACGACCTGTAGCAGCAATTCACCGACCGCCGGTTCGGGAACGGGCTGCACGTCGAAGCGAAAGTCGTCCAGTCTCGGCTCGCCCTGGGGACGCGCCGCCAGAAGCACGCGGTTATTTTGAGGCATTGGGATGTCGATGAATCATGACGCTGGCTCTTCCGGCCCTTACCGGGGCAATCCTCGTACGGACGAGCGTCAGTGACCATCGCGTTTTCGATCGAGAATGTATGACTCCTTCGAATAGGAGCGGGTACGTGCTCGCGCTGTCCGCCGCGCCGTTCTCGAGCGCGTGCCAGTCGAGCGTCGTTTCGTCAGGGGGTTTCCGTGCCCTTCTGATCCTCCCTCCCACGGACGCGTGATTGACGGAAACGGAGCCTGCACCTGCCGCAACAACCCGAGCTGGTCTGCGGTGGTCCAGTGTTCGACGACGACGCCGTTCGCGACGCGCTGGATGTTCATCCCCGTCATCGTGACCCGCTTCCCGGTCGGCGGCGCGCCGAGGAACAGCCCGTAGGGTACCCGTCAGCGTCCACCGCAACGCCATCTTGCTCCCGTCTGCGAGGAGATCGTTGACGACGACATCGATCTCCGTGAACGCGGCGTGCACTGCGCGCGTCGGCTCTTGAAGCTCTCTACGCCCAGCACTTCGTTTGGACCGCTGTGGTCGATGGCGTCCGCCGATGCCAGCTCGTCGAAGATCGTGACGCGGCCCTTTGCGGGCGCCTGTGACTAGCCGGTTATGCACCCGTCGACGTTTCGGGGTATAGACTCGGTCATGAGCAGCACGGGCCGCCGCGACAAGTCCGGACCGGCGCGCGAGTCTCTCGCCCGAGCTCCCGTCGGGCCGCCCTTGACGCCCGAGGAGCGCGCACGCGCAGACGCGGCACGCCAACCAGGGGCGCGCTCCGTCTCGCAGGACGAACTGCTACGAGAGCTGGCAGAGCGAATCCGTCGCGGCGAATGAACGTTCGCTACAGCGCCGCTGGAGAGGACGATTGGCGGCGACTGAAGCTCGAGGACGCGGTTGCCGTCGCGCGCGCCGTCCAGAGCTGGGCCGCAACGGGCTCGGGAGTGGTGTACGCCGCGGGCGCCGGAGAGTTCCGCCTCTTTGTTGGTGATCGGCTCGTCGTCGTCTTCCTCATCGACGACACGACGGACACCATGCACGTCGTCCAGGTGCGAAGGGCGTAAACGGTCACTCGCCCGGTCACGGCGGCACCCCCGAGATCGAGGGCCGCCACCTTGGCGCACTCGCTCCTTCGCATCTCGGTTGCCTCCCTGTGTGCAAGGTGCCACGCCCTGACGCTTTCGGGACTGCCGTAGCAACCGGTCGGCGCGTCGTTGTGAAGGATGCCAGCCCACCCCGCAATCGCGCGCCCTTTCACGTGTCGCCGCTGCGAAGCGCGCCCATGAGATCGTTCTCGAGAAGCGCCCGGAAGAGGCTTCCGTCAGCCTGAAGGGCGTGGTGGCAGCGGGAGGGCTTTGTCTCCCTCCACGATCGGGCGCCGGCCCCGGCCGACTTCATCGTCCCCAGCCGACGCATCGGAAGCACGAAGGGGGCGACGAAGGGGCACACGAACTCGTCGGCCTACAAGCTCTGGGTCCGGAGCTGCAAGGCGGCGGGCGTCCCGAACCGAACGCTCCGCTCGACCCGGCACACCTCCTCACGCTGGCCCAGCGGGGGGGGTGCGATCGCGAGCTCGCCGAGAAGGTGACGCACAACGCCAAGGGCGACAATCGTCGACCAGTACACGCACCGGAACTGGGTCGAGCTCTGCAACGTTGTTCTGTCCCTCACGGAGCCGCTTTTGGTGCCACGAATGGTTCCACGAGAAAAATAGTTGTTTGATTCAAATCACTTACGGGTGGAGGCGCCGGGAATCGAATCCAGCGAAACGGCGCATCTACGCGGACTCACGTCGACTCGCGCGCGAATGAGCCTCCGCGAGTTGACGTAAGTGCGCGGACCGCGGTCGACGTTGGGCCAAGCGAAGTGCAGGCTGCACCGACCGGACTCGCGTCGATGACGAGCATCGACGACGTCCTCGCCGGGGCTCTCTCTGGAGCAGCGGCGGCGGGCCGCTGGGACGTCGTCGTCCAGCTTGGTGAGGAGCTGCGGGCTCGTCGACTGGCGGCGTCCGGCAACGTCTCGGAGCTCGGTGCGCGGCGGAGGGGACGACGGTGATGGCGACCTGGAGCCTCGCGCTCCGCTCGACGTCATCGAGCTCGCTCGGGGACGTCGGTCTCTGTCCGACGCCTGAGGGACCCCCTGCTACGCTGGTTCCGGGTCGAGAGGCCTGGCGTCGCCACCCATCGCATCCACGAGGTGCGCGACCAGTTCGTCACGATCGATCGTACCGGCAGCCATCCCCTCGAAGATGGCGAGCCACGTGTCGTGCTCGAGCACCAACACGACCCCGTTCACCTCGAGAAAGGTGACGAGCGCGTAGAGTGCTGCGCGCTTGTTGCCATCGAGGAAGGGGTGGTTCTTGGCGATGCCGTACGTGAGCGCGGCGGCCAGCTCCGCGAGAGAGTGGTAGTAGCCGGCGCGCGGCGCCATGACCGCCGATTGCAAGAGGCCCGCGTCCCTGACGCCACCCAGACCTCCGCCGACGGCGAGGCCCTCAGCGTGGCCGCGCTCCACGTGGCGAACCTCCAGGAAGAAGACGTCGCTGAGCTTCAAGAGACCGCGACCGCGTCCGGCGAGCCTACTTGCCGAGGTCCTTCACGAGCTGCTGATGGTCCCGGGTCACTCGGTCGACGGCCCTGTCCACGGCCTCGTCGCTCGCCACGCGATCTTCGGCCGGACCATCGTCGGCCTTGCGAGCACTTCGAGGCTGTGCGGGGCGGACGGGCAGCGTGGCCATCAGCCGAGGGTAAACCCGTTGACCGTCGCGTGCCAGCCGAGCCCTGGTTTCGCCAGGGGTTCGCAGCCATCTCCCGATCGGAATGTCGGCCGGCCCCGCCAAGGCCCGCTTCGCGGGCTCGGCAGAGGTGGAAGCGCCTGAAATCGCTCACGCTTGCACCGTAGGAGGCCGGCCCGCCCCCGCCGCGTCCCGCTCGTCCGGCCGGCCGCAGTACAGGTGTGGCCTGCCGGTCGCTCGCTTTCCCTTACGAAAGAGATCCGCGGGCATTTTCACCCGACGCGTGGCTTGCCCGACGCCGCGGGAATGGGCGGCGCGTCGCCCTCCTTGGGTCCCCTCACTGTCGCCGCATCCTTGGTTGCCATGGCTTGTGAATGGCTCGCGCTCAGCTCGCCGACGACTTGGCCTCCGCGCCCCCGGCTGTACGTCATGCCTGTCGGGCCGGAGACTGTCGTCTGTTACCTTCGGTACATGAACGCGCTCTTCGCTCGCGTGAGGCACGCCGACGAGTACATTTCCAAGCTTCAGACTGCGCTGCTCGCCCTCGACAAAGAGAAGGACAAGTACATCAAGATCGAGCCCCAGCACGACTCCACCAACATGCACTTCAACTTCACTGGCTATCTGCTATCCGACCCGCCTCACGAGTTGTCCTTCATTTCAGGTGATGCCATCCACAACCTCCGGGCGGCACTCGACAACCTCACTTGGGCACTCGCCGAGAAGTACGGCACCCCGAACACCAAGAGGAATGTGCAATTCGTCGCGTGTAAGGCCCAGATTGAGTTCGATGACGCAAAGAAGCGTTTCAGGCTTCAAGAGATAGGGGTGCCGGCACTCCAAATATTGGAAAGGCTACAGCCATTTCACCAACAGACCCCGACCGAGGCGCCGCTTTACATCCTCACCGAGCTAGACAATCGGCACAAGCATCGCGACCTGGTTGCATTCGAGGCAACGGCCCGCATGGGCGACAAGCTCATCGCGATCGACATGCCGGGCGTCGCCGCTCCCGTGGCGGGGGACTGGGCGTTGGCGGGCTTCAGTTCGCCCAATCCGGTTCTGCTCACAAAGGCGGGGGCTGTGATTTTCTCGGTGGACTTCGCGGGTCCCACACCGCATATCGGTTTCCACATGGAATTTCACGTAGCGTTATGCTTAACGGGCGCGGGCCCCCTCTCGAAGCTGGGGGTGATGCAGAGCCTTCCGAAGCTACGAGATGAGGTCAGTGAGACGTTGAAGATGTTTCAACACTTGCTGTGAGCAGCGGGCCGGCTCCTCATCCGGCTTCGAGGACCCACGGGTAGGCCCCGGCCGACGTCGCGAGCGGCTCACGGGAAGCAGCCGCCTGCATTCATGCGCCCGAAGGGTCACCCCCGCGAGCCCCAGCGGTTCGGGCGGGGCCCTCCCCCGGCTCTTCCTTTAATGGCCGCTCTTCCTCCTGGGGCGCCTCTTTCGGCATGTTCGCCATGGTGAACCTGGCAGTGACGCGTAGGGCCGCGCCCGATGCGCGGGAGCGAAGACCGCGCGCCGCGCTCAAGCGCCAACGCCCGCCTGACGGGAGGCTTGGTGCTCGAGAGGCTCGCGCCGGGGGCGCGGGCCTACCGGGCTTGACACCCCTGCCGCCTCCTGTTCGGCTTCATTGCTGATGATTCAGGAAATAGTCGATAACTTCGGTCCGTGGCTCACGACGTTGAACGGTGCCTCGGGCACCGTGGCCGGAGCCGCGGAGGCCGCCGCCAAGCTGATGGAAGCCTTCCAGGGCAAGGCTTCCCTCGCCTCCGAGCAGGAGCAGGCCCTGAAGGTCTTGCCCAAGCAGGCACCTGCCGAGGCGATCGTTCGTGCGCTAAGCGAAGGCCTCCCTGGCATCGGGACTGCGTTAGCACATGCGCGCGGGGGCGACGGTGGCACGGCAAAGTCACTCATCGGAGCTGCCACCGGTGGCGCCGGCGGGGCGGCGACAGCCATCTCGTCCGGGGGCGACAAAGCGTCGGGAAAATAACATCCCCTCTGCCGGCAGCGTCGCCCGCGCCGATAGTCTTACACGCGCACGGCGGAGGGGGTGGCAGCGCGAACGTGTCCGGTGGCGCGCTGGCGGTGGCGCTCGGCGTCGCCTGCGTCGTGGGTGGCGTCTGGATCGGGCGCTCCACCAAGGCCGAGGCGAACGCACCCGCGCCTGTTGCACCCTCGCCATCCGTGCAGTCGAGAGCCTCCGCCGAGCCCTCCGGGGCCGCATCTGCGCCCGTCGTCCTGGTGGGTGGGAGCGGAACCATGATCGAGACGATCTTGCCGCAGATGCGCGACGCGAAGAACGCGTCTTGTCGGGAGATCTCTCGCGCGCTGTTCACCAACAACGCGGGATCCCTCCAGGCGCTCGAGAGCATCGCCGTCATCGATCTGCCGAGCGTCGCGCTCATGTCCCATCGATTCGACCGGAGCCACGCCGCCTCGTCGAAGCTGCGGAACCTCAGCGTGGTCGAGGTGTACCTCGGACAGGGCACGGTCATCGCCATCGCGAGCAAACAGAACCCCGTTGCGTCGGTCGACCCGGCCGCGCTCCGTAGCGTCATCGATCGCAAGGGCGGCAAGTGGGCAGATCTCGCGCCGAAGCCAGCGTGGAATCACTCGCAAGACTCGATCGCGTTCATGCTGCCGCAGAATTGCGCGTCAGACTCCGGGACGTGCGCATCCGTCTCCGAAGCGCTGTGGAGTGATCCCACCCGCCCGGGCCTCGCGCAGGTGACCAACAGCCGCACGCAATGGGAGCTCGACGGCCTCGTCGCTGACGTCGCGAAGGAGCCCGCGTCGCTGGGATTCGTGAGCGAGTATCTCTACAGGCCGGGCATCGTCAAGAAAGTCCCCATCATCGATCCACGGACCAACCGGGAGCTCACCATCGACCAACGCTTCTGGGCGTATCTTCCGCTCGAGCCGAGCCCGCAACATCCGAGGAGGTTGGAGATCGCCAAGTCGATGCGCGCCTTCACGAGCTGCCTGTTGAGCCGAGAAGTCGACGTCGCGCTGGCCAAGCAGCTCATGGTGCCGAGCAAGAGGTCGCTCGCTCTGCAACGAAGCTGGCTCGACGTGGAGACCGACTACCTAAATCACCGAGCGGAAAGGTCGATCATTCAGACGTTTTGATGGAAATACGCGGGGTCCTGTCTCGGTTTGGGAATCGCCAAACGCCCGAACGAGAAAGGACCCGCGTGTGGAGAAGATACCTCGAATGCCGCGAGCGCTACGACGGCAACTTGTACGCGTCGGTCGGCGCACCGCAGACCCCGACACGGCCGTACGCTTCCACATCATCGCGCGGCTGGGGCTGGGTGAGAGCAGCCCCCAGGTCGCGAAAGTTCTCGATGTCGCCCGGTCGACGGTCGTGCGGGCAGCTCACAACTTCGCCGAGCACAAGCGTCGAGGGTCTGTTGGACAGGCGCGGGCACAACGGAAAGCCCAAGGCGGACGCGCCTTTCCGCCGTCGGGTAGCCGAGCTCCTGCTGCGCACGCCCGAGGACTTCGGCTGGTTTCGCCCGACCTGGACGCGCGAGTTGCTCTGCCTGCAGATGCAGCAGGAGGGTTGGCCGTCGGTCGCGGTCTGCACGATGGGGCGTGCCCTGGCCCACCTGGGAGCGCGGCTGGGCATGCCCAAGCCGGTGGTGTTGTGCCCGTGGCCGCGCGATGCGAGGGAGCGAAGACTGCGCGCCATTCGCGCGCTGGAGGCGAGGGCGAGCGCGGCGGAGCCGGTGCTCTACGCCGACGAGGTGGACGTCCACCTGAACCCGAAGATCGGACGAGACTGGATGCTACCTGGACAGCAACGTCGGATCGTAACGCCGGGCAAGAACCAGAAGTTCTATCTCGCGGGTGCGCTCGACGTACGAACGGGAAAGCTCCACACCACCGGCATGGAGCGCAAGAACTCGGCTCTCCTCTGCGAGCTCTTGAAGCTCCTGGCGGCGCGCCACGGACGCGGCGTGAGCAGAATCCACCTCATCGTCGACAACTACGGCATCCACTCCTCGCATGCGACCCGCCGCGTCCTCGCCTCGCTCGGCGGCAGAATCGTGCTGCACTTCTTGCCGCCCTATTGCCCCGACGCCAATCGTATCGAGCGCGTCTGGCAGGACTTCCATGCCAACGTCACCCGAAACCACCGCTGCAACACGCTCAAGAAGCTTCTCGCCAACGCCCGCCGGTATCTCGACGGGTACGTTTGGCGGCGAGCCACCGGGACCAGAGCAGCCCTCCGGGCCGCCGCCTGATCTTGTTCGAGGATCCCGATCGGTGATTTAGCTGCACGCGCGCCGTCGGGGCCGTACAGGCGACCGCCCCCGCGACGAAGAGCCAGCCTCCCACCGCCCGGACCCTTCCCACCATGAAGGCGAGCGTACAGCAGCGTGCCTCGCGCGGCGACGCTCGATGCCTTCATCCCCCGTGGCCGCGGACACGCCGAGCCAGATGCGCGGGTCCCGCTACGATGGCGCTCGTCGAAGCCTCAGCATGAGGGATCGCCCGTGAAACGATGCCTCTCTTACTCCCAGCTCGGGTTCTTGAACCCGCCCAAGCCCGTCACGTTCTCGGAGACGGCGCGCTTCAGGTAGTCCGCGACGCCCGAGGGGAACTCGGCGTCGATCTCCAGGGTGACCCTCACCGTCGCCTGGGGGTCGCTGGCGAGAAGGCCGATGACCTCCTCGGCGATCTGCACGAGACGCATCTTTGCCGTCGCGGCGTTGACCTCCGCCGTGACGTGAAAGGTGCGAGCCTTTGCGGTAGCCGAAGTGACGGCTGCGAACGGCGACGGGGTCTTGCGAGGCGGCGGCCGGGACCCGGTCACCCCAGGTTGTTCGATACCTCCCGGACCAGGAGCCGGTATCGAAGCCTTCCGGGCAGCCTCGTACTGCTGGGCGGCTTCCGGCTCGATCAGGAGGAGCGTGTCGTCGAGCTGGACGTTGGCGTCGCCGAGCTTGAAGCCTTCGAACTTCCCCTCGTGCTGGCCATACGCTGTCCCGAAGAAATCTCTACTGGTCGCACCCTTGATGACGGCCTGGGCCAGCACGTCGCGGTCTCGAAGCCGGGACAGGTAGAGGTAGCGCATGGAGTCTTCCCAGAAGGCCATCGCTCCAACGGCGGGCTTGTCCGCCTTCCAGTACAGTTCTTTCAGCTTCGTCCGCAGATGAATCGGCGACTAGGTCGCGATCACCAGCTCGTTCTCGACGCACACGCGATGGATCTCGCTCCCGAGACCGGCGCCGCTCGTGTTCAACGCGAAGGCCTCGACCGAAGGCTTGGTCTCCGTGGCCGAGTTCTGCGACGGGCAGAGGAGCCACTTGTAGCACTCGCGGGTGACCCTCGGGAGGACGTCCTCCGCGCTCTGAAGCTCCTTCTTGGCTTTGTCCTCCTGAAGCGTGTCGAGAACCAGGCGCCTGTCGGCGGCGTCATCGACGATCGATGCCCAAGCCAGGGCGACCCGCACGCAGTCGCGCAACCTCGCGAGCGATCCGTGATCCGGCGCCAGGAAGATCAGGCGGTTGCCGCGGTAGCGGGGCCGCTTGCCGTTGTTGCGGACGTAGTCGAGCACGCCATCGAAGGCCATGCGGGGCTCCTCGCGCGTGTAAAATAGTTCGGGGGGGAGGATGACGAGTCGGAGCGCACTGTCGTCCGGCACATCCGCGTGCGACGTGAAGATGTGGACGCCGTCGAAAAGCGTAGCGCCCCCGGTCACCTTCTTGAGCACCTCGGCCATCTTGGTGCGCACCTCGTTCCTGTCGTCGAACCGCTTCTTGCGGTCCTCCATCTCCCGACGGAGGTTTGCCCTCGTATCGAACCAGTACCGCGTCGCGTCCTGCACTTGTCGCCGGAGCTGTTCAGGTAGTGCAGCCGATCGGCCAGCCGGGTGAGCGCATCGGAATACGTCGCCGACGCTTGCCCCGGTTGGAAGCAGCCGTTGCCGTCAAACGCCCAGGGTCGCCCCTCGGTGGCGACACTGATGCCGGCCTCGTCGGCCCGGGTCAGCAGCCGTTCCTTGAGGGTACCCTCCGAGGTCTTGTAGACGGCCTGGACGGCGTCCTCGCCGATGGGGTCGAGTGCGACAAGCGTGACGACGAGTGTCGGCTCGATGCCGACGAGTGACAGCCCCGCCTTCAGGTCCTCCAGTGCGATCACGGTCTCGGGATCTCGGTTACCATACGTTGGGTCGGCGAGAGCACCCCAGACGACAGGGTGTACGTCGCGCTTCCCCTGCCCACGCGACCGTCAGCTGGATCACAAGCGCGGCGTGGAGAGCGTCGTCGGTGATGGGTGTCGCCATGTAGAGTCGGGCGAGGTTACACCCTCGTCGTCGAGTTGATAAGGATGGACGTCGTGGCGAGCTCGAACCGAGCGACCTGATCACGAGCGCAAAGGCCGTGACCTTGGCTCGACGTGAGCCCGCTGACCCTGACGCTGCGGACGATCAGCCTATGAGAGCGGAAGGTCTCCGGCCGTGCAGCATCCGATCGGCCGCGACCGCACGGATTTCCTGGACGATAAAAGTACCTCGGCCCCAAAAGCATACCTTCCACGACCAACAGATGAATCGTGTCAAAGCCGCCTCGGCCATCTTGCCGCGCGAAAGACCGCGCGACCCCGACCGCCGATCGACGTATGCTGCTCCCTGGTTGTCATTTCCCACATACGTGTGAGTCAAGTTCGGGGGGCAGAATGTCCGATTGGTACCTGGAAGTCGAACCGGGGAAGAGGAGCGGTCCCGCGACGACCGATCTCGTCATCGAGGCCATCAACGCCGGCAGAGTCCCAGCAAAGACTCTGGTGTGCCCCAAGGGCGAGACCGCCTGGCGCCCGATTAGCACGGTTCCCGAGTTTGCGAACGCTATTGGGCGTGAGCGAGGGACCGCACCGACCGGTCCGATCTCAGCCCCAGCGCGGCCGCCCGCCGTCTCGAATGGGTCGTTGCCAAAGTCCTCATCTGTGCAAGCCACACGCGGAAAGCCGCCCTTCGCTGGCCGGCTGGCAACAATTGCGCTGGGCCTCCTGGGGCTCGCTGTCATCATGCTCGGCCTGCTCTCCTACAGGGCTGTCCGAGGCAACATCCACGACCCGACCGACGTCTCGAAGGAGATGTTACCGGTTCTTCTGGACGAGGCTGCGATCAACCGTGCCGTCCGCTGCGATCACCTCCTCGGGCAACTCAAGGAATTCCAGACCGGCAAGCCCTACGTCGTCCGACCAATTGCCGGCTCAGCAACTCAGGCGTGCAAGGCTGTATCGATGGGACAGCCAACGAGCGTATCGCACGGCGGATTCCTTCTCGACTCGAACGAGGACTGTACGAAGTTGCAGGACGACCTGCCCAAGGATCTCGCAAGGCACGAGAATAACCTCACCGTGAAGACCAAGCTGTTTTGCTCGGCGGAGGGGAAGCCTACTACTGAGCCGGACGACGCGGCGCAACTCGCCGCACAGATCGGCCTCAAGGACAATCTTGCTCGCGTGGTCAAAAACGTGAACTCCGGGACAGTGTCAGCGCGTATCTCGGCTTGCTATACGGACGTGAAGAAGGAGCTGGTGCAATCGTCTGAGCGTATCCGCAAGGCCCGCTGCGAGATCCTGACCAAGGACACGAAGCTGCCGAACGTGACATACGCAGCGCTCATGGACCATGCGTATCTGAATGAGAGATTCGAGGAGTACAAGAAGGAGAACGAGACCATTCATGATCAAATGAGCAAGCAGGACAAGGACTCCGATTTCTACGACATGTTCATCGAGTCGGAGCGGACCAAATCTTGCCAGACAGAGTCCGAGTCGCCCCTCGATGCGCAACAGGCCGCGGCAGGAATTGCGGTGGCCACGTGTATGTGAGGCCGTGGTTTCCCGGAGCGAGTGAGAGGCCGCAGTTCGATTCCGTTGCCGACCGGACGTGATTCGCTCCCGGTCCAACGCCGAGGCGGCTCGCGGGAGACGCGACGGTCGTCGCCAGGAGCGCGGGCAGCGCGAACAGGTCGTCGGTGTAGCGGTCGGTCATCACCAGGAGCTCGTGCTCGAGCTGGTCAGCCGTGAGGAGCAGGTCCGCAGGGACATCGCTCGGCATGCCGCCCGAGGTGTGGGGGACTGCACCACGACGGGGGGAATCGCTTGCGAGCTCACAGGGACTCCGACACGCCGCCGGCACCCTCCCCGATCCCCTGAACGAACGCGTCGAAAACCGCCTGCTCCGATGGTTGGCTGCGCATGGCGTGGTCGAGGTACTGCGGCGCGGGCACCGTCGGCCCCGAGGCCTCGATGGACGAGAGGATGCCCGTGACGTGCGCGCGGTGGAACCGCTCGAGTCCATCGATTCCGCCGGACACCTCGGACAGGCCGCGCGCGAAGGCGCTGCGCGCACCGCCGCTCTGGACGTCCCTGGTGTTCAGCGCGACGCCGTTCATGATCGAGTGACGCCCGATGGGGATCACCTTCCATCCCGCGGCGTCGTTGTGTGCGTTGACGTGCCGCCGGCACTCGGCGCAGAAGAAGACGCTCCACTTCGACCCGCAGCCGATCACCTGCGACGCGCAGCAGCGGCAAAGTTCGGCGGCGCAGTTGTAGTCGAATGCGTTCCAGAGCGGCTCGCGCGGCTCGCACGCACACCGCTGTGCCCGTTCGCACCCGTTGTGCGAGTCGAAGAACGGGCCGCGTAGCACGAGGCACGTACGGCACAGCTCCATGCGCGCCGCCAGTTCGTTCCCAGCCATCGTCTGCCCCATCGCTCCCCGCTTGCACGGGGCTGGCGTTGGCACCTTTCCGCTCCGCGCCGAGGTTGCCGAGGCGGTCGCAGGGCCAGGTCCCTCCCGCCTCTCTGAATGACTCGTGCAACCTGAGCATTGCCCCGAGGGTCGTCAACCGCACCGGTGTTTTCGTTGCGCCGTCATGCCGGCGTCAGGTGCCGTAGAGTCGATCCAGCAGGTCGCCCCTGACGGGCTGTTGCGGTGGAGGTAGCGGAGTCCGGGCAGCCTCGGAAAGCGCCTTCCAGCCGCGAAGCAGTTCGTCGGAAGCATCTTCGAACGCCTCGCCGCCCCAAAGATGGTCGCCCGATTCGTAGCAGTAGTCGCAGAAGGCGTTTCGCTCCGGTACCCAGACCGTGGCGAATAGCGCGAGCCCCTCCGGTCCCCCGTAGTGGTGGCTCCACGTTCGGACGACCACTCCCTTGTATTTTGGTGAGTCATCGTAGGCGTTCTCGACGATCATCAGCACTCCTAGCCGGCCTGTCATTCACCGTGGTCCGCGGGATCCGTCCTCACGACGGGCTCGCCACGGGCACATCGACCTTACGAATACGGGGGGACATCAACCGGTCGAACTCTATCCCAGGCGCTCAGGTGAGAGGCGTGAAGCGCGGCGATTTCAGCCCTGGAGGATCGGCGACTCCCCTCTTCAGTCCGGCTGGTTTCCTTGCCGGGTCAGCTCGCGCCGTGCGGTATCTTCGTAGTGATGCCAGTTCAAACCTCCGCCAGACACGACGGGACACTGGCCGAGGCGCCTGCGCTCACGCGCGTCCGCGGCTGCCTCCTCGGCGGGGCTCTCGGCGACTCGCTCGGCGAGCCCGTGGAGTTTACGCGATCCGCGAAAGAGATCTTCCGCAGGTTCGGGACCTCCGCACCGCTGAAGCTCGGCTACGCGCATGGCCCAGTCATCACCGACGACACGCAAATGACGCTCTTCGCAGCCGAGGGCATCATCCGCGCCGGCGAAGCCCGCTGGGATGACGGCGGGGTGGCGCTCAGGCGCGAGGTGCAGGCCGCCTTTCTACGCTGGCTCTCGACGCAGCAAGGGGGCGACTCGGAGTGGATGGCGTCATCGCCGGCCGGATGGCTCGTCACGGAGCGGGGGCTCCATCATCGGCGTGCCCCCGGCAACACGTGCCTGAGCGCGCTCCAGGCGCAGATCGGCGCGAAGAAGCTGGCGACCGTCACGTCCGTGCTCAACGACAGCAAGGGCTGTGGAGCCGTGATGCGCGCGGCTCCCTTCGGCCTTGCCGCGCGCACCCGAGAGCAGGCCTTCGGCTGGGCGCGCGACACCGGCGCGATCACCCACGGGCACCCGAGCGGCTACCTCTCCGCCGCGCACTTCGCAGCCGTCGTCTGGGGCGTCAGCCGCGACGAGGCGTTCCTGTCGTCCGTCGAGCACGCCAGCGCGCTCCTCCGTGGAGAGCGCAAGCACGAAGAGACTACGGAGGCCGTCTCGAAGGCGATGTCGCTGGTCGCCGGGGGACTCCCCAGCCCTTCCGTGATCGAGTCACTCGGCGGTGCGTGGGTCGGCGAGGAGGCCCTCGCCATCGCCCTCCTCTGCGTGGGCACATGCCAGGGTGGCTCGCCCGAGGCCGTCGCCGAAGCTCTGTGGCGTTCCGTAGCTCACGCCGGGGACAGCGACAGCACGGGAAGCATGGTCGGCAATCTCCTCGGCGCGATGTACGGGGTCGACGCGCTTCCGCCGCGTTGGCTCGACGATCTCGAGCTCGTCGGAGTGATCGACCGCGTCGCGTGCGACCTCCACTCCGCCCTGGAGGGCCGTGTCGACGAGAACGCCTACCCGGTCGGTCCAGCTAACCACCGCGCTTCCACGGAAGAGAGTCCGCTGGACTTCGAGTGGCTCGGCATCGTGCAGCGCGGTCAGTATCATCAGGAGGTCGTGGAGGCGCGCGACGCGCTCGCCGACGCGGCCAAAGCCTACGACTGGCCCAAGGTGTTCCGTCTGCTCGAGAAGAACCGCGGCTCTGTCAACGGCTGGCGCGTTGGCGGGACCACTTGGTACGGCCCACTGCACCAGGCCGCGCGCGGGGGTGCCTCGGCGCAGGTCGTCGAGCGGCTGCTCGACCTGGGCGCCTGGCGGACCTTGAAGACCGCCAATGGAGAGCTGCCGATCGACATCGCGCGGAAGCACGGTCACCATCACCTCTTGGCGCTCCTCGAGCCCCGGCTGGTACGACACGTCGACGCAGGCGCGCTCGACCGGATGCAAGCCCACTTTCACGAGGTGATCCGAGGCCGCATCGCCTATCTGGAGGGGGTTCTCGAGGCATTGCGCCTTCCAGAGCTGCGACCGCTGACGGAGTATAGACGCGCGACTCTGTGGTTCGCGGTTCCCGGCATGTATGGCGGGTTCCATTTCTGGTTGGCGGCGGATGCCGCGACGCCTAGGTTGGTCAGCGAGAGCTGGTGTCGCATTGCAGGCGGCTCGGGTGAGCGCCATGAGGTCACACCCGAAGGGGCGCGCCTCGTGGAAGAGGGGTTCGTTTGATTTGGGACTAGCGCGTTCACACCGGCCACATCCGGCCGGTCTCTGTGAAGAGGAGGCCCTTGCGAACGGTCTTCCCTGCGCTCACCCGGGTTTGCTCCAGCATCCGCGCGTACGCGGTCACCTGCGCGACATACGGCGCGTGCGTCTCCTCCACCCGCTCCCCCTCGCGTGGGGCGCGGTCGGTCTTGAAGTCGATCACGTGAAGGCGCTCGCCCTCGACGCCCACGAGATCGATCGACCCGACCACCAGCAACCCCTCGCCATCCGGCCCGCGCTCATCGATGGCGACTGGGTACTCCAGACGATACGCGCCGTCTACGATTCCCTCCCCGCGCAAGCAGAGCAGCGCCCGCTCGACATCGTTCAAGGCCTCGCCCAGACGTTCGGTCAAGCCGCTCTCGTGTGCGGACCGCTGAACGGCGACGGGCGCGGCGTGGCCCCGCTCCAGTACGAGGGCGATTGCTCGATGTACAGTGTCGCCGAACACGGGCCCGAAGCGACCGGCCCGCACCTTCGTTATCGACGGCGGCTCGCGATCCTCGTCGTCCTCGCCCGACGGCCCTTTATGCGCCGCTTCGGTCGCCGGCCCCCGGGCCCATTGTTTCGCGAGTGCGGACGCCGCAACGCGCTTCATACGTGGGCGCCCGGCATCAGCGAGTGCCTCTCGCCACTCGGCGGCCAGCCGGGCGTCCAGTTCTGTGGCGCTCTCCTCGCCAGGAGCGCCCTCACTCGCCTGTCCTATGCCTTGCGCGAACGCCGGCCATGCCTCCGCGCTGTCTTCGCGGAAGACAGGCCACCGGTGGACACGTGCCTCGATCGCGGGCGGCGCGTTGCCCGCCAGCGTGGTGCTCACGTACTTGTCCTTGTCGCTCGACGTCGCGATGATCAGCTTCTCCCGCGCGCGCGTCGCCGCGACGTAGACGAGCCTGCGGCGTTCGGCGTCCCGGTATTTCTTCTCTCGCTCCGCGAACGCGGCACCCGGCGGCTCGTCCCATGCCAGCCCGGGCTCGATCTTCAGAGCCCACGCGCGCGTCTCGCGGTCGATCGCCCAGGCTGGCGTGAATGGCCGCGTGTCCCAGTCGCCGCGGCCGTCCCAAAGGATCACGACGGGGAATTCCAACCCCTTGGCCTGGTGCACGGTGGACACGCGCACGGCCATGTCGTCGACGGGCCGTGGCGGATCGAGAGGCGGCGGCGAATCGATCCACTGCCGCATCACGTAGGTCGCGCCATCGAAGTCGAGGCCGTCGCGCGAGGCGATCGCATCGAGCTCGACGCAGAGCTCCCTGAGGTGCCGCAGCCGCTGCGCGCCATTGGGGCCGAGCGCCACGTCGCGTCCGAGGGCGGTCCGCTCGAGAAGGTCCCGCGCAGTGGCTCCCGGCGACCGGGTCGACCGCTCCTTGCGCAGCTCGGAGACGAGCGCCTGCGCGGCCATAACCCGCTGCACTCGCGCGTCGGGCTCCCCCTCGGGGGCGCGCGCGGCCGCGAGGTCGGCCAGATCGATCGCGAAGAACGGTGGCCGCAGCAGGGCCGCCTCCGCGATCCCGTCCTCCCGATCGGCCAGCGCTCGAAGCGCCAGAAGGAACTGCTGATGCAGCCCATCGCTCAAGAAGAGCGTCCCGCCCGACGTTGTGTAAGGCACGCGCCGCGCGTCGAACGCCCGGCATAGCAAGGGCAAGTTCGTGGTGATCAGCGCGAGCACGGCGACGTCGCCATACCGGATGGGCCGCCTCTCGCTGGTCAACGGGTCGGCCACCTCCGTCCCGCTCTCGTCGACCAGCCACCGAACGTAGCGCGCGAGCGCCGCGGCCTCGATCCGGCGTGCCTCCGGTGCGTTTCCAGCTGTGGGGTCGAGCGCGATCACCTCGACATCCTTCCCCCCCGTCTCCGCTCGAGCGTCTGGAGCCGCCTCGAGCGGAGCGTAGAATACCCGGCCTGTCTCCACGTCGAAGCGCGCGCCGTTGGCGCCCTCGCCGAGCACCCTCGCGAACCGATCATTATACCAGTCGACGAGACCTCGCGTGCTCCGGAAGTTCACCCGGAGCGTCGCCTCGAGCGGCTTCGTCTCCGCGAGTTTCTTCCGTACACGGTCGTAGGTGGCCACGTCGGCGCGACGGAACCGGAAGATGGACTGCTTCGGATCGCCCACGACGGTCAGCTTGTGTGCGGCCAGCTTCACGTCCCAGGGATCGGTCGCTGTCGCGCCGTCCTCGCCGAGGAGGAGCATGACCTCGGCCTGCAAGGGATCGGTGTCCTGGAACTCGTCGATGAAGAGGTGATCGAAGAGCGACTGCAGCTCGGCGCGTACCTTCGGACGCGCCACGAGGAGATCCCGAAGTCGAAGAAGGAGATCGATCGGGTCAACGACGCGGCGCCGCGTCTTGACCTTCTCGTGCAGCGCCTCGACGACGGGAGCGAGGCGTACGAGCTGGCGACCCATCCAGGCGTGCAGGGGCGCCATCAAGTCGTCCCGCAGGGCGGTCGCACGCGCGGCGTTTCTCTTGCGAGTGTCGCCGTCGAAGGCCTTCCATGCCTCGTAACCGAGGTTGTCGCCGTCGAAGTCGACGCCCTTGGAGAATCCGACCCCGCCCTTGTCGACCACCATCGCGACGCGCCGGTAGATACGCGCGAGGTCGCGCTCTTCGCGCAGACCACGCAGGACACCGGCGGCACGTTCGAGCCAGCGCGACCCACGACCGGTGCCTTGCGACCCCTTCGCCCGCAGCACGAATTCATCAGCGCAGCGCACGAACGCGTCGCGATCGAAGGCCCGCGCCTCGGTTTCGGGCGGAGCCACGTCCCGGTGTTCCAGCAACCCGGCGACGAGGGCGTCGAGTCCATACTGTACGCCCCAGTCGTGCTCCTTCGACTCGAGGAGCACCCCGGCCTCGATGGCCGTTTGCACGACGGCGCTCGCGTCGGTGGCGTGTCCTTCCGCGTTGGTTCGGGCGAGCTCCGACGAGAGGGTTCCCCGTTCGACCGACGTCACGAGGAGATCGAAGGTTTCCTTGTGCAGCTCCCCGGCGTCATCGACGATCTCGTACGAGGGACTCAGTCGCACCTCGACGGGGTACATGCGCAAGAGACGGTCCGCGAAGCCGTGGATGGTTCCGATGTGGGCGTAGTCGATGGCCCCGATCGCGTCGTGGAGGCGCGAGCGCCGGGTATCGGTGAGCTCACCTTCGGCCAGGCCTCGGAGGATCTCCTCGCGCACGCGCAGGCGCAGCTCGCCGGCGGCCTTGCGCGTGAAGGTCACGGCGGCGATCCGCCCCAAAGGGGTCGCGTCGCGGCTGTCGTCGTGCGGCGCCACCATCTCGACGAGGCGCTTCACCACCAGGGTCGTCTTGCCCGTGCCGGCGCCCGCGTCGACAACGACGTTTCGGGCGCGCTCGGCCACGATGGCGTCGCGCTGCTCTTGATCGGCCGGCAGACAGCGAGCCATCACTTTCCCTTCATGCGCTTCAGCTTGCTGAGGCGGTCCGTTGTCTCCAGGACTCTCGCGCCGCGCACGTTGCGATCCTCGCCGCATACGGGCCGAAAGGAGCAGTACGCACAGTCCTCCTCGATCGGCGTCCTGGGTAGATCGCCCGCGCGAAGGAGCGCGCTCGCGAGCTCGAGCCACTCCTTTCCGGACGCGAGCAAGGAGTCCATCTCGCCATGCCAGTCGCGCAACGCGACACCGCGCGCGCTGGCGTAGACATACTGGGACGACACGCGTCCGGGGACATCCCAGGTTCCGGCGAGCTCCTCGGCGACGAGGGCGTAGAGCGCGACTTGCACATCACGCCCCGCGTCGGGCGCACTGTCCGCCCGGCGTGGATGCGCTTTGCCGGTCTTCAGATCGCTCACGCGCGTGGTCGACCCCACCACATCCACCCGATCGATGTACCCGACGAGATAGATGGGGCCGCCCCTCGTCGGCCACGCCAGGGGCTTCTTACCGCCAAAGGCCCGCTCAGCCGCGACGAAGCGGGCCTTCTGCTCGGCGAGCTCGTGCTCGAGAAGAGCCGCGATGTCGTCACGAAGTCGCTCGCGCTGTGCGGCGCGAACAGCCTCACCGGTCAGTGGATACTCGTCGAGGAACTGTTCGAAGACTTCATCGGCGATCCCTTCGGCGAGGGGGTACCACGCGGCAAGGGTCCCTTCGCGCGCGCCGAACTTTGCGCCGTGCGTGACGAAAAAGCGTTCGGCGACGGAGTGAAAGAGGGTCCCGTAGGAAAGTGCGTCGAGCTCGCGCGCGTTCGGTGCGTCCACCGGCTTGTGCCATCCGAACCCCCGCGCGAAGAGGAACTGGTGCGGACAGCCGAGGAGCATCGCGAGCGCGGATGCTGAGAGTGGGCGTTCCGCGCTGAGACCCGGGAGGCGAAGGCTCCGTGCCACGTCGCCGAGCAGGCCATCGTTGGGACCGCCCTCGGCTCCACGGAGCGCAGCCATGCGCGAAGGGTCGAGATGGGCCTCCGAGCACCAGCGGGCGGGCACGACGCGGCGGTCGCAGGGATCGATGGCGGCGCGTTCCGCGACGCGCGCGATTCGCTCGTGCCATGCCGCTTCGGCGAGAGGCGTCCTGTAGCTGAAGTCCGAGGCCTCCTTGCGCGCTGGCAGGAACGCGTCGCGTCGCAGCGCGCGGCCATCCGGAACGGCGCCTTCGTGCCTGCCTGTGCGGGTATTCGGGCGACCGAGCGCCGTCGCCGCCTCCACGAATAGGGAAGACGGTTCGCGGTAGGTACGGTCGGCGCCCAGGCGGGGCGCGGAGAAGACGACGACTCGACGGGTGTCGCGCACGACGCGGTCGACCGCATGGAGCTGCGCGGTCGACCGGTCACTTCCGGCGAGCCCCGGCGCACGGAGAACCGCGCGGGCGCGCTCCGGAAGAACCGCGTCCTCGCGGGGGGGCGATGGAAGCGCGCCCTCGGCCAGGCCGAGCATACGGACAGCTTCGAACGGAAGTCCCGCAGCGCGGACGAGGGTGTCGATGTGAACCGAGGCATCGCCGAAGCGGCCGACCGCCACGCGTTGCATGAGGAGGGTGTTCTCCATGGCGCGAAGCGCGTCCTCGCCGGCCAGCGCGCCCCAGCTGGCGTCCGCGGCGAGGGATGCCAGCCGCTCGGCAAGAGAAGCGATGACGGCGCGGCCCTCCCCGGGCGAGAGAAGCCACTGCTGGAGGAAGGCCGCCATCCGCGGGGCGAGATCTCGAAGCGAGGTGCCCACCACCACGTCGCGTGCGAGGTCCACGAGCGCGTCGAGCGCGGGTTCGATGGCGTGCATGTTGACGACGAGTCGCGCCCGGCGCGCTCGCTGGCGTTCGTCGTCGTCCTCCACATCCACCGATGCCTCGAGAATCTTTCGTTCGACGGCCTCGCGACGCGCGCGAAGGCGCGAAGACCACTCCAGCGCACCCGATGGGTGCCCGGGGTTGCCGCCGACGGTGCCGAGCCCGAACGCGAGATGCCGTGCCGCACCGCGCGTTAGACGTCGCGGGCGCTCGGACGCAGCCCTCGCCTCGCCTTCCTGGTGGGCCAGACGGAGCGTCGGCAGCACCTCGGCGAGCTGCTCGAAGCCGAGGTACGACTGCAGCGCGCGGACGACCGCGAGCGCACGCGCCCCGGCAGCGGTCGTGCATGCGGGGATGCCGCCGCTCACGTGGGCCGAGATCCCGCGGCGGGCGAGCCGATCCACGAGCATCGTCGCGACCGGATCCAGCTGGGCCAAGAGCAGCCCGATCTCTTCCAAGGGTGTGCGATGCTCGAACACGAGCCGCGATACCCACGCGGCTGCCGCCTCGATCTCCTCTTCAATCCCGGCGTGCTCCTCGAGATGGACGGTGCCGTCGGGTCCCGCGCTGCGCGGACGCTTCTCGTCGAGGGAAGCGCTCGTTTCGAACAGGTACGACTGAAGGAGCGCCCGCTCGCTATCGGTCTTACGTGTGATATGCGCCTCGCGCATGGCGGCCTCCACGCCATGGCCGAGGGTCACACCGCAACGCGCGAGATAGGAGGTGCGCACCGGCCGGGCAGGGAGGCCGAGGAGTTGCACTCCGGGGATCGCCAGAAGGAACGTCGCTTCAACCGCGTCCTCGTGTCCGGTGACCGCGGCGATGGTCGGTCCGTGGTACGGCCAGGCCCGCGGCATGCGTGCGAGCACGCTCGCCGCTTCCCCGTGAATACGTGCACGGGACCATGACGCGCCCGCGGCCTCGTTGGCGGCGCTCCAGACGGCCGCTACGTCGTGCAGGCGCGGTGCATCGGTCTCGGAGGAGTGGGCTGCATGCCGCTCCAACCCTTCGGGCGATAGGCCCGCCGCCTCGAGCTCGCCGATGGTCCGTGCGAAAGCGGCCTCCCAACCCTGCGCATCTCGTAGCAGTGCGAGGTCGAAGTAGAGGAGGCGCAGCCTCGTTCGAAAGAGCGCGCGAATCCGCGTTGCACGAAGCCCCTCTTCTCCTTCGACGAACGGGACCCCGTCGTTCCGCAGCACCTCCACCGCGGCCGCAGTCGAGGTGACGAATAGCGTCCCTCCCAGAGTGTCGCGCCGATCGAGGCGCACCACCTCCTTGCGCAACGCATGGGCGACCGCGGCGCGGGGCACCAGGACCGTGAGCGCGGGAAGCGGTCCCTCGCGCGGCACACCCGCGATGGTGCGCGCCCACTCGACGGTGCTCCATGCGACCGGCAGGCAGGGAACATTCACCAGTATGGTGGGAGGCGCTGTCGTGCTCACGGGGACCATCGGCCGAGCCGACCATCATCGACTCTGTAGGCGGAGCTCGGGCGAGCGATCCCTCGACCCAGAGCTCGATGTAAGGCCCCTCAGGTGCGGCCTCCGGGCCGAAGCGTGACAACTGAGTATCACGCTCGCGTCCCCAATTCTGGCAATGTCGCTTCCGGGCGCGTCGCCTCTCCGCTCGGCACTGGCACCCGGATTCTCCACTCTTCTTTCAGAGCGGCGCGCACCGCGTCGAGCTCATTCTTGCCGAGCGTGGGCGGGGCGAACTTCACGAATGCGACCGGCATCACGCCGTCGCCGAGGTATGCCTCGAGCCAGAGCGTGTCGAGTGCCCTGCGCTCGCCCGGCGGAGCCTCAGCGAATTTGTAGATGCCGAGATGGCCCCGTCGTCCGCCAAACGAGATTGGTACGGAGAGCCCGTGCCACGCCCAGCCGCTGCCACGTCGCGGCTTGCCGTCCCCAGGCGTCAAGTAGAGCTGCTCGCCGCGGACGCCTGCACCAATGTCCGTGATGCAGTCGACGAGAAACTGACGCAAGCAGGCGATGGTCGTTGTCGCTTGCTCGAAGTCGTGCGGGGTGAGGGTGCGGTCGAGCCCTGCGGTATGGTCCACGTTCTCCTCCAGATGGGTGATGGCGAGCGTTGTGAGGAGCGATGTCGAATGAAGCGCTCGAAGCTCGTCGAGCAGCTGGCGCCAGGGAATCGTATGCACCCGCGCATCGCCCACCGCTGTGCGTTGACAGAGCCGGGTGGGCGCCAACAGCACGCTCCCGCGCACGTCGCGCCGAATCCGAGCCGGCGTCCCATTCGCCTGCGTTGTAACCTGACGAATGACGCAGTCCTCATCCCAGTTTTCGTGCGTCTTGATCTCGATGAACGCGCAGAACGGCGCCGTCGAAGCGCCGAAGTCAAGGCACAGGTCGGCTCGTGAGTAGTTACCATCTCGTGTCGCGGCAAGACGGACCTCGCGGCTCAAGCCCGTGACCGGACAGGCCGCGTCGATGCCGAGCTCGCGGCGTACGTGGCCCGCGACAATCTCCCTGGCCGCGTCATCGTTCTCCATGATCATGAGAAGCACGGCCGCGAGGAAGTTCTCGCGGTGGGATCCATCGAAATGTGCGAAGCCGCTCTTCATTCTACCCCCCAGACTTCGCCGCGATAGAAGCCGCCCGGAATGCGTGTCCGGAGCGGCGTTGTCTCGCCTCAACGCGAGAGCCTACACCTTCGCGGTTTGAGGAGCCACGACGGCGAGTCGTCCGACACGCTTCGTCTGCGGTCGCGTGCGGTCGAGAACAAGATGAGGTCGCGAGCTCGCGCGGCTGGGGTCTCTTGACGGTTCGAGCGCGCGACGTAGTTCAACCCGCATGCCTGCGTACCGCTTCTCGTGGGACCCGTTCGACGATCGCACCGCGGTCGCGCTTGCTCAGGCGATAGGCTTCTCGGGAGCCGCCGCCGGGGCGCGCTCCCACCTGAGCGAACACGTAAAGCGGCCGGACGACGACTTCATTCGCACAACGAGAGACGCCATCGCTCGGGTCTGGCTGCCGCAGCATGCAGGTGTGGGAGCCGCCCTCGTCCGGGAGCTTTTCGATAGCCACATGGGTGGGATGGGACCGATGCCGACGGACGCGGAAGGATGTGCCCGATACGTCCTCCGGTGCCGAAACACGTCGGGGCTCCGCGGCTTGCTCTTCGAACGTCTGGTCAGCTTCGGCGATGTTCAGCGTGAAGGAGAGGATGACCTTGATGGTGATTTCGTCCCCCGGTTCGCGACGATAGTCCCTGCCAAGCAGGCGGGCGTGCCGCGGGCCCCGTATCCACACCAAGAGCAAGCGTGGAGGGCGATGGACGAACACCTCCAGGATCCACAGGCGAAGGGAGTCTTCAAGGGCATTCTTGTGATGCCTACGGGCTCCGGCAAGACCCAGACGGCAGTGCATTGGCTCATGCGAAGGCACATCGATGGCGGTGGGCGCGTTCTATGGCTCGCCCACCGCGAAGAGCTCTTGCGCCAGGCCGCTCGGACATTCGCTGAACTTGCTGGTCTGGCGCCCCGGCGCGACCGCCTTCGCATGCGACTCGTGTCGAGCCTCCACTGCCGGTTCCACCAGATCGATCCGGCGGACGACATCGTCTGCTGTTCCGTGCATAGCCTGGCGAGAGGTGGAGACGAGGCCAAGCGCGTGCTCATGGACCCCCGCGTCTTCGTCGTGATCGACGAGGCGCATCATGCGCCTGCGAAGAGTTACCGCGACGCCATCAAGGTGCTCGAGGCGGCAGAGTCGCACAAGCTCCTTGGGCTGACCGCCACGCCCACCCGCACCGCCGAGAGGGAGAGGCCGGAGCTGAGCCGCCTTTTCGGCAATCGCGTTCTCTTTCAAGTGACCGCAAGCGAGCTGATTGCGAAGGAGCTGCTGGCGCGCCCCATTCCGTCGAACGTCGAGACAAAGGTGGACGCCGAGCAGAAGATGACCGCGGAGGATTTCAAGCACATCGTCGACTTTCACGAGCCTTCTGCCGAGATGCTTGCAGCCCTCGGCCGGGACGAGCAGCGCAACCTCGTGATCACGAATCACTACCTGGAGAACAAAGAAAAATTCGGCAAAACGCTGGTCTTCACGACCGACGTCGTGGGCGCTGCGAAACTGGCTGATGCCTTCCGCGCGAAGGGGGTCGACGCAGAGTACGTGGCGAGCTGGCGGCCCGATGTAAAACAAGCAGAGCGCGTCGACAATCGCGCCATCCTGGATCGCTATCGAGACGCGCGGAGCGGGCTCGACGTACTGATCAACGTCGAGATGCTCACCGAGGGAGTAGACCTCCCGATGACGCGAACCGTCTTTCTTGCACGTCCGACGTCCAGCGAGGTCCTGCTACGGCAAATGATCGGACGGGCTTTGCGCGGACCTGCCGCGGGTGGCAACAAGAACGCTTACATCGTCTCCTTCGAGGATCACTGGCGCCTGTATCGCGACTATCTTTCGCCGTTCCAAATCCTGACGGATGGCGACCCGCCGCCGGTCAGTACGGGTTCGCCGCCGGGACCTGGGAAGGTGGGACCCGCAGAGGTACCGTTTTCCTGGGATCAGACCATTGCGGTCGCGCGAGCAATCCGCAATCACGTCTGGGCGCCTGAAGTCAACGTGTTCGAGGCCGTGCCGCATGGCATGTACGTGCTCGACGTCGAGAGAGAGGGGCAACCGGTCCGTCAGGTCATCCACGTGTACGAGCATCAGCTCTCGTGCTGGAAGGCGCTTTTCAGCACTCTTGCGGCGCCAGCCGGCCTCTCCGCGGCGGATCCCGCCGCGCTGGACGCGGAACTGTTTGGTGATGTTGACCCCCCGAGACCCACCCTGGCGGATGTGGCCACGATCGTCGAGGCGGCGAAACGAGGCGACGCCATGCCCGAGTATGTGCCGCTCGAGGGCAGGGGGCGGTGTGACCCCAAGGAGCTTGCCCTGTTGGCCCGCGAAAAAGATCTCCGCGACAGCGAGGAGGACGCGTTGCTTGGCGAACGGCACACCAGCTTGGCGAAGATCATTTATCCGTCCATGCTCGACTTTCGTCGCGCCTTCGATGGTGCGAAACGAGAGCTCAAGTACCCAGGCGCTGCGGTGCCTCCGAAGGGCGTAGTTCTCTTCGATCCGCCGCCTAACAATCCCCTGCGCCCGGGCCCCCCACCTGACAATCTTCGGCTGCGGGCACTCCTCGACGAGACGCTCGTGCGCGGTAGCGAGCTTCTCCGTTCGCCGCTCCGCCACGACGGTACGGTGGAGTGGACGCACCGTATTATCAAGGGGTGGTACGGTACGGCCGATTTCACTGGCCCGCTTCGCGGGAGGATCAGGATCAACGTCTTGCTCAATTCTCCCGATGTGTCCGCAGAAACCATTCGATTCCTGCTCTGGCATGAGTTCCTGCACATCCATCTGGCCGCGCTTCATACCGCGGAATTCCGACGTCTCGAGAGGTTGTGGCCGGACTACGTGATTCTGGACCGCGAAATGGACGCTCTGAACGAAAAGTTCGGGGTGCAATACTGGTAGCCTCGAGACGGCTGACCCTCGAGGCGACCCGTCGTTGCAATGTTCTACAATGGACCCCCCACTGCGCCCACTGACGGTGTAGTCGCGGAAGGAGACGGCAGATGGGCGTCGGGACGAGACGGTCGACGATCTTGGTCGACGTAGCCGAGGTCATGGCCCGGCGAGCTGCGGCGAAAGTGGGCTTCTTCCTCAAAGGCCCAGGAGCGCTGGCGGCTCGCCGAGCGGCCCCCGGAGGCGGGAAGCGCCTGCAATCGGTCGTGAGGAGAAGGCCGGCCGACGGTCCGCGGATTGGGTGCTGACCGATGACAACGGTGGAGCTGGACACCCTCTGGGGATGGTTGGCCGCACAGGAGCGGGCTCGCAGCAAGCCCCTGCGCCTTCGCGCGCGCTTCAGCGGGGATGCCGACGGAGGTACGCCTGTGACCCTGGCACTCCATGCGGGGGAGCCGGTGGTCGAGTTGTCGCCGCAAGCGCGTGCCCTTTTCGAACGCATCGATCCGCAAGCGGTCTCCGCTCGATACGTCGACCCGGCGGAGGGGGCCGCCTGGATCCGACGGTTCGACGAGGCACGGCATGAACCGCTCCTTACCCCAAACGCCGCGTGCCGGTTGTTGCTCGGTCCGTATTACCGCCCGAATCGGACGGTCTATGCGTTCAACGCAAACGTCGAGCTCCGGATCGATCCCCACGATGCCGCGGACTGGTTTCCCGACGTCGACCCGGCGGACACGACGTGGCCATCGCTATCGGACCTAGCCGAACGCCTTCGCGGCGACCTAGAGGAGGAGACCGGCGCACATGTCCAAGGCGCCGTCCCTGCGGGCTCTAGCGGGAGGCCGCCCGTCGGGTCGGCTCCGCCGCTCGGTTCGGACGCGACGGCGACAGGTCGTTCGGATGCGAACCGCATTGCCCTTCATGCTGTCCGAGCCGTGCTCGACGGCGCGGCGCCCTTTCACGTGGTCGTCGAGGGCAAGCGCGTCGACGTCGCCATCGAGCGGTTGCCCGCCGAGCCGTGGCCTAAAGGTGGCCTCAAGGGCCTTGAATTCGCTGCGGACGGTCCGTTACCCGGTGCCATTCGCGCCGATTGCCGTTGGGGGGGTGGCGGCGCGGTCGTGCTCGTGTCGGCGGCGTGGCCGGGTACCGGAGCGTATCGCCAACTCGTCGCGATACAGGGTCGCGCCTTCGGCAAGCTGATCGTCTGGACGAACCTGGCGGTGACGTTGAAGGGTGCGGCTGACGGCGCCACAGTCCCATTCAGCGGCTGGTGCGCACTCTTCACGCAGAAGGACGAGGGGACCCCCGAGGAAAAAGCTGCGATGTCCGGGGCGCTGAAGAGAGTTGTCGGGCGGTCGGGGCTACCGCTCATCTCGGCGTCTCGGGTTCGCTTGTTCGACGTCGAAGTGCCTTCTGGTGAGGTGCACCCTTCTCCCGCCGAGGCTTTCCGACGCCTGGTTCACCTGACGCTCCTCAAGCTGCCGTTCTTCGTTCGTGAGGGCACAGACGGAGAGGCCGTGTCGTCCTTGTTCGACATCGCGTCAGTCCAGCCGGTGGAGGACGAGACCGAGAAGCCAGCGTCCGTCGGCGGCGACCGGTTCGCGGCACTCTACCCTCTCCCTGGTGGCGTCCGGCAGTACAAGGCGACTCTGGACGCCATTCTTGGTTGGTTCGGAGACGACCCACGTCCGGTCGACGAGTTCGGTGCGATGCTGAAGGAGCGCTACGATGTGACCGGCCCTGTAGCGGCCAAGGGTTACCTGCGACTCCTCGAGAACCTCGGTTTCGTAGGAGACCGCGACGATGGGCGCTTAGAGCTCACCGACGTCGGCCGTGCTTATCTTGACCGCTCCCATCCCGAGATCCTGTTCGGGCTGCTGCAGCAGACATTCACTGGAGTGCTGGAAACGCTGGTCATCACCGGCGAGCTCGGCACAGCGAATCCGGTGTCCACAAGGCGGATTCTCGAAGACATCCTGGAAGCGGACTGGAAGACCCCGAACCAGACCGCGTTTCGCCGGAACTGGCTACTCTCCCTAGGCCTCACCGATCGGAAGGCACGGGGCGATGTTCTGACTGACCTTGGTCGCCAGGTGCTGGCCGGCAACGCGAGCGCCGCGGAGCCGGTGCGCGCCGAGGTCGCCGCAATTCTCGCGGAGGAGCCCGACCTCGAGGTTCCGGACGAAGGGGACGACGAAGCGCCGATCGGCGACGACGGTGTCTCGGGAGTAACTGGACCGGTTGCGACACCCGCGAAGCAGCTCGCTGCACCCCTGAGCTGGGACGCCGATCGGCTCGATCTCACGGCCGGCATGCTTGACGAGCACCTCGCGGAGCTTCGCATCCCGGCGTCCGTCCTCGCGCAGGCCTGCGCGGCCCTTTCCGCGGGGAAGCACCTCCTCTTGGTCGGGCCACCGGGCAACGGGAAGACCAGGCTGGCGCTTGCCTTGGCCGCCGCCGCACGCGCCGAGAATTACTGCCAGGGGGCATTCCTTGCGACGGCGTCGGCGGACTGGACGACGTTCGACACCATCGGAGGCTATGCGCTGGAGAAGGACGGCGCGCTCCGCTTTCGCCCGGGGGTATTTCTCGCGGCGATCGAACGGTGGCAGTGGCTCTTGATCGATGAGCTGAATCGCGCCGACGTCGATCGCGCGTTTGGCGAACTCATGACGGTGTTGGCCGGGGGCACGTCGGACACCGCCTACCAGTTGCCCGACGAGCGCACCGTCTCTATCGGGATCCGCGCGAGTTGCTCGCACCGGTTGCCGCGTACCTTCCGCGTCCTCGCGACCATGAACACGTGGGACAAGACGTCGCTATTCCGCCTTTCGTACGCCGTGCAGCGGCGCTTCGCCATCATTCATGTCGGGATCCCGGACGACGCAACCTATGGCGCCCTCATCGACCAACACGCCGATCGCGTCGGCTTTGACGCTCCACTCGAGGAGGGCGCCAAGGCGCCGCTCAAGGCACTCTTCCAAGAGAAGGGATTATTGGGCATGCGCCAGGTCGGTCCGGCGATCCTGGAAGACATCGTGGCGTACATGCGGCGTCGCCGCGCCTCTGGCGATGGATTGGCGGAGGCAATGGCCATGTACCTCCTGCCGCAGCTCGAGGGCCTGGAGCAAGAGCAGGCCTCGGTTGTTTTCAGGAAGCTCCAGGACTCGCTGACGGGGTGGACCTCCGCCGAGGCTATGGCTCTCCTACGCGTCCAGTACCAGGAAATCTTCCCGCACATGAAGCTGCCCGAGGCATGACCGACTCGCCCATCTGGCAGCGATTCATCGCCGAGAACTTCCCGGGCTACCTCCTTCCGGCGTCAGGCGCTCACGCCTTGAGTGCCGACGAGGCGGCGCGGTTCCTGGAACGGATCACCGGTCAGCCGGACCAGCTCGCGCTCCTGCGGGCAGCCAGCGCGCTGTCGCCCCGCCTCGCAATGCTCGAGGAGTTTGCGCTGCGCGCGCTCCCCGATCTCGTACGCTCCCTGCCGTCCCGGACTGAGGTCCACCAGCAGGAATGGGAGGGAGGCTTTCACGGCCGGCTCGACATTCCGGCTACGCTGGCCCACCGCCGCGCCGGTCGTGTGACTCGGTTCGTTACACGTGCTCGTCATCGTGAGTTCGACCTGCCCGAAAATGAGCTGGTCGTTGCGGTGACCAGGCGCCTCCTCGAGCTTTTGATACGGCTTCGGCAGGCCAAGGTCGTGAGCTCCATAGGCTGGGGAGCGGGATTTGCCGGATGCGAAGGGGAGCTTCGCCGGCTGCTCAGCGCCACGGTACTGCGCGAGGTACCGGATGCGCAGATCGGCCCGTTCCACGAGCAGGCTGCAGATGCGGCGCGACGCGAGGTCTATCGCCTCGCGCTGCGCTGGCACCGCGTGCTTCGCGACAGCCTGGATGTCGACGACCCAGAGACCATCGCGCGCGTAGTAGCCGAGGGGGCGCTCGCTCCTCTGGACGAGCCCACGAAGTTCGAGCTGGCCGTGGTCGTGCGTCTTGTCCAGGAGCTCGCCTCTGCGGCCGAGAGGCGCGAGCCAGGCCGGTGGTCGCTGCACCGAACGCTCGTCATGCCTGGCCGCCACGAGCTTGCAGAGCTCAGACGCGACGACGGAGCACGGGTCTGCGTGTACTACAACCAGGCGGTCCTGGACCCCGGGCCCTTGAACCTCGGGGCGCAGCACTACTTGGGCCAGACTGGGAGGCTCCGTCCAGACGCCACCATTGCTGTTTGGTCCGGGACCGGCACGATGCGAGCCTGCATCGTCGAGGTGAAACTGACCGCGGACGCCGGCTACATACTCGCCGGCTACCACGAGGCCCAGCTCTACCGCGCCGAACATCGCGCTCAGCTCGCGGGCTGGCCACTCGCGATCTTGGTTACCTCCGAGTCGCTGCCCGGGCTCCCCCGCCGTGGCGACGACGTGGTGGCGGTTGGGTGGAACCGATGGGTCCCGGAGGAGGTTGCGAACAGCCTCCTGGATGGCGCGCAGGAGCCCCCTTGCCCGTCGCTGTCGCCGCGAACCTTGCCGCCCTGAGCAAGACTCTCACACGGAAGCGGAATAGGCTCTCCGCTGCGGCCTTGGAGCGTCTCCGGCGCCCAGACGCCACCTGACGTGCGTGGGCAGCTCCGGCTTCGCGACGCCACGGCGACCTCTTCCACGACCCCGTCGGGGCCGCGGGATGACCCAAATGCCGCTCCGTGGGCGATTGGCGAGAAGGTTCTCCGTCCGCGTCCCCTCATCGCGCGCATCACCTCGGCCACCAGGTCGTCCATGTCGACGGGAGCTGTCCGGCGTCACACGCGCGGGCGTCGTGCGGCGCGTCCTGTCGACCGTTGCGGGGAAGCGGTCGTGTCCGCGCTCCTGTTACGCCGGAAGTCAACACGGGGTACCCTTCACACGGAAATGGCTTTCTCGCCGGATCAGTATTTCAAGGCCTTCACCTTCGCAGCGCGTGCTCATGGGGAGCAGAAGACGCCCACGGGCCTCCCCTACGTGGTCCACGTATCCTTGGTCTGCATGGAGGTCATCGAGGCCGTCCACGTCGCGCCGGGACTCGACGGCGATCTGGCCGTGACTGCGGCGCTCCTGCACGACGTGGTGGAGGACACTGCCACCTCGCTCGAGGGTATCGAGGCGGAGTTCGGCCCGCGTGTCGCGGCTGGCGTATCGGCGTTGACCAAGGACGCCGCCCTCGACAAGCAGGCGGCGATGAAAGATAGCCTCGTGCGCATCCTCGAGCAGCCGCCCGAGATCGCTATGGTCAAGCTGGCCGACCGCATCACCAACCTTGCACCCCCACCTCCACACTGGGGTGCCGCCAAGATTGCCGCTTACCGCGATGAGGGGCAGCTCATTCTTGACACGCTCGGCGCGACGAGCCAGCACCTGTCGGCACGGCTCGCGGCGCGGCTACGGGCATACCCAACCGCTGGGCTCGATCCGGGGTAGCAGCACAAGTAGGTCCGAGGGCGACGCGCGTGAGTGGCCGACGCGCTACCTCCCAGGCCTTCATCACTACGTCGTTCATCGGCGCAGATGCGTGACCGGAATCGGAGACCCTTCAGTCCGGTTCTGTCGTATACGGAAGGGTGCCTCGCGCGGCGGATTAGGCGCCTACGTAACGATTTACATCGCTGGGGCCAGGACCCCATGATGGCCGCCTGGAGGCGCCCGACGTGAAGACCGCACGCCATCCGCTCGGCTACAAGGTGCTGGACGCCTTCCCGAACGCGCGGTTGAGGCAGGGCTTCGAGGGAGGCGCGGTCTACTTGGCCGAGCGAGACGGCAAGCCGTACATCATCGTCGACGAGGGAACGATGGCCGACTTCCTCGACGAGGAAGACGAGCAGCTCGTGCAGGTGATCGAGTTCGACTGCGAGCAGGAACGGGAGGCGTACCTACGGGAGCAGTGCGGCCGATGCCGGAAGTTCGACGAGCGGAGGGATTGATGGCGCCAGGCGGCGCGCGAAAGCGGTAGGGTGCGATATGGAACGAAGGCACGCGGCACACGCTGCCGTTCCGAAATGTGTCGTGTCGTCGTATCTCGCTGACTACGACGCGCGCACCCACGCCAGCGCCACGTTCCCGAATCTCCTGCGGAGGGTAGCCTCCTTGGTGCAGTTCTACGTGGAAGCTGAGGTGCACGCGCACCGCGACCAGAGAGCGAAGGCGAACCCGCCGGTGCCGCCCGCCGCCCGCAAGGAGATCGCGGATGGCTCATCTCTCGAGAGGCACCTCGCACCTTAGGTAGGTGGCGGGAAGGGGCGAAGCCGATCAGTTGGCGGCGAACAGCCACGCGGGGCCGTTCGCCTGTTCAACACTCATCTGGTTCGGGAGGGGAGGGGCCACCTCGCGCCTGGTTCCCTTTCAGACGGGGCCGTCTCCGGCAACGCTCCGTGACGTAGGCGGACCGAGCCGTGGACAAGACGGTTCTTCGGTGCCGGCGACGCCGGGTCATTGCGGGCTTCTCGCAAATACGGGGCCTCTGTTTGCGGAGGACTGGGCCGACCAGTGGACCGCGAACAGCTACGCCAGGCCGTCCGCCTGTTCAACATTCGACCGGCATAGAAGAGTCGAGCGGCGACGAGCTCGAGGGCACGTCATCGACGGAGCCACCCAGCGGGGCGGCGGGCGGAGCTACCACGAGGCCCCAGCTCTACCGCGCCGAGCATCGCACCCAGCGCGCGGGACGCTGAAGATCTTGGTCACGTCGGAGTCGTCGCCGGGGGTCCCCGCCGCGGCGACGATGTGCTGGCGGTTGGGTGGAAACCGATGGGCCCCGGAGGATGTCGCGAAACAGCCATCCTGGATGGCGCAGGAGCCCTCTCGTCGGCCGCCGTCGCCACGAACATTCCCGGCCTGAGACCGCAGACTCTCACACCGAACCGGGCTACACTCCCCCATGCCCGAATCACCCAAGGCCGTCGATGAAGATGACGCGCCCGCGCCCCATGCTCGAGCTCTTACGAGCCTCATGGGCGCGGAGGACCTCAAGACCGTGGAGCAGCGAGAGGGCTACGGCGCCGAGCTGACGGACGAGATCGTCGCGCTAGTGCAAGCCGAGCGAAAGCGTCAGGGCCTCGATCCGCTTCCCTAGGGACGACAGGGCTTCATGATGGAAGTGCCTGGCGGGAACGAACGCCCGGTGACGGACCTGTGGACGTGGATGCCCGAAGCCTCGCCAATCAGCGAGGACGAGTTTAATAAGCGGAAGAAGGCGACCTCGAGCGATGACCATGGATGAGAACACGAAGTCGAAGGAGCCGGTCTTTCTCGTTCGCCCAGACGAGCTGAAAGACCCGGCGGCGCGAAAGAAGTTCGTGAAATCGTTCGCGGGCGAAATCATTGCCATGGTCAACACGAGGCGCAAAGCCAACGGGCTCGACCCCGTCAAAGAGTGAGTGACCGGTGAGCGATCCGGCCCTCGCCGAGGCGGAGTAAACGGCCAATGCCCGAATCACCCAAGACCGTGGCGAAGCGCTCGGTGCCATTGACGACATCGACAGGGTCGACGCCATCCTTGCCGATCCCGCGAGGTACCGGAAGAAGTGGGACGACGAAGCCCGCCTGGAGCACCCCGAGATGACCGAGGAGCAGCTCGCCGCGGCGTGGGATCAGATCGCCGATAAATTCGGACTCTGATGCCGCGCTCCGAGTGTGGACCGCGGACGGCGGGGGGCGGTCGTCACCGGCGAACCCGTCGCCGCGTGGTTCTGCGTGTGAGCCGTGGAGTCCTCGTAAGTATGGCAACTTCTCGACCAGGGCCGCGGTGATCTCGCTTGGCGGCAGCCTCTGCTGTCCCCCCACCCCCGTGTCCGCCACCTCGTATGGTTCGGCGGCTCTCGCTCCGCTCGTCGAGCAAGAACCGGCACGGTGGGCCCGCAGCTCGGTACAATGCGAGGTGATGAACCGCCCAGTCGACTTCGGACCACAGTACCCGGGTGACGGGGACTTCAAGGCGCGCGCGAGGCTGCACCAGTCCCGTTTTCGTGTGGAGTCGCTTGGGCTTCTCGACTTCGCGGACTACGGAAGTCGCTTGGCGGAACCGGACGCCCTCGCCGGGTACAACTTCTACCGGCCATGGGCGGGAATGTTTGCGGCCGTGCAGTCGCGCTACCCGCTCGGCTACAAGAAGCTTTATTGGGACATGCTCGGCAGCGACCACGTTCCCTTCAACTTCTTCCTTCCGCTCCGCGACGAGCCGGAACTCGCTGGCGCGCTCGTGAGTCACCTGCTCGGGGAACCCGTGACGACCACACAGATCGATGTGGAATGGGCACCCCGTCCGAAGGAGCAGTACCTTGGCGACAGCACGTCGTTCGATGTGTACATCGCCTACGGCACCGAGAAGGGTGCCCATGGTGCCGTCGGCGTTGAGGTGAAATACACCGAGGGCGAATATGGGTGGGGTGCCACCGAGCGGAAGCAGCTGCTCGACGACGGGTCCTTGTACAACCAGGTTCACCGCAAAAGCGGCATCTACGTGGATGGGGCGGAGGCGGCGCTGCGTACCAAGCGCTTGAAGCAGGTCTGGCGGAACCAACTGCTGGGGGAGGCCATGCTCCAGCACCCAACGAACGCGCTCGCGCGCTTCACGTCGGTGCTTCTCTATCCGGGCGGCAACGGCCACTTCGCCGGGGTGGCCTCCGAGTATCAGCAGCTCCTACGAGCAGACGCGCGAGCGACTCACTTCGTGGCACTGACGTACGAGAGTTTCATCGCGTTCTTCCGTGCCCAGCGCTCGTCGCCGAAGGTCTCCGGTTGGCTCGACTATCTGGAGCGGCGATACATCGTCGCCGGCTGAACGCGGTGATCTTCGACGAGGAGCGCGTCTTGGGGGTCGAGGCGACGGCCCTCGCCCAGCCGCGGATGGCATCAAGCACCATCGTCAGCGGACGGGACGACTACCTCGGCACGGGTCAAAAAAACGCTGCGTGTACTCCGAGGCCCCTTGACGGGTAACGGGACCGTGGTTCTCACTCTGTTGGTGGGATTGCTGCGCCGTATCCCATCGGCGACTGACGTCCTTCTGCGTCCTGGCGGACTGCGCTACGCGCGTGACTGGAGGTCACGATGGATCGCAGAGGGCGGACGGCAGAGAAGCGCGGGGGCTGGCACCAGTGGACGGA
>Ga0302326_10002688_pt1 | contig 42918 bp, 30 predicted proteins | sample Palsa_T0_3_FD_202264 | JGI IMG/M metagenome (GOLD analysis project Ga0302326, IMG submission 202264) | Peat permafrost microbial communities from Stordalen Mire near Abisko, Sweden - Palsa_T0_3 | ecosystem: Environmental > Terrestrial > Soil > Palsa > Peat permafrost | place: Sweden: Abisko...
CCGCCAACTGGACCTCCTATAACGGCGACTACACCGGGCGACGTTACAGCAGCCTGCACGAAATCACATCTGCAAATGTCGCGCAGCTTCGGGCCTCGTGGATCTTCCATCTTTCCAATTCCGAGAGGCTGGAGATGACTCCCGTGGTCGTCGGTGGCGTAATGTATGTGACCTCGGCCAACGATGCGTTTGCGCTCGATGCCCGAACCGGGCGGGTTATTTGGCATCACGGGCGTCCGGTGAGCACTGGGTTGCTGGATGATGCTGCGGCTCATCACAACCGCGGAGTCGGAGTCTGGAAGAACTTCGTCTACATGGAAACTGACGACGCCCACCTGCTTTGTCTCGATGCGCGCTCGGGACGCCAGCTGTGGGATGTGACCTACGCCGACAAAGCAAAACACTACGGCGCAACCAGCGCTCCGCTGATTGTGAAGGATGAAGTGATCGTAGGGACGTCTGGCGGAGATTCCGGCGTGCGCGGTTTTCTGGCCGCTTACGATGCCGCCACCGGCAACCTGAAATGGCGTTTCTGGACCATTCCCGGGCCGGGGGAGTTTGGATCTTCCAGTTGGCCCGGCGATTCCTACCTCCATGGCGGGGCCACGACTTGGATGCCTGGCACCTACGACCCCAAGCTGGATACTCTCTACTGGACGACCAGCAACCCGGCTCCTGATTTTGTGGGAGAAACTCGCCCCGGTGACGACCTGTATACCGCATGCGTCCTAGCCCTGAACCCAGCTACTGGTGCGTTGAAGTGGTTTTTCCAGTTCACACCTCACGACCTGTACGACTACGACGCCAACGAAACACCGGTGCTGGTGGACCTCCAGGCAAAGGGCGCAGCTCGTCATCTGCTGGTGCAGGCCAACCGCAACGGGTTTCTTTATGTTCTCGACCGGACCGACGGAAAATTCCTCAAAGCAACGCCGTTTGTTGAGAAGCTGAACTGGGCGAAAGGGATTGACGCTTCGGGTCGCCCCATATTGTCGGGCCGAATACCGAGCGCGACGGGCACCGACATTTGTCCGAGCATCGACGGCGCCACGAATTGGTTTTCGCCTTCGTACAATCCCGACACCGGATTCTTCTATGTGATGGCGCTGGAGAGTTGTAGTGTCTTCCTCGCTCGTCCGCAACCGTTTGCTCCAGGCGAAACCTACTACGGTACGGGCACGAAGCAGGCAACTGATGACCACGCGCAAAAAGTTCTGCTGGCCTACTCCGTGCCCGAGGGAAAGATTGTTTGGCGCTATCCTCAAGTCGGCCACGGCAACTCCTGGGGCGGGACGCTCACCACGGCCGGCGATTTGGTATTTTTCGCGAATGATACTGGAGGTGTAGAAGCGGTTGAAGCGCGAACCGGCCTTGCTCTTTGGCAGTTCAACACAGGTCAGAGCATCCGCGCTTCGCCGATGAGTTACGCGGTCGATGGAGTGCAGTACGTGGCGATTGCTGCCGGAAGTGACGTTATCAGCTTCTCGCTTCTTCATTGAGGGGCTGTCGGAAATGCTACGCAGCCAGGAAGCAGGCCGCTTTCACGGAATGAAACTTGGTTCTTTGTATAATTTGCCGGTTCAAGAGCGCAAAATTCCTGCACTATGCCGGCGGAATTCTTTATGTTGCTTAAAGTATTCAATGATCGCGCGGCGCTAGGCCGGGCGGCCGCCGAACAAGCGGCAGCTGCGATTCGCCGTGCCATTGCCGAGCGTGGCCATGCACGGATCATCGCAGCAACCGCTGCATCGCAACTTGAATTTCTGGATGCTTTGACGAAGACGCCCGGGATTGATTGGCGCAAGGTGGACGTTTTCCATCTCGATGAATACATCGGCTTGCCGGTTGCCCATCCGGGAAGCTTCCGCAAAATGCTGCTGGAACAATTGGTACAGAAAACGGGAATTGTGCATTACCACTTGCTCGACGGTGACGCCGCGGATCCGCATGAAGTGGTGCATCGCGTGGGCAAACAACTGGCTTCGGCGCCAGTGGACATTGCATTCCTCGGTGTGGGCGAGAATGGACACATCGCGTTCAACGATCCACCAGCCGACTTCCAGGTTGAGGACCCTTACATCATCGTGAATCTGGATGAAGCCTGCAGGCAGCAGCAGGTGGGGGAAGCGTGGTTCGCCGATATTTCCCAGGTGCCGAAGCGCGCCATTTCAATGTCGGCGCGCCAGATTCTCAAGGCCAACGAGATTCTGGCGGTCGTGCCTGGTCCGCGCAAGGCCCAGGCAGTGAAGGCTTGCTTTGAAGGTGCGATCAGCCCCATGGCGCCGGCATCGATTCTGCGCGTGCATCCGAACGCCACCATCTATCTCGATAAGCACTCGGCTTCGCTCCTGAGCCCCGCGCTACAAAAGGCGCTGGATGAGCGATCGCAGATCATGGTTGGTTCTTAGCGCCGGGTCTTCAACCGGCACTCTTCGATAGGCATACTTCGATATTCACTTCGACAGGCACACATGACCTCCCGAAAGCCGATCCGTTCACTGCGCTGGTGGATCGGTGGCCTTCTCTTTGCCTCAACGGTCATCAATTACATTGACCGACAGACTCTTTCACTTCTGTCGCCTTATCTGAAGATCGAGTATCACTGGACGAACTCGGACTATGCGAATATCGCGATCGCGTTCCGAGTGGCGTATTCGATCGGACAAACTGTCTTCGGCAGGACCATCGACCGCGTTGGCACGCGCCGCGGCCTGACCCTGACCGTGATCTGGTATTCGGTGGTCTCGATGTTGACGTCGCTGGCGACCGGCTTCTATAGCTTCGCTACGTTCCGTTTTTTGTTGGGTGCGGGCGAATCGGCCAATTGGCCGGCCGCGACGAAAGCCGTGTCGGAATGGTTTCCCAAGCGCGAGCGTGGGCTGGCCACCGCACTTTTTGACAGCGGTTCCTCGATTGGCGGAGCCGTCGCTCCATTTATTGTGTTATGGATTTATTTCCGCTGGGGATGGCGCCCGGCATTCATGATCCCGGGCATTCTTGGATTTCTCTGGTTGATCGTATGGCGATGGCTGTACTACCCGCCCGAGCAGCACCCGCGCATCGGCCACGCTGAGCTCGAAATGATCGTCGCCGACAGGAACGCTTCGGAGACGCCTGGAGAAACTAAATCTCCGGCTCGATGGAGTGAACTGCTGAAGATTCCGCAGACCTGGGGCATCATCATTGCGAAGGCGTCTACCGACCCGGTTTTCTTTTTCATCACGGAATGGTTCCCCATTTACCTGGTCGCCAAAGGAATCAATCTGCGGAGTGGATTGATTGCCGTATGGATTCCGTTTATCGCTGCCGATCTCGGGAGCTTCTTCGCGGGCGGCATTTCCGGCTATTTGATTGAGCGGGGATGGTCGCTGGGTTGGGCGCGCAAAATGCCTATGGTCTATGGCGGCATCGGCATGACCATGCTCATCCCTACGATTTTCACGACCAACGTCTACTTGATTGCCCTTCTGTTTGCAATCGCGACCTTTACCTACGCGGGTTTCACCATTATGGCCAACGTGTTGCCGTCGGATCTTTATAACAGCGAGTCGGTGGCATCAGTGAGCGGGTTGAGCGGTACGGGGGCCGGCATTGGAACGATTGTTGCCTTCAAACTGATCGGTTACTTTTCCGATGCCCGACTGGCCACCGGCACGCATTCTTTCGACCCCATTATCGTTATTGCGGGCCTGGTTCCGTTAGGGGGCATGATTCTGGTCTTGCTGTTGGTTCGCAACAACGAGGCGACGAATCAAGGGTTGGTGAGGCAAATCTGACCGAGGCGCAGTTTCGTCATCGATACGGCACGAAGCCTTGCGTCTTCATCGCCAGCCGGTAGACCGATGTTGTGGCCGTGACGTAGAGAGTGCGATGGTCCTTGTCGCCCCAGGCCAGATTCGCAGGCTGCTCGGGCATGACGATAGTTCCAAGGTGATTGCCTTTGGCGTCCCAGACCCAGATGCCTTTCGGCCCTGTAACAAAGAGGTTCCCGTTCTTATCCACTTTCATTCCATCGGGCACGCCGTCGCCCTTCCCGCCGGGTTCCTCGCCGAAGATGCGGCCGTTGGTGAGAGTTCCGTCGGCGGCGAAATCATACACGCGAATGTTTCTCTTCTCGCTGTCATCGACGTAGAAGTGACTGCCGTCCGGCGAAAATGCGAGGCCGTTCGGCTGTGTGAGGTCCTTGGTGAGTAAGGTCACGTTGCCTTTGGCGTCGAGGCGGTAGACGCCCTGAAACGGGATTTCCTGCTTCTCTCCGGCTACCAAGTCCATATTTGGATCGGTGAAATAAAGCGCGCCATCCGGACCAACGATCACATCGTTTGGGCTATTCAGCTTCTTGCCGTCGTAATGATCCGCCAGGATGTTGTATTTTCCGTCGGGAGTTACTTCGATGATCGCTCGCAACACGCTGGCGCAGTCGATCAGGCGATGCTGCCGGTCGAAAGTGTTGCCGTCGGGATCGCCTAGCGCAATCAGCTCCTCCTTCTTGCCGTCGGGATAAAGCCGGAAAATCTTGTTGATGGTTTCGTCGCTTACGTAGAGGAACCCCGTTTCGTCCCACACCGGACCTTCGGTAAAGCCAAAGCCTGTGCCCACAACGCCGAGTTTGGCGTTGGGATCCACAAAATCCCAAAAGTGGGGCGATTCGGCTTGCAATTTAAATTCCCGCGGCGAGCGTGGTGCGGCCAGGACACGAAGCACTCCAAACGCCAGCAGCGATGAGGTTGCGATGATCAGAGTGCTCAAGATTTTCATGCTGCGATTCATAAGAGTGCCTCTCTCGTGAAATAAACGGTTGAGCTTTACTTGACTGACCATCAGTCCGAAGGGAAGACGGCACGATTATTCGTCTTCAAACTCTGATGGAACTACCACCTCGCCAGCTCCGACGTTGGCCACCTTCATCAGATAGCTGACAATATCGTTCAGATCGTCGGAACTGAGCGTGGAATTGTAGTCAGAGGGCATAAGGGTTTGCGAATTGTATTCCAGTCCCTGCAGCTCTGACTTGGTTACAGAATAGAAAGTCCCATCGAGCGTTTGTAATTGCAGCGAGAAATTGTCTTCATTGCGAACTCTGCCGACGACTTTCTCGCCGCCGCGAGTAATTGCTGTCACCAATCGCGCCTGCCGGTCGTTGCCAGGGGCAGGGCTGGTGATCGCAAGGCGAATCTGCTCTGCCGTATGACTGTGGGTGTACCCGGAGAGATCGGAGGCGATAAAGCCGCCCTTGCCAGCGGCCATGTGACAACCGGAGCATCCCGCCTTCCCGAAGAAGATCGTCTCCCCACGAAGTGGATCGCCGGGCAGCTTCACCGTTTGCCTTGTCCCCTGAAGAGTACGCACGTACGCGACTACCGCTTGGACGTCAGCAGCTTCGAGAGAGTGGAAAGCCGGCATTCCGGCGCCGGGAATGCCATTCTCGATGATGTGTGCGATCCGTGCATCAGACAGCTTCTGAACTTTTGGATTCTCGACAATGTTGGGCGCGCGTTCACCGCCTCTGCCGTCCAGACCATGGCAGTTTGCACAAGTCGACGCGAAAATCTGCCTGCCCCGCGCCGAGTCCGGCTTAGCGCCCTTCTGCCGGAGGCCTGGTGGCTGGGTCTGCGGCCAGGCGGCGAAGCTACTGGCAGCCGACAGCACCACTAGCATTACCGCCAGCACGGAATGTAATCGGGAGCTTGAGAGCATTGAAATCTCGTCAGAGCCAGCTCACCCCGTGGATGAATTGGCGCCCGCGAACTAGAACACGAAAGCACGGCGAGTTGCATGATGGCGGATCCCGAGCCGAAATCACATACCCAAAACCCGCATCGTAGAATTCCAGACGGCACAGGCGCGAGCTATTTCTGTTTCACGGCGATGGCCGAGATTTCGATTCGAGCGTTATTGACCAACGCCGCCGCTTGGATGGTGGCGCGAGCCGGCTTGGGATCGGGCATCACGCCCCTATAAATCTTGTTCATGTCCGGAAACTCATGAATGTCGGCCAGATACACCGTAACGCTGACGACGTCTTTCAGTTCGAAGCCGGCGGCCTGCAACACCTTCTTGATATTCTCAAGCGCCGCAGTCGTCTCGGGAACAATTCCCCCTGCAACCAGTTTGTCGGACGCGTCCGTCCCCTCCTGGCCCGCGACATACAGCGTGTTTCCGGCGACGATTCCGTCGCTGAAAGGAAGTCCTCTGGTCGAGGATAGATTCACAGCTTTTCGCTCCTGGGCAAAGCCCGGCCGTGCCACAGTGCTAACGGTTAGTGCGATGGCAAGGGACGACATAAGCAGCCGGGCTGTTCTGGTGCGTATCATAATTTTCATATCTGCTCCTTCTGGATCATAGATTGGCAATCAGTGGATTGGCTCTTCCGCATGGCGGAAAACCATGTTAGAGTCCGCGCACATATATACAGCCTGGAGGACGAAATGAACAAGTTTCGCCGGTTTGTTAAATCCCACTCTCTTACGGTATCTCTTCTGTCCATTGGGGTTCTATGTGCCATCTTCTGTGGAGCCGAACTTGTTCCGGCGCAGTCCAACGGAACAACCGTATCGCAGTCGGACAACGCTTTGCTTGCGGATTATCGCCGCGTCGAAGTGGCGTCGGTCTCGGATGCGCTGGAACAACTGACTGGCAAGCGAATGTATATGAGTCACCGCATGCATCCGCTTTTCACAACAAAGTTTGCCGGCTTGGCGCGGACGGTGCAGTTGAAGAAGGACGAGGGCAACAGTGATCCTTCTGCGTTGAACGGAATGCTCGCGGCCATCGATGCGGGTTCCACCGATTCCGTTTACGTGATGGTGGTCGAGGACGGTGAGGACATAGCAGGCATGGGCGGACTCATGGGCACGGCCATGGCTGCTCGGGGGTACGCGGGCGCCGTGATCGATGGCGGAGTCCGCGACGTAGCCTATTTGCGTAAGATTGGATTTCCGGTTTACGCGACTGGCATCGTGCCTTCCACTTCGGTGCATCACTACCGGTTCGCAGGATCCCAAATTCCGGTGGTCTGTGACGGTGTAATGGTCAATTCAGGCGATATCGTCGCTGCAGACAGCGACGGTGTGGTGGTTGTGCCGAGGGCGAGGGCCCAGGACGTACTAACCCTCGCGCAACAGATGGATTTCAAGGAACACTCGATGTATCCCGTGATCGAACAGATGAAATCGATCGTAGAGGCGGTCAAGAAGTTTGGCAGACTGTAGGCTAAGAAAACATTTGTAGAGAATCGATTTTCATTAGATAATTCGCACTTTCATTTTGCAGACCACGACTTTCAATGGCTGATCATCCCAAACGGAGCTACAACATCACGACGCTGCAGCGCGGGTTGCGGCTGCTGCAACTTTTCAGCGAGTCACCGCACGGCCTCACGGCCAAACAAGTTGCGGGCCGGTCGCGGCTGCCAGTGAGTACTCTCCACCGCTTTCTGGCGAACTTGGAAAGCGCAGGATTCTTGAACTGCCGCGGAGATGGCGTCTACCAACTGGGAATCGCGTGCTTCGCCATCGGCCAGGCAGCGCTCGGCCAGCTGGATATTCGCCGGGTAAGCCTCCCGTACCTTGAGGAGCTCAATCGGAAAACCCGCGAAACGATTCATCTGACTTTGCGGCACGGACTCTCGGCAGTGTACGTTGAGAAACTGGATTCACCGGAACAATTGCGCATCCACTCGCGCATCGGCGCTGCCGTTCCCTTGTACTGCACCGCGGTGGGTAAGGTCATGCTGGCTTACATGCCCGATGAAGAGCGCGAAAGAGTACTCCCGCAACTTGGACTCAAGCGGTTGACCCCGAACACGGTGGGAAACCTCCAGGAACTGGCTGCTGAACTGTACCGGGTGAGAAAAAACGGGTATGCCTGCGATCTCGAGGAGCACGAACTCCATATCCGCTGCATCGCTGCTCCTATCTGGGATCATCAGGGCGAGGTGAGTGCCAGCGTCAGCATTACCGCGCCCATGGTTCGCATGACAGTCGCCCGTTTACGCCAGCTCGCGCCTTTGATTCAGGCAGCGGGTCTGCAAATCTCGCGGGAACTGGGGTATCCGGCCGGTGGTTGCCACCCGCTTTTGCGAAAAGCTGATGGTCGAGAGGCGGGACTTGCGAAGCCTCTCTAAACAGCACGCTGCGAGCACTTTCGGATGCCGAATTCTTTGCTGGGGCAGGACTCGAACCATGCGGATGGCAGCGCTGATCACCGTCGTTTTCACGTGCCTTGGAGTGCAGGCGGCAAACGATACGCCCACTGTCAAATCCATGGCGATCGATGTCCGGTCGGAGGATCTGCTGAATCAACCGCCCTCGGCGAATTGGATTTCTTACAACGGAGACTATTCTGGCCGGCGTTACAGTGGTCTTTCCGCGATCAACCCGGGCAATCTCTCGGGGTTGCGTGCGGAATGGGTGTTTCATGCCGGCAATACGAAACGGCTCGAGGTCACTCCGGTGGTGATTAATGGAGTCATGCTGGCGACCGCAGCGAATGATGCCTTCGCCCTTGACGCTCGTACAGGACGAGTGGTGTGGCACCATGCTTGGCCGATCTCGGAGGGTTTAATCGACGATGCATCGGGGCACATCAATCGCGGTGTCGCTGTATGGCACGACCGGGTATACATGGAAACCGACAACGCCCATCTCCTCTGCCTGGATGTACGCTCGGGCAACCTCATCTGGGACGTGCCCTATGCGAATTGGAACAAGAATTACGGCGCAACCGGCGCGCCGCTTGTGGTTAAAGACAAGGTGCTGGTGGGGACCTCGGGCGGCGACGACGGAGTGCGGGGCTTGGTCGCCGCCTACGATGCCATGACGGGGAAACTCGCCTGGCGCTTCTGGACCATCCCGGGGCCCGGCGAATTCGGGTCCGAAAGTTGGCCCGGAAAACTCTTCCTGCATGGCGGCGGAACAACGTGGATGCCAGGGACGTATGATCCGCAACTCAACACGATTTACTGGGGCACAAGCAATCCCGCGCCGGATTTCGAAGGAGGCGTGCGGCCTGGAGATGACCTTTACACCGACTGTGTGCTCGCGCTCGATCCGGATACCGGGAAACTGAAATGGTACTTTCAGTTCACGCCGCATGATCTTTTTGACTTTGACGCAGTCGAGACTCCGATTTTGATCGATGCGGTCTACCAGGGCGCGGCTAGAAAACTGCTTGTAGAGGCCAACCGGAATGGCTTCGTCTATGTACTCGATCGCACCAACGGAAAGTTTCTTTCTGCAACGGCGTTCGTAGACAAGCTGAATTGGGCCAAAGGGGTCGATCCGCAGGGCCGGCCGCTGTTGACCGGCATCCAGCCGACAGCAGAGGGAACCCGGGTTTGTCCCGGCTACTCGGGAGCCACCAACTGGTTCGCACCTTCCTACAGCGAATCTTCGCACTCGGTTTATTTCATGGCCCTCGAGGAGTGCGAAACGTATTTTCTGAAACCGCAGGCTTTTCAGGAGGGTCGGGGGTATTATTCAACCGGAGTCAAGCGCATCCCGGGCGAAGTTGACCAGAAGGTTTTGGTCGCGTTCAACCTGGATACATATTCGATCGCCTGGAAATACCCGCAAACCGGGGTGGGACGATCGTCGAGTGGGACCATGACAACGGCCGGCGGCGTGGTGTTCTTCGGGGACGATGCCGGTTCTTTTGAAGCGGTGGATGCGCGAAACGGCAAGCCGCTGTGGCACTTCAACACCGGGCAAGACATCAGTGCATCCCCGATGAGCTATGCAATCGCCGACAAACAGTACGTCGCAATTGCAGCGGGCAGTGACGTTTTCAGCTTCGCGTTGCCCTGATCGCATACAGAGTTCCGATAGCCAATTTGAAAGGAGACTGACATGAACTTAACTGTTACTCGCAGAACGTTTGCCACGCGGTTCGCTTCCGTACTTTCCGCTTTCGGAGTAAGCGCCGCCGTGTTGCCCAATCGTGCCTTAGCTGAGAGTTCCGCCGCGCAGGATGCCGGTGAAATCCGGAAGCTGAACAGCGACGGCAAACCCGGCAACGAGAAAGACGCAATCATGCCGGTGATTATCCATCGCGGCTTGATTTATGTTTCCGGGCAGGGCGCTCACGATAGCCGAGATTCCAAGGAATGGACGATCGAATCCCACACCACCATGGTCATGGATAAGATCAAGAAACATGTGGAAATTGGCGGCGGGACCATGGACACCATCCTTCAATTGAACGTCTACCTCGTGAAGATTGAACACTGGGACGGAATGCACAAAGTATTCTCGACATATTTTCCCCATGGCGGTCCGGCGCGCACAACCGTCGCAGTGGCTGCGCTTCCGGGGGATTCGCTGGTGGAAATCAATTGCATCGCCGCAGCAGTTGGCAAGTGACCCGGCAAGTGACCAGCCAAGGAGATTCGTTCATGCGACTCAACTCAAAGTGGAACCGCCGCACTTTTCTAGGCAGCGCCGGAGCCATTGCCGGCTCGATCGTTTCTGGTTCGATCTTCTCCAGTGCCGTCCTGACGCCACGCAAACTTTTCGCCAGGAATCGCGCAGCGAGAGCCAGCGCTCCAGTGAGCGGTTTCGGACAGACCGGAAACCCCTTCGAGGAGCTTGGCGTTACAACCGTTATTAATTGTGAAGGAACCATGACCATGCTGGGCGGCTCCCTCCCCCATCCCGAGCTTGAAGCGGTCATGACTATGGCGGGGCGCCATTTTGTAAGCATTCCGGAGTTGGAAGTAGCTGCGGGCAAGCGCATCGCGGAAATGCTCAAGCTGCCGGATGGTTACACCGCGCTGGTGACGTCGGGCGCGGCGGCGGCGATTCAATCGGGACTGGCGGGCATTCTGACTGGTGGAAACGAGGCACTGATTCGTCAGCTGCCCGACCTCACCGGCATGAAGTCGGAAGTGATCATCCAGAAGTCGCATCGCAACCCGTTTGATCACCAACTGCGATCCACCGGGATCAAACTCGTCGAGATTGAAACGCCGGATCAATTTCGAGCTGCCGTAAATGAGCGCACAGCGATGATGCATTTTTCCAACTTCGCCAATGCCGCCGGACAAATCAAAGTGGACGAATGGGTCAAGCTGGCGAAACAACACAACATCCCCTGCATGAACGACGCCGCGGCCGATACGCCACCGGTCTCTCATCTCTGGGACTACGCCAACATGGGATTCGACCTGGTGACCTTCAGCGGAGGCAAGGCGATTCGCGGCCCGCAATGTGCTGGCCTGTTGATCGGGCGCAAAGACATGGTGGCAAACGCGCTGCTCAACAACAGCCCGCACGAGGACACACTGGGCCGCAGCCAGAAGGTGGGCAAGGAAGAAATCATCGGAATGGTCAAAGCGCTCGAACTTTTTCTCGCGGAAGATCATGACGCACTGGCCAGGGAATGGCAGGATCGTCTGGAGGGCATTTCCCGCGAAATCAAAAAGGTTCCGGGGGTCAGCACATCGTTTTTTGTTCCGGACATCGCCAATCATGTGCCGCACATGAGCATCACGTGGGACGCGGCACGTATCTCCTTAACGCCTCAGCAGGCATCAAAACTGCTTCGCAGCTCAAAGCCGTCGATTGTGCTGGGAACCGGTGAAGACCGGCCGGGGCTGGCCATGAACTCGTTCATGTTGCAACCGGGTGAAGACAAAATCGTTGCCGACCAGCTTTCGCGGCTATTGCGCGAGCACGCGGCATAAGCGATGCCTCCTCCGATGAATGGTGTGAGAACTAGCAACGTGCGCTGGTTTCTGGTCTTTTGGCTGTTCATCCTAAGCGCCGTTTCTTATCTCGACCGGGTGAACATTTCCATCGCGAGCGGATCCATCGCTGACGCATACCAACTCAGCGATGTGCAACTCGGAAAAGTTTTCAGCGCCATGCTGGTTGGTTACGCACTCTTCCAAACCGTTGGAGGAAGACTGGCGGACCGCTTCGGACCGCGGCGTGTCCTGGCCTGGGGGGTGGCATGGTGGGGAGTTTTCACTGCCTTGACCGCTCTGGTCCCGTCAAAAATTGCGGGCGCACTATTCATTTTTGTAGCGATCCGCTTTCTTTTGGGCGCAGGCGAAGCGGTGATCTACCCCTCTGCCAATCAATTCGTCGCGCGCTGGATTCCGATCTCAGAACGCGGCATCGCCAACGGCTGGATCTTTGCCGGAGTGGGAGCGGGCGCTGGCCTTACGCCGCTTATCATCACTTACATCATGGTCCATTACGGCTGGAGGTCGTCGTTCTGGGTTTGCTCAATAATCGGATTCGCCGCCGGTGCAGTCTGGTTCCTTGCTGCCCGCGACACGCCCGGCGAACATCCCGGAGTATCGCCTTCAGAGTTGGCTTTGATTCGCTCCGGGCTTACTCAAAGAGAAGTGACAAATAATCCGAAGGATCTCGTGCCCTGGGTGCGCGTCGTGCATAGCAAAGAAGTTTGGGCGGTCACGGTAAGCTACTTCTGCTACGGCTACATTGCTTGGATCTTCTTTAGTTGGTTCTACCGCTATCTTGCCAAGGTACGCGGCCTCGATTTGAAAGCAAGCGCCTTCTACACCATGTTGCCCTTTCTGGCGATGCTGGTGTGCTGCCTGCTCGGAGGAGCTATCAACGACCGGCTGACGAAATGGCGAGGACTGCGTGTTGGACGCTGTGGGCTCGCGGCATTTTCGATCGCTGCGGCAGGGATATTTATTGCCTTCGGTTCGCGGGTTCAAAGCGCGCGCCTCGCCAGCGTTGTGCTCGCCGGGGGGGCAGGTGCGCTCTATTTGTCGCAGAGTTCTTTCTGGTCAGTGACGGCCGATATTGCTGGCGCGTCCTCGGGCTCGGTATCGGGCTTCATGAATATGGGCAACCAATTGGGGGCGGCGCTCACGGCATCGCTCACTCCCTGGATCGCGGCACGATTTGGTTGGACGACCTCATTCCTAGTGGCAGCTGGGTTGTGCCTGGTTGGTGCCGCGAGCTGGCTGATCGTGGATCCAGCGCGACAGCTCATAGCTCAACCGGCCATTGCCCTGCCGTCCGAAAGTTCGAGACTATCGGACCAACCTCCGCGCGAGAATTCCTGAAATCAATTGAATTACTGAGAATCAGAATCACGACATAGATTGAGAGACACGAGCGATTTCCTACAGTGCCCGCTCCCTTACAGCGTCTTCAGATACTCGATAATCTGCATACGCTCCTCTTCGGACAGCTTGCGGCCGATCACGCCGTTGCCCTTTGGACCGTCATTGAATTCGTGCCCGGCGTTCGAATTCCCTGGCATGTCGGTGCGGAACTCGGTGGCGCCTTTGAGGGGCTCGGTATTGAGGCCGAGTTTGACAGGGTCGTATTGTTTGTTCCCGAGATAAAACACCTTCGGCCGCTCCGAAACCGGTAACAGCAGCGAAAATAAGTTGGGAACAGAACCATTGTGAAGGTACGGAGGCGTTGCCCAAACGCCATTGTGAGGCCGCGCTTTATACGCCAGAGGCGCCAGCAGCTCGTTTTCCCGGTAGCCGTTCCATTCCTCCTGTTGTTGCGGCGAGAGCTTCAGCTCAGCGTATGACTGATCGATCAGTTTTTGGGTAATGTACTTAAGCCCATCGCGCGCTGATACGGTTCCTTTTCCCAGCGGCCCGCTATCGGCGACTCGGTTAAAAAAGTTCTGCGCTTCCTTGGGATCTGTTCCGATCTCGCCCAACGGAATCATGGTTACTTTGAAAAATTGTCTTCCAGCGGAGTTCGTACTGTTTGTCCAGTGTTCGACTTTGCGGCCTTCGTCGGAAAGCATGGGCGGCTGGTGGCAGTGCAGGCACAATTCGTTGTAAAGCTTTTCGCCTTTCGCTGCAGCGACGCGGTCAATCTTCCCGAGGATGTCTTCCGGCCATTTTGGCGACCACACACCCGCACCTGGCTCAGTGCCGCCAAGCAGAAGCTCGATCTCGTGCAGATTCTCGACGTGGATCGTGTTCTGAAATTGCTCTCCAGGATAGCCCAGAAGGTTGATGCGCGACCGCACGCCCAGGGCCTCGCCGACATTTCTTCCCATCGGCTGCTGGATCGAACCGTTGTACTGAACCCAGTCCATCCAGGATGCGTCCCAAACTGGGGGGAAATTTACCGGACCATCTCCGATCACCAGATTCTTACTGTTATGCAATTCGGTTCCAAAGACGAAGTTGCCGATCCGAGCCAGTGCGTCGGTGCGGCCGTAACCTTCGGGTGTGGGGAACAGATGCTGGGTCGCTTTGAACTCGGTAAAGCTGGTATCGAGATAATATTTGAGCGATCGACGCAGGAGAAGTTGATCTGCTCGCGAGTGGTCGGGGCCCAGCACCCTATTGGCAAATCTGTGGAAGCGGAGCGGATCATAATAAGTCCAGGTCACAGCCAAGCCCAACGCCTCAGTGAACTTCTGCAGATCGATCAAGGACGGGCCCGCATCGATCCGGATCGCTTTCCCGGCAAAAAACAATTCTCCGGTATGGCAAGCCGCGCACGTAATGCCAAGCACGACGTTTTTCTGTCCGGTGTAAGGATCGACAAAATGATCATCGCGCGCGAATCCAACCGGCAAGCCGTCGGGATTTTGCAGGTAGGCGGAGTCTGGAATGAAACCGAAGCCCTGCAGGTAAGAGTTTTCCCTGAACGGGGGCGCGCCCGTGATGGTGAGTCGCGGCTGCTCAATCGCAAGGAACCAGGCATACGGCATGAGTTCACTTCCTTGCGCCATGTGGTAATACTTGTGACGCTGATCTTCCGTCCAGTTCTGCGGAACCCATGCGACTTCGCCGGGTCTCTCAATCTTCGGCACCTCCAGGCTGTTGTGTATGGCGAAAAGCGCGATGACTGCCGCGCAGATGCCGAGCACCGCCAGTAGCGCCAACGCACTGACGACGCTTGGTCGCTTTAGCAAGGACCGCCTCGTCGGTGCTGCGATCGGCTGCCCGTGGACCGGTCGCGGCGCCAGTTCACAGGGAGTCTCAGGTTGCGGGAAGTGCTGTTGCGGTAGATTCTTCGGCTTGTAGCTCGATACCCCGCGGATGCGATCAACGACACTTTGATGAACATGCACGCCGCTTGGGATCAGCCTGCTGCGCCCCAGGTTAATCCTGATGCCGTGCTTCCATTTGGGGTCGGATTGTCCCGCTACGGGTGCGGGATAGGAGAACATCTTGGGCCACAGCTCGGCGATCCACCACGCACCCTGTAGGGATTCATGCTGATTCTTCGTAAGAGGGTCGGGTGCAACGTAAGGTGGTTTCCCTCCAAGAATGTCAGCCTTTCGATTCTGATCGACTCGAAGTCCGGCAGGTTCCGCCTCACAGACCATCCATTGCAAAGCAATCTTGGAGAGTTGGCTCTCTGACTCAGGATAGCTGCCGCCAACATCCGAATGCACACCGGCGAACCAAACCTCCTTTATGTCTTGCTGTGGATCATGCGGCGCACCGAACAGGTTTTGCCGAAAGAACGCCCTGCGCTCATCAATTGAGACCGCGTGCCGAATAACGCGCATGTCCGGGTTGTGCGTGGCTTTGGTGCCGGGGAAATGCGCGACGTTATAAACCCAACCTAGGGAGCTGACCGTGTCCCACACTCCAACGAAGTGCACCGGACAGTCGCGGCAAAACGTTTTCTTGAAGTCCGCAGCGACCGCAAAGTCGATCTTCTTTTGCTTGATCATCCGAATCGAATACGGGATCAAGCCCTCATTGTCCTCGCGAAGCAACCCGATGATGTGCAGCATCCCGCACAGAGCCCGAGCAGTGTAAGCTCCTCGACTGAAACCAAAAACGTACAGGGTGTCACCGGGCTGGAACGTCCGCATGAGGAACTGATAGGCATCCGCGATGTTGTCGGAGATGCCGTAGCCAAATGCCAGACCAATCACTTTCGTCCACCACTTACTCAGCCCGTTCAGTGCATTCCGGGCACCCATCGTTCCCACACCTGGGTGGTAGTAGGTCACCTGAGAGGCATCACAGACCAGCATCTTGTACAGCTTTACGACGTTGGATTTGCTCTCGCTGAACTCATTGCCTGTCCCGTCACAGCAGATCACGATGTTTTTTGCCATGGTTTCAACTCCCAACGGTCAGGGGCCGAAGTCAAGCCATACTCCGTGGTTCCACTCCGATCTTTGCAAGTCGGCTCGATTTCCTAAAACCTGGTGCTTGGAATCGAGCCTCAAACTAGGTGGTTCGTCTTTGGTTCTGATTGCAAAGTTACAGTCAGTGCTCGCGGGCTCCGTACAAGACCAGCGACTAATAATTCGATGACAGTCTTTGTAGATGCGGCGGATTGTCCGCCCAGTTGATAGGGTTGTCAACTGCTAACTCACGCTTGTTACGAAATCAGGACAGACGGGGGGAAGCCGCGGTCGGGAATGTGGAGTTAGTCGCAGGAAGTGCGACGGGAGTAATTCCCTAATCGATCCCGTGAATTCTCATGCTCACGAGTTGATCGATGCTGAGGTCCCGTATTCCCCGGGACCGCATGTCGTTGATGTATTCCGGCGTGACGCCGTGGATTCGCATGGCGATCAGTTCGTCCGGATCCGGATGGGAATAGCCGAGTCCCTGCAATTTATCGATGAACTCCGGCGAAACGCCATGAATGCGAAATGCAATCAGCTTTTCGAGATCGAGGTGATCGTAGCCGCGCTGCTTGAGCTGACCCATCCATTCCGGGGTCGCGCCATGAATCCGCATCGCAATCAGCGTATCTTCGTCCGGCGAGTAACCGGCCTGGTGCAGGTTGCGAATCATCTCCGGTGTCACGCCATGAATGCGGAAGGCGACCAGTTTGTCGCTGTCGGTAATCTTTAGTCCCTCAGCCCGCAGCGCTTCAATGAACGCGGAGTCCACGCGGAATATGCGAAACGAAATCAGCTTGTCGGCATCGAGATCGCTGAGATGCTCATTCTTCATCTGCTTCGCGAACTCAACACTCACGTCCTGCAGAGCCATGCCGAACTGCTTCTCGTCGTCGACCGTGAAGCCGAGCGACTGCATCTCGCGCGCATAATTCGGGTCCGGCTGGAAGTGGAACAGTCCCGCGCCCTCGCCATTATTGAGAAATCCCTCGCATTCGATCTTTCCCGCGTCGCGCGTAATGGTGAAGCGGACTTCTTGTCTGCCTGGCTTTGAGAAATCTATTCCCTGAAACGAAGTTGCGGGCCAGTCCGACTGATGGCTTGAAGTACCACCATGATGATGTTCAATCAGCGAAAACTCCACTTTGCCCGGACTGTCGGACTTGCTGATCGTCCAGTCGCCGCTGCGCATGTCCGCGGCGCGATTCTTAACCGCGATCAAAAGAACGCAGGACGCGAAAACCAGGTAAGCGAGGGTTCGGCTCACTCTCGTTCGGCTCATTCTCGTTCGGCGCATTCTCATAAATCTCTCCAGTTTCAGGATTTCGGGGCCCGCTCTAGATATCGCCCTTGTCTTCCAACAAGCCCAGGCGCTTTACCTCAATCAGCTTTTCGATAGTAAGGTTTTGGAAGCCGTGCTTGCGGGCTCGTTCGATGAATTCGGGCGTCACGCCTTGCACCTTGGCTCTGATAATGTCGTCCACATCGGGGTTGAATCCGGCCGATTGCAGAGCCTTGATGAATTCCGGAGTGACGCTCTGCACTTTCATGCCAACGATGTCGTCCGCAGTGGGATTGAGGCCGGTCGCCCGGATGTCGCGGATATACTCCGGCGTTACACCCTGCACTTTCATGCCGACAATTTCGTCGGCGTCGGGCTTCAAACCCAGCGCCTGCAGGCCGTGCACGTAGTCCGGTGTCACACCTTGCACCTTGAGCCCGATCACATCGTTGGAATCCACGGTCAGGCCGGCGGCGCGCAGTGCGCGAACATATTCCGGCGTGACTCCCTGGACTTTGAGCCCGACGATATCGTCAACGTCGCCAGCGATGCCAACGTCTTTGAGGCTGCGCACGTAGTCCGGTGTTACTCCCTGCACCTTGAGCGCAACGATCTGATCCGCGTCGGGAGTGAAGCCCAGCGCGCGAAGGTCGTGGATGTATTCCGGAGTTACGCCCTGCACTCGCAGGCCGACGAAGCCATCCGCATCAGGATGCAGGCCCAGTTCGTGCATCGCGCGTACATACTCCGGTGTGACGTCCTCGGTTTTCAGAACGATTAACTCGTCGATGCTGAGATCGGCGAGGCCTGCAGCCTTCATGGAATCAATGTAAGAGGCGCCGGTGTAGGTTGGGCTGGTACTCTGCCCTGCGGAGGGCTTGGGAGTTGGAGCAGAAGTTGGCGCGGGAGTCGCTGCGCTTTGGGAAGCCTCCGGTTGCACGGAGCTGGACGCGGGCTTGGGCATGGACATCGCTTGCCCACTGAAACCGGCGTGAGCCAAGGATGGATGCGCCATTCCCAGCAGAGCATTTCCGGCGACGAGTGCCGCGGTCAGGCAGAGGACGCTGCCCGTTAGGCCGAGGCCGCGCATTCCTGCGCCGAAAGTCTTCAGGCCCAGCACGCGGACGACGCGCTCGGTCAGCGGACTGCGGTTTGCGGCCATCGCCAGGACCGGCGCGTTGCGCCATTCTTCCATCAGCGTGAGGGCGCGCGCGTATTCGACGGCGTTGCCGCAGACAGCGACCGCCGCGTCGTCGCAGCAATGCTCGCGTTCGGCGCGAATCCGTTTATTCAGCCACCAGACTGCGGGATGATAGAAGAGCAGCGTCTCGACGCACACCTGGAAGACATTCACAAATGGATCGAGGCGCTGGACGTGCGCCAGTTCGTGGGCGACGACCACCTCAAGCTGTTCTTCGGAGAGTCCTGTCAGAGCAGTCACCGGCAAGAAAACAACGGGACGAAACCATCCAATCACCGCAGGAGCCTGCAGCCAAGCGCACTCGCAGTAGCGGATCGCGCGAGTAATGCCCAGCTGATCCTGCAGTCTGTGGCAGATCTCGAGCAATCGGTCCTCAACCACTGTGGATTGTTTGCGGCGTTCACGCTCCAGCAGCAGGAATCCGCCAGCAGAACGCAGGCTGAAGAAAGCCACTCCCAAAAGCCACGCTTCCACCAGCCAGGGAAAAGCATCGAGCGATGATTCGACTGAGGAAGAAGCAACGGAAGGAATTGCCTGGTGTTTAGCGTTCGCCTTGGTCCAAGCCGAGGCGACCGGCTGCGAACGTTCTGCAAAAGAGGAATGCGGTTGCCAGGAAAGCACGCAAGTCGCAATCGGCGCGAGGAGCATCAGCAAAAGAACCGCGACGCCAATCACATAACGCACTCGCGCACGCCGCGAGAAAGCCATCAAAGCCGCGCCCAGGGCGGCCAGGGCCGTCCCTTGCCACAGGAAATGCAACAGCGCCCACGCCAGAGATTGCATGGTGGTCGGTGACAAAAGCTTCATCTGAGTGAAAGGCACAGTCATCTGCGTTTCCTTTCGTTCCTGTCGTTTCTTTCGTATTCGTCCAGCATGCCGCGCAGTTCTTTAATCTCTTCCCGCGAGGCCTTGCCTCCGGCCAGAGCATGCATCATGAGCTGGCTCGCAGATCCCTCAAAGACGCGCTGCAGTATGTCTCCGGCGAGCTGGCGCTTGGTCTGCTCCGCCGGCAGGCATGCCTCATAGACGTGCGCGCGCTGGGTTTCGTTTCTTCGAACCGAGCCTTTTGTCGTCATGATTTGAAGCAGCTTGAGGACGGTGGTGTAGCCGATGGCTTTCTTTTCGCTGAGCGCTTCATATACCTCTCGGACCGTCGAAGGCCCGTGACTCCAGAGAACGCGAAGAATCTCGAGCTCGGAAGCCGTTGGTTTTTGCGGAGAGGATGTCATACAAAGGAAACTACTACGAAGGTGTTCGTAGTGTCAACGAAAATCTTCGTAGATCGCTGGCAGTCGGCGGCGCCATCCCGCCCGGGTGTTTTTTCCCCGAATGACCGCGATCAGCGGCGTATGAAAAGCGTGTGGCGCTCGGAACGGTAGAGCCTACGCCACCGACCGTGGCCCTATTTGGTGGAACAGATCACCCGGCGAATGCGCGGGGCCGAGGCCCCGCGCGATTCGCAGCAAGTCGCCGACGTTCGCTTCAGCTGCCGCCGAGCTCAGGCAAGGTCGTAGCGATCAAGATTCATGACCTTATTCCACGCCGCCGCGAAGTCCTTCACAAAAGCCTGCTTCGAGTCGTTACTCGCATAGACTTCTGCAATCGCCCGGAGTTGCGAGTTCGAACCAAAGAGGAGATCGACGCGCGTGCCAGTCCACTTGACCTCGCCCGTCGCGCGATCGCGCCCCTCATAGACGCCTTCGGATGCAGAGGAGGGTTCCCACTTCGTATTCATGTCGAGCAGGTTGACGAAGAAATCATTGGTCAGCGTCTCGGGCCGGTTGGTGAAGACGCCATGTTTCGTCTTCCCGTAGTTCGTATTCAGGGCGCGCATGCCTCCAATGAGTACGGTCATCTCGGGAGCCGTCAATGTCAGCAACTGCGCCCGATCCAGAAGCCATTCCTCAGCCGACAGTTTCTGTCCACTGCGGAGATAGTTGCGGAACCCGTCTGCCTTGTGTTCCATCACGGCGAATGAATGCACATCGGTTTGTTCCGGCGTGGCATCCGTGCGTCCCGGCAAGAACGGAATCTTCACCTCGTGCCCAGCTTTTTTCGCAGCTTCTTCGATCGCCGCATCGCCCCCGAGAACGATCAGGTCCGCCAGCGAGACTTTCTTGCCTTTGTTCCCATTGGACTGCGAACTGTTGAATTCCTTTTGGATCGCTTCCAGCTTCGACAGAACCTTCGCCAGTTCAGCCGGCTGGTTCACTTCCCAATCCTTCTGCGGCGCGAGGCGAATGCGCGCTCCGTTCGCCCCGCCGCGCTTGTCGGAGCCGCGGAACGACGACGCCGATGCCCAGGCTGTCGCGACCAGTTGCGAGATCGAGAGTCCGGAGGCAAGGATCTTCGCCTTCAGAGCGGCGATGTCTTTCTCCTCGATCAATTTATGATCCACGGCGGGAACAGGGTCTTGCCACACCAGCGTCTCTTTCGGAACGAGCGGGCCCAGGTAGCGCACAATCGGCCCCATGTCGCGGTGAGTCAACTTGAACCACGCCCGCCCAAATGCGTCTGCGAATTGATCGGGATGCTCGTAGAAGCGCCGAGAAATCTTTTCGTAAGCCGGGTCGAGCCGCAAGGTGAGATCAGTCGTCAGCATCGATGGCGCGTGATGCCTTGAGGGATCGTGCGCATCCGGCACGGTATTTTTGCCAGCACCGTTTTTCGGCGTCCACTGATGAGCGCCGGCCGGACTCTTCGTCAGCTCCCATTCGTAGCTGAACAAGTTGGTGAAGAAGTTATTGCTCCACTTCGTGGGCGTCGTCGTCCAAATAACTTCCAGGCCGCTACCGATGGTGTCACCACCGTGACCTTTGCCCAGCTTGTTCTTCCACCCAAAGCCTTGATCCTCAATGGCGGCGCCTTCCGGCTCGTTGCCGACATAATCCGCGGGAATACCAGCGCCATGCGTTTTGCCGAAGGTGTGTCCACCGGCAATCAGCGCGACCGTTTCTTCATCATTCATCGCCATGCGGGCAAACGTCTCCCGGATATCGCGCGCCGCGGCAATCGGATCCGGCTTTCCATTCGGTCCTTCCGGATTCACATAGATCAGACCCATCTGCACCGCGCCGAGAGGATTCGCGAGATTACGATCCCCGCTGTAGCGTTCGTCGGCCAGCCACGTGCCCTCCGGACCCCAGTTGACTTCTTCGGGCTCCCATACATCCGCGCGCCCTCCGCCAAAACCAAACGTCTTAAAGCCCATCGATTCGAGGGCGACATTGCCGGCGAGAATCATCAGGTCGGCCCAGGAAATTTTCCGCCCATACTTCTGCTTGATCGGCCACAACAACCGGCGCGCCTTGTCGAGGTTCACGTTGTCCGGCCAGCTATTGAGCGGCGCAAAACGCTGCTGACCGGCTCCGGCACCGCCGCGGCCATCGCCGATGCGGTACGTACCCGCGCTGTGCCAAGCCATGCGGATGAACAGCGGCCCGTAGTGGCCAAAGTCGGCCGGCCACCACTCCTGCGAATCCGTCATCAAGGCATGCAGGTCCTTGATCACGGCATTCAGATCGAGCGTCTTGAACTCTTCCGCGTAATTGAACTCCTTGCCCATCGGATCGGACAACGGAGACTGCTGATGCAGGGCTTTCAAATTCAACTGCTTCGGCCACCAGTCGCGGTTCGTGGGTGCGGAAGCACCGTGGTTAAACGGGCATTTGGCTTCGGGTAAGGTGCTTTTGTTTTTGGTTTCGGGAGAAACACTTCCTGATGAATTCGCGAGTGTATTTTCCATATGCTTCCGTCCTTCGTATTTTGATTGAGTATTGCGTGAACCAATTAGTTTTTGGTGCTGCAGCGGCCGCAGAGGCCAAAGACCTCGACCAACGGCTGCGTCAGATCAAAGCCATCCGGCAGATGCCGGGATAGCCGTTTGAAGTCGATGAACTCGCCCTCGATGTCCTGCACCGACTTGCAGCGCGAGCACACCAGGTGGTGATGAGGCTTGAGATTGCCGTCGACGCGCAACGTGGCCGCACGAGGACTGACCTCCCGCAACAACCCACATTCGATAAAGAGCCGCAGATTGTTGTAGACCGTAGCCAAAGAAATGGATGGAATGCGGCGCCGGACCGCGGCATAAATATCTTCCGGGGAATAGTGCCCGTGGGAAGCAACGACGGCCTCATAGACCACCTGACGCTGGTGCGTGACCGCCAAACCGTGCTTCGCGGCCAGCTCACGAAATTGTGCATGGGTGGGGCGCATGGGTGAAGAACATAATTATCGGATGAGAATGATTATAAAACTATCGCGACGAGTGTCAACCGAAACCTTTCCTTAAACCTCGAAGAACAGGTGGTCTGCCGAAGTGCAGGAGTTCGATTAAGCCTTCACGTTGGGCCGGACAATCTTGCCGCGCAGGCTATAATTGCGCCACGCATGGCCCTAACCTCTGGCACAAAACTCGGGCCCTACGAAATTCAATCGCCGCTCGGCGCCGGCGGCATGGGCGAAGTCTACCGCGCGAAAGATACGCGCCTCGATCGCACCGTCGCCATCAAGATTCTCCCCACTCATCTTTCCGCCGATCCCGAATTCAAGCAGCGTTTCGAGCGCGAAGCTCGCAGCATTTCTTCTCTGAATCATCCCCACATCTGCCATCTCTATGATGTCGGCTCGCAAGACGGCACCGACTTCCTGGTAATGGAGTTCCTCGACGGTGAGACGCTTGCCGAGCGCCTGCGCCGGGGTGCGCTGCCTTTCCCTGACCTGCTGAAGATTGGAATGGAAGTCGCAGAAGCTTTGGAGATTGCCCACCGCGCCGGCATTGTGCATCGCGACTTTAAGCCCGGCAACATCATGCTGACCAAATCCGGAACCAAGCTGATGGATTTCGGCCTGGCGAAGCCCGCCTCACTCAGCGCTGCCGGCTCGGGCTCAGCTCCGCTTCTGTCCGCCGCCCGGACTATGTCGGGCGCCACTCCCATCAGCCCGTTGACCACCGCCGGCAGCATTGTCGGCACCATCCAGTACATGTCTCCCGAACAAATCGAAGGCAAAGAGGCCGACGCGCGCGCCGATATTTTCGCCTTCGGCGCAGTCCTATACGAGATGGCAATGGGCAAGCGCGCCTTCGAGGGCAAGAGCCAGATCAGCGTAGCCTCCTCCATTCTGGAGAAAGATCCCGACCCTATCAGCGCCTCCAAGCCTTCCACGCCGCCGGCTTTCGACTATCTCGTTGCATCCTGTCTCGCGAAAGATCGCGAAGACCGTTTCCAGTCCGCCCATGATGTCCGCCTGCAGCTGAAAGGTATTTCGCAAACGTCGCAAGCTGCAGCCGCACTCACGCCAGCCCAGTCCCCGCGCACGCTCATCCCGCGCACTCTCTTGGTAGGCGCCGCTCTTCTGCTCGTCGCCGCGGCGATCCTTTTCTATTTCTCGCAGCGCACCGCCACTCCCACGCTTTCCGTTCGAGCCTACATCCCGCCGCCGCCCGGCACTGCCTTCCGCGCCTCCGGTTTCGATGCAGGCCCAGTTGTCGTTTCGCCCGACGGCAAAACCCTCGCCTTCTCTGCCGTCGACGAAAAAGGCCGCACCAACCTCTGGCTCCGGCCGCTTAACGCCCCGCTAGCCACCATGCTTCCCAGCACCGAAGACGCCACCACTCCCTTCTGGTCGCCTGACAGCCATTACCTCGCTTTCGTCGCCGACCGGAAACTAAAAGCGATCAGCGTCTCCGGAGGAGATGCTCAAACCCTTACTGCCGATGTTTATGAGGTTTATAGCGGATGCGGCGATTGGAGTCCCAACGGCATCATTCTTTTCTGCAAACAAAACTTTGGGCCACTCTCGCAGATCGCAGCCTCGGGTGGCCAGGTCTCGCCAGCCACTCGTCTCGACAAGAATGAAACCGCGCATGAAGATCCATATTTCCTCCCCGACGGCAAACATTTTCTCTACGTCTCCCGTCAGCTGTCTCAACCAGACCGAATCAAACTGGGAGTGCTGGGCAAACCCGAACAAGATGGAATCGACATTGCCCCAGGCAGTCATCCCGCCTTTGCTTCCGATCATCTCCTGTTTGTCCGCGCCGGACACATTCAGGCTCAGCCCTTCAATCCGCGTACCTTCAAGCTCTCCGGCGATGCTCAAACCATCGGCGAAGCTCGCACTTTCTCCGTCTCCCAAAACGGCGTTCTCGCCTACCACGAGAGTTCCGAGGAGTCCGAGCTCAAGTTGTTTGATCGAAGTGGAAACCTGATCGGCACGCCCGGGCCGCTGGCGGTTTATTCCGATCCGCGCTTTTCTCCTGACGGTAAATCAATCGCAGTCACCATCGAGGACCCACGATCCGGCGCAAGCGATATCTGGGTACTTCCCGTCGCAGGGGGCCAGCCGACGCGCGTCACTTTCGGACCCGAAGATTATTGGCCGGTGTGGTCGCCCGATGGAAGGCAAATCGCTTACGGTGTCCGTGAAGGTGGTAAGTTCACGATCCGCCGCCGCTCCCTCGACGGTAGCCAGCCCGAAGAAGTTCTCTATCAGAGCGACGCTTATATCAATGGCTCGCCCATCGACTGGTCGCCAGACGGAAAGTATCTCTCCATCGATCTTGAAACGAAAGAAGGTATCTTTTCCAATTGGATTTTTCTGACTGCTGAAGGAAAGACCGCTGAAGGAAAGACCGCCGACCGCAAGATCTTCCAGCCGCCCGCCGCCTCGCACATGACGGTTAGCGAGTACGACGGCCGCTTCTCTCCGGATGGCCGCTGGCTGGCATATTTCTCCTACGAAACCGGCAGGCCCGAAGTCTACGTTGTGCCATTTGGAGCGGGCGCCAAAACTCAGGTCTCCACAACCGGGGGATGGAACACCATCTTCAGCCGCGGCCACGAACTATTTTTCGTCTCCATGGGAAATCGCCTCATGGCGGCGCACACTTCCACACAACCCAATTTCCACGTCGATTCCATCGAACCACTATTCCAGCTCGATCTGCCCAACTTCAGCGGAATCAGCTTCGACGTAAGCCCCGACGCCAAACAGTTCGTGGTCCAAACCACCGACCACACCAAATCCACTTCCATCACTCTGCTGACGAACTATCCCGCGGATCTGAAGAAGTGATCTTCGCGGCATGCCGCTGCAGGAGAGTGTCCTCCCACCTTGCAGCAGGGGCTCAGTTTGAACTTTCAAGCGTGGCGTCATCCCGAGCAAAGCCCGGCTTTATCGAAGAAAAGCGCAGTCGGAGCGAGAGCCGGCTCTGAGCACAGCCGAAGGGAATCTCGCTGAAAATCGTGCCCCAAGAAATCCCTCCCGCGGCTACACGACGCGCGGTTCGGGATGACGCAGGAACTAGAGATTCAAACTGAGCCAATACCGAACCCCGCGCGGGACACCTTAGTCCCAGACATTAGTCTATAATCGCCACTTTGTCCGGTGATTCGTGCGCATACTGCTGCTAAGCGACATTCACGCCAATCTCGAAGCCTTCGAAGCAACCCTGGCCGGCGCTCCACCATTCGACGTGGTAGTGAACCTGGGCGACATCGTAGGCTACGGCGCCAGCCCCAACGAGGTGGCCGAGCATTCCCGCAAACTGGGAAAAACTTTTGTGCGCGGCAATCATGACAAAGCCGCGACCGGCGTGATGGACCTCGATGATTTCAACCCCATGGCGGCCGCCGCTGCGATTTGGACGCGCAACCAGCTGACGCCGGAAAATCTCGACTGGCTGCGCGCCTTGCCGCAGGGGCCCGTTTCTGTGCCCGACGCGCCGCAGGTGCAGTTGGTCCACGGCTCGCCTAACGATGAGGATGAATACGTAGTTTCGTTGGGAGATGCCCTGGCGCCGCTGATCACCCTGACCAATCCATTGACTTTTTTTGGACACACGCACCTTCAGGGCGGATTTTTTGCCAACGGCTCTGCGGCTGACGGTTTCCGGCCGGAGTACCGCACCGTAGGCCAAGCGGAATCGGTTCCGCTGCAACTGAAGCCCAACACACGTTACATGATCAATCCCGGTTCGGTCGGTCAGCCCCGCGACGGCGACTGGCGCGCCGCGTTCGCTTTGTACGACACCGACGCGCAGGTCGTCCATTTTCACCGCACACCCTACAATTTGAAAGCCGCGCAGGATCGCATCTTCGCGGCGAAACTTCCGCCGCGCCTGGCCACACGCTTGGCGGCCGGGCGCTAATCGTCTGACCCGAAGGCCCCGGCTGGAATCTCTCCGTTGTAAACTCGAATTCATGCCTCCTCATTCCTCGACGAAGCACTTCTTCGAAGCCCGCGAGAATCCTCCCAAACACTATCTGCTCGCCCACAGTGATGGCGGTGCACGCGGCAATCCCGGCCCTGCGGGTTACGGCGTCGTCATCAAAGATGAATCCGGACGCACGGTCGCCGCCCTGAGCGAATATCTCGGCCACCAGACGAATAACTTCGCCGAATATCAGGGACTGATTGCCGCGCTCGAATATGCCATCAAGCACGGCCCGAAAGCGCTCAAGCTGATCAGCGATTCGGAGTTGCTGGTTCGGCAGATCAAGGGCATTTACAAAGTAAAGAACGCCGTGCTGCAGGATTTGCACGCGCGAGCAAAAGAATTGATCGTGCAGCTCGACTGGTTCTCCATCGGCCACGCCCTGCGCGAACAGAATCAAGATGCCGACCGCCTGGCAAACGAAGCCATGGACAAGGGTATGGGGCGGCGCACTGCAAGTGTGGGCACACCACCTGCATCGCAATCTTCACAGCAGGAGTTTGAAGGAATCGTCCGCAATGGAGTAGTCGAACTAACCAACGGCAAACTTCTGGACGGTACGCGAGTGCAAGTCCGCGTGAAAAAGTGAAGTCGAGCTAGACGATACCCTCATTCCACTGACGTGTGGTCATGCACAATCTTCCATCCGTCGGGAAACCTGCGGAACACCAGGGTAAAAATTCCGTGCGGAGTCTTGCCATCAGACATCGTCAAGTGAAAGGCTCCACGCACGAAAGCCGCGTCCGGACCCAGCATCTCGACTCGCAGATCTGAAAATTCCAGCTTTCCCATCTCGTTTCCTGGACCGGAATATTTCGCCCGGTAACGATCCAGTGCCGCCTGCCAGCCGCTGGTTACTTTGCCACCAGAAAAGAAAGTCAGGTCCGCGGAGTTCCAGTAGCCGGCCATGAAGCCGTCGAGGTCGTGACGGTTCCAGGCTTCCTGCTGCGTGCGCAGCACCTGTTCAACGGCGACCTTGCCGTCGTCGGGCGATTGCGCTCGTGAGCCGGCGATGGTCGCGTGCAGCGGCATTAGAACCGAGGCGCCCATAAACAAGATGCGAAGAATCGATTTCTTTCTCATAATTCTCCTTCGCCAATTCTCCCTTGCGAAATCTAATCTGCCTTCGGTCAATGCGCTTCTTCGGCGGCGGGCGCAGCATCCGGGGTGTCCAGTTTCTGAACAACCGCATGCGGCGTCAGCGGCGGCGGCTCAAAGTCGCCTGCATCTTTTCCCGCCATGGCCACCGTCATGAAGTTCATCCAGATGGGCAAGGCCGCGTGCGCTCCCGTTTCTTTCGCGCCCAGCGATTTTTTCTCATCGTAGCCGACCCACACGCCGCAGGTCATGGTCGGAGAGAATCCCACAAACCAGGCATCGGTAAAATCGTTGGTCGTCCCCGTTTTGCCGGCCACCGGAAACGGCAGCTTCGCCGCGGCAATTCCTGTCCCACGCAACACCACCTCGCGCAACATCGAAGTCATGATGCGGGCCGTGCGCTCACTGATCACATCCTTCACGTCGGGAAAATCTTCCTCCAATACGCGTCCGTCGTAATCAGTCACGCGCGTAATATAACGCGGGATCACGCGCACACCGTCATTGGGGAAAACGCTGTATGCCGAGGTTTGCTCGATCAGCGTAATTTCCGCCGACCCCAGCGCCACCGGCAGATACGGCGGCAGCTTCGACGAGATACCAAAGCGAGCGGCGTATTCGATCACGCTCTTGATGCCGACTTTGTCCGCCAATTTCAGAGCCGGAATGTTGCGCGACTGGGCCAGCGCGCGCCGCAACGTGATGATGCCTTCAAACTTCTCGTCGTAATTGTGCGGAGTGTATGGCCCTGACGAAGTCTCAAAGCTGACCGGTTCATCGAGAATGGTGTCGTCGGGACTGGCGCCGCCGTCGATCACCGTCGTATACACGTACGGCTTGAACGACGATCCGACCTGCCGCAAGGACTGCGTGACGCGGTCGAACTTCGAATCGTTGAAGTCGCGCCCACCCACCATCGCCTTGATGCCGCCGGTGGCGTTGTCGATGGCCAGCAGTGAACCCTGCGCTCCCGAATCCTGCTCCAGGCTGACGTGGGCCGCGCCGTTGGTCCCAAGGCTCAGAATCTTTACGTAGCAGACGTCGCCGGTTTTGAGAATGTCGGCGAGTTTGTGTTGCGTCCAGGCCACGTCGGGCTGGGCGAGAGCCGCGGTGTAGCGGCCGAACTTCAATGTTGCGATGCCGGTGCCCGCAGTGGTCACCAGCGCGTGGATGTAGCCGTTCACCTCGGGTTCATCGTCCCAATCGGGATGAAAATATTTGTCGAGAACCCCGCCGTCCGCCACCACGTTTTCGAGATGGCCCTTCCAGCCATGCCGCCGCTCGTACGCCGCTACGCCGTCAAGCACCGACTGGTTCGCCGCCCGCTGCAATTCCATGTCAAGCGTGGTGTAAACCTTCAACCCCCCTTCGTGAACCTGGTCGGCTCCGTACTTGCTTTCGAGATAACGGCGAATCTCCTCCACAAAATAAGGCGCCAGCGAATTTGGGTCATGCGCCAGATGCAGCACCAGCGGCGACGAGCGCGCGTCGGCCGCCTGCGCCGCCGTGATCTTGCCGTCCTCCAGCATGGCATTGATGACCAGATTGCGCCGTTTCTGAGCTTTGTCTGGATGGCTGATTGGCGAGTACACCGTCGGCCCCTTGGGCAACCCCGCGAGCAGCGCTGCTTCCTCGAGAGTTAGATTCTTGGCGGGCTTGCTGAAGTAGAACTCTGACGCGGCTTCGAACCCGTACACCCCGTGGCCCAGAAAAATCTGGTTCGCATAGAGCGTGAAGATCTGCGGCTTGGTGAACCGGCGCTCGATCTGAATGGCCAGCATCGCCTCCTGCACCTTGCGTTGCCAGCGGCGGTCCGGCGACAGAAAAAGATTGCGCGCCAGTTGCATGGTCAGCGTGGATGCGCCCTGCACCTTGCCGCCCGATTCGATGTCGCGATATGCCGCGCCTACGATGCGCATGACGTTAATGCCGGAATGCTTGTAGAAATCCTTGTCTTCAATCGACACCAGCGCATCGCGCAGCACTGGAGGAAAATCGTCATAGCTGGCCACCACGCGCCGTTGCAGAGCGAACGAGCCAATCACGCGCCCGTGATCGTCGTAGAGTTCCGTGATCGAACTAGGACGGTAGGCTTCGAGCGCGTCGACTTGCGGCAGGTCGGTGGTATAGACGAGCAACAGACCCGCCGTTGCCCCGACGACGACCGCAATCAGCACGAGCAGGCCGAACAAGACGCGGCCCACGAGTCTGCGGCCGCCGACTTCAACCTCGGGAAGATTTTCGTAGAGAGACTTCATGGCGAGTCGAGGTCAGGATAGCACCTCCCGCGGACTTCCTTGCGATGGGTTCGCGTCTCGTTCTGCGTTGGGGACACAAAAGAAATCGCGCGCCGATTTGGCGCGCGATCAAGGCTCAGCGATCAGGCTCTTTCGGCGAGAAGCAGGTTCCTCGGTTGCCGTCGCTTGCGCTCCGGCTGCGCTCGGAATGACAAGATGGATTAGCCGTGGCGTCCCTTGCAGTGCTCCGGCCTTACTAGCTGCTCCGGCTCTTCAGCACTTCCACGGCCTTGTTCAATTGATCATCCACTGGATTCTTGGGTGTGGCTTCCTGGTCGGGAGCGGGTGTGGAATCCTCATCGTCCGGCCCCACCGACTCGTCAGAGGCATCGGCCACCAAGACGTTGGGCGTGATCGCTGCATCTTGAATCGCTTTGCCACTGGGCGAGTAATACTTCGCCACTGACAAAATCAGCGCGCCACCATCTGGCAGGTCGATCGTCTTCTGCACCGAGCCGTCGCCGAAAGTCTTGTCGCCGACCACGTCGCCGCGGGCATTTTCCAGAATCGCGGCCGCGACAATCTCAGCCGCGCCGGACGTTCCACGATTTACCAGAACCGCAACCGGAAGACTGGTAATGTCCTTCGCGGGATCGGCATTGAAGGCCTCGCGCGGAAATTTCTGGCCCTGCAAATAAGTAATCGTGCCGTGGTTCAGGAACAGATTCGCCGTCGCTACGCCTTCACTCTCATCGCCTTCGGCGCAGTTGCGCAAATCGAGCAGAATCTTCTTCGCTCCCGATTTCTCCAGCGACTTGATCTTCGCGGCAATCTCCTGCGACTTGCCTTTGGTCAGGGCCTCGACTTTCACGTAGCCGATGCTCTCGTCAATCATCTTGTCGGCCACGGGAGGAATCGCGACCACGTCGCGCGTAACGGAAACCTTCTGCGGCTCGGCCTTGCGCGCGCGCACCACGGAAACATTCAGCGTAGATCCCGGAGCGCCGGCGATCAGGTTGCGAATCTCGGGCAGCGACATTTCCCGCGTGCTTTGCCCTTCAATCGATTCGAAAATGTCGGTCTGCTCAATCCCCGCCTTCTCGGCCGGAGATCCCGGTAATACTGCGACCACTGCCGCGTAACCAAAGCGCTTTGACACCACCGCGCCAATGCCGCCCTTGGATTCCGATTTGCGCGTCTTGAACGCCTTATAGGCGTCGGCCGTCATGTAGCTGGAGTTGGAATCGAGCGATTCCAGCAGCCCATGCAGCGCGCCGTCCGTCACCTTCGGAATGTTCGGCTCTTCCACGTACTCACTGCGCACCCGCGAGAGCACTTCACTGTAAACCTGTAGCTGGCGGTAAGAGCCGTCGTTGGACGAGGCATGCACGCCTCCCATGGAACCTACAACAACGAACAGCAATACGGCGAAAGACGTTACGAGAATCGCGGCTTTGGTTTTCATGGACATCGGTTTTTGATCTTCTTCTGGAAGGAACTGCTTCCCGAGAAACTGTTGCTATTATATCCCTCTATCTACACTCTAGATGCGGATTTTGGCGGTCCGGGTGCCTGCTTTGAGCCTTCGGTAATTCAGGGGTGTAAGACAGGTCCACCGTTCTCAACAAAACAACCGGGTTCGTTTCAGGATGCTGGCTTAAAGCTGATGGTCAGCGAGGTTTGCACCGACACTGGCCGCCCGTTCATGGTGTAAGGCTTGAACTTCCAGCGTTTCACGCCGTCGATGGCGGCTCGCGCAAATCCGAGGGCCCCTTGCAGGAACTTGGCATCCTGCACCGTGCCGTCGCGTCCAATCAGAACCTGCAGAACCACCATCCCTGGTTGCCCACTGGAGCTGGCGGGATAGTCTGGGGCGGGCTGATCTGTGAGCAGTGCCCGCTCGGAGGCTTCGTCAACTTTGACCGGCTCAATGGATTGCATTGCCGACTCGGCCGACCGGTTTCCGCTAGCTTCGGGCGTGGTCGACGCCATTTGCGACTTCAGGCTCGAGGGAACGTTGGCCGGAACTGAAGGAGCGGCAGATTGCGGCTGAGTTTTTTGTGGCGCGGGTTGTCCCGGCCCAGACGTTGCGGAAGACGCTGACGGGAACACAGTCGGCGGATCTGAATGAGTTGGCAAGGCGGCTGGGACAGTTGGCGCCGGACCGGATGGCGGAGTCGAAACCGGCGACGTCGAAACCGAGGAAGCGGGCGAAGTTGAGCCTTGGTTTGATGAAGCTGGCGATGCCAAAGCTGGGGACCCTAGCGCGCCCGAAGTTCCGCTCGTACCCGATCCGCTTGGAAGCTGGGCGGCCACAGGGGTTAGCTGGGGCCGATTTCCCGCCACCGGCACTCCAGAAGCCGCCGTCGGGTCGCTGGGGGTCGCGCTTCCGGCTTCCACAGTCCCCGGCGGCATCACATTTCCGCCCATGATGTTCGGTTTCGGCGCTGTCGGTTCGACGGCTGGAACCACTTGAATTTGCGAAGCGTCGGTGGTGGCGTCGGGAATGGTCTCCGTCGCCGGTAGCTTGTATTCATCTCCGGCGCGGGCGAAGTCTTCGTGAGCAATCGGCGCCTGCGGCGTGGTGACCGGTTGCGGATTGAGCCAGGCATGCAGGTTCAATCGCCCCCGCGCCCACGCCGTCTGTATGCTGGTATGCCACGGCGCTTGTGGCGCGGCCGCAATTGCGCAGGCTGCTAACGCCAACGCTCCAACGATTGCCCCTTTAAAACGGAAGCGCGGCCGAGGTGAGCTTTCGGATTCGACGGACTCGCCGCTCCCGCGGGTGATGTAAGCAAAGAGTTCCGCTTCTTTTTTCTGCTCGTGATTCTGGTCGTTACTCTTGACTGGGATCGCGGACGGATTCGAGTGCGCCTCGGAAGCAAGCGATCCTTCCGAGTTTTCCGGCGTGGCTGCGGCAAATCTTGACGAGGCAGAATTCGCTGCGGGTGTCGCTGAGAACGAAGGCGTCTGGTCGTAGCCCAGCAATTCGGGTTTCGGCGGCGCCGCGGGTGTCGAGGCATGTGCCGAGGCATGCGCCGCAGCGAGCGTTGAGGCCTGTGCCGCAACATTCCCCGGCACCTGGGGCACGATTCCGGCGCGGGTTTTCAAGTACCACTCCAGCCCGCGGACCTCGCCCGTTTCCGGCGGCGGCGGAGCCGGTTTCTCTTCTTCGTCCACCGAAGCGGCCACCGGTTCCAGGTCCTTCTCCATCGACGATGACACGCGAAACTCGTTTACCTCCGAGTCGGTAACGAACTGCCCGCCTGGGGCCGATGGCGCAGACTGCAAAAACTCTCCCGCGCGCAGATTCTTCTCATGTCCTTGCGCCGGGTTGGCCGGGAGCGCTGACATTGGAACGGCAGCCGTCCCTGCCCCGGCGACTCCTGTCGCGGAGATTCCGGCGGCAGCCGCTTGCGCATTGCTCGCCGATTCCTGCTTGGCGCGCAGCAGATCGCGTGCCGTGGTCAGCGTGTCCTTGACTTGGTTGACCAGGAGCGGCTTGCGCAGAATCGAATTCGCACCCGCCTGCAGAGCCTTCGGTACGCTAAGGTCATCGCTCACAATTGCCAGCGTGAGTGGACGTTCGCTGGCCTTGCGTTCGCGGGCCGAGGTCAGCAACAGCGCCGCTTCCGGCTGCTTATCCCAATCAATAATGACGATCTGAAAATTCTGGTGGGAAACTTTCTCCACGGCGGCTACCGCCTCCGAGCAAAGCTCTCCCTCCACATTGAGACCAGCCAGCACCTGGAGAATAGGTTCAGCCGTTCCCTCGTCCGAGGAAAACAAAAGGCAGCGCAGCGCCATCTCCTTCAGACTAGGGGCAGAACAGTAACTGCGGCAAGATTACCGAGGGGGGAGGTATTCGGCGATCCGGTGGGCGACAGTACATGTACCGTTGGAAGACACACTGCTAAAATCGGTCGCCGGACCTCGGTATCCTCTGTGGTTCAGTCTCGTTCTTTGGTCGGATCGTCGCTCTATGCCCTTGCAAGAACATAACTATTGGCTAACCACCACCGAATTCCCTGCGGCTGATGCCTCGCGCCCGCTGCCGGGGACAGTCGATGTCGCCGTGATCGGCGCTGGCTTCACCGGTCTCTCTGCCGCTCGCACCCTGGCCCAACGCGGTGCCAAGGTCGGCGTGCTCGAATCCGAAACCATCGGCTGGGGCGCGAGTTCCCGCAACGGAGGCATGGTTCTCACCGGCATGAAGCTGGGTGTGAACCAACTCACTTCCATGTACGGCCGTGAACTCACGCAGCGCATGTACGCTGCTTCGCTGGAGAGCCTCGACTGCGTCGAACGAATCATCCGCGACGAATCGATTGACTGCAACTTCTCCCGCTGCGGACATCTCGAAGTCGCCTGCAAGCCAAAACACTTCGACGACTACGCCCGCCAGGCCGAAGTCATCGCCCGCGAGTTTAACCACACGCTGCGGGTGGTGCAAAAACACGAGTTGGCTGCGGAAATTGGTTCCAACATTTATTACGGCGGCATGGTCGATGAAGTCAGCGCCGGAGTCAATCCCGCTCGTTACGTCGCCGGACTTGCCCGCGCCGCCATGAAGGCCGGAGCGGAAATCTTCGAACACACCCGGGTCGAGAAAATTGAGCGCGACTCGCGTCAGGGCGAAGCGGGATGGAAAATCTCCACCTCCCGCGGCCCGATCTGGGCGCAGGAAGTCTTCGTGGGCACGAGTGGATACACCGGCCGTGCCACTCCCGCGCTGCAGAAGAAGCTCATCCCCATCGGCTCGTTCATTATTACGACGGAGATTCTTCCGGAAAAGCTGGCTCTCGAATTGAGCCCGCGCAACCGCATGATCTACGACTCGAAAAACTATCTCTATTACTATCGGCTCACTCCGGACCGCCGCATGCTGTTCGGCGGACGCGCCGCATTTTTCCCTGAGACCGATCAGACCGTCCGGCAGAGTGCGGCCATCCTGCGCCGCGGCATGATCGACGTCTATCCACAACTGAGCGATGCAAAAATCGACTACGTCTGGGGCGGGACGCTCGACTTCGCCTTCGACATCATGCCCCACGCCGGCCAGTTCGACGGCATGTACTACGCTGTTGGTTATGCCGGCCATGGTGTGGCCATGGCGACGTACCAAGGCCAGAAAATCGCTGAACTCATGGCTGGCGACAAAGTCGAGAATCCGTTCGTAGGAATCAAGTTCCCCGGCGCGCCTCTCGGCCTCTACAACGGCAATCCATGGTTCCTGCCGTTCGCCGGAGCATGGTACAAGTTTCTGGACTGGGTGAGCTGATTGTTCGGTAACTTCGCCGAGTAAGTCCGGCAGGCAGGTTCGGCGCGTAAGTTCGTCAGCCTACTTAGGAATGAAGACGGGCCGGGTAAAGTATTTTCTCAGTTTTCCTCCGACTTCCACAGGGAAGACACATCCTCCACAGTTTCTGCACAAGGCCGCAAGTTTTTTAGATTGCCAGCCGCAACAAACTGACGGAGAGTGGGTTCAGCGAAACGTGAGAGTTCCTGAGCTTGCCGGATGATTACGGCAGAGCCAGCGGCAACCGGCGATTCTCGAGGGTGAATCGCCGGGGGACACTCCAGAAAACGCGCGCGAGCGCGACTGGTTGCCCGGGCGTTGCGGCCTCCTCCCCCAACCTGCTCTGCGCGGTTTGCTCTTCGGAGCAGGCAGCAGCGGGCAGGAAAGGGCCGCTGGCCGCCGCGGCAGTCGCAGGTTCGTGATCGCTGGATCTTTTGATCGCAAGATCGATTGATCTCAAGATCATGAATGGCAACTGGCTTTGGCAAATGCGGCATTGCTGTGAAAGCGGCAGTGCTATCGGGCTGAAGCGGTCATCCGCCGCCATGCGGTGACAAGGCAGCACAGGAACCCACGAACGAATGCGGTCGGGTGGCTGGCCCGGCCGCATTTGTTTTTTTCTGCCACGATTTTTCTCTGTACTAGAGGAAGTTCGCCCGCGGATCGACGCTGATTGATCGGATAGCCCGACTATTTAACTCACTCATTCGCGCGCGGTTTAGGTCGGGTTTTCGCCGAGCTTCCACAGGATAGTGGCGGCCTTCACAGCTTCTGCACAATTCATTTTGCGATTCGCTTTCTATTCGCTTATGCTGAGATGGCGAATGGGACAAGGTTCTATACAAATTATGGCGACTACCGATTACAGCATCAGCACGCTTCCGGCGAATGTGGAGGCCGAGCGCTCAATCCTAGGCGCGATCCTGCTCGACAACTTTGCTTATAACCAGGCGGCGGAGCATTTGCGGATTGAGGATTTTTCGCTCGATTCGCACCGGCGGATTTACTCGCGCATGGTCGATCTGGCCGAGTCGTCCCGGCCAATTGACATGATCACGCTGATCGAGGAACTCGACCGGCACAAAGATCTGCAGCCGATTGGGGATGTGGCTTATGTTTCGAGCCTGGTCGATGGCGTGCCGGACCGGCCGAGCATTGAGCACTACGTCAAGATTGTGCGCGACAAGGCGCTGCTGCGCGGGCTGATTACGGCGGCGAGCACGGCGATTGCGCGGGCGTCGGATCAGTCCGATCTGGCGGAGGATGTTCTCAGCGACGCGGAAGCAGCGATCTTCCAGCTCTCGGAAAAGCGCATTGGGCGCGGGTTCATGGGGATCCAGGAAATCGTCAAAGAGTCGTTTGGGTCGGTCGATGCTCTGTTGCAGCGCGGGCAGCGGATTACGGGGCTGGCGACGCATTATACCGACTTGGATGAGATGACTTCGGGATTGCAGCGCTCCGATCTGGTGATTATTGCGGCGCGGCCTTCGATGGGCAAGACGGCGTTTGTGATGAACATTGCGGAGAATGCTTCGATTGAAGATCAGCAGGTGGTTGGCGTTTTCTCGCTGGAAATGTCGCGCGAGGCGCTGCTGATGAGATTGTTGTGCTCGCAGGCGCGGGTGGACGCGCACAAGATGCGGACTGGGTCGTTGTGGCAGGACGATACTCGAAAAGTTGTGCGGGCAATGGAACAGCTGGCGCATGCTCCGATTTTTATCGACGACACGCCGGGAATTTCTTTGAGCGAGATGCGGGCCAAGGCGCGGCGGTTGAAGCAGGCGCAGGGCGGAAAGCTGGATCTGATCATCGTGGATTATTTGCAGTTGATGTCGGGCGGGGGCAAGCGCTTTGAGAATCGGACGCAGGAAGTGTCGGCGATTTCGCGCGGCTTGAAGGCGCTGGCCAAGGAGTTGGCCGTGCCGGTGATTGCTTTGTCGCAGTTGAGCCGCGCTCCGGAGAGCCGAGGCGGGGATCACCGTCCGCAGCTGGCAGACTTGCGCGAGTCGGGGTCGATTGAGCAGGATGCGGATTTGGTGATGTTCATTTTTCGCGAAGAAATTTACAAGCCCGACGACATGGAATTGCAGGGCAAAGCGGAGATCATTATTGCTAAACAACGCAACGGTCCCATCGGAAAAGTCAGGATGGCGTTCCTGAAAAATAGCACCAGATTTGAGTCATTGGCCGAGGGTGGAATGGGCGGCGAGGAGTGAAGTTCGCCTACAGGGATCCCTGTAGAAACGCCCGGTAAGTCCATTAGGAAGTTGGGCTTGCATCGCTAGACAAAACAGTGCCGAGTCCCTGTGGAAAAGCTTGTGGAATTGAAAACCGAATTCAAAATTGCTGCAAGGAAAGACCGTTCGGTCGGCCGATTGAAGAATATTTTCCTACCTTTAAAGCCATGAGTAGTAACCAGTTATGCAATTCATCAGACATTAACATCACGAGGCGCTGGCCCAGCCCATATTCCTTTCGATTTTGAGATTTGCACATTTTCGGGTTTTGGGCTAGCGGTTTTTCGGCCATTTTTGCGGTTTTTCCTGCCATGCGACCGCAGGGCGTCCCCGTCTGAATTTGAATCCCTAGGAACTGTTTTGCGAATGCCGTCCAGATCGAGGCGGACGGGCTAATTCAGTTCCCGAATCCAGATGTTGCGGAAGCTGAGGGGCGGGCTGGGATCGCCGTGGGCCTGGAGCTTGATGGGGGCCCCGTCGAAGGCTTTGTAGAAGGGAGCGCCGATGTAGCGGGTCTCGCCTTTTAATTCGAAGTGATTGTCGACCAGCACGCCGTTAAAGAAAACGGTGACGTAGGCGGGGGATTTCACGCTTCCGTCGGAGTTGAAGACGGGAGCGGTCCAGGCGACGTCGTAGGTTTGCCATTCGCCGGGTTTGCGGTTGCTATTGGCCAGTGGAATGGACTGTTTGTAAATGCTGCCGGCCTGGCCGTTGACGTAGGTTTTGTTGTTGTAGTTATCGAGCACCTGCAGTTCGTAGCCGGCGTCCCCCGGGCCGGTGGAGGCGAGAAAGACTCCGCTGTTGCCGCGGAGCTGCCCGGAGCCGGTGACGTTCTCGGGGATTCTCCATTCGATGTGGAGTTGATAGTTCTTGAAGGTGCGTTTGGTTTCGATGTTGCCGGCGGGTTTATCGACGGTGAGGATGCCGTTGGCGACGGTCCACTTGGCTGGGGCGGAGCGGTCCTGCGCGGAGACCCATTCATCGAGATTCTTGCCGTCGAACAGGATGATGGCGTCGGAAGGAGCGGCGCCGCAGGTTGCGCCGGGCGTTACAACTTTGGGCTCGGGCTGCCAGACTTCGCTGTCTTCAGGTTTAGGGGCCGGCTTGGGGGCGGGTTGTTGGGCTGACTGCTGCGCGAGTGCGGATGTGGCGAGGGTTAGCACCAGGAGCAGGGCGGTAGATAGGTTGCGCATAGTTGGAAAGGATACACCGATGTAGGGGGATTCGGGGAAAGGCGAAAGATTAAGGAGAGCGGAGCAAAGGGTGAGACGGCGGCATTTCAATATTTGTGCTCCGACCGCGTTCTCGCGGATCATCGATTGGAAACACTCATTCCCTTTGCTCATAACGCACGGGCACTAGCTCCTTCGGAATCTGCCCATCGAACTTTATCGACTCCACATCGAACGACCCGCTGTAGCCGAATAGGGGACCCCAGACCTCATTGTGCACATTCACTTCAATGCGAAATTTTTGATCGCTGTCTTCGTACCACTCGCAAACATCAGCGACGCCTGAAAAAATCATGGGGAAGTTGAAACTGATAAAGCCTTCATAAAAGCGTTGTGGGCCTGAACGAAGTCGCAAACCGCCTCGAGTATCGACGCTCAAATCGATATCCACTGCCAGGTGTTCGTGGGTGCCCAAGTAATCCACAATACAGCCGCGCTTTTCACTGTAGATCATGTATGCATCAAAGCGTCGGGGATGCGTCGTTTCGAAGTTTCTAATCCAAGTAACCGTCTCCCTCCCGAATGGATCCGAGTAGGCATAGTTTCTGATTGTGAAAGGGACTGCCGTGCCGCTGTCGGGAAACATAATTCGTCGCCAACTGCCGATGTATAAAAATGGCAAGGTGAAGAATTTGCCCCGCCAAATCTTGTTCATAACGCCCCGGCCGATGGAGGCGCATCGGTCCTTGCTACTGAATCCGAACCGCTCTTGGATCCGCGGATGCAAGAGTTTGAATTTATCGCCTAGCGCCTGTTCGTAAATAGATCTCATGATTGAGCGGGCTTTCTGCGGCATCGCGCGGCAGTAGGGCAGTCGCGTCCAGCCACTAAGGCGATCGCCGACAGAGCCGCGAGCGCCAGATTCAGAGTAAAAGGGTTGAAAGCCGCGCCCAAATACGCGGGCGCGGTGGCCGCTACCACAGGAATGCCTGCCAACATGAAAGCCAAGGTCATCCACAATGGCCACCGATGCCTCCACAAAACAATCAAAACCAACGCAAATCCGATCTCCCCCCAGCCGGCGAAGGTCACGGCTGTCATCAATCGAGATGCCGGCGTCCCAATCCGGCTTAGTAGATCCAGTTCAATCGCGTCGTGACGGAGCAGCTTAGGAATCAGGCCATGGTAAAACCAGATGAAAGCCAGTGTGCTACGCGCGACAGAATAAACGAGTGCGCGGTCGCGAGAGTCTTCAGGCGATATACCGCGTTCGATCCAAAGACGCAGCCTATCGAAGCTCCAGGCTGTCGCCCATCCAATGAGTGGACGAAACAAACACCAGTCACATGCTTTTCCAAACAGTCCGAAACGTGCGTCGTAGTCGTACCATGTAAAGAAGCGGATTCCATCGCTGGCCGGAACGTATTTCCAATAACCCGACCCAGTCTTTATCAATGACTTAGGATCCGCAGACCAAAAGCTTAAACTCGAAGTGCGGGAACCATCATCGCCGTTCCTCGTGCCGGTACTCTCTCCCCTGCCATCAATCTTCAGACCGAAGCCAATCCTGGTGCAGTACAGAAACTCCTGTGCTTTTTCGGATTCGCGGGGAAGATACTGGATCTGGGTAAAGCGAAGGTCCCATCTCTGGTGCAGCTCGGGCTTCTGGGTTTTTTCCCAGAGCTCGTCCATGCTGCCGCGGATCGAAATTTCAACGTAGATACCCATGTCCGAATGGAAGTGACCAAGAAGAATACCTGTGATCGTTTCATTTGAACACTGCTATACAACGTCGACGGCCCCTTGACGTTAATGGACGGCTGCGCTCAAAACCCGCGAGCTGCGCTCGATGGACAGACGGGGGAGGCCGTCCCCACATAATCTCAACGGCTAGTTGCTGTCTTCGCCGACCTTGAGGACGGCTAAGAAGGCTTCCTGGGGGATGTCGACGCGGCCGATACGCTTCATGCGCTTTTTGCCTTCTTTTTGTTTCTCCAGGAGTTTGCGCTTGCGGCTGATGTCCCCGCCGTAGCATTTGGCGATTACGTTTTTGCGGATGGCGGAGACGGTTTCGCGGGCGATGATTTTTGCGCCGATGGAGGCTTGGATGGCCACTTCGAACATTTGGCGCGGGATCAATTCGCGCATTTTTGAGACCAGGAGTTTGCCGCGTTCGTAGGCGACGTCGCGGTGCACGATGATGGAGAGGGCGTCGACGGGTTCGCCGGCGACGAGGATGTCCATTTTGACCATGGGCGATTCCCAGTAATCGGCGAGGTGGTAGTCGAGGGACGCGTAACCGCGGGAGACGGATTTCAGGCGGTCGTAGAAGTCGAGGACGATTTCGTTGAGCGGCAATTCGTAGTGCAGCATGACGCGCGAGGAGCTGACGTATTCGAAAGTTTTTTGTTTGCCGCGCTTGTCTTCGACGAGTTTGAGAATTCCGCCGACGTATTCTTCGTTGGTGAGAATGGTGGCGAGGATGATGGGCTCTTCGATTTTGGCGATCTCGCTGGGGTCGAGCCAGCGCGAAGGGTTGTCGACTTCGACCATGGTGCCGTCGGTTTTGTAGATTTTGTAGCGCACGCCGGGGGCGGTGGTGATGAGCTCGAGGCTGAACTCGCGCTCCAGGCGCTCCTGGATGATTTCCATGTGGAGCAGGCCGAGGAAGCCGCAGCGGAAGCCGAATCCCAGGGCGACGGAACTTTCGGGTTCAAAGAAGAATGATGAATCGTTCAGGCGCAATTTTTCCAGGGCTTCGCGCAGGCGGGTGTGCTCGTGGGAATCGACGGTGTAGAGTCCGGCGAAAACCATGGGCTTGATTTCTTCGAAGCCGGGCAGGGCTTCGAGGGCGGGAGCGGCGTCGTGGGTGATGGTGTCGCCGATTTTGGTGTCGGCGACGTTTTTGATGTTGGCGATGATGAATCCGACTTCGCCGGCCACCAGTTGCTCGATCTCAACGGGCTTCGGCGTGAGCACGCCGAGAGTTTCGGCGTCGAAAGTGGTGCCGTTCCACCACAGGCGGATGCGGTCACCTTTCTTTAATGTCCCTTGAAATACACGGGTGAGCACGATGACGCCGCGGTACGGGTCGAACCAGGAGTCGAAAACCAGCGCCTGAAGCCGGTTGTCGGGGCTGCCTTTTGGCGGAGGGACGCGCTTCACGATTGCTTCGAGAACGTCGGGGACGCCCTGGCCGGTTTTCGCGCTGATTAGTACGGCGTCGGAGGCATCGAGGCCGACGGCGCTTTCGATCATTTCTTTGGTGCGGGGGATGTCGGCGCTTTGCAGGTCGATCTTGTTGATGACGGGAATGATTTCGAGGCCGTGATTAATAGCGAGATAAGAATTCGCTAGCGTTTGGGCTTCAACGCCTTGCGAGGCATCGACTACTAAGAGTGCGCCTTCGCAGGATGCAAGTGAGCGCGAGACTTCATAGGAAAAATCTACGTGGCCCGGGGTGTCAATTAGATTGAGCTGGTAGGTTTGGCCGTCTTGCGCGGTGTAGGCCATGCGGACGGCATGGGCTTTGATAGTGATACCGCGCTCGCGCTCGAGGTCCATGGAATCGAGGACCTGGGCTTGCATTTCGCGGGCGGTGAGCGATCCGGTGAGTTCTAGTAGGCGGTCGGCTAGCGTGGATTTGCCGTGGTCGATGTGCGCGATGATCGCGAAGTTGCGGATGTGCTGGGAATCCATGATGAATGCGGGCGATCTTTAATTCTAGCAGGGACTTGCATGAGGCTTTGCGTCATAGGAGAGCTTGAAGCGTGAGCGCAACTCCGAGGACTAAAGCACAAGATCATCGTTTACTTTGCGCGGCCCCTTCGGCAAGCTCAGGGCAGGCTCTTGAACGGACGCTCTTTCACGGTGATGCCATCAACGGAGAAGCTGCCAAGGGAAAAACCCGACAGCGGAGCGATCTGCGGGTGGTCGACTCGCCTTTCGGTAGAATCAAAGTCCATGCTCGTACTCGCTTCGGCATCGCCGCGACGTCAGGAACTTCTGCGCAATGCGGGGATTTCGTTTGTTGTGCAGCCGGCGGATATTGACGAGACCCCACTGACGGGCGAAGCGCCGCGCGCGTGTGCGGAGCGGCTGGCGCGGGAGAA
>Ga0302326_10002689_pt1 | contig 42909 bp, 30 predicted proteins | sample Palsa_T0_3_FD_202264 | JGI IMG/M metagenome (GOLD analysis project Ga0302326, IMG submission 202264) | Peat permafrost microbial communities from Stordalen Mire near Abisko, Sweden - Palsa_T0_3 | ecosystem: Environmental > Terrestrial > Soil > Palsa > Peat permafrost | place: Sweden: Abisko...
GATCGTGATCCCCGCGTCGCGGGCATTCAAGGCAACGCGCTCGGCGACGGAGCGCAAGAAAGCATCGTTCGCCGGGTAGCTGAGGCTGATTGGTCCAGGACGGAGTTGCGAGACCAGTTGTTTGGCTCGCGGCACATCAAACGCCGATTGGAACAGAAACGCGTAGCCGGTGAGCCATTGCGGCAGCAGACTGAATGCCGCTTCGCCTCTGCGCTGTGCCAGGACATTGACGATGGGCGCGCGATCGATCGCGAGCGCTAGCGCCTGCAACAGCACCGGGTTCGCATTGGGCCCTGTGATGGCCACCAAAATCCGCGGCGCGGACGACCACGTCGCGATGCCCTCCGGAAGTATGCGACGCGCGGGGCCGGCGGGAATATCGAATATGTCGGGGCGTGCGTGTCCGGCGCCAAATTCGATGGCGATGGAATCCAGATAGGGCCGTGAGCCCCAGTAATCGTCGAATGCCGCGACTACCAGCCGGCGGCCCGGTTCCCAAGCGGTGACGCGGAAGGGTCCGGTTCCGGTGAGCGAATTGGCGTCGCCCTGTCGAAAGACGGCGGCGTGCGGCGAGGCGAGATCCGCGAGTAGATCCGGCATGGCTTCACCGGATTGGATGACAATCGCCTGGCCGCCCGCTTGGATGGACACATCGGCATACTTTCCCTTCAGCGCGCCGAGCAACGACGGGACGGCGCTGGCGCCGTTCAGCGGCTGACCATCATGAAACGTAACTTTCTGGCGCAGCGAAAACCTCCAGCGCTTCAGGTCGGGATCGTGCTGCCACGCCACGCATAAGGCAGGCTCGATGCCGCCGCGCGCGTTGAGACGCACCAGCGTCTCGGTGATGGGAATTGAGAGCGCCGACGACTCCGTGAGCGTACTCCAGGCGGATGAAAGCTCGATCGTTAAGCTGCCGCCGTAGTGAGGCCGCGTGGCCGCTTTGGCTTGCGCAATCGGGACGCTACTGAGGAGAGCAAGACAAGCCCAGACGGGAAGCCTCATACTCTCCTGTTTGCGTGTTGCGAACGACCAGCGTCACTTGGCCCTTTGTTTCGGCGGGCCAGAGTGCGGTTACGGGACCTGGCAAAGGCAGCGGATCGCTGGCCGGCGCGGCTTGCGTGGTGTAGGCGCGAACGTTGTCATGATCGGTGGTGCTTGAGGCGATAATCGCGCCGCAGGCGTCGTCTTTCCCAGCATCGATCGGCGCAATATCGCTGCCCCATCCTTCGGCGCCCCCGAAGAGCCCATGGGCGGTGCTATAAAAGGGCCCCTTTGCGGAGTCGGATTCCAACAAATTGCGATCCCTGATCCAGCGAACCTGTCCATCGGACCAAGTTTCGTTTCCTGGCGCGCACACTATTTTGAGATCGGGCTGGATCGAACCGGTGCAGGTTGCGCCGGGAATGAAGACCCGGAAACCCTCCGGAACGGCCTCGATGCGCCCGCGAGGATCGCGAGGAACTGGGCGGGGGAGCACGAGCGACGCTGTCGCGCTAGGCGTCCACATGTCGCCGGACAGCCGGAAGCTCGCGACTTTGCTCGCGCTCAGCACCAGCATCTGGGTATTGGAATTGAGCAGCAACACGTCCAGGATCGGTTCTGGCTGCGCCCAAAGAAATTTCTTCGTCAAAGTGGCTCGTGGTTTTTCCTCGGGCGAAGCGGTCGGGTTCCACCCAAGCATCGCGATTTGCCGCTTGTCTCCAGAATTGACTTCGGCCACGAACAGCAGCCCCCGCGCGCTGTCTGAAAGCGTGATGCTCACGCGCGGCTCAACGGCTGTACCGCCTGTTATTTCGACGCCCGCCTTCCGCAATTCGGCTTCGAACAGGCTGCGAAAGTTTGACCATTCGCCCGCCCGCAGCGGCGACAGATTTTGCAGCTCGAGCGAAACGGTTGCGTGGCGCGGCAGCAGGGAGGCGGTACGGGACGCCAGCTGCTCTGCTGCATCCTGCTGCGTCATGGGTTGAGCCCTGGCAGCGGCCAAACCAAACAATAGCGCGAACACGACGCGATGCACGCGACCATCATGGCATGCCTCCGGCCACCGCTGCCATCACTACTGCAGCCATTTGGGCGGGCTCCCCGGAAATGAGCTCCACTTCATCGCCCACGCGCACCAGTTCAAACAATTCCTCCACATCGTGATTTCGCATCCGGATGCAGCCGTGCGAGGCGGCGTGGCCGATAGATTCGGGATGATTCGTCCCGTGAATGCCGTAGCCTTTGTATCCCAGGCCCATCCAGCGCGTGCCCACGGGATTGGACGGTCCCGGCTTCACCACCTTGCCGTCGTGCGAGTAGGTGGGGTTCAGCACGTGGCTGGCGATGTGAAAGCTCCCGGAGGGGCTCGGCGTGCTGTGCTTGCCGACGGCCACCGGATACGTCTTCACTACCTTGCCGTCTTCCACGAGGACGATCTTGCGGGCCGCGATGTTGACGATCAGCCGGCGCGTGGGCGCGCTTTCGGCGAACATTTCGGTTGAGGCCGCCATCAGGATTGCGAAGAATTTGATTGTCTGCATCGCGTTTTCTCCTCTTCGAGAAGAAGAGATGCAGGCCGAGATCCTCCCTTTAATCGGCTGAAAGTAAAAGAGATAGACCTGTTAGCCGCGTGTCGCGCGCAACACGTCGTGTCAGAGGATACACACCGACGGCTTCACTTCCACGCCATGCTCTTTTTGCGCGTCAAGGCGTGATAGAGGCCGAAAAAAGCCGCCGCGTTCAGCATGCAAAAGTAAAACGGCAAACCCAGCGACCTTGGTCGAAGCCGGCCGGTGAGGCCGAAGACCGCGAGCGTGTAAAAGCCAACCTGGAGGCAGAGCAACACGGCATACATCGGGGAGCCGAGCAAAAAAAGATTTGCAGCCATCGCAGCGAGCATTGCGAAGGGCGCCGCCAGCCGAATTGCTTTATGCGACAAGAAGAAAAACACCGGCAGGGGCTGAAGCGGCGTCAGGAGTTGCGGGAGATGTCGAAGTTGTTGGAGGTTTCCCGCCATAATGCGGATGCGCCGGGCGAATCCGGTCATCTCTCGAGCTTCTTCCCAGACCCGCGCGTCAGGCTCGTAGACCGCGCGGAAGCCTCGTGATAGCACCGAGACCGGAATAACGTAATCGTCGTTAATTGTTTCGGGCGGCGGGTAGGGATACAGCGCCTTCCGGATGGCGTGTAGTTGGCCGTGACCACCGAGTGTGGAGGCCAATTGCGACTCTTGGGTTTTCAGAAACGTCTCGTACTTCCAGTACAGGTTCTCGGACGCGCCGATGCTTACTTCCGCAGGCCGCACAACTTGATACCGGCCGCTCACAGCGCCTACCGCTGGATCGGCGAAGTTCGCGACCAGCCGCCGTACCGAATCGGGCGCGAGCATGGCCGAGGCGTCCGAGAAAACCACGATCTCGCCGCGAAGCTGCGGAACCGCGGCGTTGAGCACGGCCATTTTGCCTCGATTCTTCGCATAGGCCAAGACGCGCAAGCGGCCGTCGCCCTCAAATCGCCGCGCGATCGCCTCGGTTTCATCCGTCGATCCGTCGGAAGCGATCACGATCTCCCGGCGATCGGCGCGGTAGTCCAGTGCCAGCGAATTGCGGATCTTGCGTTCCATCACGCGGGCTTCATTGTGGGTGGGAATGACCAGCGACACCGATGGTTCGATGGGTGCTTTCTTCACCGGGCGTCGAATGGCTAGACGAAGACCGATCAGTGCCAGCGGATAGCCGAGGTAGGCGTAGAGCGGCGTGACGATCGCGATCCAAAAAATGATTTCGGCCGGCACTGAATAGGCCTAGGCCGCGCAGCTCCGGCGCGCCGTGCTGGAAAATTCGCGGAACCACAGTTCCAGCATCAAGAGCTTCCATAAATGATGATGATTGTTACGCCGCCCGCGGTCGTGCTCGTCCAGAAGGTCCGCAACAAATTCCGGCGAAACCATGCCGCGGTCCAGGAACGAGCGGCTGGTCAGGTGGTCGAACAGAAAGTTTCGCAGCGGACCGCGGAACCAGATGGCCAGCGGCACTCCAAAACCGCGTTTGGGCTGGTTGAGCAGCGCCGGCGGCAGCCTATGCCCCAGCGCGCGAACGAAAACATCCTTGCCGCGCTTGTTTCTGAGCTTCCAGGCGTGCGGGATGCGCGCCGCGAGCTCCGCCAATTCATGATCCAGCATTGGACACCGGATCTCGAGTGAGTTCGCCATCGACATGCGATCCACCTTCACCAGCATGTCGCCGGTGAGCTTCGCGGTGGCTTCGAAGTACATGGCCTGAGTGAGAATGTCGGTGCCCTCGGGAAGCAGGCAGTGCTTCATTCTTTGAGTAAGAAACACGGCATCCGCCGGCGGCGCCCACTCCGGCGTCAGCAGCCGCTTGTACAAGTAATGGGGAGAAGCATTTTCGAAGTAGCGTTCAAGAGCGGTGGGACGGCTGATCATCCGCAGATAGTTCTTTCCATACGCCGAGTAAGGAAGCAGATCCGCGGCGCGCGAGAGGAGCGCCCGCACGGGGGAAGGCACATGGTCCGCGCGTCGAAGGCGCTGCACTTCGAGAAAGCTCTCATAACCCCCGAACAGTTCGTCGCCGCCGTCGCCGGTGAGCGCCACCTTCACGTGCCGGGCCGCGAACTCGGAGACCAGATATGTAGGAATCGCCGACGAATCGCCAAAAGGTTCATCGAAATGCCGGACCAGTTTTCCGATCAATTCCACGGAGTCCGGCCGCACAATGAGCTCGTGATGCTCGGTGCGATATTTGCGCGCCAGGGCGGCCGCGAGCGGAAGTTCACTGAAACCGGACTCTTCAAAACCGATCGAAAATGTTTTAACGGGCGCGTGGCCTTGCAAAGCCATGGACGCCACCACCGATGTAGAATCGATGCCGCCGCTCAGGAACGCGCCCAGAGGAACATCCGACAGCATGCGCATTTTCACCGCGCGGTCGAACATGTTGCGCACGGATTCGTGCGCCTCGGCTTCGCTCAATTCCGAAGTCGGCTCTTCGGCGGGGGCGGGCAGCGTCCAATAGCAGCCCTCCGTGGTTCGGGCGTCCCCGGTTCGAGCGTCTGCGCGATAGCGCAGCCACCCACCGGGCGGGAGCTTGCGGATCGCGAGATACGGCGTCCACGGATCGGGAATATAGTTGAGCAGGAAATAGAGCTGCAGCGCTTGACGGTCATGTTCCAGCGGAACTCCGGCCGCGCGCAAACACTTCAGCTCGCTCCCAAAATACAAACCTTCCGGAAGCATGGCGTAGTACAGCGGCTTTTTTCCGAAGCGGTCGCGCACCAGCAGGATCGATTGGTCGCGCGAGTCCCAAATTGCATAGGCGAACATCCCGCGCAAGCGCCGAATCCCGTCCACGCCTTCCTCTTCGTAGAGGTGCACCAGGACTTCGGTGTCGCTATTGGTGCGGAAGCGATGGCCGCTGCGAATCAGGGACGCGCGCAACTCGCGATAATTGTAGATCTCGCCGTTAAACACCACCCAGACGGTTCCGTCTTCGTTGGAGATGGGCTGGCGGCCGGTGGCAAGATCGATGATGCTGAGCCGCCGCATACCCAGCGCCGCGCTTAGGCCAGGGCCGTTTTCGACGTGTTGACCGTGATCGTCCGGACCGCGGTGCCGGATTTCGTCGCACATGGAGCGCAGATCCGGCACATCGGCGTTTCTCGACCGTAGAAAATATCCAGCTATTCCGCACATAAGGTTGTGAGCGACTCTTTGCGAACTCTTCGCCAAATCGTATTTCGGGTCCGCCAGGAATTGATCAATGTGATTCTCACCGCGCTACCACCCGCCCCCCGTATCTGCGGCGATTTCATCTCGGGCCTCAAGTTTCCGCCACCCGGCGAATTCGCGCCAGAAGTAAAGGACCTGGCGGATCAAATCCGGCTGCATCGCTTTCCCGTCTTTTGCTTGACTGTGGAGACTGGCCCCGAAATCCGTTGGCGTCGCGACTATACGCGCGGCATCGAGACCGATTTGGTCTATTTCCGGCGCGTTCCTTTCCTTGATACGCCGCGCGCGGGCGATCACAAACTTATTTGGGAATTGAACCGGCATCAGCACCTGGTGATCTTGGCGCAAGCGTACTTGCTGACCGGGGATGGCAGGAACCTGGATGAGATTTGCGCGCAACTGGAGAGCTGGATCACCGCGAATCCGTTTCATCGCGGAACGAATTGGGCGAGCGCGCTGGAGATCGCGTTCCGGGCGCTTTCGTGGATCTGGATCGACCATTATGTGGGCCGGGAGATGCCGTCCGCATTTCGTGCTCGCTGGCTTCATATGCTTTATCTTCATGGTTGCCATTTGGCGAACAATCTCTCGACCTATTACTCGCCGAACAACCATTTAGTGGGCGAGGCCTTGGCTATGCACGCGCTCGGGCTATATTTTTCGGGACTGCCGCGCGCGCAACACTGGTCGAAAGTGGGCGCCCGCGTGATGCGTGAGCAGATGGATCGCCAGATCCGCGGCGACGGCAGCAGCTTCGAGCAATCAACTTACTATCAGGTGTACTTGCTCGACATGTTCTCATTGCACGCGACTCTGGCGCGTCCGGGCCCTCAGTATTGCGCCAAGCTGGAACAGATGGCGGAGTTCCGGCGCGCAATCGCCGGGCCATCCGGCCGCCTCCCGCATATTGGGGACGACGATGGTGGACACTTATCGCTCGGTTGCATAAAACGGCCGAGCGGGGAAGGGAATTGGCAGTCTCAACTTTTCCCCGACGCTGGTCTGGCAGTGATGACGTCCGGCGACACACACGCGATGGTCGACGCCGGTCCCTTCGGTGCGCTGCACGCGGGGCACAGCCATTCCGATACCTTGAGCATCGTGCTGCGATCGGGCAGCGCCGACATCCTGATCGATCCCGGAACCTACACCTATACAGGCGAGCCCGAATGGCGCGATTGGTTCCGCGGTACGCGGGCGCACAACACCATTTGCATCGACGGGCGCGATCAGGCCGTGCCGCGCGGGCCGTTCCGCTGGGACGCCAAACCTGGCGTGAACATACTCGAGTGGCGCACGAGCGACGAGCGCGACATTCTCGAGGCCGAATGCCGCTATGCCGGGTTCATTCATCGACGGCGCGTCGAATTTCGCAAGCCGGACGTGTTTTTGATTACCGACGATGTCAGCGGACCGGCGGGGCTGCACGAGGTCGAACAACTTTGGCATCTCGGATCAACAGAAGCTCGGGCGAAGTTTGTCGTGGAAGACGATGCCGAACTCGCCGAGAGCTGGCGGTCCACAGTGTTCGGCGAAAAGCATCTTGGGCCCGTGCTGCGCGTGCGCCGGCGCTCCGAGTTGCCGATACGGTTGGAAGCAAGAATCGACCTCAATCGCTGAGCAAATGCAATATGATGTTGCGGCGGTGCGGCCGCACGCGATGTTCGAACAGATAAACGCCTTGCCAGGTTCCCAGCCCGAGCTTGCCCTTGTGAATCGGAATCGAGAGTTGCGTCTGTGTAAGCGCGGCGCGAATGTGCGACGTCATATCATCCGGACCCTCGGCCGTGTGCCGGTACAGGCGCGTGTCTTCCGGGACCAGGCGGGTGAAGAAATCCGCCAGATCGGCCACCACGTCGGGATCGGCGTTTTCTTGAATCACCAGCGAAGCCGAGGTGTGTTGGCAGAAGACGGTCAGGAGGCCGGTCTCGGTTTTATGATCGTTCAGCCAGCGCTCGATGTCCGCCGTGAAATCGTACAGGCCCTTGCCGCGAGTCGCGACGTGAAGCTGATGGGTGAACTGCTTCACTCGGAGCTTTATTCCACCGTCACGCTCTTGGCAAGATTGCGCGGCTGATCCACATCGCAACCCCGGCGCACGGCAATGTGATACGCCAGCAGCTGCAGCGGCACGATTTCGAGAATCGGCAGCAATAGTTCAGTGGTGGCTGGAATGGCGATGGTGTAGTCGGCGATTTTGCCGACCGCCTCCACGTCCTGCTCGCACACCACAGCGATCACGATGCCTTCGCGCGCCTTCACTTCCTGAATGTTCGACAGCGTCTTCTCGTAGCGAATGTGGCTTTCCTCGCTTTCGGGATCGCGCGTGGCGATGATCACCACCGGCAGATTCTCATCGATCAGGGCGTTCGGCCCGTGCTTCATCTCGCCGGCCGGATAGCCTTCGGCGTGGATGTAGGAGATCTCCTTCAATTTGAGCGCGCCTTCGAGCGCCATCGGAAAATGAATGCCGCGGCCGAGAAACAGAAAATCCGTGGAGCGGAACAGCTTTTTCGTCAGCTCGTCGTAGATGGACTCCTGGCCCAAGATCGCTTCCAGCTTGCCAGGCAAGCGCACCAGCTCCTGCACCAGCTTGCTCGATTCCTCCGGGCAGAGAGTCTCACGCACCTGGCCTAGATACATGGCCAAGATGAAAAGCGCCGTCAGCTGCGAAGTAAAAGCCTTGGTGGAAGCCACGCCGATCTCAGGTCCCGCGTGCGTCATCAGCGCGCCGGAGGCCTCGCGGGTGATCATGGACCCTACAACATTGCAAATCGCCAATGTTTTGGAGCCGTGCTGCTTGGCTTCGCGCTGCGCGGCCAGCGTGTCGGCGGTTTCGCCGGATTGCGAGATTACCACCGTCAGCATTTCGGGAGAGATGATGGGATCGCGATAGCGGAATTCGCTTCCATAATCCACTTCCGTCGGAATCCGCGCCAGCTTCTCGATCATGAACTTGCCGGCCAATGCCGCATGCCAACTGGTTCCGCAAGCGATGATCTTGATCGACTGGAATTCGCGGAACGCTTTCGGACTAATGTCCATCTCGTCGATAAAAACCCGTCCGGTCTCCTGGCCCACGCGGCCCAGCACCGTGTCGCGCACCGCGCGCGGCTGCTCAAAGATTTCCTTGAGCATGAAATGCTTGTAGCCGCCCTTTTCCGCCATGATGGGATCCCACAGGATGTGCGTGATCTGGCGCTTAATCGGACGGCCGTTGAAGTCGGTAAGATGAACGCCGTCGGGAGTCAACACGGCGATATCGCCGTCGCCCAAGAAGAACATGTCGCGCGTGTGGCTTAAGATGGCCGGCACGTCCGACGCAACGAAATACTCACCGTCGCCCAGGCCGATCACCACCGGTGGCCCCATGCGCGCAGCCACGATTTTGTTCGGATCCGAGCTCGCGATCACGCTCAGCGCGAACACGCCGTTCAGTTCCCGGACCGTCCGCCGCACCGCTTCTTCCAGATTGCCCTCGTTGTATTTCTCCACCAGGTGCGCGATCACCTCGGTGTCGGTCTCGGTGACAAACTTGTGGCCCTCAAGCTGAAGCTGATGTTTGAGCTGCAGATAGTTCTCGATGATGCCGTTGTGGACCACCACGATGTCGCCCGTGCAATCGCGATGCGGATGGGCATTTTCTTCGCTCGGACGTCCGTGTGTTGCCCAGCGGGTGTGGCCGATGCCGTAAGGTCCGTCCAGGGGATTGGTACGGAGCGCCTCTTCGAGATTGCGCAGTTTGCCGGAAGCACGGCGCACCGCGAGATGATGGTCGCCGTTGAGGACCGCGATTCCCGCCGAATCGTATCCCCGATATTCCAGCCGGCGCAGGCCATCGAGAATGATGGGGACAGCTTTTCTGTTCCCGATATAGCCGACGATGCCACACATATGTACCAGGATACAGGGAATGTGTAGCTTTCAAGGAAACCAAGGTACTAGCTCGCTGGGTCTCCCGTGTCCCTATTATTTCGAGTCATCGTAGCCAAGGCGCCCACACCTTCGCAGCAAGCAATCCCGCGCCCAGCGCGAAGCCGACCAGCGCTTGATATTCGCGATTACGCAGGTACAATTCCCAACGGAAACGCTCCTTTCGTCGTGCCGGCTTGAGCGCCGGCCACAGCGCCGGCACCCGTTCAGCATAGGCCGCGAAACTCGGGAATAGCTTTCGCAGGTGCTGCTCCTCCAGCTCAATCGCCGGCAGATAAATCAAAACGAACACCGCGCCAAAAAGCACCGCCAGCCACCACCGGCGCGACGCGACAACGAATCCGGCCGCGACCAGCAGCGTCCCCAAGTACAGCGGATTGCGCAGATAAGCATACGGGCCGCTTTCAGCCAGCCGGATGTTTTTCTCCACATGGCCGGTGGCCCAACCGCGCAGCAACAATCCGAGCACCGACACCGGCAGTCCCAGCGCCAACGATTTTACATCCGGCCGCGAAAACCAGGCGAACGCGACTACCAGAACAAAGCCACAAGTCACACGCAGGCGCGCCACCAGATCGGCGTACGGCTTCGGAAAGAAACTCATTCGCTCTTTAGCGATCCTTGTGTGCCGCAAGAATCGGTACCAGCGCCTCGAATACCTGATCGGGTGTGACCTCGCGCATGCTGGGGTCCAGCTCCGAAGCCCGCCGATAGGTGGTCACCGCCTTCGGGCTGCGCAGCACCTCGATAGTTCCGCCATAGGGCCCGTGCCGCGCGGGATCCGTCGGCCCGTAGATCGCTACGCCCGGCTTTCCAAGCGCCGCCGCCAGATGCAGAGGGCCGCTATCCAGCCCGATCACCGCAGTCGCTCGCCGCGTGGCGTGGATCAGGCCAGGCAACCTGGAGACATGTGTGTCGGTTGACTCGATGCGCAGCGAATGAGGCGCGTCCACAACCAAAGGCATTCCGCACTCCCGCCGCAACCGCTCGGCCAGCCGCGAAAAATATTCCAGCGGCCACTGCTTGGCGCCCCAGCCAGCCAACGGACTGGCCAGCACGAAGTCGCCTTCCGGCAGCGCTGCTTCCGGCCTTCCAGGCGGCAGCGGAAATGTACGTAGAATATTCGACGCGCCGGCCGCCGCCGCCAGATCCAGGTTCCGGTCAACCGCGTGATAGCCGCGGATGGGCACCTTGGTCGAGTAAAACCACGACGCCGCCGATTCGCGCGCGGACCCGGCATTGAATCCGAAAATGCGCTCCGGCCGCGCCAGCGTCGCCACCAGCGCCGACTTTACCAGCCCCTGAAAATCCACCGCAAAGTCAAAACGCGCCTCGCGCAACTCGCGCCAGGCCTGCCGCAAACCGGTGAACGTCCGCCGATCCAGATGCACAATCGAATCTACGTACGGATTGCCTTCCAGCAGCAGGCTCCACTTCGGATCGATCACCCAAGTGATCTTGGAGTGCGGAATGCTGTGCTTCAGGCTGGCCACCGCGGGCAGCGCTGCGATCACGTCGCCCATGGACCCCAGGCGGACCACCAGGATGCGCGGGCCGGTCATACGCCGGAGTCCTCGCGGCCCGATTCCTGGTGATGGCGTTGGATCACATGATCGATAAAACGCTCAGTGATACCCGCGTCGATGGGCGGTCCGGCGGGCAAGCCGGCGTCGGGCGCAACGTTCGACAGCACCACGTAATCCACCATCCCGAGCGCGGCCACCAGCTCGGCCCGGGCGCGCTGAGACAGCAGAGGGCGCGCTGGATTTGTCACTTCCACCACCAGCAGGCTGCCCGGTTCGCGCGCTCGCCGCAGACGCCCGACATGCTCGGCCAGCAGCGGATCGAAATGACCGGATATCCATCGGGCGGTGCGATCTTGCAGTGTTTGAATCTGGTCGAGCGGGACGATTTTCGATCTGGTGTCCAAAAACAAAGTCTAACAGTTATGTGCCGTTTTCGCGCCTGGGCCACCCGGGGAGCCGCGATCCTGAATGCTAGAATCACGGCTGGAAGCTAGTCTTGGCCGGTGCTGGGCCTGGTCTTCAAAACCAGTTGTGCGGCACTTTGTGTCGCGGGTGGGTTCGACTCCCACTAGCTTCCGCCAGGTTCTAAGAGGAAAATGAAGCCGCTGCCGACTGATATTCGCGTTGCCTTAATCGGGTATGGTTTCGTCGGAAAGACTTTCCATGTCCCGCTGATTGAGGCCACTCCGGGACTTCGGCTGGCCATCGTGGCGTCCCGCCAAAAGGAAATCGTTTTATCCGAGCTACCAGCAGTCGAGGTCACTGATCCGCAAACGGCGCTTACACGTGACAACGTAGACCTGGTCGTCATCGCATCTCCAAATGATAGTCATTTTTCGCTTGCGCGAGCCGCTCTTCAGGCCGGTAAGCATGTCATTGTGGACAAACCCTTCACCACAACACTGGCTGAAGCTCGGGAACTCTCGGCGTTGGCGTACGCGCGGGGTTGCTTGCTATCCGTTTTTCACAACCGGCGTTGGGACAGCGATTTCTTGACGGTTCGAAACGTGATCGGCCAAGGTTTGTTGGGAGAGGTGCTGCACTTTGAATCTCACATGGATCGTTTTCGCCCGCAGGTGCGAGACCGGTGGCGTGAACGGCCGGGCCCAGGAAGCGGTCTCTGGTTCGATGTTGGTCCTCACTTGGTCGACCAGGCGTTGCAGCTCTTTGGCATGCCCCAAAAGATAACCGCAACGCTCGCTAACCAGCGCGACGGAGCGCAGACAGACGACTGGGCGCATGTTCTCCTGGATTATGGAAGCCGGAGAGTCATTTTGCATTGCAGCCTGCTAGTCGCCTCAGGCAGCCCGCGCTTCACGGTTCACGGCACGCGCGGAAGCCTGATCAAACGCCTTCCTGATCCGCAGGAATCGCAATTACGGGCGGGAATGCGGCCCAACGATCCGCAATGGGGGATGGATCCGGATTGCGCTTCCTTTTTTGACGGCCAGGGTTCTCCTCGGGAGATCGAGTCTCAGCGCGGCGACTATGGGGAATACTATCGGGCGATCGTCATGGCCCTGAACACGGGCTCTCCCAATCCCGTTCTTCCGGAAGATGCAATGAACGTTATGGCCGTCCTGGAAGCTGCCGCGAGATCCTCAGCTGAAAGTTAGCTCCGCTCTTTAACCAGGTAGCTCAATCCCCCCAACCTCCCGCCGTAAGCCCGCCTTCACCGCTTCCTCCACAAACGCCGCTTCCACCGCCATCAAATTCGTTCGACAGAACTCCTCGCGCCCCCAGCCAAATACCCGCGACACTTCCTCGTACTCGCGCGTGAGCGTCGTCGGAGTCAGCATGCGCGTGTCTGTGTTGATGTTCAACGAAACATCCGCGCGATAAAGCTTATCGATGGGGTGGTGCTCCAGTTCCGCGAACGAAGGGATGATTTGAACATTGGACGATGGGCAGAGCTCAAGATGGATGCGCTTCTGCCGCAGATGCCGTACGAGTTCAGGATCCTCGATGCTGCGCGTGCCGTGTCCGATCCTGGTTGGATTCAGCAATCGAAGCGTTTCCCAAACGCTCCCCGGCCCCAGCGCCTCACCGGCATGCGCCGTTCGAAAGAAGTTGTGCTCCTGCGCATATTCGTAGGCCTTGGTATGCGCGGTGATCGGGTACCCCGCTTCATCGCCAGCCAGATCCAGCGCCACCACCCGGCTGCCTCGATACGCTTCAATCAACTTAGCGGTTTGCATGCTCTGCTCCGCATCGAAATGACGCAGCGTGCATAAGATGAGCCGCGCCTCGATGCCCGTTTCCAGGCTGCTGCGTTCAACGGCTTGATTCACAATCTCCACCACGCGCTCAGCCGTCAGCCCGCCCTGCATATGCAGCAAAGGCGCGAATCGAACTTCTGCGTAAACGATTCCATCGGCCCGTAATTGATGAAAGAGATCTTCGGTTACAAGTTGCAGCGCGGATTCATTCTGCATCAGCAGGAAGCCTTTCGGCGCGCGTTCCAAGAAGTCCGCGAGATTCGTGCAGCGAACGGGCGCAACATAATCCCGCAAGTACTCGTCGTGCGTGACACCGGGAGCAAGCCGCGCGACAGCAGCATAGCTGAGAGAACAATCCAAGTGCAGATGCAACTCCACTTTGGGCAGCCGTTTTATGTCCATCGACAGCTCGGTCGGCATAATATTGAGTGTGGAGATTCTCTGCTCGGAGTGCAAAAGGCCCATGTTACCGCTTCCCGCTAGCGGCACGAAAGGCTGCCTATGCCGCGCCTGCTTGACAAAGGCTCTGGGGTCGCCGAATTTGAACCTGTGGAAGAAGCGGCTGGGCCGCGTGCCAGAGTGGGTGTGCGAGAGAACCCATCTCGAAACGCTGGTCCTGGCCGACAACGATCTGCTGGAAGTGCCCGATCAGATTGGCCGCCTGAAAAATCTTCGCATGCTCGATTTGGGTCACAACCGGCTGACTCACGTGCCGCATGCCTTGGGTGATCTCGACGGGCTAACCGATTTTCTCTGTCTCCACGACAACCAATTGACCTCGCTGCCGTCGTCTCTCGCCAGGCTGACTAAATTGCGCTACCTGAACATCGGTGAAAACGCGTTCGAAGCGCTGCCTGAATCCATTTCCTGCATGACGAGTCTGATCGAGCTAAGAGCATCCAGCAATCGGCTCGCATCGCTTCCGGATTCCATCGGACGTTTGACTCGCCTGCGCGAGCTGCACCTGAGAAACAACCAGTTGACGTCGCTGCCCGATTCGATGGCTGCACTGCAAGACCTGCGCCAGATCGATCTCCGCGGCAATCCCTTGACGCATCTGCCCGCAGCCATCGCCGCGCTTCCTCGACTCGAGAAACTCGATTTGCGATGGGTGAACCTGCCGCCGCCCGCATGGACGGCCGATCTCGAAGCGCGCGGTTGCGCTGTCTACCGTTAACCCATGCGCATAACTCGCCGGGCCGTTCTACAAAGCACCGTTCTCCAAGCCTCGCTTTTCGCGCAAGGCATGGCCACGCGCAACGTCCGCCCCGAACAGCGCGGCAAGCGCTCCGGCCTGCCGTTCGATGCCAAGTTCACCGACGTGGCTCATCAAGCCGGCCTCACTGCTCCCAGCATTTATGGAAGCATCGACACCAAGCGCCACATTCTGGAGGCCGTCGGTAGCGGTATTGCGTTCTTCGATTACGATCACGATGGCTGGCTCGACATTCTGGTTCTGGGCGGCACGCGCTTTGGCGTTGCTCCCGCCGGCGCCGGCAACCGGCTGTACAAGAACAATCGCGATGGAACGTTCCTGGACGTCACCGCGAAATCCGGTCTCGCGCGTCCCGGCTGGGTCTCTGGCGTGGCCATTGGCGATTACAACAACGACGGCCTGGACGACCTGTTCCTCACTTACTACGACCAAAATGTGCTGTTCCGCAACAACGGCGACGGCTCGTTCACTGATGTCACTCGTGAAGCGGGATTGCTCCTCCCCGCTCCGCAATGGAGCACCGGCTGCACTTTCGTCGATTACGATCGCGACGGCCATCTCGACCTGTTCTTCTGCACCTACGTCGACCTTGACACGGGCATGAAAATGCCCACCGGCTGCGATTGGAAGGGCATCGCGGTGCATTGCGGCCCTCGCGGACTTCCCAAAGGACGCTGCTATCTGTTTCACAACGACGGCCACGGGCGTTTCACCGATGTCAGCAAGCAGGCCGGCGTAGACTCAGGCCGCGCCTACGGATTCACAGCCGTGGCCGCGGATTTCGACAACGATGGCTGGCCCGATATTTACGTGGCGTGCGATTCCACCCCTAGCTTCTACTACCGCAACCGGCGCGATGGAACCTTCGCCGAAGAAGGTCTGGAGCGCGGCGTCGCACTCAGCGAAGATGGTGCCGAGCAGGCCGGCATGGGCCTCGGCATCGGAGACTACAAATTGGATGGAACGCTCGGCATTTTGAAAACGCACTTCGCCGACGACACCAGCGTCCTCTACGAAAACAACGGAAAAGGCGAATTCACCGACGTGACGCTGAAGTCCGGCCTGGGCGTCGAAACGCGTTTCGTCTGCTGGGGCGCCGGAATTGTGGATCTCGACAATGACGGCTTGCCGGATCTGTTTATCGCCGCCGGTCAGGTTTATCCGGAGCTTGAAAAGCAGGCGCCGCTATTCCCTTATAAGAATCCGCGCATCGTGTTCCGCAATCTGGGTGGTGGAAGATTCGAAGAACTGTTCGACGAAGCCGGGCCGGCCATCGCCGCCGCGCATTCGAGCCGCGGCTGTGCCTTTGGCGACTTCGATAACGATGGCGACATCGACATCGTTATCATGAACATGAACGAGCCGCCCTCGCTATTGCGCAACGACAACGCTGGGCGCCACCATTGGCTGAAGGTCCAACTGGAAGCCGTCACTTCCAATCGAAGCGCGATCGGCGCTCGCGTGACGGCGCGCTACGGCGGCCGACTACAGGTTCAGGAAGTGATGAGCCAGTCGAGTTTCCTGTCCGTCAACGACAAGCGTCTGCATTTCGGCCTCGGCCCGGAAACATCCGCCGGGCTGGAGATCCGCTGGCCAAACGGCATGCAGCAGACATTCTCTGGCGTTCCGGCCAACCATCTGGTTCTGATCCGAGAGGGCGTTGGGATTGTAGCTACGCGGAAACCTCCATTCACGGCATAGAAGGTACCGAAATCCGCCCTGCCCACAACCACTTAATCCATCCCACTGCATCACGCTTCCCCACCAGGGCGTAATCTTGTTTGATGGCCCATGCGAGCACAGATCACCGCGCAATGCGAGATTACCAAACGCAGCGAATCCCGGATTCGGACATTGTGAGACCCTAAATTGCAGGCGCTTCCAATGTTCCAACTTCCAAGGCGCAGATTCCTGAAGCGCAGCTTGGCTCTTCCGTTCCTCGCCCGGCTGGGGGCTCAAGAAACGCTCCGCGCTCAACAAACGCCTCCCGCGCAAACGGCTATCGACGCGACGCTGCTCAAGACCCAGGCCGGCCTTGATGATTTCGTCACGGAAAAATATCACGATCAAATTGCCGCGATTCTCGCACAATGGCGCACGAACCTGGCGGACTCCTTGGAAAACGTTCTTGCGCCGGACTTCCTCGGAGCTTCCCCGCAGCCGGCGGAATCGCGGATCGTGCGTCCCGGACCCGCGCTCGAAGTCCGCCGCGTCACGTTCTCCCAGCAGCCAACTCTCGGACGCGAGGCGTTTCTCCAGGAGTTGCGGTCTTCTCTCAGCAGCTTGACGAGCATCCTTACTGCGGACTTCCAAGTGACTCAAATCGAAGTCCAGCCCGGCGGCGCATTGCAAACTCGGGTGCGGTATGAACTCGTCGGCTCTGGTCAGGGGTTTCATCGCGAACAGCGCGTAGGCTGGTGGAATTTTGAATGGGAACCGGCGCCGTCTCAAAGTGCATATCGATTGCGAAAGTGGCAGGCATTCGAGGAAACGCGCAGCAGATCCGCTCAACCATGGTATGAGGACATTGCGCCTCAAGCTTTCGGCCGCGCTTCTTCTTACTCCGATCAGATGCTGTACGGCGTCGATCATTGGCGCACGGTTCTCGACGGTGCCTGCGGCATCGACATTTACGGCCACAACGGCGTGTCGGTCGGCGACATCGATGGGGACGGCTTCGACGATCTTTACGTTTGCCAGCCCGCCGGCCTTCCCAACCGGCTTTATCGCAACCGCGGAGATGGAACTTTCGAGGACATTACCGAGACTTCCGGAGTGGGCCTGCTCGAAAACACGGCCTGCGCGATTTTCGCCGACTTCTCGAACCATGGCCGGCAAGATCTCATCGTCGTGCGCGCCGCGGGCCCGCTGTTGTTCCTGAACCAGGGCGGCGGCAAATTTCGCCTCAAGCCCAATGCGTTTCAATTTGCCACTCCTCCGCAGGGAACCTTCACCGGCGCTGCGGCTGCCGACTACGATCGCGACGGCTGGCTGGATCTCTATTTCTGCCTCTACGTTTATTACCAGGGCGCGGATCAATACAAATACCCAGCGCCTTATTACGCGGCGGAGAATGGCCCGCCCAATTTCATGCTGCGCAACAATCGGGACGGAACATTTCGCGATGTTACGGCGCAATCGGGTCTCAACCAGAACAACACGCGCTATAGTTTTTGCTGCGGTTGGGGCGACTACAACCGCGACGGATGGCCCGACCTGTACGTGGTGAACGATTTCGGACGAAAGAATCTCTACCGCAACAATGGCAACGGAACGTTTACCGATATTGCGCCACAAGCGGGCGTGGAAGATGTCGGCGCGGGAATGAGTGTGTGCTGGTTCGATTACGATAACGACGGTATCGAGGATCTCTACGTCGCGGACATGTGGACCGCGGCGGGCGAGCGCATCTCCACGCAGCCGGTCTTTCAGCAGGACGCGTCCCCCGCTGCGCGCGCCCTGTATCGCAAACACGCGATGGGAAATTCGCTATTCCGAAATCGCGGCGACGGAACGTTCCAGGACGCCACCGCGATGAGCGGCACTGGAATGGGCCGCTGGTCCTGGTCGAGCGATGCCTGGGATTTCGATCACGACGGCTTTCCCGATCTCTACGTCGCGAACGGGATGATTTCCGGCCCAGCACGACCAGATCTGAACAATGCCGATCTCAACAGCTTCTTCTGGCGGCAAGTTGTCGCCAATTCACCCGATTCAGCCAAGCCGTCTCAAAACTACGAGCAGGGATGGAACGCAATCAACGAGCTGATCCGCGCCGACCAGACCTGGAGCGGTTACGAGCGCAATGTCTTCTACGCGAACAATCGCGATGGAACATTTTCCGACGTTTCCGGCGTTGTGGATCTCGATTTCCTCGAGGACGGCCGCTCTTTTGCTCTGGCCGACTTCGATCACGACGGCCGGCAAGAAGTATTTCTCAAAAACCGCAATGCTCCGCAATTGCGTTTGCTCAAGAACGTGACAGAACAACTGCCGCCGTCCATTTCCTTCCGGCTGCGCGGCATCAAGAGCAATCCCGACGCCATCGGCGCGGTTGTCACTGTCGACCGCGAGTCCCTCAGGCAAACAAAGTCGCTGCAAGCCGGTTCGGGATTTCTTGCGCAGCATACTAAGGATGTGTTCTTCGGCCTTGGCCAGGGCAAAGGCCCAGTGAGCGCGTCCATCCGATGGCCAAGTGGCTTGGTGCAGCAACTCCACGATCTCCCGATCAATTACCGCGTGTGGGTGGAAGAGGGCGCCGCGCCATCTCGCATGGAGCCGTTCAAAACTTCGTCCCGCCCATCGGAGCCACTACAATCGGCCAGTGTTCTCCCAACAACCTTCGAAGCATGGCTGCTCGTGCCCGTGCCTGCACCGGATCCCTCCATCCCTAAAGGCGAGCCGTCGCTTTTGCAATTAACACCCCATGACGCGGCAGGCGTCTACAACGTTCTTTATCGCAACCTGTTTGACCGGCACCGCGATCTCATGCTGCCAACATCACTCTTAATCGACGCCCAGGGAAACATCGTTAAGGTTTACCAGGGGCCCGTTAATGCGCAGAAAGGCGAGGAGGATTTCAAGCGTATTCCTCAGACTGCCGAACAGCGGCTGACAAAGGCTCTGCCTTTTCCGGGCAATAGTGAAACGTATGAGTTTGGCCGCAACAATCTGTCGCTGGGTTCGGCGTTTTTCCAGCGTGGTTATTACGATCAAGCAGCAGCGTCTTTCCAGCAGGTGCTCCATGATGATCCTTCTAGCGCGGAGGCTCAATACGGCATCGGGAGCGTCTACTTGAAGCAAGAAAAAAATGCAGACGCTCGAGCGAGCTTTGAGCAGGCCTTAAAACTCACCTCGAACTATCCTGACACCAGACCAAACGCGCTAAACAATCTCGGCCTTTTGGCTACGCGTGAAGGACGCACCACCGAAGCGATCGGCTATTTTCAAGAGGCTCTCCGCTTGAGCCCCGATTATTGGATCGCTCTTGAGAACCTGGGCAACGCGTATCGGCAGCAGAAGCGTTGGGACGAAGCACGCGCGGCCTTAGAACGTGCCGTTGCCGCCAGATCGAAAGACCCCGAGGCGAATTACAGCCTGGCGATGGTTTACGCGCAGACCGACGACACTGAGCGCGCCTACCAGTATTTGCAAAATGCGCTGAAACTGCGCCCTGCTTATCCCGAGGCTCTGAATAACCTCGGAGTCTTGTATTTGCGAACCCGCCGCAGGGATGCCGCCGTGGCTCAGTTCGAAGAATGCATTCGCATCGCGCCGGGCTTCGATCAGTCTTATTTGAATTTGGCCCGCGTCTACAGCCTGGAGGGCGATCGCGAGAAGGCGCGCGCTGTGCTGCTCGACCTGCTCAAACAACATCCCGGTCATCCGCAGGCGCAGCAGGCGATTGATGAGTTGCATTGAGGAGATGAGTTGCATTGAGGAGATGAGTTGCATTGAGGAGTTCAGTTGCGTTGAGGAGGTGATTTGCCCTGCAGCTCGCTTCGGATTTCCATCCAAATGTTGTAATACAGCCACTCTTCGGACGGATCGGAATCCTCCACGTGATCGGGCATCAAAACCAGGTTTCCCGTTTGCAGGAGAATTTCGCGCACCTTGGGATTTTGTTCCAGCTTGGCCCGCATCGCCCCAATCACCAGACGGTAGTGCTCGGCTCTGGTCTTCGAGCGGTACTGCATCCTCTGGCCCTCGAAGGTCACCCAGTCGATTCCCATCTTCCGCATGTTCGCCTCGCCCGCATCTCCGGCGTCCTTGGCCTCGAACGCGGTCATCTGCGCGACCTCCGCTCGCGTATGCGGCCAAATAATGCCCGGTGCTTTCGCGCGAGGATCGTCGGGGCCTTCCGGATAGAACATCATCTGCCAGAATCCTTCCACGCTCGCGTACCGCTGGCCGCGAAACGTGAACGGCGTTGGCGCGAAATTGGACAGGATGCCAAGTTCGTTGCGCTTGGAGAGAATCACTTCGCCAGGCTTAGCCGCTTGTGGGAGTATTTCCCACCAAGCCTTCTGGTCTTCGGGGATCGGCGTCCACCAGTGCGCCGGATACGGTTTCTGCGCTCCAGCTGCGGCGCTAAAAACCAGCATGAGCAATAATGTTGAGATTCGCATGCCTCGTCCCATTATCATCGATACCGATCCCTCGCCCGACGACGCCGTTGCCTTCCTCGCGGCATTGGCGTCGCCGGAGGAATTGGAGGTGCTCGCCATAACAACCGTCGCAGGAAATGTTCCGGTGAATCTCACCTCCACGAATGCCCGCAAGGCATTGGAACTCGCCGGGAAGACCGCAACGCCGGTCTACGCGGGAGCCAGCGCGCCCCTGTTGCGGCCGCTGGTGACGGCCGAAGTCGTACACGGTAAAACTGGCTTCGACGGATATGACTTGCCGGACCCGGTCACGCCGCTCGCGGCGGGATTCGCGCCCGATGCCATTGTGGATCTGGTGATGCAACGGCAACGCGGCGAAGTCACGCTATGCTGTCTCGCGCCGCTGACCAATATCGCCCTGGCGATGGCGAAGGAGCCGCGGCTGGCCGGCCATTTGCGCGAGATCGTGATCATGGGCGGCGCATTCTCCGAAGGCGGCAACATCACGCCCGCCGCGGAGTTCAATATCTACGTCGATCCGGAGGCAGCGGCGCGCGTGCTCCGATGCGGAGCGCCCATCACGATGATCCCGTTGGATTGCACGCACCAGGCGCTCACCACCGCGCCCCGTCTGGAGAAGCTTCGGAGCATCGGAACGCCGGTGGCCGAGGCCTTTTATCATCTTCTGAAGTTCAACAAGCTCTTCGACGAGCGCAAATATGGATGGGAGGGAGGACCGCTGCACGACGCGACGGTGATCGCTTATCTGATCGAGCCAAAGATCTTCTCGGGGAAGAAAGTGAACGTCGAAGTGGAGTGCGCGAGCGCGCTAACGTTAGGTATGACCGTTGTGGATTGGTGGGGCGTGACGGGTAAAACGCTCAACGTCCTGCTGCTGCGGAATCTGGATGCGAACGCCTATTTCGATTTGGTGATTGGCCGCCTGGCTCGCCTATGACGAACTACGTCATGATTGCCGCGGCATTGGCTTTAGCTGCTGCGCTCTTCGGCCAGAATCATACCTCTCAGGCGCCGCTGCAGTATTTCGATGAACCTAACTTTATCGTGGCGGGAGTCGCCGATCCCACTCAGCGGGGCGGGCATGGGTCGGACCCGGTGCTGCGTTCCGCTGAAGCGCTGACGAAAGAGACCGCTTCCCTTCGGACCGGTAGCTCCGCTGCCGACGCGGCGGAGAGAGAAGGGAACGCGTTGGAGGCCGCTCGCGAATATCAGCGCGCCGCCGAGCTGGACCCCAGCGAGGCCAATCTTTTCGATTGGGGTACCGAGCTGCTGAAACATCGTGCAGCGGATCAGGCCGTCGAGGTCTTTACCAACGGCCACCGGCTGTTCCCGCGTTCCACGCGTACATTGCTGGGGCTCGCTGTCGCGTTGTACTCGCGCGGTTCATACGATCAGGCCGCGCAGCGGTTCTTCGAAGCCGCCGACTTGAATCCAACCGATCCGGCGCCGTACATGTTCCTGGGTAAGATATCCAACGGCCCAATTACCGAGTCCCCTGGCTTCGCGGAGCGGCTGGAGCGATTTGCGCGCCTTCAGCCCGAAAATGCCTGGGCGAATTATTACTATGCCGCCACTCTTCCGCGAACATCGCCCCAAGCTCGGGCGCTCCTCGAAAAGGCTGTCCGTCTCGATCCTAAACTCGGCGACGCCTTTCTGCTGCTGGGAATTGTCTACGCCGAAGAAGGGAATTTGACCAAGGCGATCTCAGCCTACCAAAGCGCGATCGATACCGCGCCATCGATGGAAGAAGCGCACTACCGTCTTGCTCAGGCCTACCGGAAAACGGGCGACACGGCCAAGGCGCAACAAGAGATCGAGCTTTACCAGCAATTATCCCGGCAATCGGCTCAGACATTAGAGCGGGAGCGCGCGGAAATTCAACAATTTGTGTTCGGATTAAAACATTAATGAGCGGAAGCTGACAGCAGATTCACAAACAGTTCGTAGAATTTGTCCTTATCTAAGTCCACTTGGATCGCCACCGGCTGTAGCGTTGTTTTGGGCTTGTCGCTTTCGGTCCAAGTCAGCGTGTTGCCGTATCCGGCTCCGTGGTCGATGTCCACGTTCATGTACCTGATCTCCTGTTTGGTGATCAGCGACGGATCGATCCACGCAGCCGCGGCTAATTCGTCCCACATATAGTCGTTGCCTTGCCCCTCCACGTAGAAACGGGCAATGTAATGCGCCAACGCGGTACCGCTGGCATCGATACGTTTGACCATTTGCGGCGAGAGCCGGGCCTTGATGGAGATATCCACGGGCGTGCATGTGATCTTCTTCCACGGCGCTCGGAGTACGATATGCGCGGCTTCCGGATCGAACCAGAAATTGAATTCATGCCGCGGATTATTCGCGAACTCCGGATCGTTGGTCTGCGGATTCAGGCTGCCACCCATGAAGACCAGTTCCTGCGCCAGCTCGGGGAATTGCGGGTCCAGCGAAATTGCCAGCGCGAGGTTGGTCATCGGAGCGCCTTCATAGATGGTGACTTCGCGCGGATACTTGTGGACCATCCGTACCAGGAAGTGCGCGGCGTCTTCGTCCGAAGGCTTGGTGGAGGGCTGTCCTTCCGGCAGCGCCGGCACCACAAAGGGCTCGTGCCACCAGCGCTGGTCCCAAGCGCCCGCATAGGCCTGCTTTCCGTAGCGTTCCTGCCCTTGAAGGTACTCCTCGCGCGTGTGCACCAGGGGAAATGCCGCGCCGCTCATAACCGGAATGTCCGTGCGGCCCATGATCTCGAGCAAGCGCAGCGTGTGCGCCAGTTCTTCGTCGCGCCATTGGTCTCCGCTGGCTACCGTAATGCCCAGCACCTCGACCTGGCGCGACTGGATCAGCAGAGCCAACGTCTGCATGTTACTGCCGCCGGGACCGGAGCAGTCTTCATTGATGATTACTTTGCGGCGCGGCTGGCTCCAGGCGAGCGAGCCTGCCAGCAGCAGCGCAATCGCGAGCCGCGTCATTTGCTCCAGCTTAACTCAGAAAACCAGCTTGAGCGCGAACTGCACCAAACGCGGGTTGTTCACCGTGTAGTTAATCACGGCGAACTGCGGAGTATTGAAGTCCGCGCCAGATCCGTTGCCGCCCGGCGCGCCGAACTGTGGATGATTGAATAGGTTGAAAAACTCGGCTCGGAAATCCACGCGCCATCCTTCGCGTGGGACAAAGTGCTTGATGACCGAAAAGTCGGTGTTAACGAAGTCCGGACCCGCAACCGGTAGCGTTCTGGGCGCGTTGCCAAGCTCGCCGCTCACCGGCTGTGAGAAACACCCGGTGTTGAACCATTCAGCCAGCGTGGGATTGCTCAGCGCCGGATTGCAAGTCATATTCGGGCGAATTAAGGCGGAGTCATTTGCGTTAAGAAGACTCACTCCGGGAGCGTTGCTATCGATGTCGAAAATGGGAAACCCGGAGGTAGCGTGTTCGATCACTGTGGCTTCCCAGCCTCCGAGAATGGCGTTACCTGCAGCGTTCCAGTTGCTTCCCCATTTCTTGCCTTTGCCGAACGGCAGATCATAGATGATACTGGCCGTGAAATTCTGATTCAGGTTGATCTGCGAAAGTCCCCAATCCAGGTTCTGCCAATTGGGAAGGGGGAAATAGGTGGCGCCGATGATGCTTCCGAGGCCATCGGAATAACCGGTGTCATAAGAGCGCGAATAGGTATATGAAATGAGCCCGTACAGGCCCGCCCGCGCACTCTTGGTTTCGGCCTTAATCTGCAGCGAGTTGTAGTGCGACCGGCCCACGTCGAAAATACTGGATACATCCGAGTCCGGAAATTCCGAGGCATAGGGAGCGGCGAACGCTGCTCCGTCGGGCCCGCATCCCAAGGTATATCCGGCGACGGTACCGCAGGCCGCTGGAGACCCCACGTTGATGTTATTGCCCGAGACCAGAATATGAGAAGCGCGAGAGCCCGCATAACCAGCCGTCAGCACGATGTTCCCGGGCACCTGTTGTTCGACGTTCACATTGAACTGCTGAATGCGGCCCTGCTTGAAGTTCGTGTCTTGCGACCAGATGGTGCCGGTGAAAGTGGAGGGATTGGGCGGTGAACTGAAAGTTTGGAAGCCTGCCGACATGGGACTGCTTCCAAATGCGTCCGATTCGGCATAATACGGTGGATTCTGCCACAACCCCTGCGCACCCTGGTTCCAGGAAGAATCGTGGAAGATGGCATACCCGCCGCGGAACACGGTGTTATTGCCAAACGGTTTCCAGGCGGCGCCGACGCGCGGCTCCAGCGCGGTCCAGTCCATCTTGACGCCGGCGCTCGGCCCGGCATTTTGACCGGCAACCAGGAACTGCCCAGTTGTTGGATCAAAGTTAGCCATGCGATTAGCCACTTCGCTGATGGGCGTGACCATGGCATAAGCCAGACCGAGATTCAAGGTTAAGTTCTTGCCCACTCGCCAGGTATCCTCGACATAAGGCCGATACATTTTCCAGCGGCGGCCAGTGAGTCCGCCGTCGAACTCCTGATCGTGGGCGCCGAAGACGTACTCTCCCAGGAGAAGATCCGCGGCGGCGTCGCCCGAGAGGCCCACTACTACCCAGAACCCGTTGGGGAAACCAACAGCGACTGTATTCAACTGGTTTGCTCGATAGCCGAATCCCGCCCGGATGTCGTGGTTGCCCCGAACCATGTCCAGCGAATCAGAGAATGTCCAGACATTCGTGCCGCCCACGAACGGCGTATATCCGCGATCGCCGAGCGACCAATAGGTGCTCATCTCTACCGATGTCAGGCCGCAGCTATTGCCGCCCAGGTTCGCGCCGGGAATCCCGAGCGTGGCCGATAGGCAACTGCCGGTTCCCTGCGATGTGATGTAGTCGAAGATCCGGTTATATCCGAAACTCATCTGATTCACCGTGTTCGGTGAAAAAAGGTGAGTCTCAGAAATAGCCGCATTCCGGGCATGATTCTGGATGCCCTGGTTGCTGGCAAACGCGCCCTGTTCGGCGAATCCGGGCGAGCCGCCCGGCACATAGGATTCGGCCTGATCGTAGCTGAAACGAGCGAATAACGTATCCTTGGTCGAAATGTTTTCATCCACGCGGATATCGAACTTGCCTTCGTTCAGCGTTCTGACCGGCTCACTGGTGTAGTTGTAGTCGAGCGCGGCGTTATTGGCATTCGGCAGCGGATACAGATTAATCAGTTCCTGGCCGACCCGGTCGAAACTACTGGCCGGGATGATGTTGGTCGGGAAGCCCGCGAGTGTGATTGTGTTCGGCTGACCGAAAGCGTTGTCGGTAAAGTTGCCCTGTCGCATAGCCGCGGTCGGAACCAGGCCGGTGAACGGAATGCCGTGCCGCTGATATTTTTCCTCGTAATCCATGAAGAAGAAGAGCTTGTCCTTCTTGATGGGCCCGCCGAACGCCGCGCCGAACTGGTTCAGATTGAATTTTTCGGTATTGGTGGCGAAGAAGCTGCGCGCATCCAGATCGGTATTGCGTAGGAATTCGAATAGACTGCCATGGAAGGCGTTGCTTCCCGACTTGGTGGTGACCAAAACAGTCGGGCCGCCGCGCGTTCCCCACTCCGCGGAGTAGTTGTAAGTGAGAACTTTGAACTCCTGGATGGAATCGATCGAAGAGAGAATCGAAATCGCGCCCGACGTCAACTCGTTATTATCGTTGCCGTCCAACAACCAATCGGTACTGTTAGCGCGGGAGCCGCCCACCGACAGAGAATAAGATCCGCGCGCCGATGCTTCGCTGCTGGGACCACCGTTAAAAAAGCTGTTAGGGTTGGTCTCCTGCGCGACGCCCGGCGTCAACGTGGCAAGCTGCACGAAATCGCGTCCGTTCAAAGGCAGGTCGGCCACTTGCTGGGTCGTGATCACCTGACCTAGCGTGGCATCCGCCGTTTGGATCGAGACAGCGGTCGCATTGACCTCAACGCTGCTCTGCACCGAGGCCGGGTTTAGCTTGAAATCCAATTCGCGGTGTTCATCCACTTGCAGCCTGATGTCTTCAGTTTTGGCGGTCTGGAATCCCTGGAGTTCCACCTGGACGTTGTAATTGGCTACGCCCAGCAAGGGAATAGTATATTCGCCGCTTTCATTGGTGTTCGAAGATCGAGTGACTCCCGTGGCTGGGGCCGTCACCGTCACTTTCGCCCCGGGAACAGCGGAACCCGAAGGGTCCGTCACGGTTCCGGAAATGCTCCCGGTAGCCTGCCCGTAAACGAACCGACAAGGTGATAATGTAAGCAAGAAAACAACGGCGATGCGCGGAGAAATTCTTCTAATGAGCATTCAATCCTTTTGCGGCTGAACGCACAAAGTTCAGTCTTCAATCCCGCAGCAAGACACCTTAGCGGATTAAGCCAGTTTTGCTTTTTTTCACAAGTTTGTCAAGGAGAAACAGGCTCGTTACAAAACGGTTAAGGCCGTGATGTGACTGGAGCTTCGCGTGCCACTACGCCGCGGCTTTCGTCAATCGTCAAAAACTGATTGGCGGCTTCCTTGCCGATCGACTGCCTGGTCCCGCTGGGCCACTCGACCTCGATGGATGCCGATGTGTCCTTGCCCAAGCCGAACGTCGCCGCGAGATCGCTCTGCGAGCAATAACTGGACCCGCTATGCACCGTATTCGATTGCGTTCCGGAAGAGCTCCGAAGCCGAATCACGCTGCCAATGCCATCCCGATTGCTCTTGCTGCCGGCGAGGCGAATGGTGAGCCAGTGGTTGCGATTGCCGCCGTCGTTGCGATACAGGTACGCGGGTCCATTATTGGTGGAGATCAGAAGATCCAGGTCGCCATCGCGGTCGAAATCCGCGTAGGCGGCTCCTCGCCCTACAATGGGGCGATTGAAGGCGGCGCCCATCGAGGCGGTCACATTCGAGAAATGATGATCGCCCAGATTGCGAAACAGCAGCGGCGCCTGGCGATAGCTCACCTTGGGTTGGACGCGTCCGATCTGTTCGTCGATGTGGCCGTTGGCGGTGAAGATATCGGGATAGCCATCGAGATCGTAATCGAAAAAGAATACGGCGAAGGTCAGCGAGAGCAGGCTGGACCGTCCCACGGTGGAGGAAGGCGCCTCATCCACGAACAGGCCGTTGCCTTCGTTGTGATACAGGCCCAGCATCTGGTTTGAAAAATTTCCAACCAGAAGATGCGCTCTTCCACTGCGGTCGTAATCGGCGGAATCCACGCCCATTGCGCCGCGCGCCACTCCCTCTTCACCGTACGCCACGCCCGCCGCCATGCCGTCTTCGGTGAACGTACCGTTGCGGTTGTTCCGATACAGCTTGTTCGGCTGCGTATCGTTCGCGACGAAAAGATCCGGCCATCCGTCGCCGTTGTAATCCAAAACAGCCACGCCCAAAGACTTGCTGGTGGGATCGCCCACGCCCGCCTTTTCAGCGACATCTTCGAAGCGGCCGCCGCCGAGATTGTGGAATAACCTGGAACGCGTGCCCTGGTACGATTCGGGCGTACAGTACGACTTGGTAGCGCCGTCCAGTGAGCACCACAAGTCCAGCTTCGGGCTCCATTGCACATAGTTCGCGACGAAGAGGTCGAGCTTGCCGTCGCGATCGAAATCGAACCAGGCTGCGCTGGTGCCGAAGCTGGCATTTTGAATGCCCGAGACCTTGGTGACATCGCGAAATTTTCCATTGCCTTCGTTATGAAAAAGATGATCGCCGTCGAGCGCGGTGATGTACACGTCGTCGCGTCCATCGTTGTCGTAGTCGGCGATGGCGACGCCCATGCCGTACATTTCGATGTCGAGACCGCTGCCGCGCGTAATATCGGTGAAGGTTCCGTTACGGTTGTTGCGATAGAGCGCAGGAAGGGATTTGCTGGGCTTGCCGTTGTGGGCGGGAGTCCAGTCCTTGCCCCAGTCCCTGCCATTGATCAGCAGGATGTCCGGCCATCCGTCGCCATCGGCGTCGAAGAAAGCGCAACCAGAGCCGAGCGTTTCCGGCAAATACTTGTTGCCGGCCCGCCCGCTGTTATGCGTGAAGTGGATGCCGGCCTGCGCGGTTACATCGGTGAAGATAATCCCGCTTTCTGGAACTTTGGCCGCGCCGAGAAACAGGACGCCTACCGCGACACCAGCCACCAGCCACCAGCAACTCATTTCACTGCGCTTTCGTGATCGTGGATGGGCTGGCGCTCGTTGTTGTCTTCGGGACTCGATGCCCGGCGGCGCGCGGTAAGCGCTTGCGATGCTTCTTCAGCTTTGAACCGGCGGAAGAGCTTTTCTTCACGCTGCGCGCCGGCTAAATCTCCGAGGCCGCGCGACGCCAACAGCCAGGTATAGTGCATTTGCAGATCTTCGGGGTCCACCGCATTCACGGCTCGCAGCACTTCGATGGCTTGCGCGTATTGGCGCTTCAGAAACAAAAGACGGGCGATTTGATTCAACACCACGCGATCGCGCGGATACTGGGAGCGAACGTGCTCGAGCGATTGAAGCCCACCATCGTAATCGCCATCCGCCTTCTGGATCGCGGCCTTGAAAAACCACGTGCGTCCCAATTGCGGCGCGATTTCGAGCGCCTTGGCGATATAGGGCTTGGCGGCATCGGTCTCGCCTTCCTGGATCAGCGCTCTGGCCAGATTCAGCCAGCCATCGGCGTAGCCTGGCTCGGCCGCGGTGACTTTGCGAAACGCATATTCAGCGCCCTTGAGATCGCCTTGCAGCAAAAGACCGATGCCCCAATCGTTCCAGCGCTCGCGATCCTGCTTGTGGACCGCGGGCGACCAGGCCGGCTCGCCAAGCGGCAGCGTGACTTTCGCTTCCGCCAGAGTCACGATGGGAAGATCGGGAATTCGGTCGCGAATCGCTCCCGAGACATTGGCGGGAATGAAGTGCGGCGCGCCGTACGCGAATTGCGTGTAAGACCAAGCGAATTTCCGATAATTCAACCGGGCGGTGAACTGCAATGGTCCGCGCGCGTCTTTGGGAACGCGAACGAGGTAGTGGGCCACGTCGGCCGCGCCGGGGGGGATCAACCGCACATAGAGCAGGCTCCGGGTCTGCCACGCGTTGCGCTTGTCGATGGGATTGCCATCGCCATCCAGCTGAAACGACCGATAGAAATGGGCGCCCGGTTCCACCGGACCTCGACCGCCATCGGTGACATTGCCGCTCCAAAAAATGACGCGGCCATCGCTGTCGCGGGCCTGCAGTTCCAGCCAAGCGTCGAACGCGTCCACAGTGCCGCCCGGGAAAAAATGGCCAATCTTTCTGGTTCTCACTACGACGTCTACGCGCACAGTGCTACCCGGCTCAAATTTCGCGCCGGCGGAATCGAGCGGAGCCGCGATCTTGCCAACCTCGCGAATCATTATTTCCTGTTGTTGTTCGGATTCCTCGCCCACTGCAAACGTTGTATTCAATCGCGGAGTGTCGTTTCGTCGAAGCATCGCTGCAGTTCCGGCGTGATCGTCGGCCGGCGATGCCGCGAAAATGTCGACCGTGATGAATCCGGATTTCAGGAAGTCTTCCTCGGCCTTCAATTGCGAATCGTCCCGGTTCGCGAACGCGACGGCTGTATTCGCGCCTGGAAAACGATGCGAGTGTACCTGGCCTTTCCTATTGCCGGGGTCGTGCGATGCTACCAGCGGCATGTGACAATCCGCGCAGGATTGCGACTTCGTTGGATAGTAAAACGAGCGAGCGCCTTGGCCGGAAACGCCGCTGGCTTGCCAGTTGTCGTAATCGTCAAAGCCCCGCACCCAGCGATAGTTGTTCACCGGAACGTCCAGATGCACCTTATGACACGAGGCGCAAAACTCGGCCGCCTGCTCGCGCATGAACGGCTTGAGGAAAGTCGCGCGGTGAGGCTTCGGGTTGAGATAGATCAGAAAGCGGTCCAGCGCTTGAATGAAACGGTTCTCGCTGGATGCCAGCTCATGCAGCGGAGGATAGTCCACTGTGAAATCGGCGTTGCCCATGGAGCCGCCGACATGCACGATGGCGTGACAGGACATGCACCCGAGGCCGGCCTGGGCTTCCGGGGTGTCGATCTGCTCCTTAATGGGCCGATCAAAGCGGCCGTTAAAGAACACGGCGTGGTCATGACAACCGGCGCACCACTTGCTGGGCCGAGTGCCAACCACATCCTGCATGTATTCGATGGACTTCCGGTAGAACTGGTTGTTGAACGAAGCGAAGTGATGCGAAGAGCTTTTCCACTGCTCGTAAATATCCTTGTGGCAGCGGCCGCAGCCGGCCGAGTCCATGAAGAAGTTCGAGGGAATGATCTTGCCGGTGTTGGTCTGCGCCGAAGACGGCGCGAAGGGAGAATGCGCGCCGGCGCCTTCCGCATCCATCGACAAGGGCGCGCTCGCCGGATTGGCGATCCGATTCTTGGCAGCGGGCCAGAGCTCCCCCGCAATCGGAAGAAGGATAAGCACGCTGAGAGCGGCAACGGCGATGCGGGAGCGCATGAATCGCCACCCGATGAGTGCCAGGGCGGTCTCGGCTAGTAAAATATGAACGCGCAACACCCAGCGCTGATCGTAGGTGTTGCCTTCGAACACGAGATACAAAGCGAGGAGAGCCGCGCCGAGAAAGATCCCGCACTCGATCGGATACTGGCGCACATAGCGGACTGCAACCAACGCCAGGGCTAGGCCCAGCGCGAGATGCAGTAGGACATTGGCTTCGTAGAAAATGGTGGCGTGCGCGAAGGCAGCTAAATAGGCCCCGTTCACGGCGAGAAGAATCAACGCCCAGAGCGCTACACGTCGCAAGCTATTCTCCTTCCCGCGCTGTCTCATGTAGTGAACGGATCAGGCGCAGGGCCGGACGCGTGTTGTATTCCTTCTGGTATTCATCGTGAACCGCATCGTGCGGGTAGCTTTGGCCGGCGGGATAGGGATAACTGGTCATCGCGTGAAACGGAAGCGGCAGAACGGTCTGCGAAAAAGCGGTGTTGGCGTCCGCGTCCTTGGCCCAGCCGTCCACGAGCAGCAAGAAATCGCGCCTCCATCCGGCGGGCAGTGGAGGCAGCCCGGCCGCACGAAAGCGAAGTTTGATTTCGTCGCCCGAGCCGATGATCACCATGCGGTCGTCCGGCTCCGCGAGCAGCGATTTCACGTCGCCGTAGCGGGTGTAATTGCCCGGCGTTGGATTCCACATGGTGGTGGAGCTGACGTTGTTGTAGTCGAACGTTTCGCCTTCCATCCTGCGGTTTGGTGGGATCGCCATTCGGGAGAATCCGCGAAAATGCAGGTCGGCGGACTTGATCGGTAGCGTGGTGAGCTTTACAGGCGGCGCGGCGCCGTTCTCGATCAAAAATATTTCGTCCCAATAAACGCAAAGGTTCGTGACGATGCGCACCTCTCGCGAATCGGTCAGAAATTTTCCCGCCAAATCCACGGCCATGAGTTTCTGCCGGCCCGAGGGCATGCCCATATCCTCGACCACGGTCTTCCAATTCCCGGCCGCGTCCCTGACCTGAAGGTAGGGGAAGGTCAGATCCTTATGCTCCTGCGCCGCAGCCAGGAACGTACTGCCATCCGGCCAATCGAACCAGCCATCCAGGATGAGCACGGCTTGATTGCCCCCGAGGTTCGATGTCGCCGCTTTTCCGAAGTCCAGCGTCAGCGCGTGCATTTCCGCCACCGCGGTCGAGGTGCGCTGGAATTTGGGATAGACGAAATCTCGCTTCAAAAGTGTGGACAGGACATCTGTTCCATTTTGATCCTGCGCGGAAACTGGATGGATACGGCGGCTCACTCCGAACAATCGAAAATCCGGGTAGGGCGGCGATTTGAATTTTTCATTGGTTACGATATCGACGGTTGCTGGATGATCGACAGCTTGCAGTTTGATCTGATCCATGAACGAAACTTCGCGCAGCTCTTCGGTCACGCGGACCTCATAGGCGCCGTCTTTTTCCTTCAGCGATTCGGCCGGAACGTAGACGTACTCCTGATGATCGGTCGGGAAGAACTGGCCGTCGCCGGAACTCGCGCCCAGCGGCGACACACCCAGGACATCCGTGAGGAAACTAAATTCTTTGCCGTCCCAGGTATAAATCATGGGGCAGGAGCCCGCCAAGCGGGGCTTTTCCTTGATCGCCAGAATCCGGTTCACCGGCTGATTGATTTCGTTCTGGATCAGGCCATTGGGCCAGAAGGTTCGAATAGTGTCGATGGTCGCGCGAGTGCCCAGCCGAAATACCAAAGGCGCGCCCGCGTAGATCTGTTTTTCGTAGCTGGTTCCCGCTTTCACTTCCACCTTGGCTCCGATGGCGGACTTGATGTTCTTCACTCCGGTGAGCGCAATCTCGATCCAGTTGCCATAATTCGGCGTGACATCATGGTCCATCATCAGAGCGCCGTCCGATCGGATATAGGCGCGGTCCAGGCGGCCGTTGGCGTTGAAGTCCGTCGCGACGAAATTTCCGTTGGCGGGCAAGGATGGCCGCGTGGATTTCTCAAACCCAGCAGAGCGATTCAACAGAAGAAGATCGGGCTGCGAGTGCGCGGCTAGATCGGTACGGCTGTCGTGGTTAAAATCAAAAGCGATCAGATTTGTTGCGCCCGCTGGAAGACCGTTTTGATCGACGGCCGAGTAGGAACCTCCCAGGTGGTCGCGATAAAGAACGCCGGGCCGATCCTGATACGAGGCGATCAAATCGAAGCCTTGTGTATCGGGCTCCAGGTCGAATCGGACGGCCTGAAGAGCGCGGCCCTGGACGAACGGGAAGCGCTTGGTTTCGTCGCTGAAGCCGGCCGATCCGTTATTGCGCAGTAGCTCTGGGTGGTCGCCGAGCAGGAACAGATCGAGATCGTAATCGTGATCGTAATCCATCCAGACTGCTTGGCGGAACGATCCGGTGGCGAGGTCGGCCTGCTTGCGGAACTTGCCATTCACGTTGCGATAGAGTTCGGCTCCGTGAGTAGTGATGACGCACAAATCCGGAAGACCGTCGTTATCGAAGTCACCCGGCGCGATAAACACGATGTCCTTCAATTGTTCCAAGCCCGATTCGGCGATAAGGGTTCGACCTTCGCGGAAGATTTTCGCCCCAGCGGACGACCACGCGATCAAGCTGGGCCGCGTGCCCGCGTCGAGTTCGAGGACCGTTACTCCCGCGGTTGGTCCAGTAAAGCCATCCGCGATTTTCTCGCTACGATAAACCGGCGCCGTGAGCGGGGGCGAAGCGGGCGCGCCGATGGGATCGTAAATCTCCGCGTAGGCGCTCCATTCCATATCCTCCGGGATCGCCGCGCCCTCCTGCTGTTTCTTGAGGCCCTGAAAAATGCTCAGTTCCGTCGCGGAATCTTGTGGCCGGCTCTGGCGATACAATCCGTACAACTGAAAATGAGGCGCAGCGAGCCGGGGATTGAGCTGCTTTGCAATCTCAAATTCCTTGATGGCGCCGTTCAGGTCGCCCTTCGTTTTCAGGATGGAGCCGATCTGATAATGCGTGACGGGTTCATCGGGAACCAGCCGCTCCATGCCGCGAAATTGCGCCAGCGCATCATCCTGCTTGCCCTGCTTCCTCAGATAGACCCCCAGGTTAAACCAGGTGTGAGGGATTTTGGGATCGGTCTTCTGAGCTTTCTCCAGTTCCGTGATGCCGCGCTCGGTCTGGCCGGCTCGGAGCAGCGCCAGTCCGTAGTTCACTTGCTCGCGAACCGAATTCGGCGCAAGGTTGAGCGCCAGACGAAACTCATCGACGGCCTGCTTCTGTGTGGTCGGATTTTCGTAGAACGCCTTGCCGAGGTTGCGGTATTGCGCCAAGCGCGCGGAGTCGCTGGGCTGCGCGAGCAGCAAAAGGAGAAAGGCCAAAAGGCAGCCGATCAGGATCGTTGCAGATCGAACCATCCTATAGTTATCGCGCATCGGGGAGCGAATAGGTAGTGGGTCGCGTCGGTTCGCTTGAGAAATGTGTAAGAAACCAGGCCCATTCTGGGACTGTGTCAAATAGAAGGCAAGAATAGCAGCCAGAAGATAACAGTGGACAAGAATGACGAGTTGTACAAGGAGGCCAGCGCTCTCTGCGGAGCAGCCCTCAGGCGGCTTGCCAGAGGCTACGAGGCCGACCCCGAAACAAGGCGCGATCTTCTGCAGGAAATTCACGTTGAACTTTGGCGCAGCCTTCGTCTGTTTGACGGGCGCTGCAGCTTGCAAACCTGGGTCTATCGAGTAGCCCACAATGTGGCGGCGTCACACATCGTGCGCAGCCGGCGCGCGTCGGAACGGCTGGTCGATCTCGATTCTTTGGAAACGGAGCCGGGATTCGTTGATGGCGAGGTCCAGGCGAACCAGCGGTATTCGGTTTCAAAGCTGCTCGACCAGATCTATCGTCTCAAGCCGCTCGACCGGCAAATCATCATGCTCTACCTGGAAGGTGAATCGGCGGCCTCAATTGCCGAAGTCACTGGACTGTCGGCGGTCAACGTCGCTACCAAGATTCACCGTATCAAGAGGCTGCTAAACCGGCAATCGGCCGGAGGAACGAACAATGCAAGAAGATGATCGGGAGCAATCCCACGAGGAAGTGTGGAAATCACAGGAGGAAGGGTCGATGCAGATATCGACTGATGAAGTGTGCGCGATGGCGCGCAGGTGGGAACGAAAAAACGTGCGAGTGTACTGGGTCGTGTTGGGCCTCACGGCACTGTTTGTTGTCGCGTATGCGTACAACTTGACCCAGTTCCTGACGAGGTTCCCCGAGCCCTGGCTCATTGCGGGAACTGTCTGGATTCTCTCCATCTTCTGTTTCGTGGCGTGGACACTGCGGCGCGGCCCGTTCAAGATGGCGTCTGCGGAGCCCTGCTCAGATTTCCTGCGACGCGCATATGAGGTGCAGCGCTGGGCACTGCTTGGAGTGCGTCGGGGGGTGTTATTGTTGGCTCCCGCCATAGTGGCCATATGGTGGGGAGGTGGGCCAGTGCTTGGCGCGAAGAATTTGGGGGTTCATTCTCCCCGCGTGCTGCGGCTTTTGGCGGGACCCACACCGTTGATTGTGATGGCGTTGATCCTCGCCTTTATCTGGTTCTCATTTTGGCACCAAGGGCAGAAGGTCGATCGCGAGATCGAAAAGCTAGGGAGAATGTAGCTATCTGCCCCGCATCGAAATCCAATAGGCCAGCGAAGCCACCAGGAATCCCACAAACCAGGCGTAGTCGTAGAGCCAGCGCAGCGGAGGAACCAGCAGGCCGATCAGCGCCACCACGATGCCGTCCGCGAGCGCGACGATCGCACGATAATTCACGCCGCTGCCATACCGATAAATGCCGGTCGGGTTGTATAACTCGCCAACGTCGAGATAGGTATGCCGAATCAGAAAATAGTCCGTGATCATGATTCCAGCGATGGGGCCCAGTAGCGCCGAGTATCCGACCAGCCATCCAAAAATGTAGCTTTGGAAATCCGTCAGCAGTTTCCAGGGCATCATGAGGACGCCCACCACGCCCGTGATGAGGCCGCCCCTGCGGAAAGAAATCAGGCGCGGATTCAGGTTCGAAAAATCGTTGGATGGCGACACGACGTTGGCCGCGACGTTGGTGTTCAAAGTGGCCACCAGTAATGCGACCAGGGCGATGGAAGCGATCACCGGCTCGTGGAAGCGGGCCAGCAGCGCCACGGGATCCCAAATGGCTTGGCCGAAGAGGATCACCGACGCCGACGTCACCGCGACTCCGATAAATGAATAGATGGTCATGGCGGGGGGAAGTCCCAGCGCCTGGCCGATCATCTGCGCTTTCTGCGATCGGGCGTAGCGCGTGAAGTCGGGAATGTTCAGCGCCACTGTGGCCCAGAAGCCGACCATGCCGGTCAACGACGGAATGAAAAAGTGCATGAAATCGCGGGTGGTTTGGAACTTGCTCGGCGTGTGCAGCACGGGCCCGAGTCCGCCGGCCTTACGCGCGATCCACCACAACAGGAGCAGCCCCACTGCCAGCATGAACGGTGCGCCGATGCCTTCCAGGAACTTGATGGTGTCGATGCCGCGCCAGATTACCGCCATGGTCAGCAGCCAGAACAAATAGAAGCAGACCCAGGGTGTCCAGGCGCTTGAAGCTGCCGCGGGCCACAGCACTTGGAGCATGGTGTAGATGGCTTGGCCGCCGATCCAGGATTGAATTCCGAACCATCCGCAAGCCACCAGCGCGCGTAAAACGGCGGGAACGTTCGCTCCGCGCACTCCAAACGAAGCCCGCACCAGCACCGGAAACGGAATGCCATATTTGGCGCCCGCGTGCGCATTGAGAATCATCGGAATCAGAACGATGATGTTGCCGAGCAAAATGGTGCCGATGGCCTGCTTCCAACTCATGCCGCCGGCGATCAGGCCCGAGGCCAGCATGTAGGTGGGAATGCAGACGCTCATGGCGACCCACAGCGACGCGTAGTTATAGATGCCCCAGGTGCGCTTTTCCAGCGGTACGGGAGCCAGGTCTTCGTTGTATAACGACGACTCGCGCACTGCATCTCGCACTGCATCTACCGACCCGTGTTCCGCTAGGTCCATGCACCACCTCTTGCCGCGCGGCGCAAATACTGTCCGCGGCCAACGCGCCCGACGTAGCGCCCGTATTCGACAATCAGTTCGCCGCGCGAGAACACCTGCCTGGCGTTGCCTTGGACTTTGAAACCTTCAAACATCGAGTAATCGCAGCGCATGTGGTGCGTTTTGGCACTGATGAGATGCTCGGCTTTGGGATCCCACACCACGATGTCGGCGTCGCTTCCGGGGGCGATCGCGCCTTTCTTGGGATACATGCCGAAAATGCGCGCGGGCGCGGTGGACACGATCTCGACAAAGCGATTCAGCGTGATTTTGCCGGCGGTCACTCCGTGATGATGCAAGAGCTGCAGACGATTCTCGATGCCCGGGCCGCCGTTGGGAATCTTCGTGAAATCGTCCTTGCCGAGCGCCTTCTGATCCTCGAAACAGAACGGGCAATGGTCGGTTGAGACCACTTGCAAGTTGTCGCTCTTCAAGCCGTCCCACAGCTTCGGAAGATTTTCCTTCTCACGCAGCGGCGGCGTAAAGACGTACTTGGCGCTTTCGAAACCCGGCAGGTTCATGTTGTCGATGGAGAGCAATAGATATTGCGGACACGTCTCGGCAAAAGCGGGCAATCCGCGGTCGCGCGCTTCGCGCACTTGATTCAAGGCGTCTTCCGACGACAGATGCACGATGTAAATGGGAACGCCCGCGATCTCGGCCAGCGCGATGGCGCGATGCACGGCTTCGGCTTCAGCCAGCGTGGGGCGGGTGAGTGCGTGATAGATGGGGGCCGTCTTGCCCTCGGCCAGCGCCTGACGCACGATGACGTCGATGACGCTGCCGTTCTCGGCGTGCATGCAAATCAACGCACCGTTTTTCGAAGTCTGCTTCAGGGCGCGAAAAATAGTGGCGTCGTCCACCATCAGCACGTTCGGGTATGCCATGAAGAGCTTGAAGCTGGCCACGCCCTCGCGCACCATGTCGTCCATGTCTTCCAGGCCGGCATCGGGAAGATCGGTGACGATCATATGCAGTCCGTAATCGATGCACGCCTTGGATTCCGCCTTCTTCCACCAGGTGTCCAGCGCGTCGCGCATCTTGGTGCCACGCGCTTGGATGGCGAAATCGACGATGGTAGTGGTGCCTCCGATGGCCGCCGCGCGCGTGCCGGTTTCGAAATCGTCACTTGACATTGTGCCGCCGAACGGCATGTCGAGATGGGTGTGAGCGTCAATGCCGCCGGGCAACAGAAGCATGCCCGTGGCGTCGAATACGTCGTGGCCGGGATCGAGCGGAATGCCGGGGCGCACTTCCTTGATCGTTTCGCCCTCGATCAACACGTCCGCCGCGAGCGTCTTATCCGCGGATACAACCGACCCGTTACGAATGAGGAGTGCCATTGACCAAATCTTCCCAGGTCTTGCGAGGTAAATGATTTTCGACGCGCTCCATGCTGATGCAACCATCCACTGGACAGACGAGTGCACAGAGATTGCAACCAACGCATTCGTCTTCATCTACGTGGGGAACGCGGCCGTTCGACGCACGTGAGGCGAGTCCATGTGATTCAATCGCGCGGTCCAACTTAGGAATCGGCGTCACTGCGATGCGCGCGCGGCTGGCCGCTTCAATCGCGGGAGGCGTGGAATGTTCGGAATCTAAGTGAATGCACTGGTGCGCGCCGTCCCAGCAAGCGATGTAGCAAAGCTCGCAGCCGATGCATTTCTCTGCATGAATGCGCGCCACGATTTTGAAATTCAAGTTCAGATGATTCCAGTCCGTGATCTTGGGCGCGCTCAGCCCGCGAAAATCATCGATGCTAGCGAAGCCTTTTTCGCGCATCCAATTTTGGAGTCCGTCGATCATGTCCTCGACTACGCGATAGCCGTAATGCATGGCAGCGGTGCACACCTGCACGGTGCCGCAACCGAGCAGAATAAATTCGGCCGCGTCGCGCCAGGTGCCGATGCCGCCAATGCCCGAGATCGGCAGCCGTGAAGCATCGTCGTTCTGAAGTTGATGCACCATGTTCAGCGCGATCGGTTTTACGGCGGGCCCGCAGTAGCCGCCGTGCGAAGAGAGGCCGTCGACGTTCGGCCTCGGCTCGAAAGTATCCAGATCGATGCCGGTGATGGAGTTGATGGTGTTGATGGCCGAAAGCCCATCGGCTCCCGCTCGCTTGGCCGCGCGCGCGATCTGGCGAATGTCGGTGATGTTAGGAGTGAGCTTCACCAACACCGGCGTCCGCGCCTTCTCCTTCACCCAGCCCGTGATCATTTCGGTGTATTCGGGAACCTGTCCGACGGCGCTTCCCATGCCGCGCTCGCTCATGCCATGCGGGCAGCCGAAGTTCAGCTCCAGGCCGTCGGCTCCGGCGCCTTCGGAGCGCTGCACGATGTCGTGCCAGGCTTCGCGCGTGGACTCCACCATCAACGAAGCGATCACCGCGTGCTTCGGGTAGCGCTTTTTTACGTCCGCTATCTCTCGCAGATTCGTTTCGATGGGCCGGTCCGAAATCAACTCGATATTGTTCAGGCCCATCATGCGCTGGCCGTTCCAATCGATGGACGAATAGCGCGAAGACACGTTGGTGATGGGCTCGCCGATGGTCTTCCACACCGCTCCTCCCCATCCGGCGTCGAAGGCGCGCATCACCTGCTCGCCACAATTGGTGGGCGGCGCGGAGGCCAGCCAGAACGGGTTGGGAGAACGAATGCCGCCCGCGAAGATCGTGGAAAGATCAGGCCCCGGCGTGTCAGGCATGCTCCGCCTTGAAGGACTTGGCAATGGCCAGCGCGGCGCGTTTTCCATCCGCGACTGCGTCCACCACTTCGCGGCCTCCGTTGGTGCAATCGCCGCCGGAATAATACTTCGGACCATGGCAGCGCTCGAGCAAAGGGAGTGGCGTTTGACCAATGGCCGGGATCACCATGTCGCAAGGCAATTGAAAAGTCGATCCCATGCGCGAGCATTCTAGTGAGCCGGAGTGAATCGCCACCGGCTGAGCCATCCACTCAAAGACGACGCCTTCCTGTTTGGCGTGCTCATACTCGAAGCCGAAAGCCGAGATGTCACGTTCGGTCCGGCGGTAGACGATGGTGACGTGAGCAGCTCCCAGGCGCCGCGCGGCAATGGCGGCGTCGATAGCCGTGTTGCCCGCGCCGATCACCACAACATTGTTTCCAACACTCAGATTGCTCGCGGTTTTATATCTTGCGATGAACTCCAGCGCATCGATGATGTGTGCGTGTTCCGCGCCCGGAATCCGTAGCTCGTGCATCGCGCCTAGCCCGATTCCCATGAATATCGCGTCGTATTGGCGTTCCAGAGCCGCGAGGTCGCTTTCGTCCTCGATCGAAACTCCGAAACGAAACTCAACTCCCAGCTCGGCGATCATCGCCACTTCGTGCAGACTATCCGGCGGTCTCAGTTTGTATTCGGCCACGCCGTATGTGTTCAAACCGCCGGGTAAAGGACGCCGTTCGATCACAGTGACGCCGAAGCCTTTCTGGGCCAGTTCAGCCGCGCAGGCTAGCGACGCCGGGCCCGCGCCGATGCACACGATGTTCTGGCTGCGCTTTGCGGTCGATTTCCTGGGCAGCCGTCCGCCGCGGTCTAGAAAATAATCCATCGAGTGCCGTTGCAGCCGTCCGATCGCGATCGCTTGTTTGTTGTAGCGCAGCATCACGCAGGCTCCTTCGCACAGCACTTCAACGGGACAGACGCGCGAACAGCTTGCACCCAAAACGTTCGCGTCCAGGATGGCCAGCGCCGACCCCATCAAGTTCTGCGTCGCGATTTTCTTGATGAAGCGCGGCACGTCGATGTGAGTGGGACAGGCCGCCGCGCAAGGCGCGTCAAAGCAATAGAGGCAGCGGTTGGCTTCCGTTAGCGCCTCGTTGGAATCGAAGGCCGGGTGCAGATCCGGAAATCGGCGGGCAACCTCCGCATTGTCCTGAAATCCAAACGGAACCGCTGCGCCCATCCTCTAGGTCTACCAAACGAATAGCCGCTTCGTCCATTTACGATCCAAACGTTACAATGCACTCAGCGGCAAGTCATGAGTCTCGATCCACAACGAACCATCGTCGAGCTGAAGGAATTGCGCAAGCTGACCGGCGACGGGAATGGCGCGCAGCGCGTGGCGTGGACGGACACCTGGCTGAAGGCGCGCGAGTGGTTTCAGTCCAAGATCAAGCACCTGCCTGTGCAGCACCACTATGATGGCGCGGGAAATAGCTGGACCACGCTGCCCGGTGCATCCGAGAAGGCGCTGCTCATCGGCGGCCATCTCGATTCCGTGCCAAATGGCGGATGGCTGGACGGATGCCTTGATTTCTTGGCTGGCCTGGAAGTGCTGCGCCGCTTCGCGGACGAATTCGGAGGGCGCCCACCCGTTACAGTCCGTTTAGTTGACTGGGCGGACGAAGAAGGCGCGCGCTTTGGCCGCAGCCTGCTGGGATCGTCGGCGTTCGCCGGCACCTCGAGCATCGAAGCCGACCGCGGCCGCACCGACAAGGACGGCATCCGATTGGAAGACGCGGTCAAACATTGCGGATTTCCCTTCGACCGTTTTCCCGAAGCGGTCAGCGAGCAGAAGAACGCGGCGGCTTACATTGAGCTGCACATCGAACAAGGCCCGGTGCTCGAGAGCATGGGTCTGCCGCTGGGCGTGGTGCTGGGAACGAAAGGCGTGGAGCGCCATGCCATCACCTTCTTTGGCCAAGAGGCGCACTCGGGATCGACGCCGATGAAGGCGCGCCACGATGCTCTGGCAGCCGCGGCGAAACTGGCGCTCGAAATCCGCTCCATCGCGGGCAAACATAAGGATGCCGTTTGCACTGTCGGCAGCGTCAAGACTTTCCCGGGGATCGTGACGGCGGTGGTGGGGCGATGCGAAATCACGCTCGATCAGCGCGACCTGGACGCTCAGATTCTGGCCGGCATGTACCGCGAGGCGCAGGAAGCCAGCCACCGATTCGCACGCGAGGAGAAGTGTACGGTGGAATGGTCGCGCATCTGGAACATCCAGCCGATCGCGTTCCACCCCGCGCTGCTCGGCTTTTGCGAAGAGGCTGTGCGCGAGGTCGCGGGCGTTGCGCATCGTCTGCCGTCCGGTCCGCTGCACGATGCCGCGGAAGTGGCGCGCGCTGGAATCCCCTCCGTGATGATGTTCGTGCAATCGGTGGGCGGCATCAGTCACAATAAGATTGAAGACACCACCGAAGAGCACCTTGAGATGTCGGTGAAGGCTCTGGACCGGTTGGCCACGAAGGCCGCGCGCTGGATTCTCCATCCGGCAGCGTAAGCGCGGACCGCCCGCCTGGCAGTACGATCAAAGTATCAAGGTTGGGAGATGAAGGCCAATAATAGTGCGCAGTCCGCGGACTTCCTGCTAAATAATCGGCCTGTTTCTGTCCGCGACATTGACCCTCAGACTACGCTTCTCGACTATATTCGCGCGCAAGGCCTGACGGGCGCGAAGGAAGGCTGCGCGGAGGGCGAGTGTGGCGCATGCACCGTGGTTCTGGTTGCGGATCGCGATGGCGCAAGTGAATACCGCGCCGTGAATAGCTGCTTAATGCTGGCGTCCATGGCGGCGGGGCACGAAATATACACCGTCGAAGCTCTGGCGGCCGGCGGAAAATTGGCTGACGTTCAGCAGGCCATGGCTGCGGCCGGCGGTTCGCAATGCGGCTATTGCACGCCGG
>Ga0302326_10002695_pt1 | contig 42865 bp, 41 predicted proteins | sample Palsa_T0_3_FD_202264 | JGI IMG/M metagenome (GOLD analysis project Ga0302326, IMG submission 202264) | Peat permafrost microbial communities from Stordalen Mire near Abisko, Sweden - Palsa_T0_3 | ecosystem: Environmental > Terrestrial > Soil > Palsa > Peat permafrost | place: Sweden: Abisko...
TCACCAAGGCCAGCGAGTTGAGCGGGCTCGTGGACCAGCCGAGGATTGTGAAGATCACCCACAGCACCGGGTAGGCGACGATGCCGCGGATGAGCCCGCAGACGAACTGAAGCAGGAAGGTGACCCCGTAGAGCAGCACCCAGCCGGGGGCGATCTCCTGAGCGGATATGACATACGCGCTCCTTGCCGGTGTGCTCATCGCCAGACCTCCTATCGGGCATTTGATCCGCCACGCGAGTGTATGTGCCAGCCGTCCTTCAGGCGCTCAAAGCGCTCGTCCTTGCCGCGGTAGAGATGCGCAGAGACGTTGGTCACCGGAACCTCAAGGCCCTCGGCTATCTGGGCGGGCCAAGAACCCGGATGCTCGGCCAGATACGCGGCGATGTCATCCTGAGATACACGCCGCCCCCGCGCCGGGCCCGCGCTCGCCCTTCCTGTCAGTGCTGCGCGAGCGGCGAGCAGCCTCTCCCGCTCGGCTACAAGCGCCTGTTCGCGCTTGTTCAAGCGCTTTAGCTCCTGGTCGATCTCTCGGACCACTCCTCGCGTAGCGGGCGTATGAGGGTCTCTTGAACTGGGCATCAGCCTCCCCTCCGACTCTTACAAGCCATTGTAACCATGTGGCTTACTTTAGTATGATGTCATTCTGATGTCAAGCACCCAACAAACACGGGGTTGGGGCCCCTCCCACGAGCACCGCCCACCCCCGGGGAGCCGCAATCGCTGGCTGAAAGTTGGCGCGATATCGCTCATCGTTGTCTTCTGCGAGCTCCTCGGCGCTCGCCTCGGCGCATCAGTGCACGACCCGTTCGGGTCGGCGCTTCACGCTACGGCGGCCTATGCCCTGGCCGGGGTCCTCCTCTTCCTACTGGGCCGCGCACTCCTCACGGGACGACTACACGTGCCGTTCGTATCGACCGACCGTTCCCCGGCGACCCGCCTGTCAGAGCGCATCGCGAGCGCTTCGAACCCAGGAGAGGCCGTACGAGAACACACACGCAGCCTCGGCGGTGGGGCGTTCCTGGGCTTCTCCCCTGGTGGGGGTTGGGTGAGCGCAGACCCCGAGCACGCGGTCATGGTGCTCGGTCCCCCACGCTCGGGCAAGACGAGCACGGTGGTGATCCCGGCGCTACTCGGGGCACCTGGCGCAGCTGTCTCAACCGCTACAAAGCCCGACGTGCTGGAGGCCACCTGGAGAGCACGGGCGCAAACGGGCCAAGTGTGGCTGTTTGACCCCTCCGGTGAGCAGGCGGAGTTGCCACGGGAGATCCGCCGGCTGTCGTGGTCACCGGTCACGGCCGCGTCAAGTTGGGACGGGGCGCTCATGATGGCCAGGGCTATGGCCGCCTGCGCTTCGGCGGGCAAGGGCACGACCAATGAGGAGCACTGGCGCGAGCGTTCAAGCGCGCTGCTCGCACCATTGCTTTATGCCGCGAATCTCACCTCGGCACCGGTATCAGAGTTGTTGCGGTGGGTGCTGAGGAAAGACCTGAACGCAGCGGGAACGGCGCTCGAGGACCACGACGCCAAGATCGCAAACGACGTGCTCGTCGGCATCGCGAAGACCGATGAGCGCGAGCGCTCCTCGATCTTCTCGGCAACCGCAGGAGTGCTCGCGGCCTACAACGCCGACGGACCGCGCAGGGCCGCCGCCAAACCGAACTTCGACCCGGCTCGCTTCGTCAACTCGACCGACACGATCTACATCACCGCTCCCGCCCACAAGCAGGCTCTCTGCGCGCCACTTGTCGTGGGCCTCCTGGAGCAGATCCGACACGCCACCTACGAAGAGGCACGAGGAAACGGAGCCGCCGGCGCACCACTGTTCTTGTGCCTGGACGAGGTCGCCAACATCGCACCCATCCACGACCTCCCCGCCCTCGTCTCAGAGGCCGGCGGGCAGCGCCTGCACGTCATGGCTTGCCTGCAGGACCTCTCACAAGCCCGCAACCGCTGGGGCGAGGCAGCGGCAGACGGGTTCCTCTCACTGTTTCAGACCAAGCTGATCCTCACCGGCATTGCCGACAGCCGCACGCTCGAGGCGATCTCCCTCGCGCTCGGCGAATATGACCGCAAGCTCGTGTCCTACACGCTGGGGCGCAGTCGGCCCGACAAGTTCTTCGCGGAGCACACCGACAGCGAGAGCGTCACCTACCACACCCAGCGCCACCGAACCCTGCCACCCGGGGAGATCGCACGGCTGCCGGACGGGCACGGCCTGTTACTGCGCGGGACTCATTGGGGGCTGTTGCGCCTGACGCCGTGGTACCGGACCGAGCCTTGGCCCACGGTCGCCCAAGTCGGTTGAGCGTTCCTGATCTGCTTCACTCGGTCGAGCACCCGAAGTCCCACTGGGAAGCGATCGTTGAGCCATGGAGAACCCAGCCCGAAACTCCAACACGCCGGCCACCGACGCGGCCGTCGACTTGTTGACACGGATCGCGGTGGACTCCCCCAACGACGACCGCTACCCGGACGGAACCGTGCTCATCCCGGCCGACTCCGCTGACACATCGAAGCTCGTCTCGTGCGTCATTGCGGATCGGCGCCCGATGGCGCTCGTCTTCGCGGACGGATCGGACATCGTGGCCCGGCCGCCGGACCATCACGGGCTCGGTATGTTCGTCCTCGGCCGGGCCCTGGGGATCGCGGACTTGTTCCGGAGCAAGCGCGACGACGCGACGTTCGTGCCACGCGAGTGGGTGATTGAGTTCCGGGCCGCCGATGTCCGCGGCTAGCCGCAAGGCGTCGCGTAGGAGCGCGACCGCTAAGCCACCGAGCGCAGTCTTAGTGCCCCAAGACGAAGCGTGCCGCCTCGGCCCTGAGCATGTCGTAGGGGGACATCACTTTGACACCGACCGCGAGGCATGCGTTCGGGATCTTGATCCGTTTGGCCGAGCTCGCCGGGAGCTCGTGGGTGACCACGACGAACTGGCTGGCGTGCGCGTGCGCAACGAGGTAGTAGTCGGCGACCTGCAGAAATAGATTCACCGCGGCGGGCTCGTAGGTGCCGGCGCCAGCCCATGCGGCCACGGTGGCCAAGCTCGACACGATCGTGTCGCCCGGCGGCAGAAAGAACTGACTACCTCGCGCCTGTGCCCACTCCGACAGGGCGTCCCCACCTGCGACAAGCTCGTCGTGAACCTTCTCGATGCTGAAGACCACGCTCCTGGCGTTCTCTTCGACTATCCAGTCCCAGAAGGCGGGACAGAAGTCGAAGCCATAGTGGAGGTTCTTCGCTTGGATAAAGACATTCGAGTCGAGGAGGTAGACCATCACGTCACCCCGAGCCTGTGAGCGAGCTCCTCGAATGTGGCCTGCTTTCGGAAGCCGAGCATTTGAAAGGCGTCGCGGTGTAGCGTTTGACCTTCGAGCGTGCTCTCGATCAGGGCGCGAGCAAAACGCTTGCTGACTCGCACGGGCTGGGTCTTGTAAAAATCGCCGCCCCCGCTGGCACGTTCATCCATTAGTGCGAGAACGCGGTCGCGCTCCTTTGCGTATGCCATCCGATATTCGGCCTCGGTCAAACGCCCAGAATCAAACAAGCGCCGCAGGACGACGAGCGTGCTGACCTTGAACCTGCGGGCCAAGCGCTCCAACTCGCCCGTCAGCGCCGCCTCATCAACGTCGACATCGCCGACATCGGCAAGGGGCAGCAGAAACTCTGCCGCCACCCGGTTGCACCACCGCTCCACGGGATTCGACGAGTTGATGGCGAGATCGACGTCGGACACTGCAGATTCGCCCAGCCAGAGGTGGGCGAGCTCGTGACCAAGAGTGAAAATCTGTGCCGCCTTGGTATCGGCGCCGTTGACGAAGATCAGCGGCGCGAGCTCGTCAGACAGCGCGAACCCGCGAAACTCCCGGGGATCGAGCTTCCGATGCGTGTTGCTGCCGACGACGCCGTTGACCATTACGAGCACGCCATGCTCGTCAGCCGCGGTAGCTAGTCGACGCGCAGCCTCGCTCCAGGTCGGTCCGCGGTGATCCAACTCGAACTCAAATGCGCTGCGCATCTGACGTGCGGCCTCGACGACATCCACGTCCGTCGTCAGTGTCCCCACGAACGCGACGACGGGCTCACCGTGTAGCCGCGCATAGTCTCGATACCAATCCTGGCGTTGCTGGCACTGATAGACGGTGTCGAGGAGGTCAGGACTCGCCTGTCCCACCTCGATCCCGCCGATCGTGCGAAAGTCGGGGACTGGAAGACGCTCCTCCGGAGGCTCGGCCAAGAGCAGATAGCCAACGGGCGTATAGGTCGCTCGGGCGAAGTGCTCGAGCTGCTTCAGGGTGGGCTGTTTCTCGCCGACTTCCCACGCCTCAAGGGCAGGGAACTTCGCGACGAGCTTGTCGTGGGGCACGCTCGATCGTCGTTGCGCCCAGGCAAGAAGCGCTCCCTGGACTGGAACGCGAACGGTCATAGCCCCGGTGTGCGCGCTTCGGCGCGGTTTCTCATGCGAGCCATCGAGCGGCGAGGCACGGCCCAGCTGCGCATGCCACGATCATACGAGAGGTGGCCGTAGCGCTTGCTTGTGGGAAGCGAGTAGTCGCTGCTGGGCTCGGATGTAGCGCCCCGATTGCCGGCGGCCCTCGAGCACCGAAGCGTCAAGGTCGTGGCTCTGCCCTACGCCACCCAGCGGGCGTCTGCGAGCTCGTCGCGGTACTTCCCCGTAGTCAGAAACGCCCGTAGGCGGCGACCCTCAGCGAGCGGTCGGATCTTGGCGACGGCCTGGTTGGGAGTGCGCGCCTCGGTGGCGTAGACCTGCTGGTACTCGGCTGAGTCGACGTCCTTCGACGGATCGGTGGCGAACACGAGGTATCCGCGACGGCGAGACCGCTCCGCGTTGATGTCGGCGACCCTCTTGTTCTCGCGCTCAAGATCGCGCGCCCACGTAAAGAGGTCGATCTGGGTGTCGGTGGCCGGGGTCATGGTTCTGGCTGCTCCATAGATCTATGTTCCCACTAGGCCGGGACGGTACTCTCGAGCCCGCCCTACGGCTCCTTGCCGCCCGCAGCCGCGATGAAACGGCGGAGGCCCTCGATATCCCCTCCAGTGTAGGCATCGAACACCTTTTGGCCCACCTTCTCGTAGGCCCATTTGCGGCCTGCGAGCCGCGTTGAGTCCTCGCACCAGCGGCGCGCGCGGCGGTCCTTGAGCGCCACATCGAGGTCTTCCTGGCCCTTGGTCTCCACGATCAGGCAGCTGTCGTCCGTCAGCCGCAGGACGAAGTCGGGGTAGTAGTACCGAAGGGCGCCGGCCTTGGAGATGTACTCCAGCGCGAAGCGGCTGTTCATCGTGAGCTTCGCCCATGCTGCGACATCACTCGCTCGGTCCAGGAACTGCGCGAAGCGGGCCTCCAGGGCACTGTCCACGGGCGTGAGGTTGAAGACCGTGCGCTCACCCTCGACTGTTTGGCGCGACCAGGGGAAGGGCGGCGTGTCGGAGATACGGAAGGCGTCCTCTGTGATCGTCGGCTCGCGCTCGATGATCGCCAGCGAACGAATCGCCTCTGCGAATGCGCTGACCACGAGTGCCTGGGCGTCGTTCTCAGCGAGCCGACGGAGGATGACGGTGTCCTCGAGTTCCACCGGCCGCTCGAAGACCCGATCCTTGAGATAGTCACGGACCATCGGCGCGAGCGTCGCGAAGGCTCCGGAGAGTCGATCGACTCCACCGGCCCGCGCGACGCTGCGCGTGTAGTAGGTGATCACGCCGGAGGGGTCTTCGGCGTAGGGGACGCGGAACTCGTACTCCTCGATGACGCCCTTGTCAATCAGGTGCATACCGCGGTACTGCACGTAATCGTCCGGCTGAATGTCTGGTACGGCGAGCCGATTGTTGGGGTCCGGGACATCGCCTGGATGTAGTTGACTCAGCGCGCTGTCTGATCTGGCGAGCGCGCGCGTGAGCTGGGGGATGACGATGTCGAAACGACGCTTGGCCTCGTCGGCGAAGATCGTGAGTGCGCCCGGCTGGATCTTGTCTGCGTCCTGGCGCTCCACCACGAGACCCCCGTCGAGCTCCGCGCTCCAGAGGCTGCGGAACGCCTCGTGCTCGATCACGACGACACGCTCGTCGAATCCTGAGCCTGGCGGGGTCATCCGGCGAAGGCCTCTGCCCAGTGCTTGCTCGGGGAGGATCTTGTTCGCGGCCGTGAGCGCCCGCAGCGTGACGATCACGCAGACGTTGCGGACATCCCAACCCTCCCTGAGCATCAGGACGCTGACGATGCAGCGGATGCGGCTGTCGGGGCCATCGACATCGCGGGCGGCGCTGCGGGCGATGTCGAGGTCGGCCTTGGTGATCTCGCCAGAGTTGGTGGTATGGATCACGAGCAGCTGATCGTCTGCGAACTCGGAGAGCTGACTCAGGTAGTCGCCGGCCTTATCGGCCTCGCGCGTGTTCTCACACATCACAAAGAGCACCGGGCGCTTGCCGGAGGGAGAAAGCGCGTCGTTGAATACTCGCCAGCGTTCAACCGCGACATCAAGCCATTGGCGGTTGCGCTCAAACGAGGTGTCGCCCAGCTCGATCTTTGCGCCCTTGACCTCGCCGATGACCGGCGTCTTGACGATCCCATCGGCAACGGCCTGGGCCAGCGGATAGTCGACCACCACGTGACGGAAGACCCCGCCATTCTCGTACTTCGGCGTGGCGGAGAAATCGAGCTGTGAGATCACGCCCGCGCCGGCATCGTCGGGCGTTCCTTTGCGGAGCTCCTCGTGAAGCCGCTCGATCGTCTGGTTCCACTTGAGCTTCTCGTCGTGGACGTGGTGCGCCTCGTCGTTGAGAACCATGACTCGGCCTCGCTCTGCGATCCCATCAAACAGCCGCTCGGCTGATGACGCGTCAACGTCGCGGTTTACGCGTGGACCGACCATCGCCTCCACGGGATTGGGCGAGGTCTTGTTTTTGCCGCGCGCCGTCGGCGGCTCATACAGACGCTGGATGTTCGTGAGGTACAGGACGCCACGCGCCGTGACGGGCGAGTTGTCGTCCTGCAGGAGCACGGCAAGGTCGAAGTCGTGTGCCCACTCCGATGGGACGAGGGGGTCGCGACGGAACGTTGCGCCGTCGCCAAAGTCGGACTTGAGGCGCTCGAACACGATCAGATTTGGAGCGATGACGAGGACCGAGGTCGTCATCGGCGAGTCGTCCTCGTATAGGGCGTGGAAGTAGGACCAAACGATGCAGAGGCTCATCGCCATGGTCTTGCCCGATCCCGTTGCCATCTTCATGGCCAACCGCTGGCGCCTGGGTTCTCCGGGCTGGATCGTCATCCCGTGCTCGGCGTATTCGAGCAGGTCCTTCAGCCCCCGTACCGGCTCGATCTCGGTCAGATAGATGAAGGTCTCGACAGCCTCGCGTTGGCAGAAGTAGAAGCGGAACGGCTGACCATCCTCCGAGCGATGCTCGTCGGCGAACCAGAAACCGAGCAGTCTGAGAGACGTCGCCGATGCACCTGCATAGCTCTGTGCGCGCCATGCGTCCACCCGTGCACGGACGCCGTTGACCGCATACGTGCCTTCGCTGGGCTTGCGCCGCTCCGGAACGGCGTAAGGATCACCGGACGGAGCCACGTGCTCCTCCTCAGTCACTTGATGCGAACCTCAGCGAGCTTCGTCGTGTCGTTGCCGAAGATGTCGATGATCTTCACGACGATCGCGTAGGTGCCCGGCTCCGGATACTCGTGCCAGTCGCTCTCGGTCGCGAGCGACGGATCTTCGCGCGTTCGGTAAGCCTGCCACTCGTTGTGGAATACATCGTCGCTGAAATCGAAGTCCACCGACCAGTAGTCGATGAGGTCAGACCACGACGCGACGCTCTCGCGGACCTTCTGCGGAATGAGATCCTCGCTCGGGATCGCGAAGTCGTTGAGCACGACGCATGCTTCGTGGCCCTGACGACGAACGTCGAGGTCGACGAAGGCGAGCTCGAAGAAGCGCACGGCATCGGCGTCATTGACCTCTCGCTCCATAACCTCCCGCGGAATCTGCCGGGGACGCAGATCGAGCCCGCGGCGTCGGGCGTGCTCGGAGATAGTGTCGTGAAGTCCCATCTCCCACTCCCAACCGAGGAGATCACATGCCTCGATGCCGTTGTCAGCCATCTCATCCAAGACATCCTCGGTCTCGTCGATCGTGATCGGCGCGTCCGTAGCACCGACGTGCACCATTCGGTCGGCCTTACGGCCATGTAGATAAACGAAGCCCTCAACTGGCTCCGCATGGTAAAAGGCCAAGATCGTGTCGAGATACGCACGCAACGCCCCGTTGCCGGACTCGGACTGCCAGCGCTGTCGCTCGTAGGCGCCTAGGTTCTTGATATCGAAGGGCCGACAGTCCGACAAGTTGAGGAGGCGCTTTCGTGTTGTGTGAATTGCGAACCGCCCCAAGTCAGAGCCGATCCACCGGCGCCCAAGCTGCTCTGCGGCGACCAGCGTCGTTCCGGAGCCACAAAATAGATCTGCCACGAGATCGCCCGGATTGCTTGATGCACCGATCACGCGCTCAAGCAGCGCAAGAGGCTTTTGCGTCGCATATCCAACTCGCTCATTCGAGCCAGGGGCAAGCCGGACATCGGTCCAAATGTCTTGCAACGGCACGCCCGGCTGCTCATCGAGATACCGCTTGAAGACCGGCATTCCCGTAGTTCGAAACTCGATCCGTCCCTGAGCGAGCATCGCGTCCATATTCTCGCGAGAATAGGCCCAGTGCCTCCCCCTGTAAGGGCGAGCCCCGTGCCACTCGTAGTCGACGTCTCCGCCGGGCTTCGCGGCGGTCAGGTCGCCGCGACGATAGCGACGACCTGTTCCGTCCTCCGTGTATCTGTAATTCTCGTCGACGTAGTCCTCCTCAAACGGGCCGTACTGCACGTTCCAGGTGAAGCGCTCACCCTTGGAGTAGAACAAGAGCACCTCGTGCGATCGGCCATAGCGATTCGGGTCATTCTTTCCGCTTGCCCGCTTCCAGCTGATCTCGTTCTGGAAGCGCTCCGGCCCGAAGATCTCGTCGCAAACCAGCTTGAGCATATGACTGACATTGGGGGCACAGTGCAGATATAGCGTCCCGTCGTCTGCCAGTAGCTGGTGGATTAATACAAGCCGCTCATACATCATGGAAAGGTACGACTCGCGGCCGCGTCCCCACGTGTCGCGATAGGCGCTCTCCTCAAGCACGGAAGGCTGCTTGTCGACTGACTCGTCACCCACCGAGACTCGGAAAGAAAAGTCCGTTCGCCCAGTGTCAAATGGCGGATCGATATAGACAAGCTTGACTTGGCCCGCGAAATCGTTGAGCAAGCTGCTCATCACCAGCCTGTTATCGCCCCAGATAAGCGCGTTGCGTTCGGTCGAGCCCTGGTTCTCCCCGCCGAACAGCGTTCCCGTGTCTCGCTCTCGAGTGGCTCGCGACTCGTTGATCGTCTCGACCACTTGGAACGGAAGGTTCAATCGCTCAACGCGATCGGGCTTCCCGTCCCACTCAAGACGTACGGTCATGGCACCGCGCCTCCCAGATCGGCTGGCGCCGTTCGAATCGTGTGACGAACACGACCTGTGATCATCACGGACCGGCCGGTCGTACTCGGGGGCCCACCGTCTAGTCGATGCTCCACCCAAACTCGCGATCGTGGTCGTGCTCCAGCTGTGACTCGCGGATAGCGCGGGCAGCCTGGCTTTCTCGATCGCGGACGGCATCCGACTGCTCGACAGATCGATCGTGTTTGAGCGGCGGCTCAGCGGACATCTGCGGCGGGTCACGGTGCTCGGGCGTAGTGATGCTCGCTGGCTCAGCAGTGCTCGTCGCTATGGCCTCGCCAAGACGCTCGACCGCGCCGGCGTCCATCCCCTGCTCACCGAGGTCCTCACGGGAGACGTAGATGTCAGTTCGCTCCCGTGCGCGTGTTAGAGCCACGTAGGCGCGCTCGCGGTCTGCCTGCCAGCCACCGGTGAGAACGAAAGCGCGGTCCACCGTGCGGCCCTGCGCCTTGTAGACGTGCTGGGCGTATGCAAGGCGCAGGTCACTGAACTCCTCGGTATCGAGCCGAGCCTCGCGCTCCTGCGAACCCTTGGTCTCGATTGATACGCGATTGGGCTCGTCAGCTTCCGTGACGGCGCCGAGCGTGCCGTTCTCGACTCGGGGCTGGCCGGGCTCATGGAGCGATGCGGTGAAGATGACCTCATCCCCCGCGGACAGGCCGTATGCACGGCCTGGGAGCTCCACGCTCTGCGCACCGAGCTCCCCGGCCCGGGCGCGGCACTCCTGCGCGAGGGCATTGATCCGGTCGAGCTCGACATTCGACGCGTCGGTCAGCATCACGGTGCGCTCCTCTGGGTGCTCGTGGCGAGCGCGGTCCCAGTCGCTGACCATTCGCTCCGCGGCCTCTTCACGCGTGTCGGAAATGTGCAGACGCTCATGCGCCTGATAGCTCGCCAGGGCGTGCTCAGCCTCACCGGCACGCACATGTTGCCAGGCCTCGCGCTCCCACTCGTGCGTGGCCCGGTGCACCTCCGTAAGCTCGGCGCTCGGAACCGCTTCCTTGAGCGTGGCGAACATGCCGCCGGCGCCGATCGACGGCAGCTGCGCCTGGTCACCCACGAGCACCAGCTTGCTGCCGCCCTGCGCCGTCATCTCGGTGAGCGTCGAGAGGCGGCGAGTGTCCGCCATGCCCGCCTCGTCCATCACCACCACGGTGCGCGAGTCAACGTGCAAACTGCCGCTCTCGAGGCGCGCGATCATGGCGTCAGTAGTCATGGAGCGCTCAAGCTTCGCGTCGGCGCTGAGGCGCTCGGCGGTTGCGCCAGCCACGGCAGTGCCAATCACGTCGTATCCCTCACGCTGCCAGGCTCCCGCCGCTGCCCTGATCACAACGCCCTTGCCGGTGCCGGCCTGGCCGACCAGCAGCGTGACGCCGCCATCGCCCGTGATGGTCTCCACCGCCCACCGCTGCTTGGTGCTCAGCCGGCTTCCAATGTCGCGTTGCACCTCGAGACGTGCCTCGCGGACAGACGACTCGGTGACGGGCGCGATCCGCTCCGAGGAGCGCGCCTGAGCGAGCCTCAACGTCAGCTGCTCCCGTTCACGCAGCTCGCGCGTGGTCCAGCGGCCGTCCGCCAGGGCGACGAGCTCTCCTGAGCGCGCGAGCGCCGCGACGACGGTGTCGGCCTCGCGGGGGTGAGACACACCGGCCACGAACTCGTAGGCACGGGCATGCAGATCCCGGTCGCTCACCGTGGAGTGCTCCTTCGTCACATCGGCTAGCAGCTCCCGATTGAGGTCTCGGTCGACGGGCGGTTCGTGCCCATCCGAATAGAGGCCCTCGGCCCGCGTGTGTGTGAGGCCATACTCCTCCCCCACCGCGCGCCAGGCCTCATCCACATTTACCGACGCCGCGGTCGTCTTGGTTCCACGTGTCCCGACCGTAATCGAGCCCAGCTCTCCGGCTCGGGGATCCCTGCCGTAGCGAGTACGAAATGCCCGCGCTACTCGCTCGATCTCAGCGCCGCGCATCGACCAGCGGTCGCTGAGCTCCTCGGGAACGCCGGCCACCTCGAAGTAGCGCTCGTCCCTGCCGGTCCTACCGCGAATGTCTAGCCCGAGCTCTTGGAGACCTTGTGCGAGCTCCGCGCGATACCAGGCACCGTTCGCACGTGCGGAGCGGAACAGCTCGCGCGAGTCGACCGCGGCGAAGTGGCCGTTTACGCGCTCGCCACCGAGGACCACGACGTGGGAGTGAAGCTGGGGGTCCGGCACCCCGCCGCGCTCCTGGTCGCGCGTCAGCCTGCTCGAGGTGTGAACGAACTCCGCCGCCAAGAGGCGCTCGGCCCGCTCCCAACGCAGCTTCCCGTTCTCGCGGGTGCGCAACAGCTCGACGTCGCGCTCCACCCGGGCAATCGTGCCTGCTACCGCCCGGCTGTGGGCTGCCTCGATCCGTGCGCGCTCATACGGCGATGACACCGCCCACAGGGCCGATACAGACTTCGGCGCGCTCAACGTCATGTCGATACCGGCGACCCGCGAACCATCCCCTCCGGCCCGCCGCAGCTCATGGCCGTCGGTCGGGGAAACACCGTGCATCAGAGAGGTGAGGTCTCCTCGCTCGACAGGGCCGTCGGCGGAGAGGCCGAGGTCGGCGAGCAGCGCTGGCGAGCCATGCCAGCGGCTCGGCGCCATCGCGGTTCCGCCGCCGGTCTCCTTCTCAGCACTTGCGGTGTAGTAGTCGCCGCGGTCGGAGGCTGAGGTCACGTAGGCGGCGTAGCCGGTCGCGGAGTCACCCGTGATCTTGTGGGTCGTCTGCATCTCGGCGAACGTAACGACGTCCACGGGGATGCGCAATAGATGTGAAACTCAGCGGCACTGAGCGCCTGCGAGCCGCATCAGGGCGACGAACAATTTAGGTAAAGGGCCCTGCACCTGGGTGCGTATAGTCTGCACGGCTTTTCGCTCGGGAGGAAAGTAGGCATGATTCGAGCGGTTAGCCACGGGCACCTCGGCGACTCCTGCCTTCCGGGACAGCCCTGCACAGGAGCGGCACGCCGAAGTAGCGAGCGATCCTACCCTCGATACTTCCGACCTGAGCAGGTGGCGTTTCGGCATGCAATGGAATGACCGCTACCCAGTTCACGAGCGGAGCCTTAGCCGACCGCAGGTGCTCGAGCAGGCGATCGGCGACATCCCCGCCGCCACGCCGTCGGTCGGCCTTGCCCACGTATGACACACGCGGGTGCCCCGTCAGCGGGCACGAAGAGCAGAGCAGGTAGATCGCGCATGACGAATTCGTGGGCGTTCCGGGCGGGAGCAGCGCGAGATGCTCGCGCTCGAGCCAGCTTCCTGCGTAGCTGCAAGCAGCGCGATACTCGCGCACGGTCAGGATGGCGCTCATGGTGGCGGCCTACCTATTCGTCTTCGTCGGGTTCTTCGTCCAGGCCGGGCACGAATACACCGTCAGGATCCGAGATTCCCGCCCCCCGGTACTGGAGAACAAACTGGAGCGCCTCCGTGAGCCGCTGGTCGACCGGCGCGAACTTCGTCCCGCTCAGCTTCTCGGTCTCGATGATCTGTTGCCCATCGGTGCCAAGCACCTCTAGAAGCTGCGTCTTCGTCTTCAACAGTTCGCCAGTCAACTGAACGAAGTCGTCTTCGAGCGTCGCGAAGCGCTCCGTGGGGGTAAGGGAGGGTTTGCCTTTCTTGCCTCCACCTGTGCTGGGGACGACGCCGTCGTTCAGTGCGAGGGCTCGGATGAGGATGTTGGTGTTGCGATCCTGCGGGTCGTAGCGTGCGACGATTAGGTTGCCGTCAGCGTCTTCGACTTCGACCTCGCTACCGTCGGGCCTTCGCTGCCGCGGATACAGGTTCTCCTCGCCGTCCGCACGACGAATCGCGTCGCACATGACACGAACCCCGCCGATGCTCGAAGTGAGGCCCACGATGACCTCGGAAACGTCACCTCGGAGCTCCTTCATCTCGTCCACCGCCTGGCCCTGATCAGAGACCACGAGGCCAAGGGCACACATGGGCCCGACGGCACGAGCACAGAGCTCGAGCAGGTCGTCGTACCAATTCTCGGGGTCGTTCACGACGAGCTTCTCGCAGGCCTTCTGAAGCTGAGCGACGGTACGCCCACTCGACGCCCAGGTCGCGTCGTAGAGCGCCGACGGGAGGAAGGGACGGGAGAGCGCCGCGACGGCGCTCTCCCGCAACCCCTTCATGCCCCTGTGCGCACGAAGAATGAGCGGGGCGAGCGCGCGCGCTTGACGCCGCGCAGTCAGGTTCTTGGCCTCGGGATCCGAGAGAATGACCTCGCGCACGATGGGCTCGGCATCTGGCCACGTTGCCGCGCGGGCTATTTCAAGCGCGATCTCGGATGGACGGGCGTCACCCTCGTAGAAATCGTCGCGCTGGAGAATGTCGGCCAGCGCCTCGTCGCTGAGCTTGCCGTCCTGGTTCAGGCGCAGCATCAGCCGCTCGCCAACTGCGTTCCCCTGGGCCAACTCGTCCCATGGGCGGGGTTCCTCGTGGACGGACTCCACGTACTCGGACACCACCTCGTGGAAGGGGTCGGTGCATCGATCACCATTCTCATCGAGCACGTCGATAACGATGCGAATCGGGCACGTGAAGAGCTTTGCGGCGTGCTGCGCAGCCCGGCTGTCCGGCGTGGCGACGAGGCGACTCGCGACGCCGGCACGCGCGGTGCGGATCAGGTCACGCACGTTGTCGGCGGCGCGCACAGGAGCGCCATAGTCAACGCCCACCACGTGGTGGCCTGTGCTGATGCGCGTCGATCCCTCCGCCGCGTGCACGAACAGTGCCGGCTCGGCGCCCGTGATCCTCGCGACGCCGACCACCGCCAGCGGGGGATTCCAAATGCCTCGGGGGTTCGAGCGCACCCGCGTGATCATGTCGGCCGTGATGATCTGCTTGCTCGATTCAGCCGCGGCCTTGGCCATCCGCTCGACGCTCTTGGTCGAATAGAAGAGAACGGGCTCGACCCCGTTGGACGTCGGGAGCGGCCACGGGTCTACCTCTCCGCTGCGCTGCTGTGCAAGCCTGCTGCGACCGTTGGCGCCGTCCGACGAGACGGCGACCGTCCATGCGCGACCGCGGATGCAAACGAGTTGCCGGCCGGAAGGCGTGTCTTGGTACTCGAACTGCTGCTCGGCGATGTCCGCCCTGATCTGGGCAGGATCGACGACCACCTCAGCAACGGCGATCGCGTACTCGCCCAGATACGGCTTCAGCCTGGAAGTCAGATTCGATACGGCGCGGTTGTCGGGCACGCGCGGGATCGTGATCTCGCCGTCCGGAACCGGGAAAACGGTCTGGTCCTTGTACGCCGTCGGGTTGGTGTCCGTGATGACGCTCATGTGGAGCCTCCTCGTGTATTCAGTTCGGCGTCGGTGACGCCCCTAGTGGATAGGTGGCGTCTGCTCGCCGAAGCGACGAGGCGTCCACCCGATAAGCCTGATCCGCACCTGAGGCGCGGACGTGGACTTCCGGCGTCCCCTTCTCTGTCAGACCGGCCAGACCGTGGACTTCACCCGAGGGTGTGTGTCACTCGGCCTGCTGCGCATCTCGCTGCCGGCACGACAGGCTCAAGGACGAGCCTGATTCGAGTGTAGCGGGCGGATGGCCTGGAGCTCGGTGGAAGACGCATCTGCGTTCTTCCTCAGGGACATCTGGCACCGCGCTGCCGCACGCAGCTGCGGCCTGCCGAGTCATTCGATAACCGCGCCGATCATCCTTGGGCGCAGCACGATGCGCGGCGTGACTCGTCGTCAATTGCGTCTAGGGCGGGCTCGCCTCGGACGACTCCGACCCGACATTCACGGCGGGTGGCGTGGACCCGGTGCCCACGGACGAGCTCAACGACGAGCGCCCGCTGCGTATTCGGTGAGGCTTGCGCAGCCCGACCCACGCAACGCGCCAGAACGTCATGTCCGTCTTCACCGCATCCAGGTACTCGTCCTGCGGCTCCCGCAGCTCGGCGTAGTCAAGGCGTATATTCATGCCGGCGTCGTTGTTCAGCGCGGGCCCCTTCCATGCCTCGTTCATGTACGTACCCGCGACCTCGCGGGTGCTCCGCACGAGCCGCGTGTACTTCTCCGAGACCGCATCGGATTCGGTGCTGATCTGCGCGAGATGGTTGTTGAGCTCTTCCTGCACCCCGTGCAGGCCCGCAGAGATCCGCAGGCGTTCTTCGCCCGCGATCTCCGGGTGCTCCGCCGTTGGCGCGCGGCGCCTGCGGATGATGTACGGGTACTCCTGGTAGGACACGACGGCGGAGTACGCGTCGGCGTACAGCGTCTGAAGCCGGGTGCGCTCCGTGCGCACGCCGCCCACGAACCACGTGACCACGCCGCCAGCGGCGGTGAACACGCCGACGACCACCGGCACGATCGTCCACACGCTTGTCGCTATCACGCCGCGTCCTTCTCGCCCTCGCCGTGCGGCGCCTCTGGCCCCGGCCACACCCGATACCGGCGCCAGTACGCCTCCCGGAAGAGGTGCACCCGCGCGCACTGCACCAACGCGAGGAGGCCGTCGTCGGGCTCCCACACCAGCTCCGAGGGATCCCGCGGGTACCACATGCAGAGGTGCCCGTCGGCGTAGCGGTGCGGGGACGCCGTCGGGCCGTTCGCGGTCAGGAGCAGCAGCCGGGGCCGGCGGCGGTTCGCGAGCTGGATTCTGATCACGCGCCGCTGCTCAAACTCGGGCACCGTGACCGTCAGCGTGTAGACGATCGCGCCGGTCTTGCCTTTGCCGGTGCGCGAGCTGTGAATGGACGGATAGGCGTGGCGGACTTCGCCCTCAAAGCGGAGGCGGTAGTGGAAGTCGTCGTACCAGCCGCCCGGCTTAGCGCGTCGCATAGCTTCGCGCCGCATCGCGACGTGTTGCGTCGCCGTAGGCCCGCGACGGCTTCACGCGCTCCACGCCCGGTCCGAAGGCGCTGCGCACCCGTGCGGCGTCGCCGAGGAGGAGCGCCGCGCCGAGCTGTCGCGCGCCGGCGTGCGAGCCGATGTGGTCGGGGAACAGTTCGGCGAGCGCCGCTTCGGCCTCCTCCAAGCTGTCGGCGCCGATCGCAACCGCAACGCATTCACCGAACCGCCGCAGCCGCGCCACCGCGGTGCCCGCGAGCACGCCGTCGGGCAGCTTGATCGGGTCGGACACCCCCGCGGGGTCGGGCGTGAGCCCCTGGGAGAGCGAGCCCGCGGCGCCGAGCAGCAGGTCGCGCAGGCTCACCGCGATCGTGTCCTCGGCGTCGACGTACTCCAGCGCGAGCGCCTCCAAGTTGAACGACGTGATCACCGGCCTCGCGTCCTGCTTCACCGCTGCCTTCGCCAACCTGATCACCCGCGCACGGTGCACCCGCGTCGGCACGTCGGGGCCGTTCAGCAGCCGCGTGTGCTCCTCCGGGTCCGACGCGTCCCAGTCGTGGTCCTCCGTGTTCGGGATCCAACGCCCCGGGCCGTCGGCGCGCGTGAGTGCGACGATCAGGTCCACGCTCGGGTCCTCGCCGGAGTCGAGCGGCGCGTGGAACTCCACCAGGATCGCGCGCTTGCACACCCGGCACGTCGCGTCCGGGTACTCCTCGCGCACGCCCGCGATCACGTGCGCGGCCACCTGCGCGACGATGTCGTCGGGCGGAACGTCGTCGCCGTCGGGGCCGAGCTCGGGGTAGGTGCGGCGGTCAAGCACGACGCCGCAGTCGGCGTCGGAGACGGGCTTGTTCACCGTGCCGTGCGCGACGCTGCCCGAGTCGAACGTCTTCAGCGCGCCGGGGTAGGACCGCGCGTGGCGCTTCACGAGGTTCCGGCGCGCCTTCGTCTCGGAGAGGACCTCGTCGTCAACCGCGATGCCCCGCCGCACGTCGGCGAGGACCTGCCCTGCGTAATCAATCGTTGCCGTACTCATTTCTGCTCCTTGTTCGTGAACTTCTCGCCTGTGGCGAGGGCCCCGGACACGACCGGTCATCACTCCGATCAAGGGCCTTGTTAAAGGTCCCACCGAGGGCGGACGTTCCCGCCGGCCTCGGGAGGGGTTTGGTGCCCCGCCGAACCGAGGTGATGAAACCCGGTCCGACGGGGCCAGGCGTTTGTTCACGAAGCGGTACGGCTGCCGTGGTTTCTACAGACCACAGGAGACGGACCCGTGCGCACGCGCGCGCTACCGCTGCACCGCGCGCCGATATCGGTCGTCGCCGGCCTGCTCCGTTGGCCGACGCGATCAGCGGTCGTTGGTAGGCGCAGCGTCGTCGGTGGTGGAGAGCTCCCACTGCGCCGTCCGCGCGAAGGCTCGCACCTCCTCGGACGGCCGTTGACCTTGGGTGTACACGACGCGCTTGAGATCGTTGGGAGTGATGCCGCCGTAGATGAGGGCCTCCGCGTAGCGGTGTTCGCCGCACGCATCGGGGAGCCCTTTGGCACTCGCAATGTCCGTCTTCCCGCCGGCGGCCCGCATGGAGGGGTGCGAGATCGGCTGTGGAATGAGCACGGCGCCGCCGCCGCGCGTCGGGGTGTCAACGAGATCCCCGAGTAGAAACCACGTGCGCGAGCGAACGTCAGGGTCAAGCTCGAGCACGACCAAGCCCCAGTTGGTGATGGGACCCGTCTCGTCGCTCCCCTCCAAGTACCCGGAGACTGGGCGCTCAGATCCCGATGCATCCACGGGTATGTCGAGGATTTCCTGCTCTACCTTGCGCCGGCGCTCACGCGTCTGAAGGTCACCGCCGGAAACGCCGGTTTCCTCCATGACCTTGTACTTCTCGTCTCGGAGGAATTGGGTCAGACCCGGCTCCTTCACGCGTATGCGTATCGCGACGCCTTCCACCCAGGCGCGCAATTTGCGTTCAGAGCGTTCAACGTACTCACTTACGTCGATGCCTAGCGATTTAGCCCGGCCGCGCAGCCCAGCGCACCTACGGGCCTCGTAGTTCTGCTCCCAGGCAGGGTTGATGCGAGCAGTCACCGTGGTCGAGGATGGTGGTCGTCGTCACGCATCAGCCGCGGGGGACAGGTCGGATCGATTGACGCTTGGGGCCGCTTTCGGAGCAGTTTGACCCAACTTCTCTTATAAATTGCACCCCGTTTGCACCCCGCCTCGGCCCTCGGACCCGACCCCACCAACGAAAAACCCCCGGATTACCGGGGGCTTCTCGCATAGCGGGGGCGGGATTCGAACCCGCGACCTTCGGGTTATGAGCCCGACGAGCTACCAGACTGCTCCACCCCGCGTCGGTGCCCATGTTCTAGCAAAAAATCGCCAGCCCTACGGTTACGGCGGGCGCGGGTGCATCAGGCGCCGACCACGCGGACTGGCCGCACCGGCCCTGATGCGCGACGCGCGCGCAATTGTCTGCCAACGCAGGCCGACCGCCCGTCCCCTCTCGCCCGCGATTTCGCCGTCCGTGCCGCGACCACTACGATCCCGGCGCACCATGCGCGTCGCCGTGGTCGACATCGGAACGAACTCCACCCGCCTGCTGATCGCCGAGGTCGACCGCTCGACCGGCGCCGTCGAGGAACGGCTCAGGCGCTCAACGGTCACCCGTCTGGGAGACGGCGTGGACGCCGGCGGCGCGCTGTCGGAGGAAGCCGTTGGGCGCGTGCTGCACACGCTCGCCGATTATCGCGCCCTGATCGACTCGCACGACTGCGAGGCGAATCTCGCGGTGCTCACCTCCGCGGTGCGCGACGCAGCCAACGGAGCCGCCTTCGCGGCGCGCGTGCGCGACGACTTCGACCTCGACGCCCGCGTCCTCAGCGGCTCTGAAGAGGCGCAGCTCACATTTCTCGGGGCGATGTCCGGCCGTCCCGCCCCGACCGAGCCCACCGTCGTCGTCGACATCGGCGGCGGCTCCACCGAGTTCGTCGTCGGCAGCAGGCGCAGCGCCGGCTTTCACGTCTCCCTGCACGCGGGCGTCGTGCGCATGTCGGAGCGACACATCCACTCCGACCCGCCCGACCCGGAGGAGCTGCAGAGCCTCGCACTGGACACCCGCACGACATTCCTCGAGGGCCTCCCGCCCGAGGTGCGCGCCCCGGTCAGCCACGGGATCGCGGTCGCCGGCACAGCCACATCCGCAGCCGCCATCGACCAGGAGCTCGACCCCTACGACCCTGCCCGCGTGCACGGCTACACGCTGATGCTGGCCACCGTCGACCTGCTGCTCGCGCGGCTGGCCGACATGACCGAAGCTCGCCGCCGCGAGGTCGTGGGCCTCGATCCCGGCCGCGCTCCCACCATCGTCGCCGGCATGGTCCTGCTCGGAGAGGCCCTGCGCGCCTTCGGGCTGGAGGAGGTCGAAGTCTCCGAGCACGACATCCTTTATGGCGGCGCTCTCCGCCTGGCCGGCGTCGGCGCCGGCTGATCGCTAGGCGAGGTTCGACCTGCGCGGGTACACGACCGTCGGGTCCGTCAGCACGTTGACGAGCGCCGGCTTTCCCGACGCGAACGCACGCTCGAGCGCGGGCCGCATGTCCTTGGGGCGCTGCACCAGCTCGCCGTGCCCGCCCAGCGCTTCGACCACCTGGTCATAACGCGTGCCGGGCCTCAGATCCGCGGCCACCGAGTAGCCGTACAGAAACTCCATCGGGTGCTTCTCGAGGGCCCAGATCCCGTTGTTGCCCATCACCGCGACCACGTTGACCCCGTGGCGCGCCAGCGTGTCGAAGTCCATCCCCGAGAACCCGAACGCCCCGTCGCCGACCAGCAGCACCACCTGGCGCTCGGGTCGGGCGATCTTCGCCGCCAGGGCATATCCCGACCCGGTACCGAGACAGCCGAACGGCCCGGGATCGAGCCAGCAGCCCGGCTGGTAGGTGTCGATCACCCGCCCGGCGTAGGACACGTAGTCCCCGCCGTCCCCGATCACGATCGCGTCGCGGTTGAGCATCCCGCCGAGCTCTGCATACAGGCGCATCGGGTGCAGCGGCTCGCGGCCGTCCTCGAGCTCCGCGCGCTCGCCCTCGCGGCGCTCGCCCTCGGCCGCCCGCAGCTCTGAGATCCACGGCTCGCTCGCCGGCGCCTTCGCGCCGACGGCCGCCAGCAGATCCTCGAGCGTGGGGCCCATCGCCCCGTAGCACTCAACCTCGGGCAGCCGCGGATGCTGGCGCGCGGGCTCGCTCGCGTCGATCACAGCGATCTCCGTCTCCTCGCCGAACGCGCCCCCGAAAGCCAGACGGAAGTCCATCGGCACCCCCACCACCAGCGCCACGTCTGCGCCCTTCAGCGCCTGCGAGCGCACGCGCGAGAAGAACAGCTCGTGATCGGCCGCCACGCAGCCGCGCGCCAGCCCGTTCAGGAACACCGGGATCCGCAGACTCTCGGCCAGCGCCAGAAGCGCCCGCTCGCCATGACCCCAATACAGGTCGGTGCCCGCCATGATCACGGGGCGCTCGGCGCCCCTCAAGAGCTCCGCCGCCCGCTCGATCGCGTCCCCCGCGGCGGCCTTCGCGGCGGGGGCGGTCTCCAGCGCCGGCGCCGACTCGTCGGCCGCCTCCATGAACACGTAGTCGAGCGGGAAGTCCAGGAATGCCGGCCCCCCGTGTGGCGCGAGCGCCGCCTGAAACGCCTCGTCGACCAGGCCGGGGATCTCCGCTGTGCTCTCGGCCGTGGCCGCCAGCTTGCTCAGCGGTCGCACGAACGGCACGTGGTCGATCTCCTGCAGCGATCCCTGACCCCAGCGCATCGCCGGAGCGCGCCCGCCCAGCACCACGATGGGCGAGTGGTTGGCCTGTGCGGAGGCCATCGCGCTCATCCCGTTGGTCACGCCCGGCCCGGCGGTCAGCGCGCAGACCCCCACCTCGCGCGTCACCTTGGCCCAGCCCTCCGCCGCGAATGCCGCGGTCGACTCATGGCGGACGTCCACGATCTCTATCCCCTCCTCGCGGCAGCCGTCGTAGATCGAGAACAGATGCCCGCCCGACAGCGTGAACAGCCGGCTCACGCCGTGCGCCTTCAACCGCCGGGCGATCAGCCGGCCGCCGTGGAACGTCTTGACCTCCTGCGCGCTCTCGGTGCTCATCCCGCGCGCACTCTACCCGCTCGGCGCCCGCCGGCGAGCGGCGCCGGCCGGCCCCGGCCGGCCTGCACGCCGGTGCCCCACCGCGGGCTCACCGGACATGCCCGGGGTGGGATTCGAACCCACATGCCCATTTGCAGGCCATCGATTTTAAGTCGATTGCGTATACCCATTCCGCCACCCGGGCGAGCCGAGTGAGTGTATGGGAGCGGCCTTGCAAAAAACCGCAACTCCCGCGCCCTTACTGGGTATTTAGAGCTGCAGGCAAGAATTGGAGCACGGTGGAGGCCTCCGCACTTACACACTCAAGTCGCATGCCCGGCCTGCGCGGGCCCTCAGCGTTGCTGCGCCTGCAGTCCGACGAGCGGCTGATCGCGATGACCCGGCGCGGTCAGTCCGCCGCGTTCGAGACGCTCTGCTCGCGCTACCAGACGCGCCTTCTGTCCTTCTGCCGGCACATGCTCGGCTCGCGGGAGGATGCCGAGGACGTGCTGCAGGAGGTGTTCGCGGCGGCCTTCAACGCGGTCCTCGCCGACGAGCGCGAGATCAACGTGCGGCCATGGCTCTACCGGATAGCGCGCAACCGCTCGCTCAACCACCTGCGCAGGGCCTCGGCGATCGGGGTGGACTCGATGGATGTGCACTTCTCCGATCACGGCCTGTCGACCGGCGACCGGGCGATCCGCCGGGAGAGCTTCCGCGAGCTCCTCGCCGACGTCCAGCAGCTGCCCGAGACGCAGCGCACGGCGCTGTTGCTGCGCGAGATCGATGCCCTCTCCTACGATCAGATCGCGCATGCAATGGAGACGACGGTGCCGTCGGTCAAGTCGCTGCTCGTACGCGCCCGCATCTCGCTCGCCGAGGCCGCCGAGGCGCGCAAGCTGAGCTGCGCCGAGGTGCGCCTCGAGCTCGGCGAGGTCGCCGAGGGCCTGTCCAAGCTGAGCTCGCCCGCGCGCCGGCACGTGCGCGGCTGCGAGCGCTGCGGCTCGTTCAAAAAGCACCTCAAGGACAACAACCACGCACTCGCGGCCATGCTTCCGGTGGGCCCCCTGCTGCTGGCCAAGAAGCTGTTCCTGGCCAAGCTCGGCTCGACGGCCTCGGCCGGGGGTGCGCACGTGGCGGGCGGAGCCGGAGCCACGGTCGGCGCGGGCGCTGCCGCCGGCGCAGGTGCGGCCGGCGGCAGCGGCGTCGCGGGAGGCATTCTCACCGCGGGAGCCGGGGCGCTCGCCACGAAGGCTGTCGCCGGTCTCGCCGCAGCGGCGATCGTCACCGCGGGCGTAGCCGCCGTCAACCACCCCGCCCGCCATCATCATGCCCTCGCCACTGCGAGCGCAGCCGTCGCTCACATGGCCCAGCCCGTTGTCGTCGCCGAGCGCTCCCAGCCGGTGAGTGCCGGCACCCACGGGCCCACCGGCGCCGCCACCGCCTCCGATCACGCGCGCCACCATGCGACCGCGAAGACCGCCGTCGAGTCCAACCTGGCCGCCGCGGCAAAGCCCGCCGCAGCACTCAAGGCACCCGCACCCAAACCGGCGGGCCCGCCGCTCACCCAGGTCACCACCGACACCACCCAGCTGCCATCGGTGGCCACCGCAGGCAACCAGCCTGACGTCGTGACGACCACGCCCGCCACCGTCCCCACCCCGCCGCTCGCCGTCTCGACTCCCCCGGCCGCCGTCTCGACTCCCCCGGCCGCCGTCTCGACTCCCCCGGCCGGCGAAACCACGCCGACCGGCACGCCGGTGCCGAGCTCGCAGCCTGAAACCCCGGCAACCGGCGCGCCCTCGGCGACCGTCGAAGCTCCTGCGGGCGGGGGCTCGGCCCAGTCGACCACCGGCGCAACCGCTCAGCAGTGAGGGCCATCCTCGCAAGCATCCGCTCCGCCAAGCGGCGGCTGACGGCCGCTGATCGCGCAGGCCGCCGATCGGCCGGGCCGCGGCTGCGGCGTTAGCCGAGGCTGAACGTCCTCAGCGGCCTTGACAGGACGCCGGCCAATCCCACTTCTGAGGGCGAGTCAACCTGTGAGCTGGCGGTCGGGCTCGTCAGCATCGCGATGTCCACACCTTCGCGCGCTCCCGTCCGTTCGGGCACCAGCAGGATGTCCCGTCCCCACATCGTGCGACCTTCGAGCACGGTCGTGTAGGCGACGGCGTAGGCCGGCATCGTGTCGACCTTGGTCTTGCCCTCGCCCCGCAGCACGAACTGCGGGATCCGGTGGCTCAATCCGGTTATGTAGCCGGCCGCATATAGGGGCAGCTCACCGGACAGGCTGCCCGAGTAGGGCGGCAGCTCAAGCGGTGAGACCGCCAGCGAGTCCTCGAGCTCCCCGTCGGAGCGGTGGCGCTGAATCTTCACGAAGCTGCCGGGTTCGCTCGCCACGCGGTAGAGGCTTCGGTAGCTGAAGCCGAACGGCAGCCGGCCACCGTGTGAGTATTTGGCGTTCTCGAGTGTCAGGCCCGCGACCACGAACAGCGTCAGCAGCGCCACGCCCGCGGCGATCACCGCCCGCCGGGCAAGCGGTGAGGCCGCCCGCCAGCGGGGCGACAGCAGCGTTCCGAGCGTCGGCCCGTACTGCGGCTTCATGGGCACGGCGACCATCACCTCAGGCGATCATTCCCCGATCGAGAAGAGCGATTCGAGGTCGTGGCGCGAGTAGGCCGCGAACGCGACCATGGTCTGCGTGCGCGTGACGCCCGACAGCCCCCCGATCTCGACCGTGACCACGTCGGCGAGCTGCTCGTGGTCGGGCACCCGCACGATCGCCACGAAATCCCACTCGCCGGTCACCGAATAGGCCTCGGCCACGCCGTCGATGTCGGCGAGCGCACCTCCGAGGCTGGACAGCGCATCGCGCTCGGCCTCGATCAGCACCACGGCGTTGGTCATCGTCATCGCCCCTCAATCATAGGAGCGATCGGAGCGCCGCTACGGCTCGGAGTGGTGCACGCGTCGCAGACCGAGGCCCAGCACCAGGCCAAGCGCTCCGCCAGTGATTCCCGCAAGCCAGCTCGCCTGAGGGTGCGCCAGCGACAGCCCGAAGCGCACCTGCGGCAGCGCGAACGGCAGCGCGAGCAGCAGCGCGGCAATCGCGGCCACCCCCAGCAGGTCGCCCTCGTAGTCGATGCCCGCACGCGCGTCCTGCAGGTCGGCGACGGCCCACGCGGCGAGCAGCGCCAGGGCCGCCCCGTTTCCGCCGCTCACGATCGCGTCCGAGTAGACCGCGCTCGCCACGAGCGCCCCCGTCGCTCCGGCGCCGAGAAACAACGCCAGCACCACTGCCGGCCCGTGCCGGCGCTCCAGCAGCCAGCCGAAGATCGCGACCGCCACGAGCGCCGCGAACTCATACAGGCCGTTTGCGTAGGCGAACTGGCTGGTGAAGAGCTTCCACCAGTCCCCGTCCAGGGGGCCGGCCACCACCAGTTTGTCCAGGCTGACGAATTCCCCGCGCAAGGCCACCCACACCCCGCAGCTCACCGCCACCAGGGCGATGGTCGCATAGGGCCGCGAGCCGGCGCCGCGATCGAAGCGCGGCGCCGCGCGGCGCGAGCGCATGCGCGCGGGCGCGCTGCGCGAGCGCCCGCCGCCCGGCCAGCGCCGTGCGCGGGGCCGCGGCGCGCCGGTCAGGTCCTGCGCGCGCGGCAGCTTGGGGGCGCGCCTGCGCAGCCGGTGCCCGCAGTAGGGGCACTCGGTGATGTACGGGCTGACCTCCGATCCACACTGCTTGCACACAACGAACAGATCAGCGCCTGAGGACATCGTCGACCCATTCTAAGAGCGCCCGGCGAATGCCGCGGCCGGCCCGCTTGCGCAACCCGCCGCGGGCACCTCTCCGCCACGGCCATGGCGCCTTTGAAATACTGAAGACATGAAGCTCGGCTACGACCACAAGCTGTTCATCCTCGCGTTCGACCACCGCGGCTCGTTTCAGAAGAAGTTCTTCGGGATCGAGGGCGAGCCCGACCCCGAGCAGACCGCCATCATCGCCGACGCCAAGCACCTCATATTCGAGGGCATGCTGCAGGCCGCTGTGGCCGGCGCCGACCCCTCCGTGACCGGGGTGCTGGTCGATGAGCAGTTCGGCTCGACGATTCCGGCCGAGGCGCGCGAGCGGGGGCTGAAGCTCGCGATGCCGGTCGAGCGCTCCGGGCAGAACTACTTCGACTTCCAGTACGGCGATGACTTCGGGGCGCACATTGAACGCTTCAACCCCGACTTCAACAAGGTGCTGGTCCGCTACAACGCCGACGGTGACGCCGAGGCCAATCGCGAGCAGCTCGTCAAGCTCAAGCGCCTCTCAGACTGGCTGAAGCAGCACGAGCGCAAGTTCCTGTTCGAGCTGCTCGTGCCCGCCGAGGACTCCCAGCTGAAGCTCGTCGCGGGCGACTCAGACCGCTATGACGCAGAGCTCCGCCCCGAGCTGATGCGCCGCGCGATCTCGGACTGCCAGGACTTCGGCATCGAGGTCGACATCTGGAAGATCGAGGGCGTGGACGAGCGCTCGGACTGCGAGATGCTCGTCGCCCAGGCTCGCGCCGGTGGGCGCGAGGGCGTGGTCTGCGTGGTCCTCGGCCGCGGCGCCGACGACGCCAAGGTCGACCAGTGGCTGGCGGCGGCGGCCCCCGTCGACGGCTACATCGGGTTCGCCATCGGGCGCTCGATCTGGTGGGATCCGCTCAAAGCCTACGTCGACGGCAAGATCGAGCGCGCCGCCGGGGCGCGCACGATCGCCGAGAACTACCTGCGCTTCGTCAAGGTCTACGAGCGCGCCGAGGGCAAGGCCCCCGTCGCGTCCTGATCTGAGCGCGCGCCATGAAGATGCGCCAGAGCCTCGCCGACTGGGAGCAGGCGTTCGTCAAAGAGATCTCGCTCGATCGACGAAGGCGCGATTCGCTGCGGCGCACGACCGAGCAGCGCGCGCGCAAACGCCAGGCCGAGCGGATTCACAAGCGCGGCTCGGTCCGCTTCGCCCTGCTCGTGCTCACGCTCGTCCTGACCGCGGCCATCGTCACGATCGTGATGTTCCGCACGCTCTATCTGCTGCTCGGCTAGGCGCCCGCAGCGCTCGATACGAGGACCTGCGATGAGCCGCCCCGCGGCTGGGAGCTAGGTTTCGCCCATCTCCCGCAAGGCGTCATCGACCTCGGCGGGCGCGCCCTCCGGCGGCGCGGCCTCGGCGTCCTCGCGATGGATCTCCAGGTAGATCTCCTTGCGGAAGACCGGAACCTCCTGGGGCGCCTGGATGCCAATCCGCACCTTCTCACCCATCACCGACAACACCGAGATCTCGATGTCGTCACCGATCATGATGCTTTGGTTCGACTTACGCGTCAAGACCAGCAATTTGGAGCACCCTTTCCTCTTTGCCGACAGGGCGACCGGCGTTAGCCCCAGACACCGGTTTGGCAAGCATAGACACAGGACCGGGAGAACGCCTTCCCAAATTCTTCGACCTTCCGCAGCTTTTACCTTCCCGATCCGTGCAATCACATCTCCCAGCAGATGTTCGCCCAGGGCGGGCGGCGGCGCAACCGCGCCTGAAGGCGCCGCGCCCGAGCGCCGCTATGCGCTAGTCTCCCGGGCCGTCGATGCCTCGGAGATCCCTGCGCCCGCACCTCAACCAGATCCGCACATGGGTGCGGCAGGGCCGCACCGACGCCTGGGTCGCCCACCAGCTCGAGGTGACCGCCCGCGACATCGACCAGTTCAAGCGCCAGAACGAGCTCGTCAGCGATGAGGAGCCCTCCGATGGCGCGGTCGGGACCAGCTATCCCGAGGAGATCGACCTGCGCGCCGAGGACGACGCGCTGATCGCGGCCGAGCTCGAAGCGGCCGAAATCGAGACCGAGCGCGCCAAGGCAGAGGCCGCGGAGAACGAAGAGGAGCCGAAGGAAGAGGAGGAGGAGGACGCCGCGCCCACACGCCGCCGCGCCCGTCGCGGCGGGCGTGGGCGCGGACGCACCGAGCGCGCGTCCGCGGGCGCCGGCTCGGCCCGCAACCTCGACCCCCTGGAGGGCACGTTCGACCACGGCGAGGAGGGCTACGGGCTGTGGCTCGACCCCGCCATCCAGGACAACCCGATCTACGCCGAGCACTGGGCGGGGCACCGCCCGGTCGAGGTCGCGGTGGAAGAGAACCGCATCGTCATTCGCCGCATCGGCGAAGACGACTGACTACGCCTCCGACAGCGCCCGCCTGCCACCGGCGAAGTCGGCCGCCTCTCTGAGGTATCTGGCAAACGCCGCGTCGATCACGAGGCCCGCCTCCCACGCCCAGGGATCCTCAGGCGCGGCGCTCATCGCCACCTGCAGACACCATGTGGTGCCTCGTCCGTACAGCTCCACCAGCTCCTCTGTGTAGAAGCGCCCGCCCAGGCGCCGGCGCAGATCGGCCACGATCGCGCCGGTGACGCGCTCGAGCAGCGCGGCGCGCTCGGCCGGCGCAGCCTGCAGGCGCCGCTCGCCCTGCTGCCACTGGTAGATCGCGTTCTCGAACGACATCCGCCGCGGAGGCTAGCAGCGAGTGGAGGACCTCAGTTGCCGGGCAGGCCGCTCACGACGTAGGACTGCTCGCCCTTCTTCATCATGCCCAGCCGGCGAGCCTCTTCTTCCATCGTCCCCTGCCGGGCGAGGACTTCGTGCTGGTGCTTCAGAAACGCGTTTTCGCGCCGCATCGCGGCCACAGTGGCTCTGTCGCCGCTCGCCTGGCGCCAGGTCGAGAGCATGTGGATGCCGGCGCTCAGGTACAGGTAGGCGAGGGCCGCCGCGACGAACAGCATCGCCACCCGTCCAACCCTGTCCCAGCGGACGCGCGCCGCAGCGCCGGCGCCTGGTGTGCGGGCGCGTCGCCCCGCACGCGCCCCGGAGGTGCGGCGCGAGCGTGGCTCGGAGATGGAGGCCGCTGACATCTCCTGTCGCATTCGCGCTCTCGCGGCAACCTCCTGCCGGCGCCCCGAATGCTGCGTTCGTGCCCGCCGCCTAGGGGGAGCGGCCGTAGCGGCCGCGGAAGGGCGAGCGCCCGGGGAACTCCGCGTCGTCGCCGAGCTGCTCCTCGATGCGCAGCAGCTGGTTGTACTTGGCCACCCTGTCTGACCGCGTCGGCGCTCCGGTCTTGATCTGCCCGCATCCGGTCGCCACCGCCAGATCGGCGATCGTGACGTCCTCGGTCTCGCCCGAGCGATGGCTCATCACCGCGGTGTAGCCGGCATCGCGGGCCATCGCGATCGCCTCGAGCGTCTCGGTCAGCGTGCCGATCTGGTTGACCTTGATCAGGATCGAGTTCGCGACCCCCTCGGCGATGCCCCTCGCCAGGCGCTCGGTGTTCGTGACGAACACGTCGTCGCCCACGAGCTGCAGCCCGTCACCCAGGCGCTCGGTCAGCATCCGCCAGCCATCCCAGTCCTCCTCGTCCATGCCATCCTCGAGGGACACGATCGGATAACGCTCGGCGAGGTCGGCCCAGTAGTCGGTCAGCTCGCGTGCGCTCAGCGCGCGGCCCTCGTGCTCGAGCACGTACTCGCCGTCGCGGTAGATCTCGCTCGCGGCGGGGTCGAGCGCTATGGCGACGTCCTCGCCCGGGCGAAGGCCCGCTGCAACGATGCCCGCCATCAGCATCTCGAGCGCCTCCTCGTTGGAGCTGAGGTCGGGTGCGAACCCGCCCTCGTCGCCCACGGCCGTGCTCAGCCCGCGCTCGTGCAGCGTGCGCTTGAGCGCGTGGTAGACCTCCACGCCCATGCGCAGGCACTCGGAGAACGTCGGCGCGCCGCACGGGACCAGCATGAACTCCTGGAAGTCCACGCTGTTGTCGGCATGCGCGCCCCCGTTGAGCACGTTCATCATCGGCACCGGCAGCACCCTGGCGGACTCGCCGCCGAGGTAGCGCCACAGCTCAAGGCCCTGCTCGCCGGCCTGCGCCTGCGCCGCCGCCAGCGACACACCCAGGATCGCGTTTGCACCCAGGCGCGACTTGTTGGCGCTGCCGTCGAGCGCGATGAGGGCCCGGTCGAGACCCTCCTGGTCTGCGGCGTCCATGCCGGTGACCGCCTGCGCAATCTCGGTGTCGACGTTGGCGACCGCGCGCGTGACACCCTTGCCCTGCCAGCGATCGCCGCCGTCGCGCAGCTCTGTTGCCTCGAACTCGCCGGTGGAGGCCCCCGAGGGCACTGCCGCACGGCCGCCGGCGCCCGAGCTCAGCCTCACCTCCACCTCGACCGTCGGGTTGCCCCGGCTGTCGAGGATCTGGCGGGCGTGCACTCGCTCGATCTTGCTCACTTCTGCGACCGCGGTCCTGCTAGGTCGCGCCGGTGGTGCCTTTGGCGGCTTTGTAGGACTTGCAGTCCATCACCACGTAACCGGCCCGACATTCCGTTTTCGCGGTCCACTTCTTTTTGAAGGTCGCGACGAACGTGGTCAGCGCCGTCGACTGCTGGGTGGAGGCGAGCTGCGCCTTGATCGCCGACTGGGCCTGCGCGAGCGTCTGCTGGCTGCCTTTGGTGACACTCTTGACTTCGTAGATGTAGAACCCGAAAGGTGTGCTGACGGGACCGCCGAGCACGTTCGGCTTGGCGGAGAAGATCGCTCTGTCGAGCGCTGCCTCCTCCTGGCCTTTGACGACGCCCGAGAGCAGCCCACCGGTGGCCTTGCTGGTCGGGTCGATGGACACGCGTTTGGCGACGCTCGAAAAGCTCTTGCCCGATGAGACTTCCTTTTTGGCGGCCTTCGCCTGGGCTTCGGTCTTGGTGAGGATGATCAAGACGTTGCGCTTTTCCGGCGTGCCGAAGCGCGACTTGTTTTCGTTGTAGTACTTTTCGATCTGCGACTGGCTGATATTGGCTTTGGCTTTCGAGATCTTCTGCTGGATTTTTGTCGACAGCAGATTGAGCTTCACTCGCAGCAGCAGGTCCGACACGGTCTGACCCGAGCTTTTCAGGAATTTTTCGAATTCCGCGGGCTTGGGAAACTGCTCGCTCTTAACCGTTTCGAACTGCTTGGTCACTTCCTTGTCGCTCACCTTCACACCCAGATGGGCGGCTTCGCCGATCACCCATTCCGAGGAGATCAGAAAACCGAGCACCTCCTGCTGCAGTGACTTGTACTGCTGTTCGCACTCGGACTTCAGCTGGGCAGCGCCCGGCGCGGTCTGGCCTTTCGCCGGCTTGGGCGCGATCGCCTGCAGGTGTGCGATACAGGCTGTGTAAGCCGGTGGTTCGGGCACTACCGGTTTGGCGCCCGACGTCGACGAGCTCGACGCGGCCGCAACCCCCAGCCAGTGGTCGAAGGTTGCCTTGGTGATCGAGTTGCCCCCGACCTGCACGACGGCGTCACCGGGTATGCCCCCACACGCAGACATTCCGGCGATGACAAAGAAAACGGCGCCGAGCGCCGAAATGAAGCGAAACGCTTTTGACACGACGCGCGCACTCTAGCGGAAAGCAGCTGAGGAGTGCATAACGAGCGCCTAAGGGAATCTTAAGCCGCCTCGCGCATCACCGCCAGCAGTACGTCCGCGGCCTTCACCACGGCGGGAAACCGCTCTTTGCCCTCCTTCGGCACGCGCACGGAAACTTGCGAGCGCCCGGACTCGTACAGCGCGCCCGGCAGTTCCTCGCGCAACCATTTCGCCCGTTTTGAATCCAGCTCGATCGGCACGACGGCCAGACGATCGCCTCTGAAGCTCACCGTCCGGGCACCCGCCTGGCCGAACTTGATACGCGCCCGCTGCAACGCCAGCAGGTTCTCGAGCGGCTCCGGGACCGGACCGAAGCGATCCTCGAGCTCCTCGCGCAGCCGCTCCACATCCGCGACCTCGAGCGCGCCCGCCACGCGCCGGTGCACCTCGATCTTGGCCTGCTCGTAGGGGACATAATCCGCGGGCACGTAGGCGTCGACGTTGACGTCCAGCCGCACCGGCTCGGAGGGCTCGCCCTCCTGTTCGGGCTCGGCCGCATGCACGGCTTCGTCGAGCATCTGCATGTACAGCTCGAATCCGAGCGCCGCGACGTGGCCGGACTGCTCGTCGCCGAGCAGGTTCCCCGCGCCGCGGATCTCCAGATCGCGCATCGCGATCTTGAACCCCGCCCCCAGCTCGGTGTAGTCAGACAGGGCCGCGAGGCGCTGCGCGGCCTCCACCGTGAGCGCCGCCGCCGAGTCATACAGCAGATAGGCGTACGCGCGCTCACGGCTGCGGCCCACCCGTCCGCGGATCTGGTAGAGCTGGGACAGCCCGAACGTGTCGGCGTGCTCGACGATCAGCGTGTTGGCCTGCGGGATGTCGATCCCGGACTCGATGATCGAGGTGCACACGAGCACCTCCGCGCCGCCACGCAGGTAGTCCATCATCACCGCCTCGAGCTCGCCCTCGGCCATCTGGCCGTGCGCGACGGCAAAGCGCACGCCCGGACACAGCGCCCGCAGGCGCTCGGCGGTCTCCTCGATCGACTCCACGCGGTTGTGCAGGAAGAACGCCTGCCCGCCGCGCTCATGCTCGCGCAGGATCGCCCGCTTGATCAGCTCCTCCTCGTACTCCCCGACGTAGGTCCTGATCGGCCTGCGGCCTTCCGGCGGCGTCTCGATGACCGATATGTCGCGCAGCCCGGCAAGCGACATCTGCAGCGTGCGCGGGATCGGGGTGGCCGACATCGCGATCACATCCACCTTCAGCTTCAGCTGGCGCAGGAGCTCCTTCTGGCGGACGCCAAAGCGCTGCTCCTCATCGACGATCAGAAGGCCCAGGTCCTTCGCCCGCACGTCGCGCGAGAGCACCCTGTGGGTGCCGATCAGGATGTCCACTCGACCGTCGGCAAATCCCTTCACCGCCGCTTTCTGCTCGGCCGGCGTCCGAAACCGCGAGACGTGCTCGAGCGTGATCGGATAGTCGGCGAGCCGCTCTGCGAACGTCCCGTAGTGCTGCTGCGCCAGGATCGTCGTCGGCACCAGCATCAGCACCTGCTTGCCCTCGTTGGCCGCCTTGAACGCCGCTCGCAGGGCCACCTCGGTCTTGCCGTAGCCGACATCCCCGCAGATCAGCCGATCCATCGGCCGCGGGGCCTCCATGTCAGCCTTGACCAGCTCGATCGCCTCGCGCTGGTCCGGCGTCTCGGTGAAGGGGAAGCGCTCCTCGAACTCCCGCTGCCAGTCGGAGTCGATGCCGAACGCGTGTCCCGAGCGGCGCCTGCGCTCGGCATACAGGCTCAACAGCTCGCCCGCCAGCTCCTGCACCGCCCGCCGCGCCCGCGCCTTCATCGTCTCCCAGCGGGTGCCGCCGAGCTTGCTCAACGGCGGGTGCTCGCCGCCGGCGCCCACGTATCGCGAGATCTTCGCCAGCTGGTCGGTGGGCACGAACACGCGGTCGTCGCCCTGATATTCCAGATACAGGTAGTCGCGCGTGACGTTCGCCACGGTGCGCGTCTCAAAGCCCGCGAAGCGGGCCACGCCGTGGTCCTCGTGCACCACGATGTCACCCGCGCGCAGCTCGGTGAACGAGCGCAGCGCTCCCCGGCGCACGCCCCCGTGCTCGGTCGAGCCTCCCGCGCCGGCCGGGCGCTCGGCGCGGCGGCGGCGCAGCAGCCGGTGCTCGGGGAACACCGCGAGCTTCAGCCCCGGCGCGATGAAGCCCTCGCGCAGGGAGCCCGCGGCAAAGCGAAGCGAGGGCTCGAGCACCTGGCGGCCGACGTCAACCCCCTCGCCCAGCCAGGTGGCTTTCAGGCGTCCCAGGTTGTAGGCCGCGCGCTCGCCCTCGCCGCGCCGGGGAAACGCCACGACCGTCCTGTAGCCCGAGCGCACGAGCTTCTCGAGCTCCGGCTCGGCCTCGGACAGCGAGCGCGCCGCGGTATCCGCCGACTGGGCGCGCAGCTGGATCTCCTGATCGGCGGCCAGCGCCGAGAGCCAGATCCGCGCGCGCCCGATGAGCGCGTCGTGGATGCGCTCGGGGCTCACATACAGGTGGTGGGCGTCCTCGTCCCCGAACGCGGCGCACACGTCGCTCCAGTGATCGCTGAGCACCGGGGCGAGCTCCTCCTCGGCGGCGACCACCAGCTCGGTCTCGGCCCCCACCAGGTCCAGCAGCGCGCCGAAGCGCTCGACCGGCAACAGCTCGGCGATGTCCGGCCGGCTGGACGGATCCTCGCGCTCACCCCCTCCGAAGGAGCCGCTGGCTGCAGCTATCTCGGCCAGCTCGCGGTGCTCGGCCGCGAGCTCGGCCGCCGGCGCGATCTCGACCTCCCCGACGTCGCCGAGCGAGCGCTGGGTGAAGGTCGAGAACCAGCGCAGCGATTCGATCTCGACATCGAACATGTCCACCCGCACGGCTCGCTCCTCGGTGGCGGGGAACACGTCCAAGAGGCCGCCCCGCATCGCGAACTGCCCGCGCTCCTCGACCTGGTCGACACGCTCGTAGCCGGCGGCGACGAGCTCGGCCGCGCACTCATCGAGGTCGAGCAGCTCGCCCACGCGCAACCTGAACGAGTGGGGGCGAAGCTCGGGGTCGGGAACCTTCTCAGACAGCGCCACCGCGCTGACGACCACGAGCGGCTGATCGACGCCGGAGCGCGCGGCGTCGTTCGCTCCAAGCAGCGCATCGAGTGCCGCCACGCGCAGGCCGACCAGATGCGGGGGCGGGGCGAGATGGGACTCGTAGGCCACCCCCCGGGACGGGTAGTAGCGCACCCGCCGGGGCGCAAGCCAGGCCCCCAGGTCAGCCGCGAGATCGCGCGCGGCGCGATCGTCGCCGACCACCACGAGCGTGGGGCGCGAGCGAGCGAGCTCACCGGCGTCGGACAGCGCCGCGATCAGGTACGGGCGCAGGGACTGGGAGACGAATGCGTGCCCTCCGTCGCGCGCCAGGGCGGTGGCCGACTCGTCCTGCTCGATCAGTCCGAGCAGCAGGCGCAGCGATGGCGCCGCGGGCGCCATCTAGGCTGAGGCCTTCCCCGGCTGGACGCTCGCGCCCGCCGCCTGCGGGTCTGCCAGCACGGCCGCCTCGACCTGCTGAGAGGCCCGCTCGATGAGCTCTGAGACCTGCTCGCGGCTCTCTGAAAAGCGTCCGAGCACGTAGGCCGAGACGATCTCCGGGTCGGTCGAGTCCGGCCGTCCGACGCCGACCCGCACGCGCACGAAGTCGCTGCCTCCGAGCTCCCGCTTGAGCGACTTCAGCCCGTTGTGGCCGGCGAGCCCCCCGCCCCGCTGCGTGCGCACATCGCCAAACGGAAGGTCGATCTCATCGTGGACGACCAGCACCCGCTCGAGCGGCAGCTTGAACGCACCTCGCGCCGGACCGGCCGAGCGGCCGGCCTCGTTCATGTAGGTCTGCGGACACAGCACCGCGACGCGCGGGCCACGCGCATGAGCCTCACCGCCCACCGCCGCGGCGTCAAGGCGACCCTCTGCGATGCGCCCCCGAAAGCGCTCCTTGGACCGTCCCAGCTGCCAGCGGCGGGCCAGCTCCTCGGCCACCATGAAGCCGACGTTGTGGCGAGTCCCCGAGTGCTCGCGCCCGGGATTGCCCAGTCCGACGATCAACCAGTCAATGGCTCCGCCGCCCGAGCCGCCGCCGCCAAACGGGCGTCGCAGGAGCTGCTACTCCTCGCCGGAGGAGCCCTCGGCGGAGTCCTCGGCGCCCTCGGCGCCTTCGGACGGCTCCTCACCCTCGCCCACGAGCTCGGTTTCAGCCTCGATTTCCTCCTCCACCTCGGCCTGCAGCTTGGGCGGGGAAAGGGTCGCGACGACCGTGTCCTCGACATCGTCGAGCAGCGTCACTCCCGCCGGCATCACCACGGCGCCGAGGCCGATCGTCTCGCCGATCTGCATCTCGCCGACGTCGTGCACGATCGCCTCCGGTATTGCCGTCGGCAGCGCCTCGACGTTCAGCTCGCGCGTGATCTGCTCGAGCACCCCGCCTTCCTTGACGCCCGGGGCGTCGTCGATGCCGAGCAGCTCGAGCGGCACGATCGCGTGGATCGCCTCGTCGAGGCGGACCCTCAGCAGGTCCACGTGCACGGTCTGCCCGCGCACCGGGTCGCGCTGGGCCTCCTTCAGCACCACCGGCGTCGGTTTGTCTCCGTCGACGCTCAGATCCAGCACGGCGCCGGACGCCGCCAGCGCGAGACGCAGCTCGCGCGCATCCGCGTCGAAGCCCACGGACTCGCCTCCGCCGCCGTAGAGCACGCCGGGCACGCGGCCCGCGCGGCGCAGGCGCCGGGCGGCGCGCGACCCCGCCGCGGCGCGGCTCTTAACGTCGAGCTTGGTGGTCGTGTCGGCCATGGGAGCCTGCAGACTCTAGCAATCGCGGTTCACTGTTCTGCCGCTGTCGCTTCTTCTTCTTCCTGTTCTTCGCGCGTGCGCTTGGTGCAGATCCCTTCGTTGGCGATCGGCGTGCTCAGCCCGATCAGGTGCACGTGGATGCCGGACAGGAAGTTGCCCGTGCGGTGCACCTCCACGCACTGCACCACCGGCAGCTTGCCCAGCACCGTCCACGCCAGCCGCGTCTTGCCGGTGGCGCCGGACAGCGAATACGCCGTCTTCGATTCCAGCTGCAGGATCTTCACGGCGCCCGAGCGGCGAAGGCGCGGGTTGCTGGCGTCAGCCTTCACGGCGGCCAGGCATGACGGGTCGGACCGGCAGCTGCCCAGCCGGTCGAGCATTCCGGCGAGGTCGCCACGCACCTCCGCCTGAAGCAGCGCGACCTCGTCGCTCCGTTCGGCGTTCTCGACGCTCAGGAAGCGCGCGAGCAGGACGCTCACGATCAGCACCAGAATGACGCCTGCCGCGAGCAGCCTCCGCAGCAGGCGCCGGCGGCGTGGGGGCAGACCGGTCCACCATGCACGCGGACCGCGTTCAGCCGCCCCGGGGGTCGCGATCGACGAGGACATGGTCGAGATCATGACGGGGCGTGGCCCGCGAAGGTAAGGCAACTCCACCCCTAGGGTGGCTGTTCAGCGGGCTTGGTCCAGGCGAGGCTCCTCCTACAAACCAAACCCGCCGTAGGAGGCAGATCAAGTCATGTCACTCTCACTCGCCATCGCAATCAATGTGCTCCTCGATGTCGTCCTGCTCGCAGGCCTCGCCTACGTGATGTCACGCACAACGCGACTGCAGCGCCATGTCTCGGGAAGGCAGCTCGAGGCGTCCGGGCTCATGCAGCCGAGCGCCGCCGACGAGCGGTATCAGATAGCCGCATAGCAACGTTTTCAGTGAGGGCCCCGCCGAGCGGGGCCCTTCGTTGCCGTGGTGGTGGCGGCGACGTGCGCCACCCGAATGTACGGGCGTGCTGCGCTCACTCGGTGAGGGCCACGGCCGTCATGGCCTCGGCGCGATCAGCGTATGCCCTCTGCAGAGACATCGGCTACTCCATCAACCCACGCCGTCTCACCAAGCCTCCTCAGGAGACGATCGTGAAGCTGAGCGACCGCGACACGATCTTCTGACCGCGGGCGTCGCGCGCGGTCAGGCTGACGAGGTAGCTGCCGGGCTTGAGCGTCTTTGAGCCTGGCAGACGGCCCTGAAAGCTCGCCCTGTCGAGGCCGGCGTGGCCGGGGGCGACGAAGCTCCCCGCGACGAGCGTGCGTTTGCATCGCGGCCTGCCCGCGTTGCTGTGGCCGGGAGCGACGCACCTGCCAGACACTCGCCGCCCGGGCACCCTCTGGGAGAACGTCAGGGTCACCGCTGCGGGCTCGTTCAGGCCGAAGCTGAAGGTCGTCCCCACCGGCGCGCCGCCCGCGCTGCTGATGTGAGGCAGCGAGTGGCCGCGGCGCCAGCGGCTCGAGGACTCGCTGAAGCCCGTGATGGTTGGTTTCACCGGCTGGAGTGCAGGGCCGCCAGTGCCAGTGGTCGTAGAGGCCCCGCTGAACGTGTACCGGTCTGCCGGGCTCACTTCGCTCGAGCCGCCCGGGCGCGGCCAGGGCGGTGAATCTCGCCACATTGATACGGCTCAGCTGTCTTCTGATCGGACCCACCGCGCGCCTGCTTGGCTTGTGCTGAAACGATCAAGTTCCCCAGAGCACGGGGTCTTGCACCTGGCCGGTTACCTACCTAACGCGCGAGAGGCACGTCCGGATCCTCCAAGCGCGCGGTGCGGCCGAAGCCCGCCGGCGCGCCTCAGAACAGCTGGTTCTCGCCGCCGAACACCTCGCTGACGGAGTCGTCGACGAAGATCCGCCGGATCGAGTCCGTCAACAGCTCCGCGCACGGCAGCACGCGGATGTTCTTGGGTCGGTCCGGATTCACGGCAATCGTGTCGGTCACCACGATCTCCTCGAGCCCGGAGGTCCTCAGGTTCTCGAATGCATCGCCTGAGAAGACCGCGTGGGTGGCCGCCGCATACACGCGCGCGGCGCCGGCTTCGGTCACCGTCCTGGCCGCCGCCTTGAGCGTTCCCGCGGTGTCGATCATGTCGTCGACTATGACCGCCGTCTTGCCGCGCACGTCGCCGATCAGGTAGCCGATCTCGGCCACCTGCTGGGCCGGTCGCTCCTTGTCGAGGATCGCCAGCTCGGCGCCGATCTTGGAGGCGAACTTCTTGTTCAGCTTGACCCTTCCCACGTCCGGCGCGACCACCACGAGATCGGACAGCCCGAGGTCGGCGAAGTACTGGGTGAGCATGAACAGCGCCGTCATGTGGTCGACAGGCTTCTGGAAGAAGCCCTGGATCTGGCCGGCGTGCAGGTCCATCGTCAGCACCCTGTCGGCCCCCGCCGCCTCGAGCATGCGCGCGACCAGCCGCGCGGAGATCGGCTCGCGTGGCGCCGACTTCTTGTCCTGGCGCGAGTAGCCGAACCACGGCGTGACCGCGATCACCCTGTGCGCGGAGGCGCCCACGGCGGCGTCGATCATGAACAGAAGCTCCATCAGCGAATCGTTCGCCGTGATGCCGGTCTGCGAGTTTCCGCAGGTCGATTGCACGATGAACACGTCCGCCCCGCGTATCGACTCCTCGTAGCGGCAGTACACCTCGCCGTTGGAGAACGTCCTCAGCGTGACCGGCCCGAGATCCACGCCCAGCTTGTCGGCGATGTCAACCGCCAGATGCGGGTTTGCGCGCCCGCTGAACAGCATCAGCCGCTTGTTGTAGTCGATCGGCAGGCTCGCCCGCGACGATGACTGCGTGCTCGTGTCGATCACGCTGCTCATGCCTCCTCAGAGTGTAAACGGCGCTCCCGCTGCTCTGCGAAGCCCTCGATGTTCTCCTGCCTGGCCCGCGCCACCGCGAGCGCTCCCGCGGGCACGTCCTCGGTGACCACCGACCCGGCCGCGGTGTAGGCGTCGTCGCCGACCACCACCGGGGCGACGAACGAGGTGTCGACGCCCCCGCGCACGCCGCTGCCGATCTTCGTGCGGTGCTTTGCGTGGCCGTCGTAGTTGGCGGTGATCGTTCCCGCCCCCAGGTTCGTACGCTCGCCCACGTCGGCATCGCCGATGTAGGACAGATGCGGCACTTTCGAGGAGGCGCCGAGGTCGGAGTTCTTGACCTCCACGAACGTGCCCACCCTGGCGCCCCTGCGCAGCACCGAGCCGGGGCGCAGATACCCGAACGGCCCCACGCTCGAGCCGTCCTCGAGCGTGCTGTCCACGAGATAGGAGTGCCTGACCACGCAGCCCTCCCCGATCGTGGTGGCGCCCTTGATCGTCGTGAACGGCTCGATCACGGTGTCGGCCCCGATCTGCACGTCGACGTCGATGACCGTGGCCGAGGGGTCGATGATGCTCACCCCTGCGCGCATGTGCCGCTCGTTGATGGCCCGCTGCGCCAGCCGCCTGACGTGGGCCAGCCCCACCCGGTCGTTGACCCCCAGCACGAGCCTCTCATCGGCGATGGGAAAGGCGGCGAGCGCGCGGCCGGCCGCCCTCAGCTCCTCGAACACCTGCGGCAGATACAGCTCGCCCTGGGCGTTGTCCGTGCTCAGCTTCGGCAGAGCGTCCGACAGTGCGCGCGCGGCAAATGCGTAGATGCCGCTGTTCACCTCCTTGATGCGGCGCTGCTCGGGCGTGGAGTCCCCGCCATTCTTGGTCTCGACCACCCGCTCGAGCCCCCCGGAGGAGTCCCGCAGGACGCGCCCGTAGCCGCTGGGGTCCTCGAGGATCGTCGTCACGAGGGTGGCGACGGCGCCGTTCTGCCCGTGCGCATCGATCAGCCCTGCGATCGCCTCGGGGCTCACGAGCGGAACATCGCCGCTCAGCACCACCACCGTCGCCTCAGGATCGGGCGCGAGCTCGGACACGGCTGCAAGGACGGCCCCGCCGGTGCCGTTGGGGCGCTCCTGCACGACCAGCTCGACGCCCTCCGGCAGCACCGCCTCGAGCGCCCTCTGCGGGGAATCGACCACCACCACCCTGCCGGCGCCGGCCTGCAGGGCTGCGCGCACCGGCCACAGCACCATCGGGATCCCGCACAGCTCGTGCAGGACCTTCGGCAGCTTCGAGCGCATGCGCGTGCCCTGGCCCGCAGCGAGGATCAGGACGATGGGCGCACTCACCGCAGGGATGCTATCCGCCATGCGCCGAGCTGGGGGGCAGGGATTCGAACCCCGATTCTCAGGACCAAAACCTGATGTCCTGCCATTGGACGACCCCCCAAGGGGTTCGCAGAAGAATAGTTTGTGGCGTGGCTCCGCCGCGCGGGCGCCAACGCCCGGCGGGCAGGCGGCAACGGCGCAGGGGACCAGCCGGCAGTGCGCAAACGGCGCGCGGGCCGTGCACGGCAACGAGTGGGTGACACTGCGCGTCTCGCCATTCTGCAACCATGCCCTGCACTCTGCCAGGAGGAGTTCGCAGATTGCGGGGAAACATCGGCGCCACGCTGCTGGCCGCGCCGCTTCTGTGCGCGGCCGCGCTCGGGGCCGGCGCGCCGGCGGCCCGGGCGCAGGCGGCGGGCTGCCCGGGAGCCGGCCTGAGCCCGACCGCAGCCGACGGCGCGGCCGTCGCCGCCGCGACGCTGTGCCTGATCGACGAGGAACGCGCGAGCTATCGGCTGCGCGCGCTGCGATCCAACCGCGAACTGCGCAAGCTGGCCGCGAGCCAGGTCGACGACATGGTCAGCTGGGACTACTTCGCCGACGACCGTCCCCCCGGGCTCACGCCGATGACGCTCGTGTCGGCGACGCGCTACCCGGCGCACGCCGCGCGCCTGTCGATCGGGCAGAACATCGGCTGGGGCACGGGCGAAGACGCGACCCCTGCCAGCATGGTGGCCGCCTGGATGGCTTCGCCCGGGCACCGCGAAATCATCCTCACCGGCGAATATCGCGAAGCCGGAGTGGGCGTCGCCCCGGCCGTGCCGGCCCAGTTCGAACCGCAGCTTCCCGGCGGCACGTACGCGATCGAGTTCGCGGCGCGGGTCCTAAGAGCGCCTGCTGCCCGGCCGACGAGGCACGCGGCCGCCTTCGGCCCCCGCCTCCGAGGCGGGGCCGCCGGCCGATGAGATGCCGAGCACGCGCATCGACTTCAGCCCCAGGCTGAGCTTCTCGCGCCCGTCGCTGGAGCTGACGTCCAGCCCGGACAGCTCGCGCACGCGCTCGAGACGGTAGTAGATGGTGTGGCGATGGGTGAACAGCCGCTGGGCCGTACCTGCCACGTTGCCGTCGGCCTCGAGAAAGGCCTCGAGCGTCCGCACCAGGTCGGTCTCGTACTGCTCGTCGTAGGCCACCAGCGGCTCGACCGTCTCGGCGTAGAAGCGCTGCAGCTCCGAGGGGTTCTCGCTCATCGCCGACAGCAGCAGCCGGTAGGCGCCCGTCTGCTCGAAGGCCAGCGCCACGCCGTCGGCGGACCCCTGCGCGACGTTGGCCGCCAGCAGCGCCTCGCTCGCGGCGCGCGGCAGATCGGTCGGATCCTCGGCGATCCGGCTGCGGCCGATCGAGAAGGTGAACCCCGTCAGCCCGGCCTCCATCTCGCGCAGGATCCCCTCGGCCGCCCGCGCGGCCGTCGCCTCCTCGCCGCCGGGGACGAGCAGCAGAACCTCCGCGCCGAGTACGCCCTCGCGCTCGGATTGGGCGGCGATCGAGCGGCTGACGACAGCGCGGGCCCCGCGCTCGGCGACCGCGCGCACGCGTCCGCGCCAGCCGTCGTCGGTGGGCGCCTGCGGATGGGCGCGCGCGACGATCATGCTCGCTCCCTCATCGAGGTCGAGCGACAGCCCGCCGGCGCGCGCCATGAGCGCGTCGCGGTCGGTCAGTTCGCGGTTCAAGAGGGCGCGCAGGAAGTCGGCGGCGGCCGTTTCGGAGACCCGCTCCGGCGCCCTCACGCGCTCAACCTCGGAGGCGATCATGGTCACGAGCAACCTGCGCATCGACGCGCTCGGCTCGGTCTTGGCGCGCATGAACAGCGCCCCCACGACGGTGTCCGCGACGCGCAGCGGCGTGTTGGTCACGCCCTTGCCCTGCGACAGCAGCGAGCGCTCCTCGGCCGGGGAGCGTGCCGCCACCGCGAGGGTCGCCCCCCATGCGTCGGTCACCGCCAGGCTCGCCTCGAGCGCCTTGGCCGCCGCGCGCACCACCTCGGGCAGGCCCGCGCCGGACTCGACCGCCTCGGTGATTGCATCGAGCGCGGCTAGATCGGACACCCCGCTAGCCCCAGAAGTAGACGACGGCAAGCGCGCCGGCCACTCCAGCTCCCACGAAGACGGCGAGCACATACAGCGACAGCACCGTCGCCGCCAGCCTCTCCCACAGGCGCGAGTAGGCCGTCCACGCGGGTATCAGGATCAGGCCCGCATACAGCGCCAGCACGAAGGTTCCGGCACAGACCGCGACGAGGTCGTTGATGACTGTTCTGCTCATTCGCTCTCCGGTCGTGATTGTGACGCACGACGATGTCGCTCGCGTGTCCGGGACGCCTGAGCCTGCGCAGGCACCGCGGCGCCGGGGGCGCTGGGGCCCGCGCAGGCGCCGCGGCGCCGCGGCGCTATGCATCCGCCCCGTCCGGGCCGGGCTCGGCCACCTCGGCGACGGCGGCGAACACCCCGCCCACCGAGCTCGCTGCGATCGGCGGCGGATCGAGCTCGGCCAGCTCCGAGGCGGCCCGCTGCGCTCGCCCGAGGGCGTTGGCCCGCGAGAACAGCCCGACCACCGTCGGCCCGGACCCGCTCACGAATGCCTCCTCGGCTCCCGCCTCGCGCGCGCCCTTGAGGGCCGCCGCGATCTGCGGGCACAATGAGATCGCCGCGTCCTGCAGGTCGTTGTGCAGGAGCTCTGAATCGCCGGGCAGCGGGGAGCCGAGCTCATACGCGGCGCGCAGGCGGTTGCGGCGACCGTCGAGTTCCTTTAGACGGCGACCCTGCCCGAGGCGGTCGGCCTGGCGATACACCTCCGCGGTCGACAGCCCGCTCGCCTGGGCCAGCACGAGCAGCGCGAGGGCACGGCTC